>Ga0315286_10002623_pt1 | contig 16809 bp, 20 predicted proteins | sample YL17G10_0_MG_FD_205038 | JGI IMG/M metagenome (GOLD analysis project Ga0315286, IMG submission 205038) | Sediment microbial communities from Yellowstone Lake, YNP, Wyoming, USA - YL17G10_0 | ecosystem: Environmental > Aquatic > Freshwater > Lake > Sediment | place: USA: Wyoming | collected...
TTCTTGCCCTGGAGAGCGATGACATTCTCGATGTCGCATTTCAGAAGAGTCAATACATCGGCTCTCCCTTCGACGATTATTATGTGCTCCGCCGTCCCGATATTAGGGCCGCAGGGCAGCTTCTCTGGACCATAGTACCTGACCTCAGAGACTTTAACCTCGTCCCTGACCTGTTCTGATATTTCCTTGCTCTCAGGCGCAACGTCGGTAATCATCGTTGTCAAGATGGTCTTTGCCCTATTGACTAGCTGGTCTCGTTTCTTAGAACGGGTGTCCTCTATCTTCTCGACCGTTATCTTGGCCTCGCATGGCCCGACCCTGTCCACGGTCTCTAATGCAGCGCCCAGAATAGCCGTTTCAATCCTGTCCAAAGAAGAAGGCAGTGTTATGTGGCCTATGGACTTTGTCCCCATGGCCTTCAAGTCTACTTCTATTCTACCGACCCTGCCGGATTTCTGCAGTTCTCTCAAATCTAGCTCATCACCCAGCAAACCTTCAGTCTGCCCGAAGAGCGCGCCCACGACGTCCGGCTTCTCCACTACCCCGTCTATCTCGCAGTGAGCGTAAACCACGTATTTGACTGTGTCTATGTAAGTTTTTCCCATATGAATCACTCCTGATTTTTTCCTCCAAATTGTTATATTTCACAACTAACTCCTCGATGTTGTCTATCTTCGCGTATTTCCTAAGTTTCCTTCTGTAATCCAAATCAGCATTGACTGATTCGTTCTTCAACAGCTCGCATAGGCGCTTTACCAGATGCCCGCCCGTCCTGTCGAAGTCAACCAGCAGTATCGCATTGCCTTTTATCGTCGCTGCCAGCTCTGCCAATGGTTTGCCGTGCACCATGACTATATTCTTTATCCCGAAGTTTTCCAGAGCCAGTTTGTCTTTTTTACCCTCGACTATCTTGGGTCGTTCGTCCTCTTTGAGTTCAGATAGGACCTTTTTGAGCTCTTCGAATTCCTTCTCAGGCCTCACGGTTTACACTGCCTCCCCTTACCTGGCTAACAGAACTAGATATTTACCATGACTCTTTTGAGATGATGCAGTTAATGAGTATCACCAAATTATATCGATCCAGTTAACCATGTAAAGCGATGTACGGTGCGGTGTTGTTACCAGATCATAGCGCAAGGCTTTCTGGAATTCACCCTCGCACCGATTAATATTAGGAAAGCACCCCTTTATAATCATTTAGTATAATTTTTGCAATCATGCTTTGCCGGCCAGATAGCGCAGATAACTGGCTTTGGTGACTATGCCAACATTCTTTCCGAACTTCTTGACTAGGAGGCTGCCTATGCCCTTTTCCGTCATCAGCTTCGCCCCAAAGGCCGCGTCCGCGCTTATAGGCACGGTATACAGGTTCTCTTTCATGAGATCCGCGACTATGAGAGGATAAGTCTTGATATGATGATGTAATGGCCCATGCTCTGCCTTGCGCAAGAACACTACCTTCGACGGGCGCATGCCGAAAGAGGCCAGGCTGATGTCCCTGTCGGATATAATGCCTATCGGCTGCCTGTCCCTCATCACCACTAATCTGTCAACGGTCTTCTCTTTCATCAGTTTAGCAGCGCGGAATATCGAGTGAAACTCCTTTATCGTGTGCATCTCCTTCTCCATTATATCGCCTATTTTCGTCCTGCTTTTGTAGTTCTTGGCGAAATACTCGACAAGGTTCTGCGAGGTAATCATGCCCTCTATCTTGCCGTCGACCAGCACCGGTATCCCGTGCGTGTCATTATCGTGCATTATCTTGGCTATCTCCTCAGGCGTATGGTTGACAGAGGCAGTCAGAACACCGTGGCTCATCACTTCGCCTGCCCGTATCTCGTCGATGGCCCTTCGTTCCTCGAAAAACACCTTGGTCAGGTCCTTCTGCGTGATCATGCCCCTAGGCTGGTCGTCATAGACCAGCACCCGCGATATCCCTTTCTTTAGAAACAGGTTCCTTACCATGGCCAGATTGTCTTTAGGCCCGACGATATAGACGTCCTTCGTCATTATGTCTGAAATCGTGTCCATTACCGACAATCCTCGCACAGGTATTTGCCCTCGACCAGCCTCAGGCTCTCGGAGTAGTTCCTGCATTCCTCGCAGTTGCCGGACAATAATACTTCTTTCTCGCTAGGCAGGATATGCTCGAGATTGCCTTTCTCTTTCATCAGTTCTAGCAATGCGGGTTCGGCCCTGACCAGATCTCTCTCCGTGACTATCCCCACCAATTTGCCTTTTACAGTCACCGGTAGGCCGGAGATGTCAAACTTGTTCATCGTCTTTATAGCCTCTTCTATGTCCGTCTCAGGCGTTATAGTCTTGACCGGATAGTTCATTATCTTGCCTATCTGCGTCTTGGTCGATTTTCCCTCGGCCACTATGTCTTTTATGATGTCCTTCTCGGTCAGGACGCCTATAATCTTGCCGTGTTCCGTGACTATAACTCTGCCGATTCTGGCCTTTTTCAAGACTCGGGCTATGTGCTCTACCGTATCCGTCTTTCTTGCGGTTATCACTCCCTTTCTCATTATCTCGTTAACAGGTATTCCTATCATCCGCTCACCTCGCAATATAATCGTCGAAATCGTCATTGAGCTTGCCTATCTTCAGCAGCTTCTCCAGTTCGACATGTTGTTCATCCACTTTAAGTATCTCCGAATCGCCCATGATTTCTTTCGCGTATATAGGAGAGTAATAGAAAGAATAGACTAATAAAGGTTTTGCCCCGTATTTTTTCGCCGCCTTGACCAGCTCGCCAAGCTTGTAGATGTACAGGTTCTTGCCTTTAGTGCCCGTCTTCTTGCACTGGACCAGGAACTTCTGCTTCTTGTCAAAGGCTATCAGGTCGGAATAGGATTTGGAGGCAGGCGACCTAAGGACCATATAGCCGGATTCTTCCATTATCTTCTTCGTCTTCCATTCCAGGTTATAGCCTCTTTTGTAGTTCAGTGTCATTCTACCAACTTCAGGTTGCCCGTGTACCTATCGAGTTCGTCCTCATAATAAGGGCCGATGCCTAAACAGGTGACCGTGCCCGGGTCTAGGTGCGTTTTTCCCGCGTCTGTTATCATGACTTTAGGTATCACGTCAGGTATGCGATGGAACAGCTCGAACAGGTCGGCGGTCTTCTCGACATAGACTATAACTTTCTTCTCGCCTTCCTCCTCCCAGATATTTACGTAGTGCGGATGCTTGGCTTTAGTCAATTTATAGGCCGATAGGCTAGCGTGGCAGGCCTGCGCCGCCATCTTCCCTTTAGTCAGTTTCAGTTCCTTTATCATGACTATGACTTGCTTGAGCATTTTACCGCCTCAACCTTCGTTTAGGTACCCATTCCTTTAACGTTTCATACTTCGCTCTTTCTGCTGCCTGCTCTTGTGTAAGTCCCATCCGCATATATTTCATTTGCAATGATGCTTTGTCCATACTAAAGTCATCTGCCTGTTTTTCCAACCTTTTCATTTTCTCAGGATTTTTTTTAGCAATACCAAAAGTGTACATTCTCATTTCTTCTACTTCGGGGCTAAATATTACTGCCGAAGGAATAACTTTTCCACGGTCAAAAAATTCTGCCCTGACTGTTACGTTTTTTTCAGAAAGTTTTTTAAGTCCATGAAAAATACGAGTATGCGCTTGTCCTGCGCTAATGTAAACCTTTTTCCCCCCGAACTTTGGTATGATACCTTTAATTATTTTTAAACTCTTATCTTCCCGAAATTTAGCTGCTTCAGCGATAAGTTGTCTAGATCTTGAACTTGATGGAAAAAACATTTGCTTTCGTTTTTCTACACCCATCTCATCCTGTATTTTTTCTACTTTTTTAAGTTCTCTCGGTGTCCACATGCTCGGATCATGCCACACTTCATATCCCAAAACTGATTTTCCCGCATCCATCAATTTTTTGATTTGGGTGAGTTGTTTTTCAACGGTTTCAGGAAAGTTAGTCCTCCAAGCAAGTTCTTTTGGAGAAGTCCCTTTCGACAATTCTCTTATATATTCTTGCGGCAGTTCAACAAGTATCAAATCCGCTTTTTCCATCAAAGGCAATTCTTTCTCAACAAACGAAGGGAAATGTGGCGTAAATCCAATCGTTATTTCGGTTTTCTTTGCAGGCATTTAGTTCCTCTCCTTCAATAGATAGTTTTTAATGAAATATCTGGTATCGACGCCAACATTCTTTTTGAGTATCTCTTTCGGCGTCAACCAGTCATATTCTTCGTGTTCGTGTGAAAGTCTGACAGTTTTGTTTTTCGGCTTCACTAGAAATATGAAAATCGGCTTGTATATCTCCTTATTTTTCCCATCAAATCTCTCATGAATTCCAAAAAATGATATCTTTGACGGCCTAAGACCGGTCTCCTCCCAAAGCTCTCTTTTTGCAGCGTCCAACGCCTTTTCCCCGTTCTCTATCCTGCCGGTCGGAAACTCCCACAAACCGGCGCGATGCTCTTTTTCCGCCCGCTTTGCTACTAGATATTTTTCGCCTTTCTTTACAACGCAACCTGCGATTGGCACGCACCTCATTTTCTCACTTTCAACTGGCTGATCTTCCCCAGATGTAAGCCATCCAGCAAATATAAGTCTGCCTTTTTAGGGTCTATCTGCTTTTTCATCGGACCCAATAAGCCTCTTCGGACATCGATTCCGCCGAGCAGGTCGTTGAAGGCGGGCATGACTATCAGCTTATCTGTTCTAATCCATACCCGCTCAGAAAGCCTACCGCCGAGCGAGTCGCGGAATTCCACTATGGGGTGCATATGGCCCAGGATTATAGTCTTGTTTTTCGCTTTCTCTGGTGGCTTTGCGTGGCCGTGCATTATCCAATACTGCCTATATTCAAAACCAGTCGTGGGGTGGACGTTAGAGGCATATCGTTCTATGTTCCCGTCATGGTTGCCTTTGACTATATGGACCTTGGCTATTTTTTCCAACGGCCGAAGAAAACCAGACAGCTCTTCCTGCTCAGGCCACGATAGCCTAGCTATGGTGTGCTTTACATCCCCTATGATTATCAACTCGTTGCAGGCGTTCTCCCTGAGCAGCCTCTTGATTTTTTTCAGCATCCTGTCCGCCTGGTCCGGGACGTTAAAGCCAGAAGCCAATAGTTCATATTCAAGGCCTAGATGCAGGTCGGCTATAACCAGCGCTTTGCCTATCACCAGCGCAGGCTCGTCGACTATGAATTTGAGCATGATAGTCTTTTGCACAGAAACCCTTAAAAATCACCCCCCTCCTAACTAATATACCTCCGGTGAAAGAATGCTTACTCGTTTTGAAAAAGCAAGGATAATGTCTGCGCGAGCCTTACAGATAGCCCAAGGCGCGCCGGTATTAGTCAAGCTTTCAGACGCAGTCAAGAGGGTCGACGAGATAGTCAAGGCGGAGTTCGAGAAAGGAGCGCTGCCTCTGACCGTCGTCAGGGAGATGCCGGACGGTTCGAAAGTTTTTTTAGACGTGAAGGGTGAGGAAGTTGGGAAAGCAGAGAAGTAAAGTCCTGAGGCGTAAGGCGGAAGAGATTTACAAGATGTTCCCGGACAAGTTCTCGAAGGACTATGAGAAGAACAAGAAGGCCTTGAACGAGATGAAGATTTTCCACACCAAGATCGACCGGAACATCATAGCCGGGTATATGGTCAAGCTGGCTCAAGAGAAAATTCTTTGATGTTAACGTGATTGCCTTATGTTAGCGGCCAAGAGGAGACTCCTGCGCGTTCTGAGGAAGACCCCGATAGAAAGGGAAGAAGGGAATATAGTTCTCAGACCGACCGAACTGCTTAAGACCCGTCTGGAATACAACCCCCGGATAAAACGATGGGAAGCGACTGATTTTGTGAGGAGGGCCAAGAGAGGGTCTGTTTTCGTCCAGAAGCACATGAGGTTCTACACGCGCACCGAGCTGCTGCAGCACTATCCTGAACTGAAGAAGGTTATAGATTCTAAGCGCTAGTCTCCGCCACTATCCTTGTCGGTTCGTCCTCTTCTTTATTCCTTTCGAGTCTGTACAGGTAGCCGGAGGCAGCGGACTCCAGTTCTTCTTCGTGGGTTATCACAAACACCTGGTCGACGATCTTAGGCAGATGCTCGCGCAGAGTGACTGACAATTCCCTTATCGCGCGTCTATCGAGATTGTGCGTAGGCTCGTCCAATACCAGCCAAGATAGGTTTTGGGCCAAGACGAGAGAAAGGGCTATCCGAAGAGCGAGACACGCAGTACTTCTTTCTCCCCCGCTCGTAGTCCCCTCGACGTTTGTCCAGCCGCTATCTCTCCTCTGCAGCTGGAGGATATAGTCGCCGGCATCGTCTATCTCCAGTTTCAGATTGATATAGTCGGCGTAAGGGTACAGCCTTTTCCATATGTCGGTGAGCGCGGCATTGGTCTCTTCGGTGAACTCTTCCCTAAGCCTGCCTTGTATCCCTTGCAGCGCGTTCTGTAAAACCCCGAAAGAGTCGATAGTCTTGCTGATATAGTCTATCTCGCGCTTCGCCTTCTCTATATCGTCTCTTATCCTCTTCAGGCTATCCAGTCGTTTCCTTTTTTCTGTCATCAGGTCGGCTAGGTTCTTGCACTGCTCGCCATAGACCGCGACCTGCTTCTCCAACTCCTTGAACCTGTCATAGACTATCTTCTCGTCCTCCTCCTTGTAGCCTAATTTCTCGAGTTCCCTTCGCAGCTTATCAACGTCGATTCTGGCTTTCTCCAGCTCCTCCTTATACATGAAATAATCCAGAACCTCCTCCAATCCTTTCATCTCTTTCTCCAGCTCTTCCTCGCTCTTTTCTATCTTTATCGACTGCAATTGCTCGATTATTATCCCCAAATTCTGCCCCGCGGCCTGGCTCTCCTTCAGCAGCCTCTCTTTCTCCTTGTTCACCCACTCTGACTTTTCAAGGTTGTTGACCGATGCCCTTAATTCTTCAAGCTCCTTCTCAAGCTTCTTCTTCAGTTCGGCGAATTTCTTTATGTCCGACTCTAGGCCATCTCTCTGCTGGCCGTACTTATGTTTTTCCGCTTTCCTTTTTTCCAGTATCTCCCTCGTCTTCTCCCCGTCCAGCTCAGAATCGCACGTCGGGCACTTCTCCCTTCCCTCTTTTAATTTGGCTATGCTCTCCTCTATCTCGCCAAGCCTGATAGCGAGGCTGTTATAGTTAGTCGCGAGCTCCTGGAGGGTGGCGTCGGCTTGCTGGCCTTTCTCGAAGCACTCCTTATACTTTTTGGGCGCGTCCTTGTCGTACCTCAGCTCCTTAAGCTTGCTATCAAACTCCGATAGGCTCTTTTCGTAGCTGACCAACAGAGCGCCTAACGTCTCTTTCTCCATCTCTCTTCTGGCTTTAAGCTCGAGCGCGTTCTTCAGCTCCTTCCTCTCCTCGTGCTTCCTCTTTATTCTGGCTTTTAGTTCCTCCTCCGTTAGCCTAATGTCGCCATACTCCTTCAGCTTCTCCTCGAACGTGGCTATCCTGCCCCTCCCTTCCTTTACCCTCTCGTCAAGCCCGGAAAAGGCCGATTTCTTCTTCAGGACCTCGGTATAGTTAGCCTCGGCAGCCTCCCTGTCCATCTTTTTCGACAATAGGCTAGTTTCTTTCCTTTGCAGCTCTGAACTGTCCTTGCCTATATCCCCCTCCAGCGAGTCTATCTCTCCTGTGTCTTGCTGGTTTTCTATCGAGGCGCTCTTGTCGTTGACCCTATCCACCAACCTGCCTATAACCGTCGTCAAGTTCTTTCTGGCCGATTCGAACCTGTCTATTTTCAGCAATTCATCTATCCTCTCCCTGCGCTCCCTTTTAGGTATCTCTAAGAAGTAGTCTATCTTGTTCTGTTCCGCATATACAGCGCGAGAAAACAAGTCGTAATTTATCTTTAGTATGTCCTCGATTCTGTCGTTGACGCGCTGGTTGGCCGACTCTATAAGCTTGTCGCCCATCCTGATTTCGGCGGCTGTCTGGCCCTTGCCCCTCGTGACTTCCCTCTTGACGGTGTACTCTTTCCCATCGGCTGTGAACCCCATCACTATCTTGGCGCTGGTCTTTCTCTCTGGCCTGTTCATTATCATATCATCTAGTTTGACCTTCCTCTGCTGGAGCATCGGGAACGTTCCGAACAGCGCAAAGCTTATCGCGTCCATGGCCGAGCTTTTTCCAGAACCCATCGCCCCCACTAGGACGTTGGTCCCTTTTCCGAACTCGAACTCAGTCTGGCCGTGCGATCTCCAGTTTTCCAATGCCAGTCGGGTAATCATGTTATTATTATAGTCAGCCGTCAATAAAAAATGTATGCTGAAAATACGGGAAGCGAGAGAGGAGGACCTGGAAAGGCTTAGGGAGATAATAAACGAGCCCGCAGTCATTCGTTACATGCCGCTCGAAAAGCCCGTTAGGCTATCGCGGATAATGCGCTGGTTCCAGTCTTTCGCGCTGTTCCACCAGCCGACCATCTTTGTGCTGGAGTTGGACAAAGTGATAGGCGCGTGCACGATATCTGACAACGGAAAAATAACTATCTGGGTCGATGAGAATTGCCAGCGTAAAGGCTATGGAAGGAAGGCTATGGCCCATTTGAGAGAGTATGCCGGTAAGAAAGGGATGGAGAGGCTCTGGCTCGAGTGCTTCAAAGACAATAAGCAAGCGCTCTTTTTCTATCGTTCGTTAGGTTTTATCCAAACGGGCGAGAGGAACAGCGAGTACGTGATGGAGCTGAAGATATGAAGTTTCTGGCAGATGCGATGCTAGGGAAATTAGGCAGATGGCTGAGGCTATTTGGCTATGACACAAAGATAGCCACCGACATTCTCTCTGACGACGAGGTCCTGGAATTAGCCAAGAAAGACGGGCGTTTTTTGCTGACGCGCGACAAAGACCTATATAGGAGAGCGAAGGGCATCGTCAGAGCGCATTATTTCAAGGCTAAGGGTGCCCATAAAGAGCTCAAGGAGATAACAAAGGCGCTGAAGCTGAAGCCCGAATTTCCTAAAAAGACGAGGTGCTCTATCTGTAATGGCAGTTTGAAAAAGAAGGGCAGCCTGTGGATATGCTCAAAATGCAGCCAGACCTATTGGAAAGGGTCTCACTGGACTAGGATTAGAAAGGTTATGAAAGAGATCAGGAAATGAGGGTGACGTCGATGCTCTCTACCTGTTTTATCCCGGGTATGTTCTCCATGTAGGTCTCGAACTCGGAAGGCTTGTCCGTCTTGTCGTCGTATAAAACCCCGACCTTTAGAACGACAAGGCCATAAGCAACTGGTTCTTTCTGTATCGCCCTGACCCTCTCTATTTTCTTGAGCTCTTTGACTATCTCGTCCAGATCGTAGTTCTCTTCCGGATATATCCTATAAAGAGCCATTACCTTGCCCATCAGGGTCCCTCGAATCCGCAGGCTTTGCACTTGTATTTCGCGACTATCTTGCGGCACTTCATGCATCTAATTATCTCTTCCTTTCCGCAGTTAGGGCACTTGAACCTAACGTAGTCGTCTGTGACCTCTTTTTGACAAGAATAGCATCTTAGCATACTGTCCCTCTAAAAGCAGTAGTTTATATTTTGCTATGCGCCTATATAAAGACTATGCATGCCCCCATAGTCTAGCGGACAGGACACGAGCTTGCGGAGCTTGTAGCCGGGGTTCGAATCCCCGTGGGGGCGGTGATAACATGTTTCCGATGATATTATGCAGATAAATGAAGTGAACGAATTACTCAAAAAGTATAAAGAAGAGATTCCATATTTTAGGCTACGCCAGCTTAGCGATAAGTTCAGGCAGAATCCTAAACTAAATATAAATGATATTGAAAACATTCTCACGAAAGAAGCCGCCAATTACCACATTAAGCAACGACGGCACATAGTTGTGTTCAAAGGCAGCAGAAATTACATAGATAAGAGTTGTAAATTTTGCGGAAACGAATTCAAGTCAAACGATAAAAAAAGATTTTACTGTAGTATCAATTGTTTACGTAACGCGCAAAAAACCCATAGAAAGAGATTTAATGAAAAGCAAAAAAAGAAATCATACTCCTGTCTTAGGCGATAATTACTTCTTTTTCTTCTTTTTCTTAGAACCGCAACATCCGCACAACATCAATATCCACCTCGCAAGATAGACTCACTTCTGGCTATTAAATCTAACTATCCGAAATAATCCTGAAGCGCCTCTTGTTCAGAAACAGTCTTCTCATTGACCAGTATCTTGGCTTTCTTCACAGGTTTTTCGAGATGGGACGGAACAAAATCCTTCTTCAACAGGGACGGCAGCATTTTGGCGGCCGAGGTGAACTCCCTTTCCTTCCAGGCGTATAACCTCTCTCCCTCTATCCAAGTCTCTTTGTTCCTCTTCTTGAACTCCTCCGCATTCTTGGCCAGGCTGACAGGGGGACCGGCATGCTTCCTCTTCTCGCTGATTTCCATCTCCTCCAGTTCGATAGTCACTGCGCACTTGCTCTTCTCATCGGTCCAGTGCTTGACTCTATCAACGTGAAAATCAGCTAGTTCCATCTGCGTCTTCAGCGAGCCAGATAACTTTTCTAATTGCGACCACACTATCTCTTCGACGATAGCCTTCGGATAGTCGAAAACGAGCATTATCAGGTTCTTGCCGGCGACAGCCCTCTTGAAGTCTATCTCCTTCTTTTTAGGGAAGAAATAATCTTCGGACGGTTTTTTTAGGAATTCGCGGGCATTCAGCACGAACTTCTCCAGGTTCGTCTGGGATACGGCAGCCGCAACATTCCTATCAAAGTCAACAGGGTCTATGAATATCATCTGCTCCTGGAACCTGGAATAATCATGCTTATCGAAGCCCAGCATTACGGGCAATTTCCACTTGCTCACTGCCTCTAGCGCGCTCTCGAAATTGCCGTAATACAGGATCAAAAGCTCGCAGAGATAGCCCGAGAATCCGTGCGTCTTCTGGTCGGCACCATATAGCCTAACGCCTTTCAGGAATTGCTTCAACAGCCTAACGTCGTTCTTCTGGCCCTCTTTCATGGCCGCCTTCAGATATTCGTTGTGCAGCGGGCTTCTATCCACGGCCGATATGATCTTCTTCTCGACCTTGTAGCACGGCACTATCTCGACCTTGAACCCGTCGACCACGCCCCTGACATAAGGATGCTCGGCGTAATGGACCGTGGGACTATAACCCGACAAGACCTTTTTGCCCAGCTCCACGCCCTTCTTCTCGAACTCCTTCCTCTGCATGGTTTTGGGAAAGAAAACGAATATGTCTATGTCCCTGTCGCCCTTGATGAACGTGTTCCGCGCAGTAGAGCCGACAACAACCGACTTATAGCCTTCGCTTTCTATCCGTCCCATTATCATTCTGGCTATCTCGGATATCTTCTTCCTCTCCTCTTCCATTGGCACTATCCTTTTCAGAACCGCTTCCACGACTTTGGATGACATCAAAGGATTATATATTGGAACTCATTAATTAAGGATATGGAGCTGGTTTCCGAGAGGAGATACGGCAAGATATACAAGTCCGACCCGTGGTACATATACGAGTTGAAGCAGCCCGTTCTGTCTGACAAGGAAAGGGAGCTGGTCTCGCTAGTGAACAGGGCGACTTTGAAGGAATTCTCTTCTTCTGACCTGACGATGCTGTTTGTCGAGAACAAGCAACGAGCTAATTTCCTGGAAAAAATCAAGAACCTGCTGCTGCACCTTGAGCTGTATTCAGGCCGGTTGATCAGCGTGGAAGAGGAAGACAAGGTGATAAAGGCGGTCGGCGAGTTCATCAAGAACGTGGCTCCATTCGTCGTCCATAAAGAAGAGGTCATCTACGCCATAATCAAGAATCTCATCGGAATGGGGCCATTGAGCTACCTGCTGGAGGATGATGAGCTGGAGGAGATAATGGCCAACGGCGCAAAAGAGCCCGTTTTTGTATTTGACAGGCATCATGGCCTATGCAGGACCAACCTGGTGTTCGACAGTGAAAAAGACATCCTGGCTATCATAGAGAGGATAGCGAATTTTGTTGACAAGAAGATAAACAAAGACTATCCGTTGTTAGAGGCCCGTTTGCCTGACGGCTCGAGAGTCAATTCGACGATACCACCCGCCTCGCCCAAAGGCCCGACCATAACCATCCGCAAGTTCAGGAAAAAGCCGTTCACCATAACAGACATGGTCAAGAACAACACGATGAACTCCGAGGTCGCTGCCTTTCTTTGGCTTTGCGTTGAAGGCATGAAGGTCAGCGCCAAGAACATGATTATAGCCGGGGGCACAGGCTCGGGCAAGACCACGACCATGAACGCGCTCACAGTCTTCATCCCCCAGAGGGACAGGATAGTGACTATCGAGGACACGCTCGAGCTTAATCTGCACGGGCGGGAGGATTGGGTGCAACTGGAGGCCAGGCCAGGCATCTACGAGGTCCCATTGGGTATGGTAGAGCTGCTCAAAAACACCATAAGGATGCGACCTGATCGGATATTGGTTGGGGAGGTCAGGGGGGAAGAGGCGGAGAACATGTTCGTGGCCATGGACATAGGGCATCAAGGGGTAATGAGCACCGTACACTCCAACTCGGCTAGGGAGACGCTGCTAAGGCTGCAGAGCCCGCCGATGAACGTGCCCAAATCGATGTTTACTCTATTGGATTTGATAGTTATGCAGCACAGGATGTATGTCCCCAACGCCGGGCTGATAAGGAGAGTCGCCCAGATAGCCGAGGTCAGCGTCATGGGGGAACATGTCCTGCTCAACGACATCTACGCCCGGGACAGAGTCAAGGACGATGTGATGAGGACAGACATACCCTCCCAGATTGTCGAGAGCTTCTCCTTCCTGACTGGCCTATCTAAAAAAGAGGTGCATGAGGAGCTGCTCTCCAGGCAGTTGGTGATAGATTTTCTCGTTGGCAATAACGTGGTTGACTATTCAGATATACAGAAGCTGATAAACGCCTACTACAAGAACCCAGGCGCCCTGCTCGACAAGATAGAGTCGAAAAAAGCTACATGATTTTCTTGATGAACTTCTGGTCGACAAGGTAGCGGATGCCTTCCTCTATCAGCTGCTTGGAGAAATGCATCGTCTCCACCAGCTGCCCCATGTTGACAATCCCGTCCTTCTCCTTTATCCTCCTTATTATCTCCCTCAGGAACGTGTCGTCTACCTCCTCACTCAGCACCTCATACTTGCCCTCGACTTCAGCAGCAGGCTTTCCGATCACGCCCTTTTTCGCGAGCAGCCTGGCCAGGATCACCTTTTTGAAGAAGACCATGAAAATACCAAGAGCGCCGACCACGATTATTATTATGAAATAGATCAGGAAGCCCATCTGGCCGATTGAGGCGATCCAGCTAGTGCCTCCGTGCACCATTGCCAGCGTGTCGTCAGAGAACGGCATCGTGTGCAATTCTGTCTTTGGCTCAACATAGGCGATGTTATAGTTGGGCGCCTGTTTTGCGCCTGCGTACGCGTCTATATCGACCCAGTTGCCGTTATAGGCTTTCACCCAGGCGTAATAGGCCTCGCCCTTCTTGCCTATGACCAGCTGGCACGGCACTTCATGCTGGATGCAAAGCTGTTTGAAATAGACTGCGGAATCAAGGCTGTCGAACTCGCTGCCGCTAAGGTCTACGTCATGCACCCCGCTGAATTCGGCGCTTTTCTTAGATAATCCGTCCACTGAACTGATGATCGCGGTTATCTTTTCATCGAGGCTGCCGGAAGCTCCATTACTCAGCATGTTTCCCGATGTCGTTATCAGAGGCTCGCTCATGAACGAATATAGGTCAATAGGATAGACCGTCTCGCCCTCCTGCTTGAGCAAGAACGGCATGAACTTCAGCTGCATGGAAAAGGTCTGGCCCGACCCGATTGAAGACACGCTGAAGAAGATTGGATACTCCTTTCCAGTCAGGACGCCAGGGAAGGTCGGCTTTATCTCGGTAGGGGCCAACACTGCAAGGGCCTGGCCATTCGTCTCTGGTTGTAGGAACACCAGATAGTTGGCGGATTTGTTGTCATAGTTTTCCGGTGAGAACACGGATATGTCTTTCTCGCCCACCCCCTTGACAAGGTACGCCAGGCTCAGTTTTGCGGCGGCCGAGCCCGTGTTCCTCACCCGGATCTCGGTCAGGACAATTCCGTTCTCAATGCTGACCTTCGCGTAGATCTCGTGGTCAGAAACAGTCTCTATCTTCTCCATGGCGTATTTGTCAGCGGCGGCATCGAACGCGCCTGCCGGGGGGGTGAATGAAAACTCCACTGAGGCGTCGTTTATGCTGATTTTAGGCATTAGCGTGACCAGATAGCTGTTCTGGAAGACCGAAGGCTGGCTGAGCTCTTGGGGGACCTTCACCACATAATTGTCCGTGGCTATGGGCGTGTAATCTCCATAGGCACCCAGGCCTCTGACCGAAAATGCCACCGACACGAGCAACAGCAATATGATTATTTTTTTCATAGCTTCACTGTATGTATCTTATCATATCTCGGGCCTTCGGGCGTCAGGGTGCTCTTTATGAGATGGATTTCTTTCACTTCCTGCCTGCCGAAATCCCTCTCCCCCAGCAGCTCCTTAAGGCCATTGACTCTCTCAGGCACTCTTGCCAAGGTTATATGTGGAGTATAAGACTTTTCCTTATTAAAACCTAATCTCTCGAGCTCGCAATCAATCAGGCTGGCAAGCGCAGAGACCTTGTCTGACCTTACCCCGATCCAGACGACCCTTATGAAATTAGCATTGGGAAAAGCCCCGACACCATTTAGTTCGATCTCAAAACCGCCGAATCCGCGGGCAGAGTCCAGCGCCTTCTTTATGCCCCCGATCCGGCTCTCGTCGACCTCGCCAAGGAACTTCAGGTTGATATGCAGATTGTCTTCAGCCACAGCCCTGAGGCCTAGCTTTTTTGTTTCCGAGAGTACCTTCCTGATTTCCTCGTTAGACACTATCTCTATAGCCGCGAACAATCGCATAATCCTATAACGCAGAAATCGGATTTAAGCCTTTCATGCCAAAAGAAAAAGGTAAAGAAGGGTAAATTGGCTGGGTGAGCCGTTACCCCTCTCGAGTCACAACTGGTTCGCTTTTCTCCAGATTCTTGCAAACCAATTTTGACATTCTCTTTACGATAGGCTACCTTAATACTCTTTGGTTTATTTTCCGAACTAGATTATTCTCAAAAATAAGAAATCCTTATCTTTCGCGAGGCTCTTGTCGCTTGTGTCGAAAAACGCCCCGGCGCTGCAATGGCTTTGGAGGTTCTTTACCAGGTCATGATAGTCCTCATCCACTTTAGGGAACACTGTCTTTGACATCTTCCCGTCGATGCCCATCTTGTGGTTATACTCGGAAAACCTGTCGATAGTCTCCTCATCCCGGTTCTCGCCCAGGCAGAATTTAAGGCCGGTCTTGCCTTCGAACTCCCTGAACTTCTTCTTGGTGAACCTGAGCACTTTTTCGGACAGCTTGGAGCACTCCGACCCATACTCGCCTAGCTTCAGGAACTTGGCGCACGCCTCAGGCAGGCCGGCGAAAGAGACCATGTACATGAAATCGTCCGCTTTTACATACTCCTCCGATTCGAATTTCTGCGCCAGGAACAGCAGCATCTTGTCGTCATGCAGCCTCCTTTCAATCGTCCTTTTCTTTATCTCCATTACCTCTTTAGCCAGCTCTAAAGACCTTTCAATGCCGCCGAAAAACTCGCGGTCGTTAGCTGATTGGCCGGCTATCTTCGGGGCGTTGATAGAGACAGCCTGCATTATCCCGCTCCTTAGCCCATCGTTCCAGTCCTTTGTCGATAACGCGTTGCCATAGACAAGTCCAGAGTTCTCGAAGTTCTTCTGGTTTATCAGGTAGAGCGGGCTGGGCGCGTCAAAGTCGATATCCAGACTGCGATGATATTTTATGCAGATATTCGGCCAGAGGAAGCGCTTCTTGTTATAGTCGCCCTCTATCGCCGTCTCCAAGAATATCTTCAAGAAGTTCCTGGCCTCGTCCTCATAATCTCCATAAGTGTCTTTTCCTATCTCGCCATAGGCAACAACGTTCTCGTTCTTCAGGAACTTGGGCACTCTAACATCGAGATTTATGGTAAAGGCGTTCTTGGTCTGGTGGCTCCTGTTTATCTCGTACAAGAACGTCTGCGCGACCTGCTTTATCTCCTTCCTGTTTTTCCTGTACAGGTAAGGGGCCATGAATATGTTGAAGAAATCGAAACCCACTCCTCCGGCGACGTACTTCTTCGACGTTAACAAGACCCGGGCGGCGTGGGAGGCAGCCACATCCGCCTTCTTGGCCGGCCCTGTCCTGACTATATCTTCTAAAAGGAAGCCGTGCCTGAAGAACCAGCGCAAATCGTTCTGCAGCGATATAGGGCTGGTGATGAACTTCTCAAGGGAATGGATGTGAATGTCAGCATTCAGGTAGGATTCGGATATCTTTGTCGGCAGTATCTTGGTCAACGTGTATTCTCGCATCATCGAATTGCCGAACATCTCGTTTAACAGGTAAGGGGAGGCTAATTTCTGCTTCTCTATTATCTCATTGATATCATAGACAGGCAGCCCGACTCTCGTGTACCTGACTTTGGCATCTGTCAGCTTGCGTTCCAGCAGTTTCGTGTTGACTATCTCGCGTATGAGCGGCGAGCTGATGTTCTTCAACTGCAGCCTTCGGACGTCCTCCTCGACCTCGTCAGCTATCTCCTCGGCTATCATTCTAGGCAAACGGGTCTCTTTCATTATCGAATCTGAAATCCTCTTCTTGTCGAACGCCTCTATCGTGTTTTTCGACGTCCTTACGTGGATTGAATGATATGTTTCGAACTGGACCGCGGCGTCTAAATCGTACTTC
>Ga0315286_10002624_pt1 | contig 16799 bp, 6 predicted proteins | sample YL17G10_0_MG_FD_205038 | JGI IMG/M metagenome (GOLD analysis project Ga0315286, IMG submission 205038) | Sediment microbial communities from Yellowstone Lake, YNP, Wyoming, USA - YL17G10_0 | ecosystem: Environmental > Aquatic > Freshwater > Lake > Sediment | place: USA: Wyoming | collected...
CGGGTCAGGCGCTCCACTTTTTCCTTGTGCGGATATCAAATCAAATTTTCAGGGATAATACAAGCCGGCCGGGCTTAAGATCTGAGGGGGCTCGCGCTTTCAGCGGGCCGGTTCGAGAATCAGGCGTGCCGGCCCGAGCAGCCCCGAGGCAGAATTCCCCCGATAGCGCGTCGGCACCGTGGCATAATGGTTGGACAGGGTGTTGTAAACGAGGACTTCGAGAGAGTTCGTACCAGGCCGGGCGAGCGGCCCGATCTCCCAGCGCCAGGGCGGCGCCACGCGCACGCCGGCCGAACGGCCGTTCACAAAGACCTCGGCCGACGACGCCACCGCGCCCAAATCCAAAATCAGCCGTTCCGATTCCGCGCCTTCGAGAAGGCTGATCGTCCTCTTGTAAAGCATCCCGCCCGAATAGGTCTCCAAGCCTTCGCGCTTCGACCAATCCCCTGCTTCGAGGAGCCCCGGTCCGCATTCGAACGCCACGGGTTCGGGCAGCGCCGCTCCTCCATAGAAGCCGCGGACGTGCTCGATCCGGAGCGCGACAAGAGCTTCCCACGCCGAGGGCTCGGGTAGGACGAAGCGGATGTGATGCGCCCCATCGGGACCGGTCTCGCGGGATCCCGCGGCAAGCGCACGGCCGTCGGCCCAGGCCGAAACCCCGCCCAAAACGGTCACGGCGAAGGCCTTCATTCCGGGCGCGGCGCGAAAACGATACCAGCCGACGGGCCGTTCGATTTCCGGATGGATATCGAAGGGCAGAATCCCCGTTGCTCCGAACCAGCGCATGGCCAGCGAGCCGGGGGTCGCGGCAGGGGGATCGGGGCTTCTGTCGGAGATGACGAACCATCCGGTTCCCGGCCGGTCGTACCGGAGGAGAATCGGAGTTGCCCCTGCGAGGAGAGGGACGAGCGCCTCCGCATCCGCGACCGCACGGCCGCCGACCCAGACCGCCGACGGCTTCATCCCGCCCGTCGAAATCCGGCCCGTCGCTTTCCCGGGCGAGGCCACGGTTGTCCAGAGATAATTGACCGCGCCGCCGGCCTCCCTCTCACGCCCGATGGACGTGGCCCCGGGCTTGGGCTTTCCCAGACGGATGAACTCATCGGACACCTCTTCCTTGAGGCCATGATATCCCTGATGTCCGGGATCGTCTTCGGCTCCCCAACGCCGGGAATAATCATACGGCTGCCATGATAGGGCCCGCGCTCCTGCTTTGAAAGAAACGGAGGGATCGACGGCTTTCAATCCTGCCAGGATCCCTTCCAGGCTTTTACGATCAACATCCTCGGGCACGGGCCCCAGCTTCCAGAACATCGGACCAAAACCAGCCGTCTGTTTCGCCCAGGACGAATCGTCGACATCCGGGCGGCTCAATTCCGGTTGTGGGGCGTCTTCGATTCGGTACCGGACGCGACGAGCTTCGGCGCCGATCATTCCTATCGTTGGCGGCCAGCGGAAATCCCCCCAGCGGTTGTCCAGGGTCGGCTTGAGCTCTACGGTCCAGGGCCCGCTGAGATCAATCGACCGCGTCAGGGGCACGGGTGGCGCCGCTTCGATCGCCGCCCGGCCGGGGCGGAAGATGATCAGCTGGATTTCAGTGGCCTCGCGCGGCAGCCGGAGCCGTGTCCCGGCCTCGTTTTGCGCTTCCGCCGCCAGAGGCCTCGAAGCCCCAGTCCAAGGATCCCAAAGCTCGACGGCGCCCGTCGCCCGGAATGTGACGGAGGTCCCCTTGGGCAACCCATAGACGCCATAGACGTCGCGCGGGCCGACGCGCCTGTGCTGAAAATAGACGCGCGCCTTCGGATCCGCCGCGTAGGCAAAGTCCCGGGTCAGGATCTTTTCGATGACGCCGAGGACGTCCCCCGCCGCTCGGACGGCGGCCGTCACTCCTCCGGTCTCGCCGAGCTTGACGTGGGGCGCCTCTAAAGAAGCCGCTTCCTTCGCCGTCAGCCCAAAGCAGTCCCGGACGAGCCGATCGAGGACGGAATCGTCGCGCCCGGCCCGCTCGCTGGCCACGGGGAGCGCGCCGACGGCGATGACCGTCCCGCCCGCCGCGGCGAACGCAGCCGCCTTATTCAACGCTTCGAACCGCATGGCCCGCATCGCCGGGAGGACGAGAATGCGGTAGGTTTCGCCGGCAACGCTCAAGCCGCCTTTCCCGACTTCGGCCCGCAGCAGCGATTCGAAATCCATGAAATCGAAATCGACGCCTGCTCCATAGAGCCGGCGCCCCGTCTCGAACGCCGTCTCCACAGCCTTCGGGCCGTCCATCCCCGCCTCGACGGGGGCGACGGGATAAAGGACCGCCACATCGCAGACATGCCGGCCCTGCGACAGGAGGAAGCTCAGCCGCTCCACGGCCTTCATGAAGCCGCCCATATGGCCCCAATACGGCATCCGCCAGTGATTGTCGGGCGGCGCCCACTCCCACCACCCGCCATGCGTCGAATAATAGAGGCCATGGAAGGAAAGCAGATTGTAGCCCATCAGGAAATCGGCGAACGTCGCGTCGACGACACCTGACGGCGTCGTGCCCCAGCCGCTGCTATGGAAGCCCTCGAGCCAAACGCGCGGCCGCTCGTACAGGTGGGAGATCGAGGCCGCGATCTTGGCCTTGATGAGATTTTTTTCAAGCAGAGGCTGGTCGGAGCCCGGACCCTGGTTCCAACGCTGCGTCCGGAAGTAGTCGCCGAACTCGGCCACGTCCTGGCCGCGGCCGCCGTGGTCGCAGCCGAAGATCATCCCCCGCGCCTGGTGCCACTCGAAGACCGGCCGGAAAAAATTCTCTTCGCTCAGGGCCACGCGGACGTCGTTGTAGTCCATCCGGATCTTGGGAGTCCGCGGCCCGACATCGATGAAGAGCGCAGTCAGCAAAGGCCGCAGGTCGTAGCCCTTGCGCTCCCGAAACTCCGCGGCCAGACGCTCGCTCCAGACGAAGCCGGGGAGCCGGAAGTCGAGTTCGTCGGAGAAGAAGAAATTTAGGGCCTTGCCCGCCTGCCCGGGCAGGTATTTCTCGAAGGGGCTGTAGAAAAGCCGGATGTAAGCCCGTCCCGATTCCGGGTGCGTCGGATCGAGGGAAGGCATGACTTTCCGGCTCGTGACGGCGACCACGGTCCAACGGCCGCCGGACGGAGCCCGCCAGCGCAAGCGTCTGTCGCGGACGTTGCCGCGGAGATCGATCGGATTCCCGGACGGCGTCTCCGGCGCCCCCTCTACGGCGGTGACTGAAATCCAATCCCGGGGCAGCGCCCACTCGACGTCGCCGCCCGTCTCGAAGGTCTTCGTTTCGCCGGCCAGTTGCGACCCGGCGAGATCGGGAATTTCGGCGATCGCCTGATCCATGGCGTGCCCCTGTCCCAGCCCGAGCGTGTAGTCGCTGAGGCTGATCGACATGCCGCGCCTGCCGGCCTCCCCGGCGAACCAGCCGACGAGCTCCCACCAGGCCGGGGAGAAGATCGGCGGATCGCTGGGCATGGACAGCCCGTAAGAGACACCCCCGCGGTCGGTGTGGGCGTAGTTGATCTGTAAACCGCTGACGCTTTTGCCGGCCAGCTGGTCGAGGTGCCAGAGCAGCCGCTCCTTGGTGAGCGGATCGCCCAACCACCAGAAGAAAGCGACTTCGCCAAAGCCGGGCGGAGGGGATTTGAAGCCGGGCCGGGCGTCGAATCCGGGATCGCGCGAGGGGAAGCCGACGGCCCCGGAGGGAGGGGGGAGAACGCGGGAGGGATCCGCGGAGTCGAATTTCGAGCCGCGCTGCGGAGCGAACGACGCCGCCGCGGCGATAATAAGGAGACCTCCCGCGACGCCGAGGAAGCGAGAAGGCTTCCGGGCGTCAAGGAAGGGGGAAGTTTGTGTTCGGCGCCTCAATCCCACGCATTTATCATATCACGAAACGGCTGCCGCAGGATTTGCTGGATAGCCCGTTCGACGACCGTGTCTTTGCCCTGGAGAAGGTCGGCCCGCGTGATTTCGACCGCTCCAATCTACTTCCCCGGGTCCCGGCTTTCCCCTTTCTTCAGGAAAGGCATGCCCTCCGTCAGCCACTTGGGCGCCGGTGCGCCCTTGAGGTAGTGGTCGAAGAACTCGAAGAACCGGATCGTCAGGTCCTTCCGGTTCGCCAGCCCGCGCAGCCCGTGCCCCTCGCCCGGGTACGACAGGAAGACGGCTTTCTTGCCGTTGTACCGGAGCGCGTTGTAGAAGCCGAGGCCGTTGTGAAAGTCGACGGTCGGGTCGGACCCGCCGTGCATGATCAGGAAGGGGGCAATGACGTTCGGCACGTGGGTGATCGCCGACTCGTAATGGTAGCGCTCGGGCTGGTCCCAGGGAGAAAAGCCCCAGCGCCCCTGGCTGTAGAAATAATAGTCGAACGCGTTTTCGCCGCTGCCGCCGGAGACCGCATAGGCCCAGCCCCAGTTCTGGGTGAAGTCATAGTAGAGGTCAATGACCCCCGCGCCCATGCCCACGGCCGCGAACATCTTGGACATCGTCCCGATGAAGGCCGCGCCTTCGCCGCCGTAGCTGTGGCCGGTGACGGCGATCCTCTTCGGATCGACGTAGCCCATCTCGATCACCTTGCGCGTGGCCGCCTCGACGCATTCGAGCATGTCGGTGTGCGAAGATCCCGTGCGGAAGTGGACGTCGGGCATCATGGCGAGGTAACCGGCGGTCACCGCCTGCATGGGCGATCCACCCATGCCCGTAAGATAGGACGGTGCGTTGTAGCGATGCATGCTCTGCGAATTCTTCTCGTAGAACGTCACGATCATGGGCCGCTTCTCGCCCGGCTTGTAGTCGTCGGGCAGGGCGAGGATGCCCTGCAGGCGGACGCCGTCCTTGTTCTTGTAATCGAACAGGATGCGATGGCCCCAGAGGTATTCCGTCTGCTGGGGGTTGGCGTCGGTGATTTTCTTCGAATCCTTGAATCCCGGACCCGCGACGCGGAGGTCGGGGAACTCGACAAACGTCTGTCGGCTGAACAGGAAGGTGTCGGCTTTCAGGGCCCGGGTTGGATTGCTGAAGGAGGCGTCCTCATACACGAGCTCCTTCAAGCCGGCCTCCGTCAACTCATAAAAGCCGGCTTTTTTCGTCCACTCTCCGTAAGCCGACAGCGTGATCGTCTTGGTCAGATCGATCGAACCGCGGGGCCCGGACGAGCGGGGGAGCATGGGGTCCACGGGTTCAGGGCGGACGATGCGGAAGCGGATCTCCCGCTTGTCGCCAAGGCCGCCGGTGAGGCTCTTCGGGGCAGAGCCGTCGAGCGGGAGAAGCCAGAGATCATACCGGTGTTGGGCGATGACGGCTTTGCCGTCGCTGGTGAAGCCGGCGATGCCGTACGAAGGCTTGGGACCGGGGTGGTCGTACTCCCGGTCGACGAAGCTCGGCGCCCGTCCGGCGCCTAGCGGCTTCGTCGCGCCCGTTTCGAACTCATACGCTTGGAACTTTTCGTTCTTCCAGAAGAGGAATTTCGTCCCGTGCGGCGAAACTCCGAACACGTGGGCACCGATGCGCTGCCCCTTGGCGATCAAGGCCCGCTCTCCGGTGGAGGTATTCACCCGGTAGATGTCCGCCGCCGGGAGCATGGAGTCGCGGTGGTAGCCGCGGGTGTCGCGGCCCACGGCCCATTTGCCGTCCGGGGCGACGTCCAACTCCCGCATCGTCTCATCCGCCAGCTTGACGAAGCGCTTGGCCGGGACATCGAACGCCTGGCGGAAGGTGAAGTTGCGGTCCTGTTCCGCGCGGGCCATCTGGAGGGATTGGACCCGCTCGTCGCCCGTGTTCCAGACGTCGACGTCGGCTGCCTCGTCCGTGGACCGGCGCGTCGTGTCGGGGGCCGCGACCTGCTCCTTGATCCCAAAGAACACGCGCTTGTTGTCCTCGCTCCAAGAGAGCGCCGCCCGGTCGCTGATGACCCAGCCTTTGGGCAAGCCGTCCGCTTTCGCCGCCTCGAGAACGACCGGCGCGACCGCGGCGCCGTCTTTCAAGGCCGGCGCCACGTCCGTGAAGGCGACGAGGATGTTCTCCTTTTCACGCATCTTCTCGACGTCGCTTCCCTTGAGGACGGCGAGGGAGTTGCCCTCGTCGCTCCAGGCGATGCGGCTGTAGCTTTTAGAGTCATTTTCGAGCGCCGATATCCGTCCGGTACGCGTGTCGAAGACAAAGACGCCGTTGGCGTCCTTGACGGCGGAATCCACGGTATAGCCCATCAGTTCGCCGGTGCGGTTGAAGGCGATGTCAGCCACGCTGCCGAGCAGCTGATGCCGGCCGGTCCGAAGATCGAGGAGGATGACATCGAGACCGCGCGGGCCCGTGCCGGAGCTCGAGGCTCCGGAATCGCCCGCGCCGGGGCCTCCGCCGCCCGGCCCGCCGGGCGCGCCGCCGCCGCGTCCTCCCGTGGGAGCGGAGGTGTCGGCTCCGCGGCGCCGGAGGAACAGATGGGTGGATGTCGGTGCGAAGGCGAACGTCCCGATGTCCTGCCAGGACCGGACCATCCCGGTCGCCAGGTTGCGGAGCTCCACTCTGCGCGGCGGAATCGCGGCGGCCGCTCCGCCCCGGCCTCCCTGGCCCTGCGGCGCGGCGGGCGCGGCATTTTGGGCCGGCGCCGGGGCGGTCGAGCCGGGCGCCGCGGTCGGGGTCGCGCCGGTTGCCGCCGGCCCCGTCCCCGAGCCGCTGCGGGCGGCGCGGGCGCGCTGGGCGGCGCCGGGGTCCACCTGGTAGGCGATCCATTTCGAGTCCGCCGAAAAGACGGGATCTGCGGCGTCGACTACGGTCACGTCCGCATGGGTTTCGAGATTCAACAGGTGCAGGACCGGTTTCGCCTCGGCCGGGACGGTGTTGGTGAGCTGGAGGACGTAGGCGATCCATTTTCCGTCGGCCGAGATCGACTGCCCGGCGATGCTCTTCCACTTCGGATAGTCGTCGATGGTGAGGGCCTTTTTAGCCGGCGTCTGCGCCTGCGGCAGAGCATGGGCCGCCGTAAGCACGAGGGCCAGGACAAGGGCGAGTGTCGAAAGCCGGCGGAGGGCAAACGGGGATTTTACGGCATTTTGGCTCATAGGGGTTCCTTTCGGGCTCTTACAAGCCCTTGGCCCATTCCGCTTCGACGTCGGCGATGCTCTTGGGTTTGGGTGGGCCGAGCAATTCATATCCTTCGCCCGTGATCAGGAAGTTCTCCTCGTTGCGCAGCCCGCCAAAGGTCCGGAACGCCTCGAGCTTATCATAATTGATGTAGTCCGCGTTGCGCCCTTCGGCCCGCCACTGATCGATCAGCTCCGGAATGAAATAGATTCCCGGCTCGATCGTCAGGACGAAGCCGGGCTCCAATTTGCGTCCGAGGCGCAGGGATTTGAGCCCGAACTGCGTGCTCTTGGGCTCGCCGGCATAGCCGACATAGACCTCGCCGAGGTCTTCCATGTCGTGCACGTCGAGTCCCATCATGTGTCCGAGTCCGCACGGGAAGAACAAGGCGTGGGCCCCATGGACCAGCGCATCCTCCACCGGACCCTTCATGAGGCCGAATCCCTGCAATCCCCGAATGAGAATCCGGACCGCTTCGAAATACACCTCTTTGAAAGGAACGCCGGGTTTCAGCATCCCGATGGCGGCATCGTGGCTGGCCAGGCACAGGTCGTAGATGTCTCTCTGGCGGGAGGTGAATCTTCCGCTGACCGGAACCGTGCTGGAAAGGTCCCCGGCATAGCCCCGGGCCGTTTCCGCGCCGGCATCGAGCAGGAACATGTCGCCGGCCTTTAAAAGATTGCCATGGAAATGATTGTGGAGAGTCTGTCCATTGACGGTCGCGATGATCGGAAACGACAGTTGCGCGCCGGCCGCGATGGCGATCCGGTGGACAGCGGCGGTGATCTCTAGCTCGGAGACGCCGGGCTTCGCCATCCGCATGCCCAGCTTGTGCATATCGACGCTTATCTCCACGGCTTGGCGGATTTCTTCGACTTCCTCGGCCGATTTATAGTTCCGCTGGTTCACCACTCCGTAAATGAGATCGACGGAAGCCTTGGATTTCGCGTCCTCGGGCCGGATGCCGAGCCATTGGAAGAGCTTGATCGTATTCTCAGGCCGGTAGGGAGGCAGGAAATGGATTTTCCGACCTTGCTCGGACGCCTTTTTCAAAAGAGCCGACAGGGAAGCGAGGGGCGCGGTGTGAGCGACACCCACTCGCCGCGCCTGTTCGGCGAGGGACGGCTGGGGCCCCATCCAGACGAAGTCCTCTACGGTCAGGTCATTGCCGAAGACCCAGTCTTCCCCGGAATCGCAATCCAGAACACCGGCCAGATAGGGGTGGTTGAGCCCGAAGAAATAGAGAAACGTGCTGTCCTGCCGGAAAGGATACGAATTGTCCGCATAGTTCATCGGGCTTTCGTCGCTGCCTAAAAGGAGGATCATGCCTCCCCTCAAAGATTTTCTCAATGTTTCGCGCCGCCGAACATAAATCGTCCGCTCGAACATCATTCACCTCCGCCTGATTTCGCGCCCCCGGACAAACTCGGGGAGCCGCGACGGCGGGGTGATGATAATTCCGCCGGCGGAGTGAAGTCAACTTAAAAGAGACGTCACCTCCGAGATACGATCCGATGATCCGAGTATAATAGGAACGACATAAAAATAGGGAACCTACGCCCCGGTCGCCATCGGGCCTGCGGAAAAGGTTTCCGGTCCCCTGCTGAAATTGAAAACGGCGCCCGGGGAGAAGATCGGACTGGCTCAGGAAGGGGACCCGGCCCCGACCAGCTTCAATTTCGCCGCCCAATCGTTGTCCGCGGTATCCCCGCCCGTCGGATAGGGCGGCATTTCGACGGCTCCGCTCTTGTCGGCCGCAAGGACTCCGTCCGGCATGTCGAACCATTTTCCGGCGCGGGGATCGTACCATTGGGCTTTGTATGTCCTTCCAGGCAGCAGGCCGCGGATCTTCTGACGCGCGGCTTTGTTCTCGAAGTAGAGGAAAACCAGATCCCGTTCGGGCGACCGCAGCATGAAAGCCCATTCGTCCATCTTGATCGCGGCGGTGCGGGGTCGGGACAGATCGGCGGAAGCAAGCTCCAGGTCCTGGTAGCGCCGCCCTTCGGAAAAAACGAACCCCAGGAAGTGTCCGGCCTGGGCAATGATAGGCATGTTGAGCGTCTGCCAGATGTAGGGCCATTGGGGCGTCACCGTGAAGGGCGGCTCCCCTGTGGTGTCTCCCCCGAACGAGCCCGACCCGAAGACGTGGCCGCCGAAGGCCCCGGAAAAGAAATGATCATAGGCATGGGCCCGGGCGAAATAATTGTCCCGGTCCGAGTTGGAGACGACCCGTTCGCCGTCCGGCCGGCCGAAGTCCACGTCGTGCCACGAATAATAGGGCTCGTTGCTGAACCCGGGGACCCGCGGCGTCTTGCCGAAGACGTCCTCGACATATTTGAGGATCCGATGGTCCCGATTCCAATTCCCGAAGCTGTGACTCGTCAGAAAGGGCGATTCATCCACGTGGCCCAGGTATTCCATCGAGCTCATGGACATCATCGCCGTGACCGGCTGTCCAAACGGCATGCCCCCGTATTTCTGATGGTAGGCCAGGAGCGCCTTGTGGATGAAGCTGTTTTTGCCTTCGCCCTCGGGCACCCCGTCGTGGTGGGTCAGGGAGTAAATGAAGTTGTATGCGCCATACCGGGCCTTGAGGTAGTTGAGGTACCTGGGGAAGGAATCGTTGAAATCGGAGTAGGCTTTCCAGGATTCGTAATGGGAGCGGCGCACCGTCTCGATATAAGGGACGAATCCCCGCGCGGCGAGATACTCCATTTTCCTATCCATATTCCGCCAGTAGGCCGGGTTGATCCGGTCATAGTCGGCGCAGAGGTCCGCCTTGCCCCGGGAACGGCCCGGGAAGGCGAAGGGCATGTTCCCCTGCTCGTCCGGCATGTCTTTGATGCGCTTCCCGTCCGGGGCCTTGAGCCAACCGCTGCGGATCTGGACGCCCGCGTCGTCCTTGATCGTTCTTGGGAACTCGTCCCGCTTCCAGTTGGGGAAGGAGGCGATCGCCGCGATGGAATTGAATCCGTGGGCTTTCAGCCACCGGACGCCGCCTTCGAAACACCAGTTCGAGGCGGCGGGGACATAATCGGCCGGGATGACTATCCCCTCGAGGGGATAGCGCCAGGTAAAGGCGGCCCACCAGGTATCGGCCACCAAGAAGAAGGGCGTGCCGTCGGCATAGGCATAGCCGTGAGGAGAACCGGCGTTGGTCCGGATGAAGCCTCGGCGATTCGGATTCTCCCGGATTTCGTCCGGGGTCCAGGCGACCGCCCGGAACGAGCCCGACCGGTTCTCCAAACCGGGATCATGAACGCTCGCTCCGCTCTCCCAGGTCCATTCTCCGGGTGCCGTGGCCGCCATCCGGACTTTGAAAACGCGGCCCCCGTCCCAGAAGCCCCAGACTTTCTTGTCGAAGCCGGGCCCTTTCAGCCGAACCCAGACATCGACGTCCTTATAGGGATTGGCGTAGGAATTCTTGGCTTCGAACGTGACCTCCACCATTTCCCAAACGTGCTGCTCCCTTGGTTTCGAATAGCCTCCCGCGATCAGAATCGCGGACATCAGCAGGCCAAAACCCAGCTGTCGTTTCGTATTTGCCATGATTCGATCCTTCTCCCTGTCGATTTTACTTCGGGGACGTTGCCGCCGGGCCATAGTAAAGGGCATTGAAGAGGAGCTTGAACGTGCCCTGGGTTTGGGCCCGGTTCTGAGGGCGGAAGCCGAAGATGATGATCTTCCCTTTCCCGCGATCGACCTCGATCAGAGCCGGTCTCCGGTGGAAAAACTTTTCCCCGTTCAAAAAGCCGCTCATGAAGGGATTGCCGTCGGGATAGCGGGCTACGACCCTGAGACCCGGAGGCAAGGACTCTGGGCCCGAAGAGCTCCCCTGCTCCGAATTCACGGCGTAAAGCGGGCTATCGTTGAACATGACGATCGCCGAATCCTCCATCCCGTAGGCGATGGGGTGGGTGTTGTCCACCTCCACGTTTAAGAGAGCGCTGGGGCAGAAGAAATCCATGGGAGACAGCTTCCCGACCGTGTTCGTCAGGGGAACCTTGAAGTGGGTCAAGGCCAATTCGGCGGAGGCATTCCAGGTGATGAGAGTTCCGCCGCTGTCGACGAAATCCTGAAGCGCCGCGATTCCCGGGTCGCCGATCCCCCCCGCGTAGGGGGGAGGGACCGTCCCTTCTCGTTGACCCTCCACGATCCGCCGAAGAGGAATGCTGGCCAGAACAATGACGTCATATTTTTCCTTCAGGCGGCCGTTCCGGATGTCCTCATTGTGAATCGAGGTATAAGGAAATTCCCATGTGTCGAAGATCCAGCGGGTCCACCCCTCATCCAGATCCGCCGTCCAGGGCTGATAAAGGCCCAGCTTGAGCGGCTTGAGCTTCATCGACTCCCGGGGAAAACTCCCGGCTTGGACCTGAAGGGAAAACTCAGCGGCCAGGGGGCGGATTTTGTCGGCGATGCCCGATCCAGAAACGAGGATCGCCCCGGCCGGATAGCTCTTTCCGTTCGCCGAAAATGGCTTGGTCGCCCAACCGACGTCGCAGCCGGCGGCTAAAAGCCGATTGACGGCCCGGAAGCTATCGAGGACGTCATGATCCAATATGAAGGTATTTCCCTCTCCCCTGATTTTGCCGGAGGGAAGCTCCGCTTTCGTGATCGGCTTGAGCTGCGCCTTGAACGGCAAATCCACCCGGACCGCCTCGACCCCCATCTGGTAAGGGAGCGTCCAGCCGGTGATGTCGAAAGCTTGCTCGGGAGGACCTCCCGGATACTGCCTTCGGTCTGGGTAGAATTGCGGCCCCAGGATATCCATTAAAAAAGGACGATAAGCCTGAGACATCAAAATGACATACGCCCCGGCGGGATAGTCCCGATTCTGCGCCTTGAAGGAGCTTTCGGCCCGATGAACCTCGGCTCCGTCCAAGATAAGAATATCGATCATTTTTGCCGTCCTATTGGGATCTTTCGGACTGTCGGGAATGATGAACGCATACGGCGCCTCGTTCTCTCCCTTCCCGATGGAATTCCGGGCCATGCGATAGATATTCATGAGGTATTTGTCTTTGAGCAGGGATCCGGATTCCAGAAATCCGATCGACGACCAATAGGCATAATTGACGATATCCCCCAGGCGCCACCAGCCGCCGGGCCAGGGACTGGGATAATTCATGGTTTGGGTGTTCCCCTGTTTGCCGAGTCCGCCGCTGTCCGGAGGGCTGAGGTCCCTGGCCGTTTGGAAGATGGGTGTCGCCATCCGGGCGCTGGCCGCCTCGAACAGGATAGTCGTGACATTATGCCACAGGGCGCAGGTGTGGATGGCGGACATCCTCCAGTGGTTCCAAAGCGCGGAATGGATGACCCCGATCAAGCCTCTCTCTTCCAACAACGTCCGCATATAAGCTCCGGTGAGCTCTTCCTCCCGGGTGACGATGGGATCCAGGGACGGATGGCGGGGTTCGTATAAGGGGGATAGAAAAAGGCGGGCATCGGAGGCGCCCATCTGGTGCATGTCCAAGAACAGCTGCGGGAACCATTCCCGATAGAGGATGTTATTCACATAGCGCGTTTCGATCTGGGTGTTCATGAAGGCATCACGGTTGTTGTCGTGGCCGACATAATAGTGGTAAAGCCAGGGCATGGGCGCGGATTCGAAGGGCGTCCCCAAGTTCCGGCGGTACCAGTCCGTCGTCAGGATATTGCCGTCCGGATTCCAGCTGGGGACCAGGAGCAGAATCACATTGTCCAAGATCCTTTTGATGGACGGAGATTGATCGGTCGCCATCGTATAGCCGAGAAGCGGCGACATCTGCGTGGGGCCGCACTCGCTGGCATGCATGCTGCAGGTGATCAAGGCGATGGTCTTCCCCTCCGCCGCCAGTCCCTGGGCTTCTTCCTTTGAAATTCGGCCGGAGGCGAGCTTCCGGGCGATTTCTTTATACCGGGTCACTTTCGCTAAATTCTCCGGAGAAGATATGACCGCCAGAATGAAGGGATGGCCCATCGTCGTCTTCCCCAAATTCTCGATCTTGATTCGATCGCTGCTTTTTCCCAGCAGCTGAAAGTATTCGTGAATCTTATCCCAGCGGAGCAGCTTGTTATCAGCGCCCGGCTTGTGTCCGAAGAACGTCTCCGGATCAGAGATCACCGCCGCCTGCACATACGCCGCAAGGCTGATGAGAAAAATCAGTCCGACAACCAAAGCCGACCATTTTTTTAGATTCATTTAAGCACGCCTTTCTTCATGAGGAATTCGATCTTGATTTATCTGGAATCGAATGTCAACCTCGAGGGGGACACCATACTCTGTCCTTAAAACCACCGCTCGGGACAGGGTATTGTGTCCCTGAACGAGAACAGCGGTCAGCCTCCCTCCCTTGACAGCGGTCCGATGCAGGCGATATAGTCGCGGGCGGTAAGAAAAAAACCAAGAACCCGGATCCGCGCGGGCGGACCTTGAAGGAGTTCATCCATGGTCGAAAACGTGAAAAAGATCCTCAGCGACTCCAAAAGCGCCCGCTGGACGACGATTCTGCTCGTGTCCATCACGATGTTCGCCGGGTATTTCCTGGCCGACGTTATGTCGCCGCTCCAGGGCATGCTCGAAAAACAGCTGCATTGGAGCAGCACGGGCTTCGGCTGGTATACCGGGGCCTACGGCTGGTTCAACGTCTTCCTGTTTTTCCTGATCCTCGGAGGCATGATCCTCGACAAGTTGGGCGCGCGCTTCGCCGGGCTGGCCGCGGCGATCGTCATGGTCGCGGGGACCGCCATCAAATATTGGGCCATCACGACCCATGCCCTCGACGGACGGACGTGGCACATCCTGTTCTGGACGTTCCCCGCCCAGATCTGGATGGCGGCCTTCGGGTATGCCGTCTTCGGCGTCGGGGTCGAGGTGGCGGGCATCACCACCTCCAAGATCATCGTGAAGTGGTTCAAGGGCCACGAATTGGCGCTGGCCATGGGCATGCAGCTGTCCATCGCCCGGCTGGGAACGGCCGTCGCCCTCTCGTTGTCCCTGCCCATCGCCAAGCACTTCGGGCACGTTTCAGCGCCCGTGCTGGTCTGCCTGATCATGCTCTGCATCGGTCTATTGGCCTTTTTCGTCTACACATTCAGAGACAGGCGGCTTGAAGCTTCGGTCACAGCCGCCAGGGGCGGCGCGGAAGCCTCGCCCGAGGAGGCCTTCCGGTTGCGGGACATCCTCGATATCATCCGGAATCGGGGCTGGTGGTATGTGACCATCCTCTGCGCCCTGTTCTACTCCGCCGTGTTCCCCTTCTTGAAGTACGCGACCTACTTTATGGTCAACAAGTTCGGCGTCCCGGAATCCTGGGCGGGCGCCATCCCCGGGCTCCTGCCTTTCGGCACGATCCTGCTGACCCCAGTCTTCGGCAACCTCTATGACCGCAAAGGCAAGGGCGCTTCCATCATGATTCTCGGATCGTCCCTCATCATCCTGGTCCATCTGCTGTTCGCCGTTCCGATCTTCAACCATTGGCTGCTCGCCATCGGGCTCATGATCGTCCTGGGGATCGGATTCTCCCTTGTGCCTTCGGCCATGTGGCCGTCCATTCCCAAGATCATCCCGGAACGGCAGCTGGGCACGGCCTACGCCCTGATCTTCTGGGTCCAGAACGCGTTCGCCCTGATGACCGTCCCGGCCCTGATCGGATGGGTGCTCGACAAGTACTGCGTGACCGGGACCATCCTTCGGGACGGACAATCCGTAACCACCTACAGCTACACGATCCCCATGCTCATTTTCATGGCGTTCGGCCTGACGTCCCTCGTGTTCGCGTTCCTGCTGAAGGCGGAGGACAAGAAGAAGGGGTACGGCCTCGAGCTGCCCAACATCAAAAAATAAGGGATGGGCTCCCGTTCTCTCTCTTGAAGGACGGATCCGTCGAAGGCTGAGCTTTCAACGGCACAAGACTAACGAGGATCAGGTGATGTTCTCGATCGAAAACAACAAGACTTGCCCCAATGTGTCCGCGACAACAAACGTCCGGCCGTCGGGGCTAAAATCGATGGCCCCGACAGGGACCATTCCCAGGAGGCCGTAGAGACCGGCCACCATCCGTTTCTCTTCCATTTCCCAAAGCGTCAGGCAATCGTTCGACAACGCAAGAAAACAGCTGTTGGGGCTGATCGCGACACCGGTGACGCCTCGATAGGAATGTCTTCCCGAAGCATAGCGTTCGGGCGACATATCGATCGCGGCTCCTCCCAGCGAAGCCATTTCCCGTCCGTCGGCCGCATCGAATATCTTGGTGTCGAAACGCAGCGAATCAGGGTCCGAAACAAAGACATTGGCGACGATCAGGCGGCGGCCGTCCGGGGTGAAGAAACAGGGATCCCCTCCTCCGATAAACCGTCCAATGTCTTTCTGATGGAGGAGTCGCCGGCCGCTCTCGATATCCCAAAGCTCCACCTCGGAGTCCGTTCCGGCTGCGATCCGCCGTGCATCTCTGCTGGAAAGATACCAGGTGCTTTTCCCCCCTTGAATGCTTCCGAGTTCCTCGCCCCTTTCAGCCGCCCAAAGCCGCAGAACATGGTCCTCTCCCGCGGAATAGATGATTCGACCATCGGAACTGAATCCAAAATCCGTGATGGGGGCGGAATGATCGGCAAAGAACTCGATCGCTGTCCCCTCTTCCAGCGACAGCCTCGTCAGGGCGGTGGCTCTAGACAGGAAAAGGAGCGACGATCCCAAGGGACAAATCCGGATCGGATTATTTTCACGCGGCAACGGATGAGGCTTCAGATAAACGCCCAGGTCCGGAAAACGGCGCGCGTCTCCGATCCGGTCCGCTTCCCACAGGAAAAGCCCTCCCCTGTCGTTGACGATGGCCGCCCGCCGGCTATCCGGACTGAAGATGAAAGAAATCAGGTGGTTGGGCAGGTCTTCGATAATCGCGTCGTCTCTACAGCTCGAAAGGTCATGAAAAATAAATGCGTCCTGCTCCGTCGGCGAGCGAAACGCCAGGATTCCGCCATCCGGGCTGAGGTTGACGTCATGACCTCGGGCTGTTTCGACTGCGCTCCCGCTGTCCCAGACCCGAACATCTTTCCGCGCAGAAATGCCCGGGTGCGACACAATAGATGCGATCCGCCGTCCGTCGGCGCTGAACGCGCACGAGACGCGGCTGAATTCTTCCGACGCCCAGCTGGATGAATCGATGGCCGTCCCGACATCCCAAACTTTCAGTGTTTTATCCCAGGAAGCCGAGAGCAAATGCCGGCCGTCGGGACTAAAAGCGAAATCCGAAATGGAATGGGTATGTCCACGAAGCGTGATGCGTTCCTGTCCGGTCTCCAAGTCCCAGATTTTCAGGGCGCCTTCCGGTTTTGTCGCATTTCCGTATTTTGAAAAGCTGAGAGACGCCGCCTTCTTCCCGTCGGGGGATATCAGCCATTGCCGAATGGGGCCAAAATCGGACTGAAGAAGGGGAAATTCCCGCTGATGATCCAGGTCGTAAAGGAACAGACTTCCGTCCCTCTCCAGCGTTAGAGCAACCAAACGGTTTCCCCCGTGCGTAATGTGGGCCTCGCAGAATGGACCGCTCTCCGCCGTCAGCCGCTGGAGATCGCGGCCGTCGCTGCTCCGGGCTAAGATAAAGTCCTTATCCGACAGGCCGAGAACGAAAGACGCCTCCGAATCCCCAAAGACAAACAAAGGAGAGGTCGTTACGCTCACGAAGTCCGCCAGACGCTGGCCGTTCACAGCATCCCAGAGAATCGTCGTCACCCGTCTCAGCGCG
>Ga0315286_10002625_pt1 | contig 16798 bp, 12 predicted proteins | sample YL17G10_0_MG_FD_205038 | JGI IMG/M metagenome (GOLD analysis project Ga0315286, IMG submission 205038) | Sediment microbial communities from Yellowstone Lake, YNP, Wyoming, USA - YL17G10_0 | ecosystem: Environmental > Aquatic > Freshwater > Lake > Sediment | place: USA: Wyoming | collected...
CTTATCCTATTCACGGACCTGGCCGCGCGGGCCAAAATGGGCGGCATCCAGGAATGGCTGTCCTTCTATTTCAAGAGCCCCATGGTCCGGGAAGGCCTCTACGCCGAGAACGACCTCTTCGTCCAGCAGAGCAAGCTCCTGAACACGTTGCGCTACCTGATGCGCGAGGACCTCATCCACCACACCGGGCTGGACTACTACTACGACCTCGAAGAGACGCGGCCTTCGCCGAGGCGCGTCACGGCCTCAAGAAGGTCTTCGAAGACGTCGAAGGGGTAGGACACTCGGACCGGCCGGGTTTCCAGGAGGTCCCGACCGTGCCCGGCGCGAACCAGAACGGGCCGGACTCCCGCCGCTTTTGTCGGGACGCGTATCCTCATGTATCGCGTCCTCGACGGTTTCGCCAAGGATGGGATCTTTGTGTTCGGTATCGATCCGATCGGCGAGGATTCCTGTTCGCTGACGATCTGCGTCGCCTATGATTTCCCAAGGGGGACAAACACGCTTCAGCGGTCCTTCTGGCGGCTTTTCAGGCCATTTTTTCCGGGTTTTGTCCCTGACGTGATCTGGAATCACTCTCTCTGCCGGCTTAAACATCTCGTCGAGGTCAACCCCGAGTAGCCTTGCCCTTGTTCCACTCGGGAGGATTCGCGTCTTGCAGGTGGCGTACGAAGAAATCGAACATCTTGCGCTCGCCGTAGGCGCCGCCCATGCCGTGCCCGGCCCCGGGGATGACCAGGAGATCAAATACCTTGTCGGCCTTGATCAGGGCGCTCGCGACCTGCATGGTCGAAGCGGGGTCGACGTTCGTGTCCATCTCGCCGACGATGAGCAGGAGCTGGCCTTTGAGGCGTCCGGCGTTGTCGACGTTCGACGACGCGGCGTATTCGGGGCCGAGGGGCCAGCCCATCCACTGCTCGTTCCACCACATCTTGTCCATGCGGTTGTCGTGGCAGCCGCACGAGGCGACGCCGGCCTTGTAGAAGTCGGGCTGGAAGAGTAGCCCGCCGAGGGCGTTCTGCCCGCCGGCCGAATTCCCGTAGATGCCGGCCCGGGTGATGTCGTATGACGCGTACTTGGCGGCCGCGGCCTTGTGCCAGAGGACCCGGTCCGGGAACCCGGCGTCGCCCAGGTTCTTCCAGCAGACGTCGTGGAAGGCCTTGGAGCGGTTGCTCGTCCCGAGGCCGTCGCACTGGCTGACGATGAAGCCTAGCTCAGCCAGGGCGCGCATGGAGTTGTAGGCCCCGAAAGACTTGGGGACAAAAGAGCCCTGCGGCCCGGCGTAGATGTATTCGATGACGGGGTATTTCTTCTTGGGATCGAAATTCGAGGGCCGGATGATGACGCCCCAGATATCGGTCTGGCCGTCGCGGGCCTTGGCCACGAAGACCTCGGGCGCCGTCCAGCCGGTCTTGAGAAGGCCGGCGATGTCGCCTTTTTCCACGGTCATGACGGCCGTCCGGTCCGCGACCCGACGGATCTCGACGGTCGGGGGAAGGTCGACGCGCGACCAGGTGTCGACGACATAGGACATGTCCGGCGAGTAGGTGACAGAGTGGTGGCCCTCCCCTTCCGTCAGACGAACGAGGCCCGTGCCGTCGAGGTTGATCCTGAACGCGTGGCTAAAATACGGATCCTGACCGGCGATCGTGCCGGTCGCCTGGAAATAGATCCGGCGCTTCTCCTCATCGACCTTGTCGACAGAGCGGACAACCCACTCCCCTTTCGTGATCTGGCTCCTGACCGCGCCGGTGGCACCGTCGTAGAGGTAGAGGTGGTTCCAGCCGTCGCGCTCCGACATCCAGATGACCTCTTTTCCGTCGTCGATGTCGTAACGGTATTTCTTCGCGCTGTAGCAGAAGAAGGTCTTCGCTTCTTCGTCGACGACGGTGCGGGCCTTTCCCGTCGTCCCGTCAACCTCGACGACCCGGTAGACCTGGTGGCCGCGCTGGTTGTACTCGAAAGTGAACGCATGGCCGTCTTTGCGCCAGGCCAGTTCTCCGAGCTCGTAAGGATTCGGGAAGAGCGCGTCATCGACCTCGATCCGGGCCTTCGTATCGACGAGGAACAGCACCGGCCGTTCGATGTCGATGGCGTCGCCCGGTTTGGCGTATTCCATGGTGTGATATTTCGGCTGGAGCTGGTCGGCCGGCGACGACTCGACGTACTGGATGACGCGGTGGTAACCCCGGCGCAGGCGGAAAGAGGCGATTTTCCGCGAGTCGCTCGACCAAGAGAGGGATTCGTAGGTGTAGTAATCGCCCTCCGAGCCGTCACGGCTGAGGATCGTCTCCTCCTTCTTCTCCTTATCGCGGAGACAGACGTTGTAGTTCCGGATGAAGGCCTCCCATTTGCCGTCGGGAGAGGCCTTGGACTCCTTGGAGGCGGCCTCGGAGGCAGGCCCCCGCTCCCACATCGTCATGCCGCCTGCCCGGCCGCCGCGCGGCTCGACCGGGCCGAGCTTCTTACACTCGTAAGTGGCCAGGTCGCAGGAATAGCGGAAGCCCGCCGCCGCGAACTCGACGGCCTTTTCTTCCTGGACGAATGTGATCGCGTTGAACGGCAGGCTGAGCCCCTCGACCTTCTCGCCCGAAACTGCGGCCAGGGCCGCCGCCAATTTGGCGTGGTCGAAAGCCGTTTTTTTTTCGCGGCCGGCCGCGTCGACGACCCAGAATTCGTTGCCGCTCACGACGGATTTCCTGTACCAGTAGCGGGATGTCTTGCCGATCCAGCCGCCCCGATCGACGATGTTGAGGGCCAGGGGCTGGAGCTTCGCCCTCAGGCCGATGGCCCTCTCGTAATCGGCTTGAGTAGCCTGGGCGGAAACAAAGGCGGGCAGGAAACCGGCGATCAACAGGAACGCGGCGATAATCGTCCGACGGGCGTGTTTCATCTTGCCTCCTCAACGGGTAATTCCGGCTCATCATATTAAAGGGAGATTTGTTTGGCAAGGCGGAAAGGGAGGATCCGCGTCTCCCCGTTCGGGGAGAAGTATGGGGACACGTACCGGAGGCGCGGAGGGGAGAATACCTCCGGGTACATGTCCCCTTTCTTACGGACGGCTCAGTTAGGCGGAGGCGCCCCCAAGGCTCAGGGCAGCGTCAACTGCGCATGGGCCAGGCTCAGGAGCGTCCGGACGGGGACGCCATAGGGGCAGGCCGTCTCGCAGAACCCGGCGCACCTCCGGCAGGCGTCGGCCTTGGCCGTCTCGAGTGCGGCATATTTTTCCATGGCGAACTTCTCACTGCCTTGGGCTTCGAAATAGTGGTTGAAACGCATGATCGTGTTGACCGGCACGCCGCTCGGACACTGGGACTCGCAGACGCCGCACGCATGCCTGCAGTAAAGCGAGCCGCATTCCCGCTCGAACGAGGCCAGCAGGCCCTGTTCCTTCCGGCCCAGCCCGGAGCCGGAAAGAGCGAGATAATTCTGGACGTCTTCGAAGGTGTTGAAGGCCAGATTGAGAGTGTGGACACGAGGTTCGGCCAAGACGAACTTGAGGGCGGCTGCCTTGACTTCGGCCGGGGTCTTCAGGCCGTTCTTCTGGATGAACGCTTCGGCCCGCTTTGCCGTCTCTTCCATCTGCTGCATGGATTTTTGCATCCGCTCGTCGATCGGCTGCCCGTCCTTTGTCATCTGTTCGATGCGGCTCTTCGTATCGAAGTAGCGGCTGAGGGGGTTCGACTTCATGATCGTCACGGCGATGTCCTGCTTGGCCGCCGCCTCGATGACCTTCTCGCCCGGCTCCCTTTGCAGGAAGTTGTAGACGACAAGTAGGACATCGAAACGCCCGTCGTCGACCGCGGCCAAAAGCACGTTCTCCATGGGTTCGCCCTGTCCCGCCATGCGATTGCCGTGGCTGGCCGTTCCCGAAAACCTCACCTGGCCCCGCTTTTTCAGCTCTTCGACGGCTTGGTGATAACCCTCGTTCTTGACGGACTCGGCGGTCGGGGGGGCCTGGAGCATGAGGCAATCGACGTACCCGGTCTGAAGCCGTTCCAGGCATTGACCGACCTTTTCGACCACCTGATCCTTGAGGGCGGAGCCGTCCGCGCGGACCTTGGACGTGATGAACAGGGACTTCCGGTCCCGGCCCTTGATGGCCTCCCCGATGCTTCTTTCGGCCGCGCCCCGGCCATAACCTTCCGCCGTATCGATGTAGTTGACGCCGGCGTCGAGGGCGGCTTTGATAACCTCTGTCGGGAAGGTCTGGGACGTCCCGATGCCGATATCCGACACCCTGAACCCCGTCCGTCCGAGCGTCCGGTACGACTGGATCTTCGCGCCTGCCGCTATCGAAGCCTGACCGGCCAAGGCCGGCTTCGCCGCGAGCGTCGTACCGACGCCGGCCAAGCCGAGCGCCGAGGCCTTAATGAAATCTCTCCGGTCCAAGCCTTTGCGTTTGCTCAACATTGGTCCCTCCTAAATGGCGATACTGAAGCTCCACAAACAATGGACAAAAAATGAGCTCAGAATGGGGACACGCCCTAAAGGGCCTTTTCTGGGCCCTTTAGGACATGTCCCCATTCATGCCCCATTCCTGCCTTCTGCGTTTTTAGGCTTAAAAAGCGAAATTTCCAGGACCCGACAAACTGATGCTGCATCTCGAGGTAAATCTAAGTGACAGATTTAGTTCGAGATGCTGAGGTCCGACCCCAAATCAAATCTGAGACCCCAAATCAAATCTAGAACGAGGTCCGCGGTTACTTTTTCTTCGCGGTCCATTCGATTTTTTGATCTCCCCTGGACATGGTGCCCTTCATGGAGTCGCCTTCGACCGTTCCCTTGTAGTCGATGATCATCTCGCCCTGCTGGGTCTGACGGACGACCTTCCAAGCGACGGCGTTGCCCTCGAGGGTGCCTTCGACCGTGAGCGGGTCCCCGCCGCGGGGTCCGGGAGGCAGGGTGACTTTGATCTTTGTGCCTTCCTGGACGATGGTGATGTCCCGGGTCATCGGCGTTCCATCTCGGCCCGGCGAGGTCAGGGCCCAGGTGCCGGAGACGTCAACGGCCCATGCCGCTACGGATAGAACGGCCAGGAGGGCGAGCGCTACGAGTGTGGCTTTCTTCATAAAGTGTTCTCCTTTTTTATTGATATTGCCTTCATGGGATTAGACGCCGAAGCGTTCTTTTTCTTCCAACAGGCCTGGCTCCAGCAAAGGCCCTATTCCCCCTGGAAAACGATGGCCAAGACGGTCTGGCCGACGGCCTTCAGGGTGTTGACGTCGATCTTGTCGAGAGTGTCGCCGACGGTATGCCAGCTCGCGGGGAAGCCCTCCCGGCTGTCGTCGTAATGGATGATATCGATCGTCGGTAATCCGGCTATCTTGTTGATATAGAGGTGGTCGTCGATGAGAGGGTCGGATTCCCGGGCCTGAAAGTATTTGGCGTGCCCGAGCCCGCGGGCCGTTTCCCAAACCTTTTTCATGACCGCCGGGGCGTAGGACATGGACGTTCCCTCCATGGGGAAGACGGCGTCGGCCGCCCCGACCATGTCGAGCAGGATCCCGAAACGGGCTCTGTAGCCGGCGCTGTGGGGATTCCGGGCCCAGTATTGGGAGCCCAGGGCCCAGCTGTCCTCCGAGGCGCCGCGCCAGTTCCTATGTTCGCCGAAATCCTCGAGGTCGAGGAGCAGGATGTCGACGCCGGCCGCGGGCTTTCTGAGCGAGAGCTGGCGGGCGACCTCGAGCAGGACCCCGACGCCGCTCGCCCCGTCGTTGGCCCCCATGACCGGCTTGAAATGATTAGCCGGGTCCGGGTCGTGGTCGGCGAACGGCCGCGAATCCCAATGAGCGCAGAGGAGGATCCGGTCCTTCGCGTCCTTGTTGAAGGACGCGACGATGTTCTTCCCGTCGAGAACCCTCCCATCATAGGCTTTGGCCTGGAAGGCCTGCACGACGACGTCGGGCGTCCACTGCTTGAGTGTCTTGACGAGCCAATCGGCGCAGGCGGCGTGGGCCGGGGTGTTGGGCACGCGCGGCCCGAACTCGACCTGCTTCTTGACGAAGCCGTAGGCCGACGCGGCGTCGAACCCGCTACCCGTCACTGCCGCCGATCCCGCCTGGCCGTTGCAAGCATAAAGAAAAAGGAGGAGGGCAAGAAAAGGGACGAGCGCAATAAACCTTTGTTCTTTACGAATCCACTTATTCATCATGAGTTCGCGGCCTCCGGGAACGGCTAGGGCGACAGCGTGTTCTCGATCGAACGCCAGATCTCCAGAAGCCCGAGTTTCTCCGCCCAGGAGACCAAGTACGTCCGGTCGATTTGCGAACCCGAGATCTTGATCATTCCGGCGATATCCCGGAGGTGTTTCTCCGATTCACCCTTTTGATAATACTCCATTTTTTTAAGGATGACATCCTCGGGAGCGGCGAAATTCGCAGTTCGCGTATCGGATACATGAAGCCGCCTGGCGCGCCCAAAACGGGAAACGTCGAAAGCATCTTTATGGTGAATGATGACGTCGATTTTCAACCCCGAAGAAGGGTGGATGATATTGAACTGTTGCCCGCGAACAATGGCCTTTTTCATGGATTCGGTCTCAAGATAGAAACCAGCCTCGGGAAAACAGGCTTTCATGGCCTCAACTTGATCCATTCGGACATCAGCGACGATGTCGATATCATTGGTGAAACGAGGCTCCCCATAGGCCATGGACGCCATGGAGCCAGTGATCAAGTAGGGGATATTGAGCTTGTCCAAACAGTCGACGACAAAGAGCAACAATTCATGTTGCTCCATGCGACATCCTCCGGGAGACTTCCCGCTGTAATGTATTTTCGTCCCAATCGGGGTGGAGACCGCGCAGGATGGCGACCAGCAGATGTCTGGCGGAACGCCACAGGCCGAACGCGATCTCGAGCCTCTCCAAGGGCGATTTTCGCCGGAGGATTTCCCCCATGAGGTCATCGACGACTTCCATCCGAGAGATATCCATGGCTGTCTTTTCATCTCCCTTATAGGCTACAAGGGGGGGGAAGTCAAGACGGCCGAGGGACTGTCCCCATTGGTTTCCAATGGGGGCTGTCTTTCTTCGCCGGCGATTGAACCCGGGTGTCGCTTTCCAGTATAATCCGCCCTCATTGTTCTTTACCCAAGGAGGTCCCCATGAAACGCAACGTCAAGACGGCGCTCCGCGGCTGCGCCCTTCTCCTTCTCGTCATGGCCTTCGCCGGCCCGTTCGCGGCCCAGCAGGCCGGTCCCGGCCCGGACGGCCAGGCCCTGACCAGGCACCTTCGGTGGCGGAACATCGGCCCGGCCAACATGGTCGGCCGCATCTCCGACTTCGAAGCCCTGGACAACGACTTCACCCAGGTCCTCGTGGCTTCGGCCTCGGGCGGCGTGTTCAAATCCACGAACGCAGGGACGACCTGGGAGCCCATCTTCGACAAGTACGGCTCGGCCTCGATCGGCGACGTCGCCTTCTTCCAGAAAGACCCCAACATCATCTGGGTCGGGACGGGCGAGGAGTGCGTCCGCAACAGCGTCGCCTGGGGCGACGGCGTTTATAAATCGACCGACGGCGGGAAGTCCTTCGCCCGGATGGGCCTCGAGACGACCCAGACGATCGCCCGCGTCATCACCCATCCGTCCGACCCCGACACGGTGTACGTCGGCGCCTCGGGCCACCCCTGGGGCACTACCGGGGACCGGGGCCTCTTTAAGACGACCGACGGCGGCAAATCGTGGACGAAGCTCACCGGCGGGCTCCCGAACGACGGCAAGACCGGGGTCATCGACCTGGTCATGCACCCGAACGACCCCGAGACCCTCTACGTCTCTTTCTGGCAGCGGCTCCGCCAACCCTGGCGCTTCGACTCCGGCGGCCCGAACGGCGGCATCTTCAAGACGACCGACGGCGGCAAGACCTGGACGAAGCTCGCCCAGGGCCTGCCGGCCGGGGAGCTCGGCCGCATCGGCCTGGCCATCTCCCGCTCGAAGCCCGACGTCCTCATGGCCGTCGTCGAGCACGGCTACCAGCCGCAGCAGACCATCCGCTCGGGGAGCGAGCAGAAGCCGAACCCCGAATACGACGACATGACCAAGCTCGGAACCGGGATCTACCGGTCCGAGGACGGCGGCGCGACCTGGAAGTTCATGAACCGGATGAACAACCGGCCCTTTTATTACAGCCACATCTATATCAATCCGCTCGAGGACAAGTGGGTCTACTTCCTGGCCATGAACATGAGCTTCTCGACGGACGGCGGCAAGACCTGGAGCCAGGTCGGCGGCCTCCACCCCGACTTCCACACCATGTGGATCGACCCGTCGAACAAGAACCGCTTCTACGTCGGGCAGGACGGCGGCGCCTCCCTCACCTACGACCACGGCCAAACCTGGGTCTTCTTCGACAACCTCAGCGTCGCCCAGTTCTATGCCGTCAGCGCCGACATGCGCGACCCCTATTACGTTTACGGCGGGCTCCAGGACAACGGCACCTGGGGCGGCCCGTCGATGAGCCGCGAGGGACAGATCCTGACCGATTTCTGGTACAACATCGGCGGCGGCGACGGCTTCCACACCCAGAACGACCCGCAGGACTGGCGCACGGTTTACCTCGAAAGCCAGGGCGGCTCCCTCCAGCGGGTCAACGTCGAGACGCGCGATGCGAAGAGCATCCGGCCGAACTCGATGAACGTCATCAACTTCAAGGAGTACTTCCCTCCGGCGCCGCCCGAGAAGAAACCCCCCGCCGCCAAGGCCGGGGCCAAGACGGCGGCCAAGCCGGCCGCCAAGCCCGAGGCCAAGGCCGAGGCCGAGCCGGCCTCTCCCGAGGCGGCCATGCAGGCCAGGAGGCAGCAGGACCGGGGCCCCTTCCGGTTCAACTGGAGCTCGCCGATCGTCATGTCCCCCCACAACCCTGAGACGATCCTCTTCGGCGGCAATCACCTCTTCAGGTCCACGGACCGGGGCGACCACTGGATGCTCATCAGCCCCGACCTGACGACGAACGATAAGACGAAATACGCCCCGGACAAGCCCACCGGCGGCATGACGCCCGACGTCACCGGCGCCGAGACGCACTGCACCATCATCACCATCTCGGAATCGCCCCGCCTCCCCGGCCTGATCTGGGTCGGGACCGACGACGGCAACGTCCAGGTCACCCGTAACGGCGGCGTCACCTGGACGAACGTCCGGCCGAACATCAAGGGCGTTCCCCCCGGCATCTGGTGCAGCCGGGTCGAGGCCTCGCGCTTCGACGAGGCGACCTGCTACGCGACCTTCGACGGCCACCGCTCCGACGATTTCCACACCTACGTGTTCAAGACGACCGACTTCGGCAAGACCTGGGCCGCAGCCGCCGCCGGCATCCCGGACGGCCAGCCCGTCTACGTCGTCCGGGAGGACCCGGTCAGCAAGAATCTCCTTTTCCTGGGCACGGAATTCGGGGTCTACTTCAGCCGAGACGCCGCCGCGACATGGTCACGGCTGAACGTCAACCTGCCCACGGTCGCCGTCCACGACCTCCTCATCCACCCCCGCGACAACGACCTCATCGCCGCGACGCACGGCCGGGGTTTCTGGATCCTCGACGACATCACGGCCCTGCGCAAGGCGACCGACGAGGTCCTCGGCCAGGACTCCTTCCTTTTCGAACCCGGCAAGCCCGGCACACGCTGGCTCCGGATCCAGCGGGGCGGCTACAGCCGGGGCGACCTCTTCTTCAAGGGCGAGAACCCGCCGGACGGCACCCTGCTCAACTTCTACCTCAAGGCGAAGCCCGAAGCGCCGGCCACTCTCGAAGTCGCCGACCTCGCGGGCGTCCTGAAGACGACTTATATCCTCGATGCCGCCGAGGCTGGCATCAACCGCGTCGCCTGGGACCTCCGCTTCGACCCGCCGGCGGCGACCGCCAAGAACCTCGCGGACAATCTCAAGAAGCAGATCGACCCGGCGCTCCTGCGGACCGACCTCAAGGACGATCAGAAGGCCGCGTTGAAAAAGGCCGCTGCGGACCTCGATACGTTCGGGACGAACTACCGCAAGGTCGCCGAGATCCAGAGAGCGGTCCTCTCCATCATCCGGGGCGGGATGGCCTTCGGGATGGGCGGCGGAGGGCGAGGCGGGCTGAGCGGCGGCCAAGTCGCCGAGCCCGGCGTTTACGCCGTCAAGCTGACCGTCAACGGCAAGACGCTCACGACCAAGGTCACCGTCCGTCTCGACCCCATACAGGCCTCGGCCAAATAGGCCAAAAGAGCGGGGAAAGGAGCGGGGACATGCCCCGCTTCGGGAGAAGCGGGACGTGTCCCTCTGCTTCGCAGTCCCTCTGCTTCAGTCCCCTCTACTTAAAGAGCGGGTCGGGGCTGCCCCTGACGGGACTGCCCTCCCAGTGCTATTTGAATAAAGGGTCGGGGCTGCCCCTGACGGGACTGCCCTCCCAGTGCTATTTGAATAAAGGGTCGGGGCTGCCCCTGACGGGACTGCCCTCCCAGTGCTATTTGAATAAAGGGTCGGGGCTGAGCTTCACCGTCTTGGTGGCGATGTCCTTCCCGTCCACGTTCAGGGTCACCTTGTACGTGCCATAGTCCGCTTGATTGCCGCGGACGCCGCGGCCGCCGCCCCCGCCGGGCCGCGCGCCCGCCGCGGGCTGCTGCGCGGGGTCGACGCGCTTGGTCAGGTTCCAAGTCGCTTTCTGGAGACCCTTCTTTGCGTTCCCGCCCAGCTCCTGGACGAGGTTGCCCTCGAGGTCCTTGACGACGAGCTTGACCGACTTGGGCTCCCCCTTGAGATAGTAGTAGATGGTCGAAGCGATCTCGGGGTTCGTCACCTTGGCGAACTCGCCGTACTGCTCGCCCCGCCGCTCGAGCCTGTTCCAGCGGATGGCCTCTTCGATGTCGAAGAGGTAGGCGTCCTTGGCCAGGTTCTCCGCCGTGAATTCCTTGATCGGGGCGATGTCGGCGATGTAGATGCCCCGGCCGTAGGTGCCGATGACGAGGTCCCGTTCCCGCTTCTGGATGGCCATGTCGCGGACGATGACGTTCGGCGCCGTGGTTGAGAAAGCCGTCCAGGTCTTGCCCTTGTCGATCGTCACGTGGATGCCGTAGTCGCCGGCGAGGTAGAGGACGTTGGCGTTGTCCGGGTCCTCCTCGACGTCGAAGATCGGGTTCATCAGTCCGCCGGAGATGTCCTCCCAGGTCTTGCCCAGGTCGTGCGTGACGTAGAGCCAGGTCTTGTCCTCGTTGTGGGTCCGGTAGCCGCTGAAGCCCACGTAGCAGGTCATCTCGTCGTACCGGGAGGGAACGACCCTCTTGACCCAGCGGTCGAACGGAATGAGGGCGCCCTTCGTCCCGGGCTTGGGCTTGCCCGTCTTCATGTCGTAGAAATGGGCCGTGATGTTGGTCCAGGTGATGCCGCCATCGGGCGACATCTGGACGTTCCCGTCGTCGGTCCCGGCCCAGTAGAGGCCGGGCTTCTTGGCCGACTCGGCGAAGGAGTAGATCGTCGCGTACTGGAGGTTGGTCTTCTTCGCATCCTCGAGGCGCGCCTTGTCGGCCCGGGTCAGGTCGGGACTGATCGTGACGAAGGTGTCGCGCTCGCCGCGGCTGAGGGAGCGGTGGACGAACTGGGAGCAGATGTAGACGATGCCCGGGTTGTACGGGGATAAGACGATCGGGGCGTTCCATTGGTAGCGCTGGGGGGGAACGCCCTTGGCCGCCTCCTCGGGGGTCGTCCGCTTGGCCAGCTGCGAGATCTCGCCCGTCTTGAGGTTCTGCCGGCTCGAGGCGCCGAACTGGCTCTCATAATAGAGATATTCGGGGTTCCACCAGTCTCGGACGACGTAGTAGGCGTCGCCCGTGGGCAGGTAGGTCCAGTCGGCGGCGTAGACGCCCCACTGGTTCCGGTTCTGCGAGGGGCCGATCCAGGCCCCGTTGTCCTGGGTGCCGCCCATGACGTTGAAGGGCTGTTCGTTGTCCGCCGCAATGTCGTAGAACTGCTGGGCGCTGATCGTCGCCTTCTGGCTCCAATGCTTGCCGCCGTCCCAGCTCTCCCCCGCCCCGCCGTCGTTGGCGCTCATGATGTGGTTGGAGTTCTTCGGGTCGATCCACATGCCGCGGTGGTCGACGTGGAGCTTGAACGCGCCGGCGTCCCAGCCCGTGGCCTTGAACGACTTGCCGCCGTCGGTCGAGACCGTGGCGTTGGTGTCGATGCAGTAGACCGTCTGGTCGTTTTGGGGGTCGATGTAGATGCGGCCGTAGTAGCCGGCCTCGGTCTGGTTGACGAGGCCGCTGCCGCCGGACTGCTTGTACTCGGTCATCTTCTTCCAGGTCTCGCCCTGGTTGTCGGAGCGGTAGATGACGCCGTCCCGCTTGAGGGGCTGCTGGTTGCGCAGGACGCCGGCGTAGAGGACCTCGAGGACGTGACGGTTGACGATCTGGGCGCGGCCCTTGGCCTCGGTCGAATCCGCCTTTGGCGCTTCCCTCTTCAGGAGCGCCTCGACCTCGCCGATCGCGGCGACGAGGGCCTTGTTCTTGGCCTGGACTTTGCGGCCCGCGGCGTTGAGCTTGGCCAGGTCGACGCCGGACTTGGTCAGGAAATCCTTGTCGGCGACGAGTTCGTTGAGCTTCTTGACGAGCTCGGCCTCGTCCACCGCCGTGACGGGCTTAAATTTAGGGGCTTGCTTGGCGATCTCGGGGTTGATCTGGAAGGTCTTGAACTTGTCGAACGTGACGTCGTCCGCGAAAAGGCCGCCGCCTCCGAACCCTCCGCCGGCCCGGAAATTGGCCACACCGTCGCGCTCGGCCAGTCCGAGGTTGACCTGCTCGTCGATCCGGGCGTAAACGATGTTCGGGTTCTTCTCGTAGATGTCGAGGCCGGCGCGGCCGAGCTCGGCGTTGACGGGCAGGCCCTCGACGAGCTTCTTCCACGTCTTGCCGCCGTCGGTCGTCTTGTAAAGGTGGTTCCCCGGCTGGCGGTCGATGTAGGTCCAGCTCCGGCGGTAGGTCTTGTAGGCCGCGGCGATGATGACGTCGGCGTTGCCCGGGTCGATGACGAAGTCGCCGACGCCCCGGTCGTCGAGGGGCCAGAGGCGTTCCCAGGTCTTGCCGCCGTCGGTCGTCTTGTAGAAGCCGCGCTCGCAATCCATGGCGTTGTCGTAGAGCTTGCCTTCCGCGGCGACGTAGACGACGTCCGGGTTCTTGGGGTCGACCGCGACCTTGGGGATGAAGTAGCTCTTCTCCAGGCCGATCTTCGTCCAGGTCTTGCCGGCGTCGATCGACTTCCACATCCCGTTGCCGTGGGAGCTCGAGCGGGCGTGCATCGGCTCGCCCGTCCCCAAGTAGAGGATGTTGGGGTTGGACGGGGCGATGGCCAGGAAGCCCATGCTCATGTTGCCGTACTTGTCAAAGATGGGCTCGAAGTGAGTGCCCGCGTCCTCGGTCTTCCACAGCCCGCCGCTGGCGGTCAGGACGTAGTAGACCTGGGATTGCCCCAGGGGCACGGCGAATTCGGTGATCCGGCCCGAAAAGTTGACCGGACCGACCCAGCGCCAGCCGAATTGGTTGAAATCGTCGGCCGTGACCTGCGCTTGAGCCAGGGCCGCTCCCCCGGCGCCCAGGACGAAGCCCAGGGCCAGAAGGGTCATAAAAAGACGAGCGGTACGGGAATGCATAGAGTCTCCTCCTGTGGATTTAATAGAACGAAATGGTTTCAAGGGAAGGTCAGAAATATCATACATCTCGGGTCAAGTCAACCGGCGCCGGAGCCTCTTGACGCGCCTCGTACCGCCCGTTTTGGCAGAGATGGGGGCCACGCCTATCCCCCGGCCCCCGGGAACCAGTCCCGGCGGTCGGCCAGGGAATCTCAGACTCCGCTCCCTGCCGCCCCTCCGCTACGGGGTCTAGGCATGGCCCCCATCCCTGCCCGGGCGTCACAAGTCGCGTCGGAAGAAGGCAAAAAAATCCGCTATCGATTCGTTCGGGTTGATTTTCGGCTCCCGTTCTTTTATATAAGGCTCGAGGAAAAAAGTTCATGATAAAAAGAACGATAATAGCACTCGTCCTGGCCGCGGCCTTGCTCAGCCTGGCGGCTTCGTCCGGCCCGGAAACGCCGGAAAATCCCCTGCTCGGGTCCTGGAGGCGCTACATGGAGCTCAAGGGGAACTCGGAATTCGGCCTGGAATGGGTGTCGGTCGGGCCCGTGATGAACGGCGCCCGGGCCGCGTGCGTCCAGGGCGACCCCACCCGTCCCGGCACGCTCTACGCCGCCTTCGGGCCGGGCGGCCTCTGGAAGACGACCGACAACGGCCTGACCTGGAAGCCGATCTTCGAGAACCAGTCATCGCTCGGCATCGGCGACATCGCGCTGGCGCCTTCCCGGCCCGAGACGATTTGGCTGGGGACGGGCGTCGACCTCAAAAAGCCGCGCAACTTCACCATGCCGGGGACGGGCGTTTTCCGTTCCGACGACGGCGGGGCCACGTGGCGCAACCTCGGGCTTCAAGATTCCTATCATATCGGCAAGATCGACGTCCATCCGACAAACCCCGACATCGCCTTCGTCGCCGTCCACGGCCACTACTGGACGACCAACCCCAACCGCGGCCTCTACCGGACGCTCGACGGAGGCGTCACCTGGGAGCACGTCCTCTACGTCAACGAGCGCACCGGAGCCAACGACGTCATCATCGCTCCTTCGGACCCATCGATCGTCTACGCCACGACGTGGGAAAACTATCCCGGCGTTTCCGGCCCCTCGAGCGGCGTCTGGAAGAGCGAGGACGCCGGCAAAACCTGGCGCCGGCTCGGCGGAGGGCTGCCGGACGGCCCGAAGACGGGCCGGATCGGGGTGGCCGTTTCCGCGAGCGACGCCGCCAAGGCCTACGTTCTCATCGACAACTTGAACAAGGGCGAGACCCGGGCGGCCGAGGTCTACAGGACGACCGACGGCGGCGCGACGTGGTCGCGGACCCATGCCGAGAGCCTGCTCATCTTCCCCAGCATCGGCTGGTATTTCGCAGATATCTATCTCGATCCCAAGGACGACGAGGAGGTCTACGCCCTGGGCGTCCGGATCGCCCACAGCCGGGACGGCGGCCGGACCTTCGGCCTCCTGGGCGGGGACGTTTATCACCTTTTCCCCAGCCCGGCCCAAACCCTCCATCTCGACCACTGCGAGCTCTGGATCGACCCCGGCAATCCCGGCCATCTCGCCGTCGGCAACGACGGAGGGGTCTATACGAGCTTCGACCGGGGCAAGACCTGGCTCCATCACAACAACATCCCGGTCGGGGAGTTCTACGACGTCTCCGTGGACAACCAGGACCCCTACCGGATCTATGGAGGAACGCAGGACGACGCCTCGGTCTTCGGGCCGGCCCGGGAATGGGATCCCCGCTTCGCCGACGGATGGCGCTACGTCTGGATCGACGCCTGGTCGGGGGGGGACGGCTGCTTCACGTTCGCCGACCCGGAAGACGCCAACACCGTTTATTTCTCGTCCCAGAACGGGGCGGCCCGCCGAAAAGACGTGAGCACCGGCCGCTCCGTCTCCATCATGCCCCGCCTGCCGAAGGGGTTCAAAGGCCGGGCGGAATACAATTTCATCACGCCCTATTTCATTTCCCCGCACAACCGCCTCACGCTTTATCACGCGGGCAACTTCGTCTTCAAGAGCCTCGACCGGGGAGATTCCTGGAAGCTCATCAGCCCCGACCTGGCCAGGTCGGCCGACCCGCGGCGCCTCTCGACGGCCGCCGGGGCCGTCGCCGAATCCCCCCTCGACCCGGGCGTCCTTTACGCCGGCATGGACCGGGGCGCGTTCTGGGTCACGCTCGACGACGGAGGGACGTGGACCGAACGGTCGAAGGGACTTCCGGCCAACTACATCCGCGGCATCTGCCCGTCGCGGTTCAGCCGGACGCGGGTCTATGTCGCCGCCCCCGGCCTCAACCAGGACGACCTCGGCTGCCGGCTTTTCGCGAGCGAGGACCGGGGCCTGACGTGGACGTCGATCGCGGCGGGCCTCCCCGACGAGGTCGCCTACGCCATCATCGAGGACCCGACGAACGAGAACATCCTCTACGCCGGGCTCCTGCGCGGCGTCTACGTTTCGGTCGACCGGGGCCGGACCTGGGCCCTGCTGGGGCCGGGGATGCCGGCGGCGGCCGTCTCCGACCTCGTCATCCAGGAACGGGAGATGGACCTCGTCGCCTCGACCTACGGCCGCGGCATCTATGTCATGAACATCAAGCCCATCCAGGAAGTTTTTAAAAATGGGGCGGCCGCCGCGGACGTTCTCTTCGACCCGCCGGCCGCCCGGCGGCCCTGGACGAACGACACGCACGGTGAACCCAGCTTGAGGACCGTCGAAAAGTTCCCCCTCACCTACTACCTGACGCGCCCGAGGGACGTCGTGCTGAGTATCCGCGACGCCAAGGGACAGGTGGTCAAGGCCTGGCCTCTTTCCGGGAAAAAGGGATTCAACCAGCTGCGCTGGGACCTCGTGATGAAAACCGCGGACAGCCCCGAGCCCTACTTCACCCGCTACCGGGAATTCGCGCCGGCCGGCGAATACGAGATCCGGTTGACGGGAGAAGGCCTCGACCTGCGGCGGCGGCTCAAGGTCGAGGAGAGGACCTCGCCGGACGACTGACGCTTAGCCTGATCTATTCACGAGTCGAGGCGGCAGCAGATGCAAGGCGCGGAGGGTGAAGCTGTACTCCTGGTACTGCGAACCCTTCGCAACACAGCAGATGCGGCTGGATCGGCTCGCCCGGAGGGTAAAAATGCCGGTCTTTCAGGAGGAGCTTTCGGAAATCCAATGAATAAGCGGCAATCTGGAGATCCTATAGATA
>Ga0315286_10002626_pt1 | contig 16797 bp, 16 predicted proteins | sample YL17G10_0_MG_FD_205038 | JGI IMG/M metagenome (GOLD analysis project Ga0315286, IMG submission 205038) | Sediment microbial communities from Yellowstone Lake, YNP, Wyoming, USA - YL17G10_0 | ecosystem: Environmental > Aquatic > Freshwater > Lake > Sediment | place: USA: Wyoming | collected...
GTCTGCGTACTCGCCGAAGCCGGCGAAGATCTCCATCTGGTGGCTGAACAGCTTCTTCTCGTCGGCCGTCAGCTTGTCCCAGTCCTTGATGGCTTCCGGCTTCGGCGCGAGCTTCGTACCCGGCGGCACCACGCCGAGCTTGATCTGGCGGGCGAGGGTCTCTTCCCGCATCGCGTCCCAGCCCTGGTCGAACTTGCCCTTGTACTTGGCGATCCACTCCTTCGGCACGTGGTGCGGGGCGTGCGTCGCGCCCGGCGCGAAGTACATGAAGAACGGCTTGTCCGGCGTGAGCGCTTTCTGGAACTGCATCCAGCCGATCGCTTTGTTCGTCATGTCGGTCATGAAGTGGTAGTTCGGGTCCCTCGGGATCTCGACCGGATTCAGGCCGTGGTAGAGGAACGGCGCCCACTGGTTGGTCTCGCCGCCGATGAACCCGTAGAACTCGTCGAAGCCGGACCGCGTCGGCCAGCGGGTGGTGGGTCCCGAGGGGCTGACCTCCCAGGCCGCGGTCTCGTGGTTCTTGCCGAAGAAGCTGGTGCTGTACCCGTTCAGCCGCAGCATCTCCGCGAGCGGCGCGACGTTGTTCGGGCGCTGCCCCGTATCGCCCGGGAACGCCGTGGCCGTCTCCGTGATCGAGCCCATGTTGTTCATGTGGTGGTTGCGGCCGCTGAGCAGCGCCGTTCGAGTCGGCGAACAGAGCGACGTCGTGTGGAACTGGTTGTAGCGCAGCCCCGCGTCGGCCAGGCGCTCGACGGTCGGCATGTGGATCGGCCCGCCGAACGCGCTCGACATGCCGAAGCCCATGTCGTCGATGAGGACGATCAACACGTTCGGCGCGCCCTCGGGCGGCTTCACCTCGAAGCGCGGCGGCGGTGTGGCCTTCCGGGCATCGAGCTCGGTCTCGTGCGGATAGTTTGGCTCCGGGATCGGCAACACCGTGCGGTCAAGGCCGGCATCCTGGCCCCAGGCGACGGACGTCAGGCCGGCGGCCATAGACAGACACACCATCGAGATCCACATTGCTTTCGGAAACCGAATTCTCATTTGCAACCTCCTCCTGTTGAATCCGACAGGGCGGGGTTTGGCTTCGTTCAGTGGCGGAGCACCGTGCGGTGACTACTTCTTCTGCGGCGTCTCCACCGAGATCGCGAGGGCTTCGGTGTAGGTGATATCGACGAGATCGCCAACGGCGACGCGATTGAGGTTATCCGGGTTGCGGGCTTTGATTGTCGTGGTCTCACCATCAGGACCGCGCAGGGTGACCGTCCCGGCGCCTTTGTCGATGGCGGCGATGGTGGCGGTCACGGTCGTGACCCGCCCCGCGGCCCCACCCGGTTTTTCCCCGAGCTTGGCGCGCGCGGCGCCCTCGGCAATGCTCGCGCCGGCGCCTGGCGCGCCCTCTCCTGGCTTCCGCACTTCGTACGCGAGCGACTCGTAATAGGTCACGTTCACCTCATCGCCCACTTTGACCTGCGGCAGATTGCGCACTTCGTCACCGGCGACGAACTTGACCACCGAGCCGTCGGCGCGCTGCAAGGTGACACGGCGCGTCTTGTAATCAATGGCCTTCACCCTGGCCGTCGCGGACACCAGGTTCTCGCCGACCACACCACTCGGCAGCGGCGCGGGAGCAACCGCAGCGGGCGGCGGAGGCGCCTCTTTGCACATGGCGGCGCAGCCCGCGATGCCGAGAGTGGCGCAGACCGCGGCAACCCATGCCGTCTGAATCTTCGTTGTCTTCATGCTCATCCCTCCATCTCTCTGTAGGTATGCAGCGCGCGGCACACGGCCGCACCTGCCGTCATTACGGTTTCGCGTCGGCCTCCGCCCGGATCGCCGCGGCGATGTCGCTGCTCACCGTGGCGAGCGCGCGGCTGTGCGCGGCGGCGAGCGCGTCGAAGTCCTTGCCCTGCACGGCCTCGCGCGCCACGGTTCGGCCCGAGCGCGTTCGCCCGCCCGCCGTCTGGCTTACGGTCCACGCTGCGTCGACGACCACCGCCTGGCCCTGGACCGACTCGAAGCGCTGGACGTTGATCGTCACCCGATAGGCCGGATTGAAGTTTGCCAGCGGCGCCATGGCCACGTCCGTCGTCCCGAGCAACACGGCGAGGTCACCGGCGACGGCGCGCGCGATGCCGTCGTTCAGCGGCGCCGCCCAGCGGTTGAACTCGTCGATGTCGACGCGGTTTGGCGCGGCCTGGACCACGAACTGCGGCCGGTCGACGGAAGGGGGGACGGACACCGGCCCGACCAGGACGGCGTAGCGCGCCGCCGGCGTGCCGTCCGCCGTCGCAGTGGAATCGAGGGTGTAGAACCGCGCTGTCGCCGAGGCGCAACCGGCTGCTACAGCCGCGACGAACGCGATCGAGAGTTGACGTGCTTTACGGCTGGCCATCATTTCGCCTCCCCAGTCTTGCCGCGGATGAGCGCCTCAGGATGGCGCTCGAGATAGTCTGCGAGCACGCGCACCGACCGCGCCGCCCCGCTCACCTCCTGGAGCGTCTTGCCCAGCTCCGCGCCCAGCACGGAGTTCGGCTCGATCAGCTTGGTGGCGTTGTCGAACGTGCCGCGTCCGCTGTCGAGCGCGCCGCGCGCGCTCACCAGCGTCCGATCGAGCTCGACGATCGCTTTCTGTAGGTCGTCGCCGATCTGCTTGTACGGAACCTCGTTGAGCTTCTTGATGATGCCGACGGCGTTGGCTTGGATCGCCTCGAGCTGACCCGGAATCGTCGGCAGCTGCACCGGCTTCTGCGACCAATCCACCGTCGCCGGGGGCGCGTCGGGAAAGAAGTCGAACGCCACGTACAGTGCCCCGGTCAGCAGGCTTCCCGTCTGCAACTGCGCACGCACCCCGTGCGACACCAAGGTGTCGATCAACTCCTTACGGATGCTCTCGAAATCCGTGCCAGGCGCCAAGTCGCGGACCTTGACCCCGAGCCTTAGCGCGTCCAAGTGGATGGTCACCGGCGCGGAGAATTCGAAAGTCTTCCCGTCGACTTGCGCGCTGACCTCCGCGACCTCGCCGATGGGAATCCCCCGGAATTCCACTGGGGCGCCGGGCGCGAGCCCGCGAACCGATTGCTTGAAGACGAGCACGTAGGTCTGCGGACTGCGGGCGGGCAGCTTGAAGGCTTCCACCCGGTTACCGAATAAGGTGAAGACGCTGTTCGCCTCGGCCGCCGCCGAGATCGGACCGGTCGCGGCCGTCTCGAACGCGATGCCGCCGATCAGCAGGGACAGGACCGATTCGGTCTGAATGCTGAGGCCGTTTGCGGAAAGCGACACGTCGAGCCCGCTCGCGTGCCAGAAGCGCGTGTCCGGAGTGACGAACTCGTCGTAGGGCGCGTGCACGAATACCTTGACGGTGAAGGACTGGCCATCCTTGTCAAGCTCGTACGAGGCGACCTGACCGACCTGTAGCCGCCGGAAAAAAATCGGCGTGCCGCTGTCGAGCGACCCCAGGCTGGGGGTCTTCAGCAAGAAGAAGCGGCCAGGAGCATCGCCGGTTATCACCGGCGGCGTTTCGAGCGCCACGAAGTCGCTCTTATGTTGCCGGGACTGGCCGATATCCATGGCGACGAAGGCCCCGGAGATGAGCGTGCCCAATCCGGTCACGTTGGCACCCGAGATCCGCGGCCGCACGACCCAGAACCGCGTGTCGTCGGCGAGAAAGCCTTCCGTCTTGGGGGCCATCTGCGCGGTGGTGATCACGCTCTTGTGGTCATCCGAGAGCCGGACCGTCATGATCAGGCCAATCTCGACGCCGTTGTACTGGATCTTGGTCTTGCCGGCCTCGAGTCCATCCGCCGACTTGAAGACGATCGTGACCTTGGGTCCCTCGCTCATGATCCTGGCGACGGCGACCCAGGCGCCGACGACCGCGGCCACGATCGGAATGATCCAGACTACGGAGAGCCGCGTGCGTTTCTTGGAAAAGGCTGTCGACTCGGGAACGTGAGGGAGCGGTTTGTCGCTGTCAGGCATGTCGAACCTCTCTTGAGCTTGCGGAATCCCAGATCAGCCGCGGATCGAACGACTCGACCGCGAGCATCGTCAGTACCACGACTGCCGCGAAGAAGAACAGGCCGGGCGCCGGCGCTACCGACATGAGCGGCTGGAGCTGCACAAGCGCGGCAGTGAAGGCGTCGACGAACACGTCGACCATCGACCAGCGTCCGATGAACTCGCCCATGCGGTAGAGCCGGATGCGTTGCACGTTATTCTCGACCGAGCCGCGCTGCACGGTGATCAGCAGGTAGGCCAGCGCCAGGATCTTCGCGCTCGGGATCATGATGCTGGCGAAGAGCACGATGAGCGAGAGCGGCCACCCGGTCGGCGACCAGAGGAGTACGACGCCTTGCAGGATGGTATGGGACTCGGCGCCTGCGGCCGTGGTCGTCGTCAGCACCGGGAGGAGGTTTGCGGGGATGTAGCAGATCGCCGCGCCGATCAGGTAGGCCCACGTGCGCTGGATGCTGTCTGCCTTGCGAAACTCGAGCGCCGCGTCGCACCGGGGGCAGTGCCCTTCGTGTTCGCCGGGCGCGGGACGCGAGAGCAGGCCGCAGCCCTCGCAGCTCTGCAGGCCCTGCTGCATGGCAGTGACGGCGGTCGTGCTCACAGCGTCGCCTCGGCCATCCGGTCACCGGTCGCGGCGCGCTGTGCGGCGGCGTCCGCCCACTCGATCCTGTCCCACACCTCCCGGGGATCGAAATTCGCTTGCATCGCGGCGAATACGAAGACGAGCGCTCCAAGGGCGAACAACGCGACGCCCGGCATCACCGTTGCCAGCTCCGCGATCTTGATGAGGGCGACCAGCACGCCGAGCAGCATGACCTCGATCATGCTCCAGGTCCGCGTGGTTGGGTGATGGCGGAGGAGAGTGCCCACCCATCTCGGCGGGTGTGCGCGGTGGGCCGCGAGCACAATCGCCAGCATGAAGCCGATCTGCAACGCCGGCGCGATGACGGCAGCAATAAGCACTACCCCCGCGACGATCTCCTCCCCGTCGTTCCACAGCTGCACGGCGCCCCCGAACACCGTGGTGAAGGCGTTGTGCCCGGCAACCGTCAGGCCGAGCATGGGAACGGAGTTCGCGACTATGTAGAGCACCAGGGCCGCGAGCGTCAGCGCGAGGGTCCGGTTGAGCGAGTCCTCACGATGACGCCACAGCTCCTTGTCGCAGCGCGGGCAGCGTGCCGACGTGCCCGGAGCAAGTTCCGGAAGGCGCTGCAGGAGGTCGCAGTGCGGGCAGGCAACGAGCGTGGCGTCGGGGAGAGCCTGGTTGTGCATTCGTCCACGCCCTGACGTTACCCCTGTGGCCGGCGGCTGACCGTAGATGCGGCGATCACGGCCGACGATGAAGCCCTGATTGGGTTGTACTCCGCCCGCCATCTATATTTATGCCTCTTCAGGAAATCGAGTGGGTGGATCTTGAGGTCTTTGCGCGTTGAAGATGGGGCGGGGGCGGTGCGGGCCGCCACCGAGCCAGGCACCGCGGTGGAGCGGGGTGACTGTGGACAAGGTAGATGTTGAGCGTTCTTCCCTGATGTATGATCGTCATGCCCGCGAACGCGGGCATCCAGGTGGCGGGGCGGTGTCAGCACCCCACCCCACCGTGGATTCCCGCTTGCGCGGGAATGCCGTACGATCGTCCCCGCATTCTGGTTTGGAGGGCAGTGGACAAGGAGTTCTACGTCTACATGTTGGCCAGCAAGCGCAACGGCACGCTCTACATCGGCGTGACGTCGGCTCTGGTCCAACGCGTGTGGCAGCACAAGACCAAGGCCGTCGGGGGCTTCACCGCCCGGTACGGTGTTGATCAGCTCGTCTACTTCGAGGCGCATGGGGAGGCCGCCAGTGCGATTCGGCGTGAGAAGCAGCTGAAGAAGTGACGCCGGGCGTGGAAGATCCAGCTGATCGAGGAGCGGAATCCAGAATGGCGCGATCTGTACAGCGAGATCGCGTCGTGATGTGTCGATCGCCGAATCATGCCAAGTTTTCCACTCTGCTCGAAACACTCAAACGTTCGTGCAGCAAGGGTTTACGCTGCTACCGCCATCATTTTCTACCCACTCGCTTTCCCGAAGACCCTATTTTATTTCTTGGGGAACAGCAAGGTGGTGGAAAATCGCATGCCCCAGTCGGGTGCGCCGGTTGGGCCTTCGACGTACAGCTTGGGCCCGATCTGAAACTGCATCGTAGCCTGCGCGGCGATCGTTGGGAAAGCCGTCACGCCCGCTCCGGGTAGCGGGGTATTTTGATCCCGAACATGTCACCACGCCGCGGTTCCACCCCGTGCAGCCGGGACGGCCGCACCACAACCAGGGCTTTGGCGTCCCTTTCTGCAGTTGTGGTGCAGGCGTCTCACCTGCATGTGCCTTCAAAGTGACCCACCACCCGCTCCGCGTAGCTCTTGTGCCGGCCGGGCGCGCGCAGGTAAGATGGCGGCAATGGCCACTGTGGAACTGTCGGTCGAACAGCTGCGCGAGGCGATCATCCAGCTGCCAGAGCCGCAACGACGCAGGTTGTTGGAAGACCTGGAAGGCATCCCGACTGCCGAGGAGGCGCGCGCGGCGGCGCGGCAGGTTCGCGGCACTTTCCGCATGAATGCCCGCCAGCGAAAGCGTATGTCGGAGCTTCTCGCCAAGGGTAACGAGGGCACACTCAGCGCCGAGGACAGCCGAGAGCTCGACGCGCTGGTTGAGCGCTTCGAACGCAAGACGCTCGAAATGGCACGTGAGCTGGCTCGTTCCAAGAAGTCGTAGGCCGCCCCGAAGACACGCGTCATCCGGCCGAACGGCGGTACGGAGGATTCACGACAGAGATGGCGCACTCGGTTTCGGCGCGGAACTCTTGGCACGCGCCGCGGCCTGACGCTTCTTCGCCGGACGTTTCGTTGACACCTTACGGCTTTGCGCCGCCAGCGCTTCCGCCGGCGCTTTTTTTGCAACAGCGGCAGCCGCACGGTCATTCGCCTTCCGTTCCTTCGCTTCGGCCCTGCGCAGCGCTTTGCCGGCCTTGCGCAGCTTCCTTCGCTGCACCAGCATAGCCTTTAACGCGGCGCGGGCAGCCTTCTCGACCTCGCGGGCTTGAGGGCTTCCAACGTCGGTTTTTTCCAGGGCCATCAGCGCAGCGTCGAGTTCGCTGTTCCGCTTGTGGACATTTCCCTGCACCTGCTTCTCGCGTGCGCTCGCTTTCTCAATGCCCTTGGCGGCTCGCTGCAGCGCCCCGCCCCGGGGCTCGCCCTCGGCCTTCTTCTTCGCGTTGTTGACCGTGCTGCCAACCACTTTCGGCTTTCTCTTGTTACGCATCTGATTCTCCCTTCATTCGCTGTGAGACAATGACATGGAGTGGTGCTCGCGTCCCAGTTCTTCCTTGGCCCGTTGCAGGTTGGCGACCATGTTGCTCCACGCACCGTCGTCGTGGGCGCAATTGATGCGCATGCACTTCATGCGGCGACCAGTTGAGGTTCATAGCACTACCTTCGCGGTGCGGCGCGCAACGCCCTTGGGCCGTCGCTTCCTGCGCCGCCCGGCTTCCCGCTGCTGTTTCTCCGCGAACTCAATGAGCAACTGCTGACTACTCTTGAAGCCACCTTCGGGTGCACGGCGCAGATAGGTACCGTCGGGCTGCATGTCCCACTCGCCGTGGTCGCCGCTCAACTGTACGTCGAGAACCGTACGCAGCTCCTTGCGCAACAGCGGGTCTTCGATGGGGATCACCACCTCCACCCGGCTTTCCAGGTTGCGCTTCATGCAGTCAGCCGAGCCGATGAAGTATTCCTCGTCACCACCATTACGAAAGTAAAAGATGCGCCCATGCTCCAGGAAGCGGCCGACGATGCTCGTCACGCGGATGTTCTCCGATACTCCTGGCAGACCCGGACGCAGGCAACAGGTGTCGCGCACCAGGAGATCCACCTTCACCCCAGCCTGCGAGGCGCGATACAACGCCGCTGTAATATCGGCGTCCTCCAGGGCATTGGTCTTGAGCTGAATCAACCCCGGCGATGCCGCGCTGTGCACGCCGATCTCGCGCTCGATCTTGGCGAGCAACGCTTTCTTCAGCAGGGTCGGTGCCGGCAACAGTTTGCGGAAGGCGCGCTTCGGCCGATATCCCGTGGTGAGATAGTTGAAGAGCTCGGTCAGGTCCTGGCCGATGGCCTCGTCGCACGTCAGTGTGCCGAAGTCGCTGTAAATCCGCGCTGTGCCTGGATGGTAGTTTCCCGTGCCGATGTGGGCGTAGCGGCGCAGACCGTCGTAATCCTGGCGCACGACCAGGATGACCTTGCAGTGCGTCTTGAGGCCGACCACGCCGTAGGTGACGTGGATGCCGAACTCTTCGAGTCGATTTGCAAACCGGATGTTGGCGGCTTCGTCAAACCGGGCCTTCAGCTCGACCACCACCGCGACCTGCTTGCCGTCGCGGGCGGCTTCGCACAGGTAATCCAGGATCTTCGAGTCGGGCGACGTGCGGTAGAGGGTCATCTTGATGGCCCGCACCTTGGGGTCTTGGCTGGCCTCGCGTAGAAAACGCTCCACTGAGGTCGAGAACGACTCGTACGGATGGTGCAGCAGCAGTGACCCGGCGTCGCGGATGATGTGGAAGATATTGCGTGACTCCGGGAGCCGCGGGTGATCGACGGGCCGATGCGGAGGGTCGTGCAAGGCGGGAGCATCAATGGTTGCCACTTCCATCAGGTCGCGCAGCCCCGGCATGCCGTTGACGTCGAACACGTCGGCGCGTTCGTTCAAGCCAAGCTCGGAGGCCAGCATGCCCCGGTGCGCGCTGCCCATGCGCGCATGGACCTCGAGGCGCACGATCGGTGCGAAGCGGCGATCGCGCAGCTCCGACTCGATCATGGCCAGCAGATCATCCGCTTCTTCTTCATCGCGTTCGGTGTTGGCGTTGCGCGTGACGCGGAAGAGCTCACACGAATCCACTTCCATCGCCGGGAATAACAAGTCGAGGTTGTGGGCCATCACCTCTTCGAGCGGCACGAAATGGTTCGCCTCGCCGACCCGCAAGAAGCGCGCGATACCCGTGCCGACTGGCACCTTGACGCGCGACATCAAGGGCTCCGGATCCTTCGGGTAGCGCAGCGTGACCAGCAGGTTTAAGGAGAGGTTGGAGACGAACGGAAACGGGTGCGCCGGGTCCATCGCTTGCGGCGTGACCAGCGGAAAGACAGTGCGGTAGTAGGCGTCGCGGAGCGCCTGCTGCTCATCCGCGGTGAGCGCCCCGTACGTTTTCAGACAGATGTCGTGTTCCTTCAGCAGCTCGAGCAACTCGGCGAAAAGCTGCCACTGCTGCCGCTCGATGTCGCGGATGCGCTCGTAGCACTCGGCGATCTGCTGCTGCGGGGTGCGCCCATCGACGGTCAGGTCTTGCATGCCGGCGCCGACCTGTTGCTTGAGGCCGCCGATGCGCTTCATGAAGAACTCGTCGAGATTTGAAGCGGTAATGGCCAGGAACTTCACCCGCTCGAGGAGCGGATTCCGACTGTCTTGTGCTTCGTGCAGCACGCGGCGATTGAACTCGAGCCAGGTCAGCTCGCGGTTGAGGTACAACTCGGGCGCACGCAAGTTGTGATGCGCGGCAGCAGTCGTGAGCGGCGTCTCCCCGACGAGCGTGTCGTCGCCGCCCGCCGGGCGGTCGACCGTCAGCTCATCGGGTTGTTCGATGAGCGCTTGCGTGGTGCGACGAACCATCGTGTGTTCCTGTACGCGTACTTCGTCCGCCATGTCATCGGCCGGATCACTGTAGGGTCATGAAGTCTACTGCGAACGGCTCCCTCAGTTGAATGGGGTCGGCTGAAGCCGACTGCATCGGCGCCCTGCGCGGCGGCTATTTTGTTCCCACCAACGCACGCTTCGCCGCGGCAAGTTCCTTCAGCTTCTCCTTGCTGACCTTCGGATAGTGCAGATCGAGCGCATCCAGCGCCTCGATGACGGCGGCAGCGACCACGATGCGGCTGAACCACTTGTTGTCGGCGGGCACGACGTACCAGGGCGCCTCCGGGGAGGAGGTGTTGCGGATCATGTCCTCGTAGGCCTTCATGTAATCGTTCCAGAAGCCGCGCTCCTTGATGTCGTTGGCCGAGAACTTCCAGTTCTTCTCCGGGTTCTCAAGCCGTTCGAGAAAGCGTCTTTTCTGCTCTCCCTTGGAGACGTGGAGGAAGAACTTGAGAATGACCACGCCGTTGCGCGCCAGATAGCGCTCGAAACTGCGGATGTCCTGGAAGCGCTCTTTCCAGATGTCCTTGGTGACGAGCTCGGGCGGAAGCGACTGCTTCTCGAGAAATTCGCGGTGGACGCGGACGACAAGCGTTTCCTCGTAGTAGCTGCGATTGAAGATCCCGATGCGCCCGCGCTCCGGCACGTACTTCATGCAGCGCCACAGAAAATCGTGATCGAGGTCTTCCGCCGACGGCGCCTTGAAGGAGTACACCTGGCAGCCTTGCGGGTTGACGCCGGACATGACGTGTTTGATGGTGCCGTCCTTGCCGGCGGCATCCATGGCCTGAAAGACCAGCAGCACCGCCCAACGGTCTTGCGCGTAGAGCATGTCCTGCAGCTCGGCGAGCGCTTCGACGCCGACGGCGAGTGCCTCCTTGGCCCGCGGCTTGTCCTCGGAGCCGAACTGCAGCGTGTCGCCGGGATCGATGTCTTTGAGGCGAAACGCGTCACCGTCCGTCACCCGGAAGGGTTTTGCGAAGCCTCGGGCCCGCTTGATGATGTCCTTCGTATTCATGAGCACCCTTCCTTTCTGGGGCCTGCGGCCGGCGTCTTTTCTATGGCCCGCTCCCGTTGGTCGCTGCAGACTGCCAAGTCCGGCAGGCTGGTAGGGATCTCCGATGGCCGGAGCATCATGGATGCACAAAGTTTCGAAAGAACGCAATGGGGATGGTTCTCTTCTTTATCGTGCTTTCGGTTTTTCGTCTTTCGTGTTCCATCTTCTTCAGCTTCCTCATCCGCGACCGGCGACGGCGCGCAGCTGCTTCGAGGTCATGAACCACAGGAGCTCACCCGCCGCGCGTGGGGGAAGGGCGTCGACACGAATGGCTGCCACAGCGCCCTTCTTGAACGGCAGCGGCGTGAGGTGGGCGGATCCCGTGAGCACATGCGATGCGAGCAGTCCCATGCCTGGCTCATGGCCGACGAGCACCAGTTCGCGCGCCGCCCGGTGCCGACGCAAGCCCGTCAGCACTTCGACCGCCTCGTGTCCGGGAGCCAGCGGCGGATAGATCTCCACCGACACCTTTGGCGCCAGCACATCCACAACGACAGCCGCCGTCTCTAGCGCCCGCCGCAGGGGACTCGACAGGACGACGTCGGGCGCGACGCCGAGGCGTTTGAGACCCGCCGCGACGCCGCGCATCTTGCGTTCTCCGTCACGGGTCAGGGCGCGATCGCCATCGCTCATCCCGGCCTCTGCCGGGCCGGCGATTGCATGCCGCACGAGATAGATCACACAGCTCATGACGCCCCTCCTTGCACGGGCGGCGTCACCGGCTCAGGTGCTGGCGGCGGCGATAGGGTCCCGCGCAGACGCCGGAGCACCGCGTCGCAGGCCTCGACTGTGCGCTTGCGCGTGAAGCGGCGCCAGGCGTGTTCGAAATCGGCGCGTTTCTGTTCGGCGCGGCGCAGCTCGCTGGCGACCAGCGCCCCGAGCGCCACCATCGACGCGGGCGGCAGCTGCGCGCCGGCGCACTCGACGTAGGTGCGAACGAATTCCGCCGCCACGACCGCGTCGTGGTAGCTGCCCAGCAGATCCTGCAGCTCGGTGAGGCGCTTGACCAGGCGCCGGCCCGCTTTCCCGGTGAGCTCTTGGAGGAACTCGAGCAGATAGCGCAGCCGCTTGGCGCGGATGCGCAGCGCGTGCAGATCCTCGGGGCGCGGCATGGCCTCGATCTTTGCGCCGCGCTTCATCAGGCGGCGGAAGGCCTGCTTGATGGCGCGGCGGCCGGCAGCGGCGATCGGCTCGAGCGCCGCTGCGTCACGTGGCCGGCGCGGCGCCGGGCTGTATGCGAAGCGCTCCAGCTGGATCAGCAGCCGGAAATAACGCGCCGTGTCTAGGCCTGCCAGCATGGCGGCGCGGTGGCGCGACCGTTCACTATCCAAGTAGTCATGCAGGCAACCCAGCGCCGGGCGAAAGCCGGCCGGTGCGGCGGCGGTGAAGGCGTCCAGCTTCGCCAACTGGACGTCGAGATCGCGCACGCCGCCGAGCAGCCCGCCGAGCCATTGCAGCTCCGCGGTCATCCGGGTCTGCAGACGGGTTGGCATGCCCGCCGCAAAGATGCGGAGCGCCGCGCGCAAGCGGCGCGTCGCCACCCGCATGTCATGCAGCGCCTCCGGGTCCTCGCCGGTGCGTACCCCGGGATCGTGCAGCCGCAGCCGGTGCAGATGGCGCGCCACGATGCGGCGTACTGCTTCTTGCGTCGTATCGTATGCCAGCACGTGCTGGTCGCCGCTGCCGAGAATCCCGGTGCCGTAGAGCAGTGTCAGGCCGCGGGCGAACTTGGAGTGGCTCGATGGCAGCAGACCGAAGCCCTGCTGCAGCAGCGACGCCAGTGTGGTGAGGTCGCGGCGATCGCCGCTGCGGCGCTCAACCTCGACCTCGCAGTAGGTGGTCTCCGCTTGCCCCTCTTGCGGAGCATGCAGGCGGACGCGATCGAGCGCCAGCTCGGCGAGTGGCGTCGGTGTTGCCGCCAGCGGCGCCGCCGGATCTGACGGCAACACGTCGAACAGCCGACGATGAATCTCGCTGATGAGGATCGGCGCCAGCGGCCGTCCGGCAACCAGCGCGGCGAGCTGCGTGTACAAAGGCCCGGGCGGCGGGAGAAACGGCAGTGCCGGTGGGCGCGGCAGCGCGATAGTCAACTCCGGGCGTTCGTGCACGTCGCCTTCCACCCGCCCGGCCCACTTCACCGTGGCTTCCCAGTGACGGCCCTGCCGGCGCAGCCGCACGGCGACACCGTTGCGCGCCAGCGCCAGGTTCGGTGTGTCGAGGTAGCTCGTATGCAGGCGCACGGCACCCCGCGCTCGCAACGGGTAAGCCCCGAGGTGGGTCAAACGGGCGATGGCCCGCAGATCAGTCGTCGTCGGAACGAGCAGCTTGGCTTCCATCTCCACTGGGATCGGCTGGTCGGCCATGCCCCTATTTCCTATTCTGGCAGAGCCGGAACCGAACAGGAACGAATGGAAAACAGGAAACAGGAAACCGGAGATGTAAAACCGGCAAGTTGCCCAGTTTCCAGTTTCCGGTTTCCTGTTTCCTGTTTTCCATTTCTTTTCCGTGCGGCTCAAAACTTGTCGGCGCGCTTGGCTTGCCGATAGTACAGCTCCATAGACACCAGACGCGCCAGGAGGATGGCAGGGAAGAGTTGACCGACGAGGGCTTCGGCCGTGGCGAGAGAACGCGCTACCGGATGCACCGCCGTGATGTCGCCGTAGCCGACCGTGGTCAACGTGACGAAGCTGAAATACATGAAGCGCGACGCCAGATTCTCACCCGGATTCGTGTCTGCCGTCGCCGCTGGAGCGAACGCGTGCGGCCAGCGCAGCGCGATGGCCTGGTAGGCGAAGGCCCAGGCCAGGCCGAGCAGGAGATAGACTGCTACGGCTCCCTGGACCCGCTGCGACGTGATTGGCCCTTCGCGGAACACTTGCGCCAGCACAACGGCCGCCAGGATAATGCAGAACAGCGACGAGACGGATGCGTCGGAGAGCCCCAGCGATGCGCCCCCGAACCACAGCCGCAGCCACCGCACGGCGAGGATGGTGATTGCCAGGCCGCCTACCACTGCAGTCACTGCAGTTGTCAGTGCATTCTTCGCCACTGCGGTGAGACCCGAAATGAGAAGGAGGGAGAAGAACAACGTGACCAGCAGGCGACCGACAACGTGGATTTCACCCAAGGGTGGGAGCACGAAAATGACCACGCCCAGCAACAGCAGCAGCACCGTGAGGCTGCGATCGGTCGACCAGAATCGGCGCAGAAGCGGCATGGCCAGTGCTTCAGCCTACTCAGCAGCCTGTCGGACTCGGCAGCCCGCAGCGACCCAACGCCTGTCCTGAGCAACGTCGAAGGAGGGAGCGGACCATAGAAAGGACGCCGGCCGCAGGCCTCACTCGGGCTGTCCGCCTCCCGGCACGAGCTTGTCCAGGACCTCGCGGCGCATCGGGTACTGCGCGGGCTGGCGTTCCTCCTCGGCGCGCCAGCCGCCGCCGAGGGCACGGTACAGTTGCACGACCGCCACAAGTTGGTTCAGTTGCGTACGCGCCAAGGTGTTCTCGGCGGGAAACAGTTGCTGCTGCGCCTCGAGCACTTCGTAGTACGTCGAGAGGCCGCCGGTGAAGCGCAGGGTCGCGAGGCGCACGGAGTCCTGCAACGCCTTGACTTGGTGTTCAAGCTCGAAGCGCGCCGCCGCGAACTTCTGCCGGGCGACCAGCGTGTTCGACACCTCGCCGAGCGCGGTCAGCACGGTCTGCTCGTAGGCGAGCGTGGCTTCCTCCCATACCGCCACACTGCCCTTGTAGGAGTAGTACAGGCGTCCACCCTGAAAGATCGGACCCAGGAGCGAGCCGCCCACGCCCCACACGTTGCCGGGGCCTTTGACGATGTTTTCGATCTCCGTGCTCTGCCCGCCGTACAGTGTGGTGAGCCCGATGCGCGGCAGGAAGTTCGTAACGGCGACCCCGACCAGCGCGTTCGACGCCACCATGTTCTGCTCGGCCTGCAAGATGTCCGGGCGTCGCTCCAACAACGCCGCTGGCAAACCGGCCGGCACGTCGGGCGGGTATGTTTGCTCGGTCAACAGCGTGCCGCGCGCGATCGGACCCGGGTTGCGGCCAAGCAGGATGCTGATCTGGTTCTCCTTGGCGACGATCTGTCGTTCGAGATCTGGGATGCTCGCCGCGGTGCCGGCAAGGGCGGCTGCGGCACGCGAGGTCGCCAGCTTGTTCCCCACGCCACCGAGCAGCTGTCGTGTAAAAAGGTCGAGCGTCTGCTGGAACGAAGCGCGTGTGCGCCTCGCGATCTCGAGCTCGAGGTCCAGCTCGCGCAGCTCGAAGTACGCCTGCGCGACGCCGGTGACCAGCGACAGGATGACACCGCGCTGCACGTCTTCGGTGGCGAACAGATCGGCCAGAGACGCCTCGGTGGCGCGCCGGATGCGGCCCCAGATGTCGATCTCCCACGCCATCTGGAAAGCGCCGAGGAACTGGTTGCCGGTGACGTTGTCGTTACCCAGCGGGTTGACGACCCGCCCACGCTGTGCCGCACCCTCGTACGATGCCTGCGGCAACAGATCGGCGCGCGTCACGCCCACGGTGTAGCGCGCCTGCTCGACACGCGCGGCAACGATGCGCATGTCGTAGCTGTTGGCCAGTGCGTCCTCGATCAAGCCCTTGAGCACCGGGTCTTGGAATACCTGCCACCACGGCAGGTCCGCCAGCGACGTTGCGTCGACGGGTGCTGCTTCCGGCGCCTCGCTGCGGTACGCCGGCGGTGTGTCGATCGCCGGCCGCTGGTAGTTGGGTCCAAGGGCGCAGGAGCACAGGGTGAGTGAGAACGCTGTGGCGACGACATGCCGCCACGCTCTCGTACCCCCGGCTCGCGGGCGCGGGGAAAGGTGACGCTGCGACTGCATCATCAATGCCCTCCTTGGCGCGAAGGTGTGGCGGGTACGCTTGTGCCGGCGGCTTTGCGCTTTGCGCCGAGGCTCTGGACGAAGGCGAAATTGCCGGGGATCAGGAAGACGCCGAGCGCCGTGGCCACCAGCATCCCCCAGAAGACCGCCGTGCCCATCACGTTCTGCGACGCGGCCCCCGCGCCGCTGGCACGCATCAGCGGGACGACGCCGAGAATGAAAGCGAATGCGGTCATCAGGATGGGCCGGAAGCGCAGGCGCGCCGATTCGAGCGCCGCCTCTTCGATGCCCATGCCCTCGTCGTGTTTGGCCTTGGCAAACTCGACGATCAGGATGGCGTTCTTGGCGGCCAGACCGATGAGCATGATGTTACCGATCTGTACGTAGACGTTATTGTCGAAGCCCATGAGCCAGACGCCGAAGAAGGCGCCGAGTGCTACCAGCGGAGAGCCGAGCAACACGGCCCAAGGTAGACGCCAGCTCTCGTAAAGGGCGGCGAGCAGCAAGAAGACGAAGATGATGGCCATCGCCAAAGTCGGCCCGGCCGGCGGCGCCACTTTCTCCTGGTACGACATGGACGAGTACCCGAAACCCATCTCCTTCGGCATGGTCTGATGGAAGACCTCCTCAAGTACCGCTAATGCCTGGCCGGAGGTGAAGCCCGGTCCCGGAACGCCGGTAATCTCGACCGAGCGGAACAGGTTGAAGCGGTTGGTGATCTCGGTGCCCGATTCCGATGTAATGGTGACCATGGTCGACAGCGGGATCATCTCATTTGTGGTCTTGCTGCGCACGAAGATGTCGGCGATGTCCTGCGGCTTGCGTCGATAGTCGGCCTCGGCCTGGGTATAGACGCGGAACAAGCGGCCGAAGCGGTTGAAGTCGTTGATGTAGCTGCCGCCGAGCACGGTCGACATGGCTTGAAATACCTCGTTGACCGGTACCCCCAGCATACGCGCTTTCTCACGGTCCAGCTGCACGTTGACCTGCGGATAGCGTGGGTCGAACGAGGTGAAGACGTTAGCCAGCTCAGGGCGCTTGCGGGCCGCATCCATGAATGTCCGCGCCAGCTCGCCGAGCTGTGGTACGCTGAGCGCGCCGCTGCGGTCCTGCAGCAGGAAGTTGAAACCGGAGGAGGCCCCGAA
>Ga0315286_10002628_pt1 | contig 16796 bp, 13 predicted proteins | sample YL17G10_0_MG_FD_205038 | JGI IMG/M metagenome (GOLD analysis project Ga0315286, IMG submission 205038) | Sediment microbial communities from Yellowstone Lake, YNP, Wyoming, USA - YL17G10_0 | ecosystem: Environmental > Aquatic > Freshwater > Lake > Sediment | place: USA: Wyoming | collected...
TCAACGCTCGTCATCATATATCCCCGCCTTCAGGAATTATTTTCTTTACCGGGATCAAAATAACAGCGATGACTTTCCATCCGCCTGGATAAGAGGATTTTTGAACTGTTCGCTTGTCCCGAATTTGAATCATTATCTGCTATTATTTGGGAAATTATACAACCAATCCCCGATGGGAAACCCGTAAATTAGCACAATAGCAGTCTTGTAAAGATAAGTCAGGGTAAATTTGCGAGTTCTCTTCTTATCCAGCATCTTCATTATAAGCATTGGCAACTTTGGATAGGTACGTGCTCACTCATTCTGCGCTGCCGTTAACAAAACCTCATCCCCGGTTCGAGCGACCTCGATTGGTAGGAACGGCGCGAGCTTTTTGAAAACCGAAACCACCAGTTCGGCGTGCTGGAATTCCCAGAAATCTGATACCTGACGGCCCCATTCCTCCAGATGAGTCAAGATAACGCGCCGGGGTTTGAGCGCCAGGCAGAAGCGGCAGAAATCATCCAACAATAGCGGGTAGGCTTGCAAAGTCGCACCTCTGCCCAGCCACAAATGTGCGAAAAGCACGTCCACAGAGCCAAGGTCCGGCAGGCGCGCCGGATCATAATTGCGGGTGTCCCCCGGAAATAGCCAGCGTTTGTCGTCCATTTCAACCAAATAGCCGGTGGCTGAAACACCCCGCCGCCCATCGGGGCAGTCAGTAGAATTCTCCCAATGCAGACCATTGAATGGGGTAATTCGAATCCCTTGTAGTTCGATCGGGTGAAGAGGTTTTGGGACCAGGATCTGTTTATCCGGTAGCCCGGCCTGCCTCAGTACCAGCGGGAGAATAGCTTCAGGAACGACCCACTGGATGGGTAAATGCCGCAGAGCTTGCAGCAGGCCAACATCCAGGTGGTCTCTGTGACGATGCGTCAACAGGACAAAATCCAAATCCTTTAGATCGAGGGCAACATCCATGGCGGGTGCCAGGGGGAGCTGGCTGTTCAAACCCAGTGGATCTATAGCCCAACGGACGCCTTGAGTACGGAACAGATAGTTGGCAGAATACATCAACCAGGCCCGGTCTTCGGGGCCTGGTGAGTTCCATTCTGTAATGAGTTTGTCCCAGATGGCCGGATAGCGAGCAGCCATTTCGTCCCCCCTCCGGTTGATCTCGGTCTGCTTTTCAGCGCATCGATCCATGATTGTATTTGGCACGGATCAGGGCTTCGACATCGCTAACAGGGCGGTCGAACGGTCCCAATTTTTCCATTTTCAGGCTGGTAACTGCTGCAGCCCAGATACAGGCCTCGCCCGGGGGTTTCGACAGCCGCATGGCAACGTAGGTACCAATACAGGTGTCGCCGCGTCCGCTGCGCCCGTTCAATTGAGCCGGATAAAATCCCATTTCATAGCATTTGCCATCCGCATAGATGAGCAATCCGTCTTTGTGGGTGAGGACAATCTCCTTCGGTCCCATCCCCGCATAGATTCTGGCGGCCTTGTAAATGTCTGTCTCGCCGGTGAGAAATTCAGCTTCGACGGCATCACTCTTCAACACATCCAGATAGGCCAGGGTGGCTTTCATTTCCTCCCAGGGTGCGTAGACCAGGCTTTTGCCCTCCAGGATACGCACAAATCCCTGCATGTCTGCAGCCAGGAAGACTTTTTTCTCTTTCAGCGCCTGGATCACGTCCAGGCCGACCTCGCCGCGCAGGCTGGATCCGATCACTGCCGCTTTCATCTCCAGGTCTTCCACTTCACTGACGGTGATCGCACCCGCCAGGCCGGTGACAGACAGGTTGCGAATATCCGGGTCGGTGGTGGGATATTCCAGGTGCATTTCTGTAGATTGGGGAGTAAAGGTCGGATAGCAGTCAATGCCAGCCTGGGTGAACTTTTCCACCACGCGGTCATCTATTTTTGCCAAACGGGTGACCACTGCAATTTTCAGACCGAAACGCGCCGCCGCATGGGCCGCATAGTTCATTCCACCACCGTCGACATACTTCGTGCCGGCAGGGGTAATGATCGTATCCTTTGTGTAATTACCGATACAAACAACATCATAGACTTGAGCGGTTTTCATAAATCCCTTTTCAAAGAACAGAAGATTAAAGGAGGGCTTGGGCAAGCACCCAATAGATGCCCGCCGCCACCAGCGCTGTTGCAGGGATGGTCAATAACCAGGCAGTGGCGATCTCCTGCGCAACCCCCCAGCGGACTTTGTTCACTCTTTCAGCCGCGCCGACGCCCATAATGGCCGAACTGACCACCTGGGTTGTGCTCACCGGCCCGCCTATCAGTGACGCGCCGAGAATGACCACTGCAGAAGCCATTTGTCCGGCAAAACCGTCCACCGGCCGGATTTTATAGAACTTCCCACCCAGTGTTTTTATCAGCTTATTTCCACCCACTGCAGTGCCAAGCGCAATCATCCCGGCACAACTGAGAATGACCCACGCCGGGACGGCAAAAACCTTCAAATAGCCTCCGGTGACAAGCGCCAGGGTGATGATCCCCATGGTCTTCTGGGCATCGTTGGCACCGTGGCTGAGCGCCAGGGCCAGTGCGGTGAAGATCTGGCCGCGTTTAAAGAACCGGTTAATTCCCGGGTTGGCTTTCCAGCTCAATAACAGGATCAGCCGGAGCAGGATATAACCAAAGATAAACCCGATGATCGGTGAAACGAACAAGGCGATCAGTATTTTTTCGATGCCGGGCATTTGAATGGCTTGCCAGCCTGCATCGATGACCACCGCTCCGATAAAACCGCCAATCAAGGCATGCGAAGAACTGCTGGGGAACCCGAGATACCAGGTCAGTAGATTCCACAGGATGGCGCTGCTCAGCGCAGCCAAAAGGACCGCCGTATTGATGGCTTCTGCAACAACCACCTCGTGTCCGATTGTGTTGGCGACTGCAACTCCGAAGATGAACGGGCCGGAGAACTCAGCAACCGCTGTCATGGCAAGAGCCACCCGTGGCGAAAGCGCTCGCGACGAAATCATGGTGGCAACCACGTTGCTGGAATCATGGATCCCATTCAAAAAATCAAAGAAAAGAGCCAGTACAATCACAACAATAATGATAGGAGACATGATCACAGCCCTTCGATTATGCGATCTTGACCACGATGTCAGCAATCACGTTGGCAGCTTCATCCCCCCGGTCGGCGGCGTTGCTCAAGTGGCGGTAGACCTCGCGCAGTTTCAGCATCTTCACCACATGGGCGATATCTTCAGCCCCGCTGAAGAGGTCGGCCAGGGCTTCCCGGTATATATCTTCCACCTTGTTCTCGAGTGCTTTTGCACGCTGGGCGTGGTCTCCGGCCACTCCGGTATGGTCTTCGAATCGGTCGACTGCCATCAGAAGTTCATAGGCCGCATCCCGCAGCAAGGAAGCCATCCTTTCCATATAAGGTGTCGGCTCCACCTTCAATACTTGCATCTCGATCACCGTGCTGTAAGCATAGTCAAGCACATCGTCAATCGTGCGGGAAAGAGAGAAAATATCCTCGCGGTCAAATGGCGTGATAAAGGTTTTGTTCAACTCATAGATCAGGATGCGCCGGGCTTCATCGGCTTCCTTTTCTTTGGAAACGAGCGTGGCTGCAGCGGCAGGGTCCTGGCTGACCATGTAGACTTTCAATGCGTCCATTCCGGCCAGTGTCAGGGCTGCCTGGTCATGGATCAATTTGATGAAAGTATTCTGGCGTTTCTTAAACAGCTTTTGCATTGGGTTGCTCCTTTATTGGATCTGGTTAACACAACCTGTATCAACCAGATATTTTAAGCCTGCTTTGATCTGCTCAGGCGTATTGAAACTCATTACTTCGATCGTGCGGAAGGAATCAATTGGGAGATATCCGGCCACCGTCCGGAAATCCACATCCCCCAGACCAGGCGCATGATGGTCTGAAATCCCGGTCACGTCATGCAGATGGGTTCCAATAATGCGCTTGCCAAAGCGCTTCAGCCATATTTCGTTCGAAAAAAAACCCAGCCGGTCCATCGCCGTGGCATGGCCAACATCATAAATAAAACCGAGCCTGTCTGGTTCGGCCAAATCCAGCAAAGCAGACATCTCATCTTGTGAAGGAATATCGAAATAATGGTAGCGATTTTCCAATCCCAGGCGAACGCGCCACTGGCTGGAATAATTTAACAATTCCTTCAGGCTCTTTTTGACCGCTTCCAATCGCGGCCCGATCAGGTCGAGGCGTCTTTCCACCATCAGCCCCTTTGTCTCCTGGTATTCTGTTGATTCGGTCAGGCCGGCAACAAAGAGGCCGCGTAATTTATTCTCGAGTACCATATCCAGGGAGACATGCCCGGCATGCACAACCACCGTCCGGACGGTTAATGTGCCTGCCATTTCAATGCTGCGCTTGATGGCTGCCAACCCCTGCTGCCGGCAATCCTCATCCGGTGAGGAGATCATCCAATCGCGGCTCTTGAGAGTCTCCATTGGAATTTCAGCCGGGCAAGGCTCATGGATGCTGCTGATCTCATAGTTGTTCAGGTTAACGTTGCTTAACATCCCTGAATTGATCTGATGGTTTAATTCGATTTTCGAAAACCCCAGCCTGCCCGCAGCTGAAAAGAAATCGCTCAGCAAAGAGAATTTTTTGTTGGCCCACATGGTGGAAAGAGAGGCATCATAAATCGGACCGTCTACCTGCGGGGTTTTACCTTTTGCCGTTGAGCGGGCGGGAAAGAGTTCCAACAGCTCTTTCAAGTTGTCAATCATATGATCCGGGATATGGCTAGCATCCCGTGGAAGGTCTGAAGGTTTTTTAGGGTCATGCAGGATAACGGTCTTGGCAAAGCCCGCCTCTCGGCCCGCAGCCACATCCCGGCGCGGCTGGTCTCCGATATAAGCACAAAATTCCGGGCGGACACCCATCCGCGCGGCTGCCATCAACAGGATCGAAGGATTGGGTTTACGAATCCCGATGACGCACGATAGAAGGACTGTATCAAAGCACCCGGCGATGCCCAGCTCATCAAGGAGGCGCGGGACCTCGACACTACTGGTGGTGTTACTCACCAGCCCCAGGCGATAGCCGCGCCGGAAGAGGGTCAGCACGGTTTCCTGCGTTTCTGGGAAAACGACATGTTTGCCGGTGGCCTCCCGCCAAAGTTGACTCAATTGAAGCGCAATCTGGCTAACCCGGTCGGATGGCCAATCCGGCAGCATCCAGCGCTTCCATTGTTCGACCTCGTTAAGCTCGAGCATGGTTTTTTCGGCCCATTCTTTATAGGCCCTGGCTCTCTTCTTTAACAGCTTGATAAATTCCGCCTCATCTAAATCCGCCTCAAGGAGCACGATCATCTCGTGAATCTTATCCTTCTTGATCTCGCGTTCGCGCATGGTGGTACTTCGCAAAGTCCCGCCCATATCGAAGAGGACGGCATCAATATGCTCTTTCATTATATTTCTAACTCTGTTCTATCGATTGTGACTTACGCAGGATAGGAACTTTGAGCAAGTCGGAAAAATGGGTGGTATAAAAATCTGCTCTGGCACCCTCTTCGTAGTTAAAGGCGACCGTTTTTATGCCCACCGCTTTTGCACCATCCAACTCGGAGGGTTTATGCCCGACAAAAATCGCCTGGTCCGCAGAGACACCTAATTGTTGCAACGCGCTAATGTAAATTTGCGGTTTCGGCTTGCGGATTCCCAGTTCCTTGGAAGAGATGATCGAATCCCATACCTCGCCGAAGCCGCCGCGCTGAAACCAATTCAATTTAACATGGACCGGCAGGGCTGTATCCGTGATGATGCCCAATAAATAACCTTCCTCTTTTAAGGAACACAGCGTCTCGGAAACCCCCTCGAAAAATTGCACGTTGTTGGCGTCCTCATCCAGGACCTGTTTGCCGCGTGCGATCTGTTCCGGGTCGGTGATGCCGTAGAAATGCAGGATGGTTTCCTGGTATTGGTCATAATTGATCAACCCTTGATAGGCCTTGTCTCGCAGTGCAGTTCTCTTGTCCGCAGGAAATTCCTTCTCAGGTAGCCCAAGCTCATTCAGAAATGCTGTCATTTTGTTTTCGTTTTTTTGCCGGTAATAAAGGATATCCCCGGCATCGAACAAGATCGCACGGATCGGGTTTTCAGAGCCTTTTTCCCCGCCGGGATCGATTGTCTGGTTCATTTCTGTCCGTAAAATATCGAGAAATTCGGTCATATCGTTTACGACTGCATCCGGGGTGACCCCCTCATCCACTTCCCCATGGTCGTACTCGTGGAGGATCTGCACAGCCAGCCTGAACCCGGCCCGCTTGGCACCCAGGATGTCGCGCACGATGCGGTCCCCGATATAGACACATTGGCTGGCAGGTACGTTCGCCAGGCGGGCTGCATAATGGAAGATGGCCGGGTCTGGTTTCCGGCGGCCGTATTCGCTGGATAATACGACCGGGTCAAAGTACTTGCGGATGCCGTACAATTCCAGGTTGGCAGGCACCTGGCCATGGCTGTTGACGTTGCTGATCAGGCCGATCTTCAAACCCATTTTTTGAATGGCCTCCAGCACACTCGGCACGTCTGGGCGCATGGCACGTTGAAACCAGTGGGTTTCAAGGTAGACCATCAGGTCTTCTGCGATGGTTGCCAGTTTATCCTGGTCCACGGGGTAGCCTGCCAGGATAAATTCCTTCCAGACACGGGCTGGAGGCAGTTCATCCATACTTTGCAGACTCACCTGGTGATAGGCATCCAGTCCATTGGAAATGATCACATATAATTGCTCGTCAGTTATACCCAGGGAAATCCCGGCCTCCTCAAGTCGCTGCCGGATGCCAGCTGTTTCCTGGATGCGTAATTCGGGAGTCCATCCATAGGTTTCGATCGTTCCGCCCATATCGAAGAATACAGCCCGGATGGTCATACCACTCGTCTCCACATTAAAAACCCTTCCCATTACACCTGGAACCAGCATTGCTTCCAGGACTTCCTTAGCTATCTGCTATTGATGTGGCTTATATAAAGGTCGCCATTTTGAAAGTCTTTGGGACACGGACGCAACCTGTCCGTGTCCCAAAGATCACCATTCGATTCTTTCTGCACTCGTTATAGACTTATGGTTTGGGAGAAAGCAGGCTGATCGCCCAGAAGTCACGTACTTTGGCAGCCCATTCCCAGTCATAAATGGGATTCATGAGCCAGCCCTTCGACAATACTTCATCAAAAGGCGGCATACCTTCGGGAACCTCAATAGAAGGTTGAGCAGAATATGAGCCAGGCTTGTTCCAGGGTTTGAAGCCATCCGGCGAGAGTGCAAATTTGATGAACAGCTTGGCTGCATTGGGGTGCGGGGCCATATTGGCAACGGCCAGATAGCTGGTTTTAATAATGCCAAGGGACGGTGCCATATCCAGGCAGGGGGCCATGACGATATCTCCAGCCTCTGTATCCTGAACACTCGTCCAACCGGTCCAGCCGATCCCCGGTTCTACAGCCGGGTCCATGCCCACCGATGCATAGGCTATGTCGATCTCATCGACAACGGTGGGATGGTTCTGAGCCATCTTCTTGATCCACAGCCAGCCCGCATTAGGAACTTCCTGCCCAAAGGCATCCGTGGCAGCAGCCGGGTCGGTGGTCCACTCTACTCCGTAAAGTGCAAGATAGGCGGCAGCCATTTCGTCTCCGTGTTCAGCAACTGTGGCCCATTTGGCCATCGTGCTGACATCGGTCATCGGATCCTCTATATAGACTTTCCCCTCCAATGCCGGCTCGGTTAAATTCCACCAGTTGGTGATTGGGCAGCTTTCCGGGTTAATCTCCATGTTGTAACCCCATACGTCGATGGCATGGCGTGCAACCGCAAACGGCTGCTCGGGGGTCAACTCCGGTTCCACCACATCCCTCGGGACGAACGACCAGAGCCATTGATTGGGCACAAATTCCCCGTACAGGATGTGACCATCGCTGTTGAACCAGACGTCCCCGACTACATTCCCGGCTTCCTGCTCGGCGCGCATTTTGAGGTCGATACCATCAGTGTCACCGCAATCAAAAGTGATGTCCGGGTACAATTCCGCCCAAGCATCCAATAATTTCGTTACTTTGGATGAGTTGGCATAAACACACACTGATCCTTCCACCTTAGCAGCCGCTTCGATCGCCGCCCAGTCATCGGTGGCGGGCTGGTATGGGCCGAGACCAGTGTCCTTGGCCCATTGCTCATTTGCGCTGAGAGGTACTTCGGTGGGGGGGACCGGAGTGTCACCCGGTTTGGTGGTGGGGGGTGGGGGGGCTACTGTCGTAGCCGGTGTGCCGCCGCAGCTCACCACCAGGCTGAACAACACGATCAAAGCCATCATCTTCACGAACGTTTTCATTTCTTCCTCCTGACATGCTTGGATATGAATTGGAATTCAACAATATTTGCTTTCCTTGGAAATTCTTTCCTTTTTTTCACGCCTCCTTTCAAAATTAATCCAACAATCTTGCTAGTTTACGGAGACGAAACCAGGCCTCTGCTCCGGTTTATTTTAGGATGCGATCAGATTACCGCTTTCCTTGTCATACAGGTTCAAGGTAAGCGGGTCGAACGTCAGCCAGATCTTTTCATCCATCTTGATCTTGCTGATGCCCATGACTTTAATGGTAAGTTCCACCTCACCCTGTCGGGCAATGATGGTCGAGTCGGCTCCGGAGGGCAGGACGGAGTAGGCACTGAATTCCACCGCCCCCGGGGTGGGTGATGGCGAGATGGCGATATCTTCCGGTCGAATGCCGACTACTACTTTGCCAGTCGCATTAGAAGTATCTACCGCGATCTTGAATTTACCCAGGTCGACTGAATTATTGCCGCTCACCACCCCCTGCAGCAGGTTCACTTTTGGGTTGCCGATGAAATCCGCCACAAACAGGTTGGCCGGGAAATGGTAGATCTTATCGGGGGTATCGAACTGTTGAATCACACCTAGTTTCATGACTGCAATATTGGTGGACATGGTCAGTGCTTCCACCTGGTCGTGGGTCACATACACAGTCGTGGCACCTGAAATGTGGTGCAGGCGTTTGAGTTCGGTGCGCATGTCCATGCGCAGGCGGGCATCCAGGTTGGAAAGCGGTTCATCCATCAGGAAGACCTTGGGGCGGTAAGCCAGCATGCGCGCCAGGGCAATGCGCTGCTGCTGCCCGCCGCTCATTTCACGGGGATAGCGGTCTTCGTAGCCCTCCATTTGCACTTCTTTGAGCGCTTCTTTTACCCGCTTATCCATTTCAGCCTTGGGCATTTTTTGGATCTCCAGGGCGAAGGTGATGTTCTTATCCACCTTCATATGCGGCCACAAGGCATAATTTTGGAAGACCAGCCCCAGTTCGCGCTGGCCCGGGGGCAGGGATATGCCCTGCGGGTGGGAGAAGACCAGTTTATTGCCAATGTAGATCTCGCCCCCATCCGGGTCTTCGAGACCGGCCACGCAGCGCAGCAGGGTCGTCTTGCCGCACCCGGAGGGACCCAGCAGGGTCACGAATGTTTCTGGTTCGATGACCAGGCTGACATTGTCAAGTGCAACCACTTTTCCGAAATGTTTGCTGAGATTTTTAATAGTGATGGTTGTGCTCATGATTTCCTCTCGTTACATTCCAAGACCTTTTTGAAGACTGCCGCCCCGGCTGAACTTCCCGATGATGAAATTGCCAGCCACAACGATCGCGATCAGGATCAGAATGACCACATTCGCCATCTGGGCGTCTCCATTTTCTGTATAGAACATGGTCTGGCTGGCCAGCAGCTGGGTGGCAGGCGTGACCAGCAGGATGATCAAAGAAAGTTCGCGCATGGTGGTGATGAAGGTCATCAGAAAACCGGACATAAAGCCACTTTTGGTCAGTGGAAAGATGATGCGCCTGAAACGCTGCCATACGTTGGCGCCTGCCACCATGCCGGCTTCTTCCAATTCCCGGCCAACCTGCATCATGGCTGAAACCCCCGAACGGGAAGAGTAGGGCAGATGTTTGGATACCGAGACGATCACCAGCAGGGCAAAGGTGCCGTACAAAGGCGGGAACGGTCCCAGCTTCCTGGCGAACATGGCAATGTACACTGCGCCAAAGGCGATGCCCGGGATGACGTACGGAATGTAGGCCAGTTGCTCAACCAGCTTGGACAGCCGGGTGCCGCGTCCTTTGACGATGGCGTAGCCGAGTACAATGCCCAGCAGGGCCGTGAAAAAGGCAGTAAGGAGCGATAACTTGATTGAGTTCCAGGCGGTTGCATAAATCTTCGGGTTGAGCAGAACCCCCGGCTCTCCACTGTTGTAATGTGTATTAGCCGGTCCAATCCAGTGCTGCAAGGTGAGATTGCTGAAGCTGTAATTCCCATCGATCAACATCAAAGTATTTAAAAGCAGTAGGCCGATCGGAACGGCGATGACCAGGATCTGAAAAAGAATCACCGCAATTTGAAAGGCGCGTTTGTATTTCCCCAGTTTGCTTTGATTCGAAACGAAGCCGCGCCCGCCGATCGTCTCATAACTCCGCCGCGTCCCGACCAATCTCTGGTTGAGTGAAATGGTGGTGATGGCAAACAAGATCAACACGATCGCCAGCACAAAGGCATCCCCCCCCTCTCCAGCTGCTAAACTGCCGCGGATCATGGTGGCAAGTGTATAGTACCTGATCGGTAAGCCCAGGATGTTCGGTCCGCCGAAGGTACCCATCACCTTGGAAAAGGTCATGATGAAACCCGAGAGGATCGCCGGAAGGACCAGCGGCAGTGTGATCTTGCGCAGGATGCGCCAGCGGCTGGCGCCCATCAGGTCCCCGGCTTCTTCCAGGTTGGAATCGATCGACATCAGTGCCGCCGACACGAACAGAAAGAAGAAGGTGTAGTAATGCAGCGCGCTGCAGATGATGATCGGCACCGGCCCGTATGACAGCCAGTTGGGGGGTGCCTGTCCCACCAGAAACTCGAATACTCCCGGCGTTCCACCAGTGAGCCTGTTCTTGAAAAATACAAGCCAGGCCTGGGCCAGGGTCCAGGAAGGCATGATGTAGGGCAGCACCGCCAGTTGATTGACGAGCTTCCTGCCCGGCATATCGGTGCGCACCACCAGCCAGGCCAGCGAACCGCCGATCACTAGCGCCAGCAGGGTGGACCCAATGGCAATGATCATCGAATGCTGCAGCGGAGTATAGGTATAAATTTTACCGATGATGCCTGTCAACATTCTGACCCAATGAAAAATGGTGAATTCACCCACCACGGCGTCCGGGACGCGGGTCAGGTCATGAGCCTGCCAGGTCACCGTGGTAGCAACCAGTTTATAGAGAGGGATGATGACCATCACGAACATTAAAGCCAGCATGATCAACGACAGGACCACCCTTGTGCTCGTCAACCAGTGTAAAAACCTTCGGGAACTGGCTAACAGGCGTTGGGAAAAGGGTTGTGGTGCTATTGCGGGTACTGCCATATATGTTCTCCTAGATTCTGAGAGTCGTATCAGGTGAGAGAGCCATTGGTTTTCTTGAGACGCTCGCGCAATTGATCCAGTTTGTCGAGGTTGGTCATCACTTTTTCCTGGTCCAACGAACTCAGGGCCAGGAGCACGGCATTGAGGATCGTCATCGGTACGGTCAGGGAATGGAAGGCGGATACCGGTCCGCGGCGGGCTGCGAGCACTACATCTGCCTGATCCCCCACCATGGGGCCGAGTGTGTCGGTCACCAGGATGACCGGCGTCTTACTCTGATTCGCAAATTCGAGCACCATCTGCAGGCTGGAGGTCAGGTTAAAAAAGCCGAAAGCGATCAGCAAGTCAGTGTCGTTCATGAGCAGCATCGGCTCGAGCATCTCCCGTCCGGAAGTATTGAGCGGGATCACATGCCGTCCTGAACGGGTCAAACGGATCTCGAGCAAGTCCACCAGCGAAAGGGATGGTCCCAGTCCAAAAACAAAAACGCGCTGGTGAGTCCGAAGCAACTCAACCGCAGCGTTAAACGCTTTTCGATCCAGGGTTTGCAGGGCTTCCGTCAGGTAATCGATCTCGGATGCCACAAGCCGTTCGAAAATATCGCCGTCTGCGCGTAAATCATCCAGGCGGCTTCGCAGCCGGGCAGAATGCGTCAACCGGTGACGGAAACTGTCCTGGAGAGCCACCCGCATGGCCGGGTAACTGTCAAAACCGAGGCTGCGCGCGAATCGAACCATGGTCGCTTCACTAAGTTGCAGTTGCTCGGCTATTTCACCTGCAGAAAGAAAAGCCGCTTCATCTTGATTCTGGTTAAGGTAATTGGCAATCACCTTCTCGCTTTTCGTAAGCTGTGGAAATCGCTCGCTGATTAATTGACCTAACCTGACTGGGTCTTGGACTTCGGGGTTCATCGCTTCACCTCTTCCGCAAATCATTGGAGAAAAGCTGAGCTTTCAAAATTCCTGTTTATGAAATTCTACTTTCATTTGGATATAATACAACAATATCAATAAGATTGCAAGTGTTCTTTCACAAGAATGTGCTTTTTGTCATCTTGAAGCGGGTCACTCAGCAACAATCTCGTCCTAGACCGCTTCGTCCCCGTTATAGTTCCAAAGCTGGGGTATCCTTTTCACCACGATCCAGGTGGCCAGTACACAACCTACTCCGCCTGAAATGATCGCAAATGGCACTCCCAGAATCTGCGCCATCAGACCAGATTCCACTTCTCCGAGCTGAGGACCTCCTTTGAAGAATATCTGGGTGATGCTCATCATGCGGCCGCGCATCGCGTCCGGTGTCAGCAACTGTCTGGCCGTGTTTCGAATGATGGAACTCAACCCGTCAAAGACGCCAATCAGGATGAGCGCCAGCAAGGTCACCCAGAAGGATGCTGAAACCCCGAAAAGGACCGTCGCCAATCCAAACCCTGCCACTGATATGGAGATCAACATACCCTGACGACGAAGATTTGTTATTTGCGAAAGATATAATCCGACCATCAATGTACCAATGGATTGGGAAGCAGACAACCAACCATACTGGATCGGGCCGACATGCAGAATATCCATGGCTACGAATGGCAGCAGGGTGTTTGCTGACGAGAAAAAGGTGCCGAAGAAATCCAGGATCATGACCGAGAGGATGATGGGGGAGTTTTTGATGAATTCGATCCCTTCCCGAATATCACGGAGCATTTCCCGCCGCGTGCTGGAACCAGGGTTACCAGGAGGTTCGACGGTCTTATTTTCGATAGCAGCGCGGATATCTCCCATCGCGATCAATGCCGCGATGACAGCCAGAAATGAAATGGCATTGAGCCAATAGGCCCATTGCAGGCCCCAAAAAGCGATCACGACCCCGCAGATCGCGGGTCCTAAAATACCGCCCACTTTTGAGGCAATGGAGTTCAGGCTAAAGGCGTTTGCCAGGTTTTCGCGCGGCACCAGGGAGGGAATGAGAGCTTGCCTGGCAGGCATATCGAACGCCACCGCCACGGATTGAATGGCCACCAGGCCGAATAATGTCCAGATGGATATTGCACTCTGCGAAGTGGTCAGGCCAAGGATCAGGGCAACCACCCCCAATGCAATCTGGGTGAGGATTGCCATTTTTCGACGGTCGAATCGGTCCGCAGCCACTCCAGCGACCAGGGAAAGCAGGATCACTGGCAGGAACCGCACCAGGCCGATCCCGCTGATGACCATGGGCTGGTCCGATAACGTGCGCAGATGCCAGTACAGAGCCCACAGTTGCATTTGTGAACCTGCAACTGAAATGAGGTGACCGATCCAGTACAACAGGAACGGCCTGGATTTAAGAGCCGGAGGAATCACCATGTGGTTCCTGATCCTTTATCTCGAGTGGACCTCGTTCCAGGAAAATCATTAGAAGATCGTTTAGCGAATGGATGACCGCTTCTGGTTGGATGGATTGCTCCTGCTCATCTGGGCGCGGCCCACTAGATGGCTCGAGAATGATCCCCAGTCCAAAGCCGGCGCGCTTGCAGCCAACGACATCCCGTGATATCCGGTTTCCAAGGTAGGCACATTGGGCAGGTTCGAGATTCATTTTCCTTGTAGCTGCCCAGAATATTTCTGGAGTAGGCTTGCGGCATTTCTCGACCGTTGACAGGATCACAACCTCGAAAAGATCATTCCAACCGAAAGCATCCAAACTGCGCGGAATATCCAAAGATGACATGCTGTTACTGATCACGCCCAAGCGGTAACCACGCCGCTTCAGCTCGAGCAGCGTTTTCTCAGCGCCTGGTTTGGGAACCGTGCGGCCTTTGCGTTCACTCCATGCCAGGGTTAATTCAGCCGCAATCGGTTCGATCTGCCGGGTTGGCGCACCCGGCAGGAGCCAGCGCGTCCAGATCTCTTTTTCAGGCAATTGAAGTAAATTCTCCTGCGCCCAGTTGCCGTAGTCCTTGGTTCGGCGCTCCAACTCTTCCCAAAAAGATTTCGTTGCATCTTTCTTCCCCAGCAATTCCTTCGTCCTTTCAAATGCCGCATGCTGAGTTGGCTCGTGGGGCTCCCTTGCCCGCAAAGTCCCGTTCATATCGAAAAGAATGGCTTCGATGTTGCGGGTCACCTGAACCGGAATCACCATGATTTGTCTCAATCCCGGTCTAATATTTCAATTATTTCAGGTGTCGCCCACAGTGCAGCGGCTGTGGTGTCAACGACAATATCGCACACTTTCATCAAAGGCAGGTAACACTCCTCCGCCCTCAAGAACTGGGTCCGAAAAAACCTGTTTCTGAAATAAGCAGGGTCGTATTTCTTGCGGTAGTCCACATCACGTTTCCATTTCCGTTTCAGCCGGATGGGATCGTCCGTCAGATATACGGCTTTTATTCCGATCAGGCCGGATAGTTCGTCCATATGGAATGGAAAATTACCCTCCATAAAAATAATGTCAGCCGGCTCGATCTCAATTGGGACACAGCCCGCCTTCAAGTTGCCATCCAGATCATGGCTGGACGTGGCGTTGACAAAATCATACCTTGGGATTTTTATCTTGTGCCCTTGCAAGATCTCAACCAGGCTGTGCATGAAAAGATCAAAATGAGTCGATTCCTTTCCCATGGGTTTATCGTTTCGAAATTCCCTGTCGAGAAGATAATTGTCCACCTCAATGGTGGTGAATTTTCTGCCTGCCAGTTCAAACGCATTGAGCAGGCGTTCTGAAATCTCCGTTTTACCCGCCGCGGTTGGCCCGGCAAGCGTGATAAGCAATGGGATTCCCCGGGCGTCAATGAGTGTCTTTATACTTTCTATAAAAACATGGTCGATCTCCGAATTCGCTTCTTTAAAATCCTTGTAACCGATCTCCTGAAAGCGCTCAAAGCGCTTCTGCTTTTGCTCGAAACGCTTATATGGTTTGCCGCCAAAATGAGAGAGTACATCCGCTGTAAAATAGATCGTCCTGGGTAAAAAGTAAAAACCTCTTATATCAAAATAAAAAAGCGCCTTTACCCACTTTTCGGCATATTGACCGCTTACCAGGCCTGTGAAAAGCATGCGCGTCAGGCGTAATATTTTTTCGTCTAGCACGATCCTGTCCCTGGCTCGTGGTTTGAGTTGAATGCTAGTATAGAAATCACGGCTTCCAATCAGGTGTTCGATTTCGTCCGGTTTATCCATTTCCACTGAGTCCCAGCCGCGTTCAGGGGTTATTTCATCAAGTGCGTATTGGAATTCATACAACTCCAGATCTTCGATTCCCACATTGATCCGCTTCATCGTCTCAAACAGAACCGCAGAAAATAATTCTGGAGGGGTTACCCTATCCGTCTTAAGCATCTGCCTTCCTTTCAAGTCTAGCTCAGGATTTCCCCAATTTCAGGCGTTACCCACAAGGCTGCACCGGTGGTGTCGACGGTCAAATCACAGACTTCCATTTGAGGCAGGTAAGCGATTTGCGCCATGATGAATTGGTCTTTGAAGAACCGGTTCCGCAAATAGGACGAATCATATTTCTTGCGGTAATCAATATCTCGCTTCCATTTGCGTTTCAAGCGAACCGGGTCATCGGTCAGGTACACTACTTTAATGCCGATTAGATGGACAATCTCATCTAATAAGAACGGAAAGTTTCCCTCAATGAAAATAATTTCGGCTGGTTCAATTTCAATTGCAACACCGCCTGGTTTCAAATTGCCGTCCAGGTCGTGGCTGGAAATACCATTTACAGAGTCGTAATAGGGGATCCTGATCTTTTTCCCAAGCGTGATGTCCTCCAGGCATCGCTTTAAAAGCTCAAAGTGAATGGCTCGTTTGCCTTCTGAGTGAATACCCTTCGCCTCACGATAGTCCCGATCGGTAAAGAAATTATCAAGTTCAATGGATGCAACTTCCTGACCCGCCTGCCTGAATGCCAGTCGCAACCGCTCGACGATCTCGGTCTTCCCGGCAGCCGTTGGCCCGGCAATGGCAAGCAGGATCGGAGTTCCACGCGCTGCAACGATTTTCTGCACGCTCCCAATGAAAAGAGCATCTATATCTGCATTCGTTTCCTTGAAATCTTTATACCCTACGCCTTGTTGTCGCTCGAACTTCTTTTGCTTCTGCTCGAATCGTTTGAACGGTTTACCGCCAAAATGCGCCAACACATTGTTGGTGAAATAGAGCGTGCGATGCAGGAAGTAAAAACCGCGGATATCGAAGTAGAAATGCGTCTTTATCCAGTCCTGTTCATACACGCCTGTGACCAGGCCCACAAACAACATCTGCGCCAGCCGTACAATCTGGTCGTCCAACGTGATCCGGTCGCCCGCCTTAGGGTGTTCTTCCCGCCCGCTGTGCATTGGTTTGATCTGGATGCCATCATAGAAATCACGATTGTTGAGGCGCTTTTCAATTTCCT
>Ga0315286_10002629_pt1 | contig 16795 bp, 9 predicted proteins | sample YL17G10_0_MG_FD_205038 | JGI IMG/M metagenome (GOLD analysis project Ga0315286, IMG submission 205038) | Sediment microbial communities from Yellowstone Lake, YNP, Wyoming, USA - YL17G10_0 | ecosystem: Environmental > Aquatic > Freshwater > Lake > Sediment | place: USA: Wyoming | collected...
TGATGGCGATGCAGAACGCAGGCATCAAGCCGGAGATGATCATCCGGTTCGCCGACCTGTTCAGTTGGGACGTCGACTTCTTCACCGAAACCCAGGCCGGCGATTCGTTCAAGCTGATTCTCGAGCAGCTCTGTTGCGATGACCGGAGCATCGGAAAACCGCAATTGCAGGCCGGCGAGTACAAGGGCAAATGCGGGGAGTACTACGGTTTCTTCTATCAGGACCCGTCGGGCCGGAAAGACTACTACCTGCGCAACGGTGAGTGCGTGCGCAAAGGATTCCTGCGTTCGCCGCTGCAGTTCTCGCGCATCTCGTCAAGTTTCAGCACCGGCCGGTATCATCCGATTCTGCGGATTGTCTGCCCGCACCAGGGAATTGACTATTCAGCGCGGTCCGGCACGCCGGTGTCGGCAATTGGTGACGGGGTCGTCGCCCAGGCCGGCTGGAGCGGCGGCTACGGCCGACTTGTGGAAATCAGCCACGGTAACGGCTATCGTTCCCGCTACGGGCATCTCTCCCGATTCGGCAAGGGAGTTCGCACCGGCGCGAGGGTCGGACAGGGGCAGACGATCGGCTATGTCGGTTCGACCGGCGTGTCCACCGGCCCGCATCTTCATTTCGAGGTACGCTTGAACGGCGTGGCGCGGAACCCGCTGAGGATTATCCCGCCCCGGGCCGAGCCTTTGCCCAGGAAGTACCTGGCGGAGTTCCAGCAGAGGGCCGACAGCCTGACAGCGCTGCTCAACGCGCCGTCGCCCAAAGCCGAGACGACCGGCGCCGGAGGAGTGGACTCGGTGCCGGCCGGGACAAGCCAGGACAGCGCCTGGTAAGACAAATTCGAAGCTCGAAGTGCGAAGCTCGATGCAACTCCCAGTACGAACCCGAGACCCGAGTCCGTAGACGCCGGCCGGTATCGGAGCAACTGAAAGGCGCTGACCGGGTTGGGATTCTGGACTTCGGGGTCGGTGCCTGCTGTTTTCGACTTGACATGGCGCGGAAACGCCATATATTGGGACGAGTATGAGGTTCCTGCGCGCGCTGTTCCGAAACCCGTCAATCAAGATTGTGGCGCTGGTCTTCGCGGCCGCGTTCTGGTTCTATGCAGTGCTGGAGCGCACCCAGACCACGACAACGGAACTCGCGGTAACCGTGGGCAAAGTGCCGACCGGGATGGTGCTGGCCGGACTGGACACCGCCCGGGTCTCTGCCCAGCTTTCCGGCAAGGGCCGGGACCTGATTGTGCTTCGGTTCCGGCGTCCGGAGTTTCGCCTGAACCTCGCCAGCCAGAATCCAGGACGGAGTCGGATCAAGCTGACCCAGGAACAGTCCAATCTGCCGGCTACTGTTCAGGTCAAGTTGACCAAACCCGAATTCGTGAACGTTGACCTCGACCAGCAGGCACGCCGCAGCGTGAAGGTGAACGTGCCGACCAAAGGCAAACCCGCGTCGGGCTATGTTGTGACCAGCCTGAAGGTATTGGAGAACATCCTGCTCGGCGGACCGCAGGAGGAACTCGGCCTGGTCGGCGTCGTGAACACCGAGTCACTGAGCTTGACCGAAGCCAATGCCAGCAGTCAGTCGCGCCTGAAAGTCGTGCCCCCTTCAGGGCGGAAGTTCCAGGTCGAACCGGAATCAGTGACGGCGGTGCTGAAGATTGAGAAAGAGGAATCCCGGCTATTCCCGGAAGTGGCAGTATCGCTGTTCAAGCCCGGGCAGTTCATCGTGTCGTTGAAACCGGCGACAGCACACATTACGATATCGGGACCGGCGGAGCAGGTGAAGAGCCTGACCCTGCAGGAGATTGCCGCGAGCATCAAGGTGGCGGACACGATGGTCCGGGGCCGGTACCGCCTGCCCTGCGAAATCACGCTGCCGCCCGGAATTGCACTCGTGAAGTGCGACCCGGCGCTGTTCGAGGTGGAGATAAAGTAGTCGCATCACGCCCTACGCTATACGCATGACGCATCTGGCTTCGCTGGCTTCCGGTTCGGCGTCGGGCGTCAAGCGCTAAGCGTCATGCCATTCCTCACCCTCGGCATCGAAACTTCCTGCGATGAGACCGCGGCGAGCGTGGTGGCCGACGGCCGCGATATCCGCTCCTCCATCATCACATCGCAGTTCGTGCACACCCTGTTCGGCGGCGTGGTGCCGGAACTAGCATCGCGCGCGCACATCCAACTGATTGTTCCGATTGTCCGGACCGCGCTCGATGTCGCGGGCATCGGTCTGGGCCACCTGAACCTGATTGCCGCGACCAACACGCCGGGCCTGCTCGGCGCGTTGCTGGTCGGCCTGCCGTTCGCCAAGTCGCTGGCGTGGGCGAACCGGCTGCCGTTTGTGGGCGTGAATCACCTGGAAGGGCATCTCTTCGCCACCTTCCTGCAATACCCGGACATCGCGGTGCCGTTTGTCTGCCTAGTCGTGTCCGGCGGGCATACTGAGTTGATACTGGTCGAGGAGAAATGCCGCTACCGGCAACTCGGCGCGACGGTAGACGATGCGTGCGGCGAGGCGTTCGACAAAGCCGCGAAGATGCTCGGCCTGCCCTATCCGGGCGGGATGTTTGTTGAGGAACATGCGCGGCAGGGGAGGCGCAGCGTCAAGTTCCCTTCTCCTCATGTCGCCGGGCTGGATTTCAGTTTCTCCGGGCTCAAGACCTCGCTGCTCTACTACTTGCGCGACCACCCGGATTTCAATCTTGCGGACGTCTGCCACAGCTTCCAGGAGACGCTGGTTGACGCGCTGGTGACGAAGGTCGCGCAAGCGGTCGACGAGACCGGCGTCAAGCGGGTTGCGGTCACCGGCGGCGTAGCGGTGAATACGAGACTGCGTGAGCGGATGCAGGGACTGGCGGTTCAGCATGGCCTGCAGGTGTTCTTTCCGGACCGCGCGCTGTGCTCCGACAATGCGGCGATGATTGCCGCCTGCGCTCAGGCCCGATTCGAGCGGTTCGGGTCTTCGCCGCTTTCGCTCCCGGCATTGGCGCGCCAGGGACTGGACGCGGTGTCGTTACCGGCCTGATAGCGGCATCGCGCGGACCCCATCTCGCCCTCAACCTTCCACAATCCTCTGCATACAAAGTCACTTGACATGTGATTCGATTCTGATATGTTCAGGGTAGCAGTTGCCGCTGAACGCTACCTGTCAGCGTTGTCGCGGCCCGAACTATGGCATATCGGACAATCGAAATAGACCGCAAGACCGAAGGAGGAACGATGATGCGCAGAACGCTTGTCGCCGTTGCCGTCCTGAGCGTGATGCTCAGGGCCGCGCTGCCGGCAGTCTCAACACCTGAAAAGAACCCGGGAGCTTCGATTGGCTTGAAGGGCGACGCCACCGATGCAATCACCATACCACGCCCGCTCAGTTATCAGGGCAAACTGCTGGACAACATCGGCAACCCGGTGGCCGACACGCTGTACGCCATACGCTTCACGCTCTACGCCCAACCGACGGGCGGGGGTCCGCTTTGGAGCGAGGACCAGTTGGTGAATACCCGTGCCGGGCTGTTCTCGGTTCTGCTCGGGTCAGTCACGCCCATTGGCTCGCTGCCGGATGCCGGGGCGCTCTATCTGGGCATGAAGGTCGGGGCTGACCCGGAGATGACGCCGAGGATTCAGATTGTCAGCGCGGCGTATGCCTATATTGCCCGGAAGGCCGACACGGCGAATTACGCATTGGCCGGAGGCGGCGGCTCGGGTGATAACGCCTGGGTGCGGGGCACGCCGGACAGCGTGCTGTACACCGTGAACCGGCTCGGCATCGCCCGGGGCGGTTCGGATAACATGTTCTACGGCAACTTCCGCCAGAGCCACGTCAACTTCGGCGTCAGTTGCACGACCGGTGCGTCGGGCCGGGACTTCTCCAATGTCACCGTGAGCGGCGGGATCGCGAATACGGCGGGGGCCGCCTGGGCAACCGTCGGCGGTGGTTTGCTGAACAAGGCGTACGGCACCGGCTCGGCCGTGATGGGTGGAGTCGGCAACACAGCCTCCGGCACCGGTTCGGCGGTCGCCGGCGGCGCAGGCAACGTCGCCTCCGGTGACTACTCGGTCTGCGGCGGTTCGTATGGCGACACCGCCATGGGTTTCTACTCCGGCGTCTTCAGCGGCTACAAGAACCGGGCCGGCGATGCGGCGGTTGACTCCTGCGCGACGGTCACGGGCGGCTATCAGAATCGCGCCACCGGCAAATTCGCCTTTGTCGGCGGCGGCCGCGACAACCTGGCCGAGAGCGTGTACGCAGTTGTAGCCGGAGGCGACGGCAATGCGGCCCGCGGTCGCTACGCCACTGTCAGCGGAGGCCACGACAACGTCACCGAAAGCACATACGCGGTTGTAGCCGGAGGCTACCGCAATGCGGCCCTCGCGCACCGCGCCACCGTCAGCGGCGGCGAAGGGGATACGGCAAGCGGCGACTTCGCCACAGTCGGCGGCGGAACCCGCAACCGTGCCCGAGGCGCTGGCTCCTGCATCGCGGGCGGTTCCGCCAACAGCATCGACTCTGCCCTGGGTGCGATCGGCGGCGGCTTCAGGAACCTGACCGCCGGCTACGCGGCCACGGTCGGGGGCGGCTATTGGAACGCGGCCCGCGGAAGCTACTCGGCGATTGGCGGAGGATACGCCGATACCGCGGCGGCAGCCTACAGTTTCGCAGCCAACAATCGCTCAGTTGTGCCGACAAGTTACTCGAATTCCGCAGCGTTCAACGGCCAGACCGCGACCGCCTCGAACCAGACCCGGGTTGGCGCGCTGTCCAAGGCTTCGGGTACATTCACGATTGACCATCCTCTGGAGCCCTACGGAACCATTCTGAACCACTACTTCATCGAGGGGCCGGAGATGCGCAACATCTACGACGGTGAGGCGGTGCTCGACGCCTCGGGTCGGGCGGTCGTGACGCTGCCCGATTACTTCGACGCTCTAAACCGGAAGCCGCGGGTCCAGCTCACCGGCATCGGGACTTCCGATGTCTACCTGGCCGAGAAGGTCTCAGGCAACCGATTCGTCATCGGAGGCAAACCCGGCGCCGAGGTCTATTGGCAGGTCACCGGCGAACGCAAGGACGTCTCGGCCGAGGCGACCCGACGCATGATGCCGGTCGAGCAGCCCAAAACCGGTGCACTTGCCGGCCGGATGCTCGACGACGAATTCCTGTCCGGGTGCATGGAACAACTGGGGCGCGAAGGCAAGGCGCAGGGCATTGACTTCCGCACCGCTGCCGGAAGGCTGCGCTACGAAGACATGAAGCGACACTCCGAAGGAAGGGAGTAGACAATGAGAACCACAATCCTGATGCTGCTCGGGGTCGGCCTGGCACTGGCCGCAAGCCCGACATCGGGTATGGTCGAGGCCGGGCCCGCAACCGACGCCATCACAATTCCGCACCTGCTCAGCTACCAGGGCAAGCTGCTGGACAATATCGGCAATCCGGTGATTGACACGACGTATTCGGTGCTGTTCAGCCTGTACACCGTGCCTTCGGGCGGCAGTGCATTCTGGTCTGAGACCCAGACCGTGCGCACCAAAGCCGGGCTGTTCTCAGTCCTGCTCGGGTCGGTGACGCCGATTGGGAGCTTGCCTGATGCCGGCGCGTTGTACCTGGGCATGAAGGTCGGGGCTGACCCGGAGATGACGCCTCGGTTGCGCATTGTCAGCGCGGCGTATGCACACCTGGCCGAGCGAGCCGCAAATTCGGACTTGCTCCAGGGGCGGGACACGAGCTACTTCCTGCGCAGTGGCCAGCCGGTGCCGAGCGATGACTGGGTACGCGGCACGCCGGACAGCGTGCTGTACACGGTGAACCGGTTGGGCATTGCCCGCGGCGGCTCCAACAACATGCTCCATGGTTCATTCCGGCAGAGCCACGTCAATTTCGGAGTGAACTGCACGACTGGCGCGTCGGGACAGGACTACTCCAATGTCACGGTGAGTGGCGGACTGGCGAACACGGCCCGGGCCGGGTATTCAACCGTCGGCGGCGGGTGGCTGAACCGGGCCAATGGTGCTGCGGCTACGGTACCGGGCGGAGCCGGCAATCTCGCCGGCGGTGACTACGCAGTAGTCGGCGGAGGATTTGCCGACACGACACTGGCGCTGTGCGGTGGGGCGCTGTCCGGATACATGAACAAGGCCGGTGATGCGGCGACCGACTCCTGCGCGACGGTCGCGGGCGGTTATCAGAACCGCGCCACCGGCAAGTTCGCCTTTGTCGGCGGCGGGTACGGCAACACCGCGTGCAGTTCCTGGTCGACCGTCGGTGGTGGAACCCGCGACACGGCAAGGGGACGCTATTCCACAGTCGGTGGGGGATTTCACAACGTGGCGAGCGGCCCTAACGCGACCGTGGCCGGCGGATCGGGAAACGACGCAACCGGCGACGGGGCCTTTGTCGGCGGCGGAAACAGTAGTGTCGCGAGCGGCGCGAAGGCCACGGTCGGGGGCGGGGACCAGAACAACGCGCTGGGTGATAATGCTACGGTCAGCGGCGGACGCTTCAACCATGCGGCCGGCAGCAGTGCCGCGATCGGCGGCGGGTCAACCAACGATGCTGACTCAAGCTACACGACAGTCTGCGGGGGCATCCGAAATCATGGGTGGGGCGCCTACGCCACAATCGGGGGCGGGTATGAGAACGTGACTCGCGGTGACTACTCCGTGGTCGGCGGCGGCGACGTCAACGGCGCAACCGCTGCCAATGCCACGGTCGGCGGCGGGCACCTCAACGATGCGATGGCAGCCGACGCCACTGTAGGCGGCGGCTCACAGAACACGGCGCGAGCTCAACGCTCCACAGTTGCCGGCGGCATGAACAACGATGTTACCGCGGCCTTTGGCTCAATTGCCGGCGGGTCTGCCTGCAAGGTCTTCGGCAACAGCGGCTTCGCCGCCGGCGACGGCTCCATCGTAGACAGCGGGCACTCCAACTCAGCGGCGCTCAACGGCACGACAACTACCGCTTCGTCCCAGCTTCGGTGCGGCACGCTGTCCAAGGCGGGCGGCAGCTTCACAATCGACCATCCGCTCGACCCGCAGGGCACGATACTCAATCACTACTTCGTCGAGTCACCCCAGATGCCGAACCTCTACTATGGTTCGGTCGTGCTGGGCGCGGACGGGCGGGCCGAAGTCAGCCTGCCCGACTACTTCAGCGCGCTCAACCGCAACCCGCTGGTCCAACTGACCGGCGTCGGCACATCCGACGTCTACCTTGCCGAGGACGTCATCGGGAATCGCTTCGTCGTGGGCGGCAAACCCGGAACCAAGGTCTACTGGACCGCCATGGGCGAACGGAAGGACGTTTCGGCCGAAGCAATCCGGAGGATGATGCCGGTCGAGCAACGCAAGACCGGAATGCTGGCGGGCAAGAGCCTTGATGACGAGTTCCTGTCCGGCTGTATGGAACAACTGGTGCGCGAGGGCAAGGCGCAGGGCATTGACTTCCGTACTGCGGCCGGCCGGCAGCGATACGAAGAGATGAAGCGTCCCCGGTCCAAGACGGAATTGCCTTCGAAGCGATGAGGTAAGGAACGCAACATGAAACGTTACATTCTGATGGTACTAATGCCGATGGTCTTTGCGGCAATGTCGCCGGGCAAGGAGCTGTCGAGCCCACTGCCGACTTCGAACACCGCAGCTTCCGTGATGGTTTCGGGTCAGTCCGAAGAGACTGACGTCGAGATCGCGCCCCTGCGCGTCGAGCAGCAGGCGGCCCGGGCGCGCGGAGATGAGACCGCCGTACGCCGAATCGAACACGAGATTCAGCTGATTCTGGTCCGACGTCAACCGCAGCCGGAATGCCGGATTCCGCCGCCGACAATCATGTCCGCGACTCAGATGGGGACGCCATCCGACGGTCCCGATGTACTGATCGAGTTGGGCTCCATGTTGGCGACCGCGACCGACTACGAGGAGGATGGCACGATGTGGACGGTGTTCTCCCGCCCGGACTCGAACACCTTCCTCTATCGCTCAACCGATCATGGCGAGATATGGCAATACGCGTGGAGCTTCAACTGGAATTTCGTGATCGGGCGTCTCGGGTTGATCGTGGGCCAGGGCGACTCCAACTTCATTCACGTCTTCGTGATCCGACCCGATGGAGATGGTGACCTGTATGACCTCCGGTTCAACCATGACGGTACCGGCATGCAAACCCTGCCGGTGCGCGTCGGGCCGGATACGATTGGTGATTTCGCGGTCGGACGCGAGTACAACTCCGGTCAGTACTTCTTGTATGCTCTGGTCAATAACGAACTTCGCACCGCCACGCCCGGGCGCAATGCTTTCTTCCTGCGCTCCGGGGACTTCGGTCAGCATTGGACGGTCTGCGACAGCTTCACGAACATCAGCCAGCCCCATCTCTCGGTCGGGAGTGACGCCTATGTCTATTTCACCTGCCGGCTGACGCCGTCCCTGTATCCCGGTGAGCTGGCCCGTGGCGTCAATGCCAACTATGGCTCACATGGAAGCTGGTCTCTAACCGAGGTGCGCCCGGACCTGTTCCGGGTTGCGGACCCGGTGATCGGCGCCGCATTCACCCAGCCGGAATCCCTGGCGACGATCTGGTGCCTTTACAGCCATGACTACAACAACTCGGGCGACTGGGATATCCTGTATAGCTACTCGACCGACGGTGGCACCAGTTGGCAGGAGAACAACGTCTTGGCCTTCAGCACCGACGACGAGGAGTGGCCGGATCTGAAGCACTTCGTGTCGCCGGACAATCCCTGGGTGAATGCGTCCTACCTGTCCACCAACGGCGCCAACTACCGGACGGTCTACCGCTGCTACGCGAACGCCGCGACGCCGATGTCGTGGTCGGACACACTTCGGATAAACTCGCGCAGTGCGGCGACCGGGCGGGAAGTGAGACCCCTGCTGGTGTACTCACCGGGATCAACGGGAACCGGGGCCGGGTGTGTCTTTGCCGGCGAGGGATTGCAGAACCTATACTGGAACTCGCCGTGGAACGTGAGCTCCATCGCTGAGAAACCGGCTGAGCCTATCCCGGCGTCCGGGTTTACAGTCCTGCCAAGTCCCGGACGAGACCACGTGCGAATCAGTTACACGCTGCCCGAGGCGGTACCGGTCCGGCTCGATGTGCTCGATCAGACCGGAAGGAGCATTGCGACCTTAGTCAATGCGACGCAGATCGCGGGACGTCACTCGCTGGCGCTTTCCGCTGACCACCCGGTGCTCGCCGACGGCGTCTACTTTCTGACTCTGGCGGCCGGAGCCGTGCGGACGACGCGGAAGTTGATTCTTCGATAACTGAACTTGATTCTTCAACGGCAGAAGGAGGTAACGATGAGAGGCAGACTGTTGTTCTCGACCCTGCTGGCGCTCGGACTTGGTATTGCCGGCACGGTGACCCAGAACCCGGCAAATAGCATCCCGATGGCGGTGCAGCCGAATCACGCGGCTGAGGCTGACGCCATCACGATTCCTCGCATGCTCAGCTACCAAGGCAAACTGACCGATGCGCTGGGCGTACCGGTGCCGGACACGACCTACAGCGTTGTTTTCCGGCTGTACACAGTCCCCGCGGGTGGCAGTTCGTTCTGGAGCGAGACGCAGACCGTGAGAACCACGGCAGGGCTGTTTTCGACCCAACTCGGGTCGGTCACGCCGATTGACTCATTCCCGCAGGCCGGTATCTGCTATCTGGGTATGAGACTCGGCCCGGGAACCGAGATGACGCCGAGGATCCGCATTGCCAGCGCGGCCTATTCGTACCTCGCACACAGGTCGGACACTGCGCGCTTTGCCGAGACGGGCGGGAGCGGCGACAATGCCTGGAAGCGGACACCGCCGGACAGTGTGCTGTACACCACGTGTGCGCTTGGTGTTGCGAAGGGCGGGGTGGGCAATGCCCTGCTCGGAGACTCGGTCTTCACACACGTGAACCTCGGGATTGCCTGTACGACTGGGACTCTTGGACAGAGCTATCGCTTCGCAACTGTCGGCGGGGGCCGCCGCAATCTCGCGGCCGGCGACAATGCCGCGATCGGCGGCGGCTACCGGAACCGGGCCATCGGCTCGGGCGCGACGGTCGCGGGTGGTTCCTTCGGCGACGCGACCGGCGACAATGCCACAGTGTGCGGCGGATACAACAACGATGCGTCAGGCGTCGACGCCACTGTCGTCGGCGGCTATCAGAATTCCGCTTCGGGTGATTACTCCGCGGTAGCAGGCGGGGAGATCAACCGGGCAACTGGTGATCACGCAATAGTGGCCGGTGGCGCTTCGAATCGCGCTGCCGGCCGGATGAGCTTTGCCGCGGGCCAGCACGCGAAGGCGAACCACATCAGCAGCTTCGTCTGGAGCGACTCGACCGACGCAGCCGCGGATAGCGTCTACAGCACGTTGTCGAATCAGTGGCGCGTGCGGACCCGGCGTGGTGTGGCGTTCTACACCAATCGCTCGATGACAACCGGCGCCTGGATGACCAATGGCCAGAACGGCTGGACCAGCGGCTGCGACCGGAGCAACAAGGAGAACTTCGAGCCGGTGGACAAAGGGGCATTGCTCGATCGGCTGGCAAGGCTGCCGGTGACCGAGTATACGATCAAGGACCAGATTCCCAAGGCGAAGCACATCGGTCCGGTCGCCCAGGACTTCCACGCCGCGTTCGGCTACGGCGAGAGCGAACTCGGCATCAATACGGTTGACGCCGACGGCGTGCTGCTGGCTGCGGTGCAGGCATTGTATGAACAGAGTCAGATCCAACAGGCGGAGATCGAAGCCCTCAAGGCCGAACTCCGGGCTCGGAAATAGGAGAAAATGATGAAGACGATCTTTCTGACGCTGCTGATGATCAGCGTGCCACTGGCCGCAACTCCGACGACCGGCAAGGTCGTGGCGATACCGGAGTCGGATGCAATCACGATTCCCCGAATGCTCAGCTATCAGGGTAAGTTGCTCGATGCGGGCGGCAACCCGGTCACGGACACGACCTACTCGGTCCTGTTCAGTCTCTATACGGTTCCCGGCGGCGGGGGTGCGTTCTGGTCCGAGACTCAGACTGTACGAACCGGCCGCGGGCTGTTCTCGGTGTTGCTCGGCTCGGTAACGCCAATCGCGACACTACCGGACGCCGGCGCGCTCTATCTTGGCATGAAGGTCGGCGCCGACCCGGAGATGACACCGCGGCTGCGCATCGTCAGCTCGGCATACGCATACTTGACGGAGCGGGCGGCGAACGCCGACCTGTTGCAGGGACGTGATACCAGCTACTTCCTTCGCAGCGGCCAGCCGGTGCCGAGCGATGACTGGGTGCGCGGCGCTCCGGATAGCGTGCTGTACACAATCCGGCGGCTCGGTATTGCTCGGGGTGGTTCCAATAACATGCTCCATGGTTCACTGCGCGAGACTCACGTCAACTTAGGCGTCAGTTGTACAACCGGCACGGTCAGTCAGACCTACGGCTACGCCACGGTCGGTGGCGGGTCGGCCAATGTCGCGGCGCGCGCTAACACGACCGTCGGGGGCGGCCTCAGCAACGCGGCGACCGGCACCAGTGCCACGGTCGGCGGCGGCAACGACAACGCCGCGACCGGCGACCGCGCGACGGTCGGCGGTGGGAACACCAACAGCGCGACCGGCAGCGCGGCCACGGTTGGCGGCGGGCAGTCCAACATGGCCGACACGACCTACGCCTTGGTTGGCGGCGGGTATAGCAACGACGCAACCGGATACGCCGCGACCGTGGGGGGCGGGTACATGAATCTGGCGGACCTCGGCTACGCGACGGTGGGCGGCGGCCGGTGGAATGCCGCGACCAACAGCTACGCTACGGTTGGCGGCGGCTCGTACAACACCGCGAGCGGCGATTTCGCCACAGTCGCCGGCGGGCGCGGCGACACAGCCATAGCGTATGCCGGAGCAGCGCTTTCGGGATACGGCAACGTCGCCGGCAACGCAGCCACCGACACCGGGGCAACCGTGGCCGGCGGCTACGACAACTCGGCCATCGGCGCACATTCGTTCATTGGCGGTGGATCGAACAACAACGCGACCAACATCGCCGCCACGGTTGGTGGCGGCAGCAATAGCAACGCGAGCGGCTCCTACGCCACGGTTGCCGGCGGTCGCAGCAACACAGCCAGAGCTTACGCCGGCGCGGCGCTCTCGGGGTACGGCAACGTTTCCGGTGACGCAGCCACCGATACCGGGGCAACCGTGGCCGGCGGCTACGACAACTCGGCCATCGGCGTACATTCGTTCGTTGGCGGTGGATGGAACAACAACGCGACCGGGCTCGCCGCGACAGTGGCGGGTGGCCAGGACAATACGGCTGTCGGCGAGTTCGCCACAATCGCCGGCGGCGTGGAGAACTACGCGGGTACTCAGGGCGCGATTCCCGGCGGGTACCAGGACACGGCGCTGGGCACCAACAGCTTCGCTGCGGGCTGGCACTCCAAGGTGGCAAGCACCCACCTGAACGCGGCCGCGTTCACCGGCAGCCATACTACCGCATCGGCTCAGATTCGCGCTCAGGCCTTCTCCACCGGCTCGGGCGTGTTCTCATTTGACCACCCGCAGGACCCGCTGAACCGGATTCTCAATCAGTACGCGGTGGGGTCGGCCGAGCAGATACTCAGCTATCGGGGCGCGGCCGTCATCGGGCCCGACGGCCGAAAGGCGGTGAGCCTGCCGGCGTACTTCGATGCCCTGAACCGGAACCCGATGGTCCAGCTTACCGGCGTGGGTACGCCGGAGCCGGTGTACGTGGCCGAAGACGTAGGTGGCAACCGCTTTGTCATCGGCGGCAAGCCCGGAACAAAGGTGTACTGGACGGTCACTGGCGAGCGCAAGGACCAGAGCGCGGAGATTGCCCGGATTCTGACGCCGGTCGAGCAGGCCAAGGCCGGCAGTCTGGTCGGGCACTCGCTGGACGACGACGGGCTGGCCAATGTCATAGAGGAACTTGAACAGAAAGGTCTGGGCGGCAGCTTCCGGTTTCGGACTGCGGCCGGACAGCAGCAGGCGACTCAGGCGCGCCTGCGGCAGTGATAGGAGGCAACGATGAAAAGACTTACTAACGGGAGCAACAAACGTTTGACTACTCGTCACCCTCACCCTCACCCTCTCCCGATCAAGGGAGAGGGAATCTCTGCTCCCTCTCCTCTCCGAGGAGAGGGCAGGGGTGAGGAGCGGTGTCCAACATTTCATGCTTCCGGTGGCATGGTGGTTCTCGGTCTGGTGCTGGCAATGACTGCCGTGTGGGCGCAGGACTCGCTCAACTGCCGATTCGTCGGCAACTGGCCGTTCGGGTTTTCGGAGGCGGTCGCACTTGACCCGGCGCGGAATCTGGCGTTCTGCGGCTCGGGCGGCGGGGTCTACGTGCTCGACGTATCCAACCCGGCCCAGCCGCAGAAGCTGTCCGAGGCGATTCACACGCGCGGCGTGGTCTATGGTCTCTCGTATCTCTCGAACCGCCTCTATGTTGCAGCCGGACTGGCAGGGCTTGAAATCTGGGATGTTTCGACACCAACCAGCCCGACCTTCCTGGGCCGGCTCGAGACGCAGGACCTGACCTATGGTGTTGCGGTGTCCGACAGCTTCGCCTATGTCGCGGCCAGATATGAGGGCCTGCGCATCATCAATGTCGCCAACCCGCAAAGCCCGTACGAGGCCGGGTATCTTGTCACTCCGAGCCGAGCCTATGACGTTACGATCTCCGGCAGCTTCACCTATGTTGCGGATTGGAGTGCCGGCCTGCGCATCATTAATGTCGCCGATCCGCAGAATCCGTACGAGGCCGGATACTATGACACGCCGAATCGGGCTTATGGCGTTGCGGTCTCCGGCAGCTTCGCCTATGTCGCGGACGCCGATTCCGGGCTGCGCATCATCAACGTTGCCAATCCGCAGAGTCCGTACGAGGCAGGATACTTCGACACGCCCGGCTATGCCTATAGTGTCGCCGTGGCCGACAGCTTCGCCTTCGTCGCGGAGGCTGACAGCGGGCTGCGCATCATTAACGTTGCCAATCCGCAGAGTCCGTATGAGGCAGGGTACGTTGCCACGCCCGGCTACTCCGAGTGCGTTGCGGTTGCGGGTGACTTCGCCTATGTCGCGGACGAGCGGGCCGGCCTGCGCATCATCAACGTCGCCAATCCGCAAAGCCCGTTCGAGGCAGGGCACTATGACACGCCGGGCCAGGCGTACGACGTCACCGTCTCCGGCGACTTCGCCTACGTCGCGGACGGCAGCGCCGGTCTGCGCATCATCAATGCCGTCAACCCGCAGAGCCTGTATGAAGCAGGGCATATTGACACGCCGGACGAGGCATGGGGCGTTGCGGTCTCCGGGGACTTCGCCTATGTCGCGGACTGGGATGCCGGTCTGCGCATCATAGACGTCGCCAACCCGCAAAGCCCGTTTGAGGCAGGATACTGTGAGACGCCCGGCTATGCCTATGGCGTTGCGGTCGCCGGGGACTTCGCGTATGTCGCGGACTGGGATGCCGGTCTGCGCATCATAGACGTCGCCAACCCGCAAAACCCGTTTGAGGCAGGATTCTATGACACCCCGGGCAATGCCCTGGGCGTTGTGGTCTCCGGGGACCTCGCCTACGTGGCGGCCTACGATTCCGGGCTGCGCATCATAGACGTCGCAAGTCCGCAAAGCCCGTTTGAGGTCGGCTATCGCGACACACCAGGCTATGCCTACGGCGTTGCGGTTTCCGGCAACTTCGCCTATGTGGCGGACTACGATTCCGGCCTGCGCATCATCAACGTCGCCAACCCGCAAGGCCCATATGAAGCCGGACACCTCAATACCCCGGGCCGGTCCTATGGCGTAGCCGTATCCGGGGACTTCGCCTATGTCGCGGCCACCCATGGGGGGCTGCGCATTATCAATGTCGCCGACCCGCAGAACCCCTACGAGACAGGATACTATACCACGCCGGGCCAAGCCTGGGGCGTCACGGTTTCGGGTGACGTCGCGTACGTTGCGGTCGGCCAGGCCGGGCTGCAGATAAACGAGTTCCTTCCGGTCGGGATTGAGGAGCACGGGCCGTGGACCGCTTACCGCCCACCGCTGACCGCCGGCATTGTTCGCGGAACCCTGTTTCTTCCCCGACCCCTGCCCCCCGCCCCCGGATTCCCGACTGCTCTCCTCGACATCACCGGTGGCAAGGTGCTTGACCTGCACCCGGGCGCGAACGACGTGCGGCAACTGGCACCGGGCGTCTACTTCGTGCGCGGAGAGGCACAAGCTGCCGGCCGCGAGTCGCCACGGGTTACAAAGGTCTTGATAACCAGATAGGAGGAATTGATGAGATTCTGCATTCTGATTTCTGCACTCTGCATTCTGACTTCGCCCCCGGCTCATGCCCAGTGGCTGGAGACAACGATCAGCCTGTCAGATTCACTAGGCACGATCACTCACCCGCAATGCATCACCTACAACACGGAAAACAACAAGGTGTACGTTGGCGGTGAAGGCAGTGAACGCATCTTCGTGATCGACGGCGCCACAAACCAGAGGCTCGCCACCGTGCCCGTGGGTTTGATTCCGTACGACCTCTGCTACAACTCGCAGAACAACAAGGTCTACTCGGCGAACAATGTGCCCGGTAACGTGACGGTGATTGACGCCGGGGCCGATACGGTTCTCGCGACCGTGACGGTAGGGAACAGCCCGCGCGCCCTCTGCTACAACCCGCAGAGCAACAAAGTCTACTGTGCGAACTACATCGGGGGCACTGTGACCATCATTGACGGCAGCACCGACCTGGTCATAGCTACCGACACCACTCCGTGGTTTCCGCAGGCGTTCTGCTACAATCCGCAAGACAACAAGGTGTATTGCGCGAGCGGCCGTGACAGCGTGAGCGTGATTGACGGCGCGACCGACTCGGTCATCGCCGTCGTCGGCGCCGGATGGATGCCGTACGCCCTCTGCTACAACCCATTGAACAACAAGGTCTACTGCGCGAACGTCAACGGCAACAGCGTGACCGTGATTGGCGGCCTTACGAACCAGGTCATCGCTACGATTCCCGCCGGTGTCGGGCCCGATGCCCTCTGCTACAATCCTCATGACAACAAGGTGTTCTGCGGGAACTATTACGGCAACAATGTGGTCGTGATCGACGGTGCGGCGGACTCGGTCATCACGACCGTGCCGGCCGGAGCCGCATTCGCTCTCCACTACAACCCCATTAATAACAAGGTGTACTGCGCCATTTCCGCCGGCGACAACGTGGCCGTGGTTGACGGCGCGACGAATGGAGTGATCAGGACCATCAGTGTCGGCGACCATCCGTGGGATATGGTCCACAACCCGCAGCAGAACCGGGTGTACGTCGTGAACTACCTGGACTCCAGCGTCTCGGTACTGCGCGATTCAATGAGCGGAGTCGAAGAGCGCCTCGTGCTCGGCCGGTCAAGCGTCACCCTGAACCCAACCATCGTTCACGGCGTTCTGCACCTTGGCTGTGAGCCGTCAGCCGTGAGCCGTCAGCCGATTGCTCTGCTCGACATCTCCGGCCGGAAGGTGCTCGACCTGCACCCGGGCGCGAACGACGTCAGCCGGTTGGTCCCCGGCATCTACTTCGTGCGGGCAGCGGATGGAGGTCGGCGGTCAGCGACGAAGGTCGTAATCCAGGAATAGGCGTGAGTTGCGTGGTTCGCCTTCCAGTATTCCGGCATGCAAGGCAACAACCGACATCGCGACCCGGATTCCGAGATGGAACCGCCAATCGTAGCGACCAGCACCAATGACCAACTCCGAACCTCGGGTATTGGTCATCGGGATAACTGTCGAGCTTGACCAATCCC
>Ga0315286_10002630_pt1 | contig 16794 bp, 18 predicted proteins | sample YL17G10_0_MG_FD_205038 | JGI IMG/M metagenome (GOLD analysis project Ga0315286, IMG submission 205038) | Sediment microbial communities from Yellowstone Lake, YNP, Wyoming, USA - YL17G10_0 | ecosystem: Environmental > Aquatic > Freshwater > Lake > Sediment | place: USA: Wyoming | collected...
CTCGCCCCGGAGGGACTATGAGGATCGCGCTCGATGCCATGGGCGGCGATAAAGCTCCGGTCGGGATCGTCGACGGCGCGTTCGAAGCAGCGCGGGATGCATCCGGCCGGGTCGAGGTTGTGCTCGTCGGGAAGCGTGACGTCATAGAAGGGTACATCGACGCTCATCGGCTCAAGGCGTCGAACGTCGAGATCGTGGACGCTCCCGAAGTGGTCGAAATGTCGGAGAGCCCCACTTCGGCGATCCGGCGCAAGCGCGCCTCTTCGATCGGGATCGCCATGAGTCTTCACCGCGAGGGGAAGGTCGCGGCTGTCGTGAGCGCGGGGAACACGGGGGCCGTCGTAGCAAGCTCTCTCCTGACGATGGGGCGGCTTCCCGGAATCGAGCGCCCCGCCATCGCCATCTACCTGCCGACGAAAAACGGGGGTACGGTCCTTCTCGACGGCGGCGCCAACTCCGATTGTGATCCCAACAACCTGCTCCAGTTCGCCTTCATGGGATCGGTCTACGCCGAGACGTTTTCCGGCAAGGACAAACCCCGCGTGGCGCTCCTCAGCATCGGCGAGGAGCGCTCGAAGGGGAACGAGCTCACCCGGGGCGCGTACGGGCTCCTCGAGAGGAGCGGCCTCAATTTCGTGGGGAACGTCGAGGGGCGGGATATATTCGCCGGCAAGGCGGACGTCGTCGTCACGGACGGTTTCGTCGGCAACATCGTTTTGAAATTTACAGAAACCATAGTTTCCTATATAAACAGTCTGATCAAGGACGAGGTCGGAAGGCACGCCCTGGCGAAGATCGGCGCGGCTCTTATGAAACCCGCGTTCGCGGGAGTCAAGCGGAGGCTCGATTACGCCGAGGTCGGCGGTGCGCCGCTTCTCGGCGTGAACGGCGTCGTGATCATCAGCCACGGCAAGAGCTCTTCGCGGGCGATCAAGAATGCGATCCTGGCCGCCGAGCGGTTCGTCGCGGGCGGCGTGAACGATAAGATACGGCGGAAAACCGAGGCATCATGACGATGAATCCGTGTGATGGGTCGCGGGGAACGAAATTCGCGGGGATCGGGTACTACATTCCCGAGAGGGTTCTCACGAATTTCGATCTCGAGAAGATGGTCGACACGACCGATGAATGGATCGTGACGCGGACCGGCATCCACGAGCGGCACATCGCGAAGGCGGAGGAAGCCTCGAGCGATATGGCCATCCACGCCGCGCGCATGGCGATGGCCGACGCGAAGGTCTCCCCCGGCGACATCGATCTCATCGTCGTGGGCACCGCGACCGGGGACCTGCCCTTCCCCTCGACGGCGTGCATCGTGCAGTACAATATCGGCGCGAAGAACGCGGCGGCGTTCGACGTCGCGGCCGCATGTTCCGGATTTATCTACGCGCTGACGATCGTTCACTCGATGATCTCTTCAGGCAAGTTCCGGCGCGCCCTTGTCATCGGGGTCGAGACCCTTTCCCGCATTGTCGACTACGAGGATCGTGCCACCTGCGTCCTTTTCGGAGACGGCGCCGGTGCCGTCGTCATGGAGCCGTGCGATCCCGGCGAGGGAATCCTTGCCACCTATGTGAAGAGCGATGGAAGCTATACGGATCTCCTCTATCTGCCGGCAGGCGGTTCGCGCAGGCCGTTGACGGAGGAGCGCCTCAAGAACAGGGAACAGTACGTGAAGATGAAGGGGGACGGCCTCTTCAAGTACGCGGTCAAGGCGATGGTCGAGGCGGGGGAAACGGTGCTCCGTGATGCGAAGTTGAAGACCTCGGACGTCGATTTCGTGATTCCCCACCAGGCGAATCTGCGAATCATCGAGGGCGTCCGGACGAGACTCCGCCTTCCCCCGGAAAAGGTCATCGTGAATATCGACCACGTCGGCAATACGAGCACCGCCAGCATACCGATCGCTCTCTGCGAGGCGAGGGACAAGGGGCTCATCAAGCGCGGGGACACCCTTCTCCTGGTTGCCTTCGGGGGCGGTCTCACCTGGGGCGCGGTTCTCCTCACGTATTGAACGGGCGAAGGAGACGGACAGCGGCATGATGAAAGCGGCGTTCTTATTCCCGGGTCAGGGCTCCCAGTATGTGGGGATGGGGAAAGACCTCGTCGCGGCCTACCCCCGCGCGCGGGAGCTCTACGAGAAGGCCGATGAGACCCTCGGCATTCCGATTTCGCGTCTTTCGTTCGAAGGGGACGCCGAGGCGCTCACCGCGACGAAGAACGCCCAGCCCGCGCTGCTGCTCCACTCGATCGCCGCGACGCTGATACTGAAGGAGGAGGGGGGGGTCGAGCCGGCGATCGTCGCCGGCCACAGCCTTGGCGAGTATTCCTCGCTTGTCGCGGCCGGCGCCGTCGACGGGATGGACGCCCTGAAGATCGTGAGGAGGAGGGGGGAGCTCATGTTCGAGGCCGGCCTCAGGAAGCCGGGGACGATGGCCGCGATCATCGGGCTGGAGCGCGCCGAGATCGAGGCGGTATGCCGGGAAGCTTCAAACGGTGAGATCGTCGTAATCGCGAACGTCAACTCGCCGGGACAGATCGTCATCTCGGGGGATACCGGAGCGGTTGGACGGGCACTGGAAGGAGCGCAGGCGAAGGGCGCACAGAAGATCATCCCGCTCAATGTGAGCGGCGCATTTCATTCGCCGCTCGTCGCGAGCGCTCAGAGCGAGCTCGTCGAATACATCAGGAGCTTTGAGTTCAGGGACGCCCGTGTCGGCGTCGTGTGCAACGCCGACGCACGGGTCACCACGAAAAGAGAAGAGATCATCGATGCGCTCTCGCGGCAGCTCACGAGCCCGGTGCTCTGGTCGGACTCGATGGTCGCGCTGTGCCGCCAGTGGAGCGGCCCCATTCTCGAGGTCGGGCCGGGCAAGGTCCTCGCGGGGCTTCTCAAACGCATCGACGGCTCGAGGTCGGCACAGAACGTCGGCACGGCGGAAGAACTCGCCCGGTTCCTCGCGGGCAGGGCGGCCTGACCAGCGCCCCGGAGGACGATCATGGATGCACCGGTACCGGGAATCGAAATGGTGAAACTCGAAGGAAAGACCGCTGTGGTGACGGGGGCCGCTCAGGGCATCGGCCGCGATATCGCGGTGCTGCTCGCTTCCGCCGGCGCCGATGTTGCCGCGGTGGACGTCAACCTCGAGGGGGCCCGATCCACGGCGGAGGCAGTCACGGCGAAGGGGCGCGAGAGCCTCGCGCTCCGTTGCGACGTCTCGAGCGCCGCGGACGTCGACCGGTGCGTCGCCGAAGCGCTCGCGTGGCGCGGGCAGATCCATTTCCTCGTGAACAACGCCGGGATCACGAGGGACAATCTCCTCATCAGGATGAGCGACGAGGAGTGGGAGAGCGTGATGCGTGTCAACCTCACGGGCGCCTTCAACGTCACGAGGGCGGTGTCCCGATCTATGATCAAGAAGAGATTCGGACGGATCGTCAACATCTCTTCGGTCATCGGGGTGATGGGAAATGCCGGCCAGTGCAACTACGCGGCGAGCAAGGCAGGAATCATCGGATTCACGAAGGCCGTCGCAAAGGAGCTCGCGGGGAGAAACATAAATGTGAATGCCATTGCGCCGGGCTTCATCGAAACGGCGATGACGGCCGCGCTGCCGGAGGAACGGAAGGAGGAGATGCGGCGGCTCATTCCGCTCGGGCGATTCGGGTCCGGGAGGGATGTCGCGTGCGTCGCGCTCTTCCTCTGTTCCGATCTCGGCGGCTATGTCACGGGCCAGGTCATCCACTGCGACGGCGGAATGGTGATGTCGTGAACAACGATTCGAGAAGGAGGTCAATCGATCCATGACTATTGAAGAGAGAGTGAAAAAGGTCATCGAGGAGCAGCTTTCCGTCAACCAGGAGCAGATCACCCGTGATGCCTCGTTCATCGACGACCTCGGCGCGGATTCGCTCGACACCGTCGAGCTCGTCATGGCGCTCGAGGAGGAGTTCGGCATCGAGATCCCGGACGAGGAAGCTGAGAAGATCACGAAGGTCGGAGAGGCGATCGATTACATCACGTCGCACGGCTCCAAGGAATAGCCGGCCCGGGCCTTCCGCCGGGCGCCTGGTATAAGGGGGTACCGTGGCCGCGAACACGAGAAGGGTGGTCGTCACCGCCATGGGCCTGGTTTCTCCGTGCGGGGCCACCGTCGCCGAGAACTGGGCGAACATTGCCGCGGGAAAATCGGGCATCGCGCGCATCACCGCGTTCGACGTGAGCGCGTTCGACACGAAGATCGGCGGGGAGGTCAAGAACTTCGATCCCGAGAAGTTCATGGACAAGAAGGAAGTGCGCCGGATGGACCGCTCCGTTCAGCTCGCCATGGCGGCGGCGGCGGAGGCGATGGCCGATATCGAGGGGACACCCTTCGCCGCCGAACGCTTCGGCACGATCATCGGCTCAGGCATCGGCGGAATTCAGACCTTTGAACAGCAGCACTCGGTGCTCATGCAGAAGGGGCCGGGACGGATCAGCCCCTTCTTTATCCCGATGATGATTTCGGACATGGCCGCGGGGCAGGTCTCGATCCGGTACGGACTCAGGGGCCCGAACTTCGGAACCGTCTCGGCGTGCGCGTCCGGGGGGCACGCGATCTGCGACGCCTTCATGTACATCACGAACGGGTTCACGGACATGGTGCTCACCGGAGGCACCGAGGCGACGATTTCTCCCATGGCGCTCGGGGGGTTCTGCTCGATGAAGGCGCTCTCGTCCCGGAACGACGAGCCCGAGCGGGCGAGCCGTCCGTTCGACAAGGATCGCGACGGCTTCGTCATGTCCGAAGGGTGCGGCCTCGTCGTCCTCGAGGAGCTCGCGCACGCGAAGGCGCGGGGCGCGACGATACTCGCCGAGCTCGCCGGGATCGGGCTCACGGGGGACGCCTACCACATCACCTCGCCCGTCCCCGGCGGTGTCGGGGCGGTGGGCGCGATGAGGCAGGCCCTGTGGAGCGCGGGTCTCGAGCCGGGGGAGATCGACTATATCAACGCCCACGGAACGTCGACCGCGTACAACGACAAGACCGAGTCGGACGCGATCCTCGGCGTCTTCGGGTCCCCGCCGGACGGACCCAGGGTGAGCTCGACCAAATCGACCCACGGCCACCTCCTCGGCGCAGCGGCGGCGATCGAGATCGTTACGTGCGTCAAGGCGATCAACGAAGGGCTCATCCCGCCGACGGCGAACCTCGACAATGTCGATCCCGAATGTCCCCTCAACCATGTCCCTGCAATCGCCGTGAAAAAGGATCTCAGAAACGTGATGAGCAACTCCTTCGGCTTCGGGGGGCATAACGTGAGCATCGTGCTCAGGAAGTACGAATCGTAGGAGAAGCGAAGAACCCTCGCATATGCACCGTTTTGTCGAGGCAATCAAACAGCGTATCCGCGCCGGAAAAACCGACCGGCCCGGGGGTTTCCGCGACATCGAGCGGCGGCTCGGGTACCGTTTCGCAAAGAAGGAGCGCCTCCTCGAGGCGCTCACCCATCGATCGACAATCGGGGAACTCAAGCCCGGGGAGGAGCGAATCACCTATGAACGGCTCGAATTCCTCGGCGATTCGGTTCTTTCCCTCGTGACGAGCGATTTCCTCTTTCGCAGTTTTCCCGAGGAGAATGAAGGCCAGCTCACGAAGAAGAAGTCTCTTCTCGTGAGCAAGGGCGTCCTTTCGAAAAAGGCGGAAGAGATCGGTATCAAGCAGTATATCATCCTCAGCGAGAGCGCCCTGAAAGGCGGCGTCGCCGATCAGGATTCGGTTCTCACCGCCGCGCTCGAGGCGATCATCGGTGCGATCTACGTCGACGGTGGAATGGAGAAGGCGCGGATCTTCGTTGAGGAAATGCTTCTCGACAACATCGACGATTTCCTCGAGCACCGCGATCACATCAATTACAAGAGCATTATCCAGGAATGGTCGCAGTCGAAGTATCATAGCTATCCGAGGTACTCCGTCAGGTCGACGGCCGGGCCTGAGCACGACAAGATATTTCTCGTCGAGGTCAAGGTCGGCGGCAAAGTGGTCGGGAAGGGGAGAGGGAAGAGCAAGAGGGACGCCGAGCAGATGGCGGCGAAGGAAGCGCTCCACAGCGCGCGGAAGCATCACTAGAGGAGGCACGAGTCGCATGGCGCAGAAGAAAAAGGCGACCCAGGCTCCATTCACCTTCGGGGGCGCCCCCGAGGCGTTTTGCGGCGAGTGCCAGCTTCCCTGCAGCCTGGAGGAGATGAGCGTCGATTGCCACCGCCGGTTCTTTCTCCACGGCCAAACGAATTGCTCTTACTTTGTGTACGGGTATTGCTTTCTCGTCGATCAGCCGGGGTGTGTGTTCGACAACGGCGGACGGCACGATGAATACTGGCTCCATCTCCTCAACGAGTATTTTCACAACGCCGCGCGGAAGGAAGAGAACGACGAATTCCTGAAGCGCCGCGCGGAGGTGCTGAAGCTCGTTGCGGAGCAGATCGAGAATCGCACGGTCTATCTCTGCCGCTATCTCGAGGAATACTACGGCCAGATCATGGGAACGGGCGGGGGGCTCTCTGAGGAGATGTTCTCGCGGCTCGACGAAGCCTACCTTTCGCTCCTCAGGGGCATCACGCGGAAGCCCGACTGACGCAGGGTCTAGAAGCGGTACGCCCCGGACAGAACCACCTCGGTAATCGATCGCTCTTCCGTCAGTATCGTTTGCGTGCCGTCTTTCGTCGCCTTTTCGTAGGACCCGATCGCGACCCCGAGATCGAGCGTGAGAACGCGGTCGATAAGGCCGCCGACGCCGAAGGTGACGAAGCGCCGCTGGCGCCGGGCCTCGAAATCGGCGATGATCGATTGGGGCGAATCATCGGCGATGTAGGCGATCTCCTCGACGGTCGAGAGCTCGAGGGGAACGTACGCGAAGCCGGCACGGAATCTGACCGGCGCCTGGGGAAGCATCGCTTCGGCGCCGAGGCGGAAGCTCCAGGCCGCCTTGAGGACATGTTCCATGCCCGCCTCGAGCTCGCTCGTGATGGCGAGGCCGTTGTATTCGGTCTGAGCGTAGTCGGTATAGGAGAGATCCGCGGCGAGTGTCAGGAGGGGGAGCTTGAGCGCGAGGCCGCCGTTGAATTTCATCGGAAGCGTGTAATCTTCCTCGATGACTGCGTAGACGGGATCCGTTGTCCAACCGCCTCCCGCGGTGTACGCGCCGTCGTAGCTCGTGACTCCATCCCCCCGGTACGTGAGCCACGCCGGACTCGTGAACGAGAGTCCGGCGCGGAGGCTCTCGCTAAGCCTTACGAGGAGCCCCATGTTGAAGCTCACACCGTCGAGGTCAATCTTCACGTCGTCATTCCAGAGCGCGGTGGAGTCCGCGTCGGCATAGTCGATCCGGTCGGTGAAATCGACCGACTCGTCCCAGAGCACGAGGCTCGCCCCGAGGGCGACCCGCGGGGACAGATCAAAGCCGAGACCGAAATGGTACTGGTAGATCGTGCCCGACTGGATGTAGCGGTTTTCCGCCATCGCCGGTATGCCGGCGAGGTAGGCGGTCTTGACCGATTCAATATTCGAGGTCCCGGCCTGGAATACGCCGAAGGCGAGGACGAGGCTTCCGCGGTACGTCGGGTACGGGTATACGGCAGCCAGGTGGCCGAGGGAGGTATGCGAGCTTGACCGCGCCGCGCTGAGCCTCATATACGTGTTCGTGATCTCGTCGCTCCGCTGGTGGAGGCCGATCGCGATCTCTTTTCTCCGCATCTCGGCGAGCCCCGCCGGGTTGTAGATGAGGGCGAAGGCGTCGTCCGACACCGCGGTGTAGGCGCCTCCCATCGCGAATGGCCGGGCTCCCGTTCCCGGATTGTAGAGCACCCCGAGCTTCTCGAGGGCGAGGCCCGCGAGTATCTGGGAATGGGATGTGCACGGAATGCCGATGATCAGGGCGGCGATCGCCCCGAGCGCCGCCAGTCGAGCGTAGTGCTTCATGGCTGTTCCTTTTTCCTCTCCTTCGAATCCTTCGTTTCATCCGAAGCCTTCGACGCGTCCTTGGTATCGGACGATTGATCTTTCTTCGCGTCCTTGGCGTCGCCCGAGCGTTTCGCGTCGTCTTCCCGCTTTGTCGCGTTCCGCTTTTCGATGTCCCGCTTGTCGCCCGCCGAATCGCCGCCGGTCTTTTTCTTGATCACACCGCTTGTGTCGGTCGAGGATCCGCCCGCGCCGATCGGAGTTTTGCCGCCGGCGTCCGGGGAGACGGTCCCCGGGAGCGTGCCGACTCCGATTCCGCCGCCGCTGATCGGGCGTTTCACGGGATCGCGAATGATGATGCCCCGGCGTTCGGGCGCGGCAAGCGAATCCCCCCCGGAGAAAACGACATGCCCGTACCACCAGGGAAGCTCGTAGTACATCCACCATGGATCGGGATAGGAGGGGTCGTACGGACCCGCGTTATACGAGGAATCGTGGCAATCGGCGCAGCGGTTGAAGTCCGCTTCCGCGGGGGCCTCGGCGACGGTCGGGTGCTTGAGAAGCGTGTAGCATCCCGTCAGCGCCCCCGCGAGGATGACGACGAGAATCGGTGCAAGGAGCGTTTTGTCCATGTGGCGCATCCGCCATCCCCCCTCATGTGGAGTATAGGCGCCCGCACGGGCACTGTCAATCGCTTTGCGTCTATATCGTTTGCCCGCGCGCGAACGCTTCAGTATAATTGAGCACAAGCCGAAAGGAACGCACCATGAAGCAAAACGCTCTGGTCCTGCTCGTCGCGGCCGCCTTGCTCTCGATCTCCCCGAGCGTTCACGCGCAGGAGGCGCTCGATGAGAGCGCGCTCATCGCGTATCTGAAGGGCGTGTACCTCGAATCGGAAAACGATCTGCACAATGCGTATCAGTATTACCTCTATGCCGCCGCCCGTGAGCCGGACAACGGGCGGGTTCTTCTGAGGCTCTCGAAGGTCGCCGTCGAGATCGGCGATTACGACGCCGCAAAGAAACACTGCGAGAAACTCATCGCGAAGAACGCGTACGGCACCGAGGCGCGCATCATGCTCGCCGAAGCCGAGTATCGTCTCGGAAACAGGGAGACGGCGCTTGCGCTCCTCACGGAACTTCGAAGCGACGCCGATGCCCCGCGATTCCAGATTCTCAAGTTTCTCGCGAAGATCAACCTCGATCTGAAGAACCCGGACGAGGCGCGCCGGATTCTCGAGGAGGCAAGCAGGCTTCCCGAAGCGGATTTCTATGTGTTCTACGAGATCGGGCTCCTCGACGCCGACGCAGGGAAGGCCCGGGAAGCGCTCGAGGCGCTCGGCAAGGCAACCGAGATCGATCCCGATTTTGCCAACGCGCACCTGGCCCGTGCGCGGCTTTACATCGATACGGGCTCGGCGACCGAAGCGAAGCGGGAATACCGCGAGGTTCTCCGTCTCGAACCGTTCAACCGCGAGGCCCTTGCGGGGCTTGCGGACATTCTCTATACGACCGGTGATTTTGCCGACGGCGTGGAGCTGTTCGCGCCCCTTTACCGGGAGGGGAGGCTCGACGAGGGAGGACGGATCATCTACGGCAGGTTCCTGTACAAGGCGGGAAAGGCCGATAGCGCGCTGTCCGTCTTCGGCGAGCTCATGAAGACGATTGGGGAAAAGCCGCCGCTCCTCAGGGTGGTTTCCGAGATCGAGGTCGAACGAGGACATTTCAAAACGGCCTTCGGACACCTGAAGAGGCTCGTTGAGCTCGAGCCCGACCGTTTCGAGAACTACATCGGCCTCATGCTGATGATCTATCACGTCGCGCCGGGACCCTCCGGTTCAGACGAAGAGCTCGTCGTGGGGGACGCGGAAAAGCGGGCGTATCTCGAGAAAGCGGCGGAACGGGTGGGCGCCCGTTCGGGGGAGGACAATTTTCTCATGGGCTCGATCCTGCGCAAGGCGGGGCAGACGCTGCGCGCCGAGCAGTATCTGCTGAAAGCCGAGGAGCTCGACGCGAAAAACCGGGGCGTTGCGCTGGAGCTTGCGACCCTCTACGGACACACCGGCAGGTACGACGAGGCGCTCCGTCGCGTCGTGCCGCTCTACAACAATGATCCCGAGGATGCCTCTCTGGCCAATTTCTATGGCTATCTCCTTGCGGAAAAGGGGGAGAGCCTCGATCTCGCCGAGAGGCTTCTCCGCACGGCTCTCGCCAAGGAGCCGCAGAACGGATACTTTCTCGACAGCCTCGGATGGATACAGTTCAAGCGGGGGCGCTTGCGTGAAGCGCTCGATGTTCTCCTCAGCGCGGCGGACAAGGTGTCCGATGATGCCGTGATCTGGGAGCATATCGGGGATACGTATCTGAAACTGAACGAGTCGGCGAAGGCGCTCGACGCATACCAAAAATCGCTCGCCATCGATCCCCGGAGCTCGCGCGTCGACGATAAGGTGAGGAAACTCGAAACCGGTGAGAAAACCGCGCAATAGCATGGCATTCGCCGTCTCGTGCGTCGCGATCATCGCCGCCGCACAGTCGTGCGCCACCTTCGGGCCGCACCGCGTTCCAGCGCCGTGCGACGAGAAGTTCGAGGCGCTTTTCCCCGCGATGCCTGCGAGGGACGGCCTCGAGATCGTCGGAAGGCTGCGTATGGATCTCGCGCGGTACCGCCTGCGCGGGCTTGTGCGGATCGTCTATTCCCCGGCGGAGCATGCCGCCCGGATCGATTTCAGGACCTCGAGCCTTTTCGGCGCCGTGGAGGAGGATCTGACCCTTCTCGTCGGCGACGGCCTCATTCTGTACGACCGTGAGCGCGGGAGGTATTTCGAAAACGATTCGACGCTCGCTCTCGTAGAGGAAGGCATCGGGGAGCGGATCATGCCGGACGATATTCTCGGTATTCTTCTCTTCGCCTTCCCCCGATGCGCGGAGCTTAGAGCCCCGGCGATCGAGTATTCGCTCACCGGGTGGGAGTTGAAAAGTGCCTGGAGGGATCGTTCGATCGACGTGCGCGGCGAGAATGACGCCGGGGTCAAGGAGTTCAGACTGTGCTTTCCCGGCGGCAAGAACTGCTATATCGTGCGGTATGGGAAAGCCGTGGCGGCTCAAGGCGCGAGCTACCCTCGCTGGGTGCGGCTTTCGAGAGAGAAGGGAAAGGGGAAGGCGAGCTTTGAACTGATTGATATAAAAACAGTTACGCCCTCGGCGTCGTTCTTCGGCGTGGACGGGCTTGAAGGTCAATAGAGGTAACGCATATGATCGCGCGGGGCCCGCACGGAGGGAACTTTTCCGGATTCAGGGTGTTCAAATATGACGGGTGACAAGAACGGAGATGACGGATTGAACAGACCGGGCGAGCTTCCGCAGCGGAAGATGGATTTCGGGGAGCTTTCCGACGAGGAGCTCATGCTCCTCGTGCAGGAGGGGCGCAATCAGGCGTTCGACGTTCTCGTCGGAAGGTACAAGAACCGGCTTTACATGTACCTGTGCCGGCTCCTCGGAAACCAGGGAGAGGCGGAGGAGTTCGCGCAGGAGACCTTCGTCAAGGCGTATATCCACGCCGAGAAGTACCGGACCGTGGCGCGTTTTTCGACCTGGCTCTACACGATCGCGACGAATCTCGTGCGCAACCGCATGCGGAACGTGAAGCGGCGGCCGGCGATGGTGAGGATGTGGTCGGAGGATTCGAGCGGAGAGGATGACGGGAAGTGGATGGATATCAGGGACGATTCCCAGAGGCCCGATTACGACATGGAGCGTAAGAACTTGAACGAGATGATCCAGGACGCGATCGGGAAGATTCCCCAGAAGTATCGTCCGGCGTTCGTGCTTCGCGAAATCAATGATCTGAGCTACGAGGAGATCGCGGCCGTCACGGGGCTCAAACTCGGCACGGTCCGCTCGCGGATCAATAGGGGCAGGGCGCACTTCAGGAAGATGGTCGCGCCGCTCGTCGCCCGGGATTTCGGCATAAAGGGGAACGGAACATGAAATGCACCAAAGCCCAGGATCTCTATTTCTTGAGCCGCGATGACGGTCTCGATGAGGCCGGAGGCATCGAACTGGCGCGGCACCTCGCGCTCTGCCCGTCGTGCGCGCTCTTCGTCAAGGAAATGGAGGCGAGCCTCGATGCGGCGCAGTCGCTTCCCGAGCTCGCCGCACCCGAGGGTTTCGAATGGAACGTGAAGCGGCGCATCCTCCAGGAGAAATCGCGGCTCATGCGAAGCCGCTCGGACGCTCCGGCGTTCGGTGAGAAGCGGTGGATGTCCCGTTTCGCTTTGGGGGCGGCGGTCGCCGCGGCGGTTATTGTTCTCGCGGCGGTGTTCGCGATGCAGCGGATCGGAACGTTCGAGCCCCGCGTGAAGGAGATCGCCAGCGCGCACAGAGCGGGCGGAGGCTCGATCCAGATTCCGGCGGTGGATGAAGGCGCGATCACCGATTACGCGATGGGCGGTTCCTACACCGGTCCCCGGATGGTATCCGACAATATCTTCACCGTCGAGCGGGGCGCCGAGAACGTCCGGCAATCGCCGTTCCAGTTTGTCTCCGGATCTCGCGAGGATTCCCTCGCGCGGGAGAACGACGTGCTCAGACGGCGGGTTCGGAATCTCGAACGGCAGATCATGCTGCTCAATAGCATGATAGACAAGGAGCGGATGCAGCGGATCAACACGTCGCTCCCGTGATCCGCCGAGCGCGGCCCACGCGACCCGCGCGCTCCCCGGGAGGCGCGCGCATGGTAGTTTGTGCTTGCCCCGGGACAGGGCTTCCCCCTATGATACCTGCGGTGACATGCCGATGAAGTATCCACTCATACTGCTCGCGCTCGCATCCCTCGCCGGGCTTCTGTGCTCCTGCGGCAGCCAGGGGGGACCGTTCAACACGCCTCCCGCAGGCTCCTACAGCGGCATCGTGCTCGTGACCGAGACGGGTAAGATCGAAGGGCCGGTCGCCGACATGGTGAATTCACTCCAGCACGAGCTCGATTTCTATACGAAGAACGAGCTCCAGTTCAGGGTGCGCGTCGTCCCGGCTTCCCAGTTCGACAAGGAGATACCCGCGAAGAACATGGTTATCTTCGGGATCGTGAACCAGGGATCACTCGGAGGCATCATCGAGCAGTTCATCGGTCCCGCCGGTGTTCGAAGCGTTCTCGAGGGGAAATACAGCATATTCAAGAAAATGGATTCGCCCGTGAAGGGGCAGCTCACCGTTATCGTGACCGCCGTCTCGAATGATATCCTCGCGAGCGTGGCGCGTGAACAGGGGGCCGTCATCAGGAACATCGTCGAGGACGGAAACCGGGAACGCATCAGGGAATCGATGCTCAGGCAAGGGGAGAATGCTCCGCTCGAGAGACGTCTCAGGGAACGCTACGGGTTTGCCTTCAGGATTCCGAATGTGTACAAGATGGACGAGGAACGCCCCGAGGTTCCCGGGGTCTCCCTGCTCAATCCGGAACCGCCCCGCGTCCTTTCGGTCTCCTGGCACGCGTTCGGAAAGGAATCGGTCTCCCTCGCCGATTCGAACGAGCTCTTTCAACTCCGGGCCGATGTTTCGTTCAAGCTGTTCGACAAGTACGTCATGCGTCGGGAGCTCGTCAAGTTCGCCGATACGCAGCTCGGACACTACCGGGCGGTGCGGATGGACGGCTACTGGGAGAGCAGCGTCGAGCCGGCCGGAGGCTCCTTCGTCTGTTTCTTTGTCGCCGACCGCGTCAAGTCCCGCATATGGCTCATCGATTGCCTCGTCTACGCGCCGGGTCAGGACAAGAACGAGCTCCTGAGGGAGGCCATCGCGATCGCCGAGACCTTCAGCCTCTAAGAGGCGCATTTTCTTGACAGTGCATGCGAGCTCTGGTAACCTCGATCAGGGAATATCCGCATCGAACGGATCGGAAAGGTCTGTTGCAATGAACGACGATCTCCAGAACCTGATCGAGCGCTACCGGCGCGGAAACGATTCGCGCCTTTTCGCGCCGCTCGCGGACGCCTATCGCAAGAGCGGCGAGGTCGACAAGGCGATCGAGATCCTCGAGAAGGGTCTCGAGAAGTATCCGCGGTACGGAAGCGCCCATGTGATTCTCGCGAAGTGCTATTACGACAAGGGAGCCACGGAGCGCGCCAAGGCGGAGTTCCGCCGCGTGCTCGAGCTCGACGGCGAGAACATGGTGGCGCTCAAGTTCATGGGGGACATCCTCCTCGCCGAAGATACGCGCTCGGAGGCGGCGGAGTATTACCGCAAGGTTCTCGGAATCGACCCGACGAACGAGGAGATCGCCCGCGCGCTCAAGGAGATGGAGGCGTCGTTCGCCGTCAAGGAGATCGATCTCGCCGACGCGAAATCGGCTCGCGACGAGCGCCCGCGGGAGCTCGCGACGATGACGCTCGCGGGGATCTACGCGGCGCAAGGGTACTACAACAAGGCGCTCAGGATCTACGGCGAGGTGCTCGACCGGGAGCCGGGAAACAGGGAAGCGAAAGAAATGGTGGCGAAACTTGAGTCCATCATGAACTCGACGGAGGTCGAGCGGGACAAGGCGTTCCAGGAGGACGTGCTCACCATTTCGCTCAACGATATCAGCGAGGACGTCGCCTTGAGCACGGCGGGGCACGGCGGCTCCGATTCGGCGATCCACGGCGAGGACCTGCCGGAAGACGCGCCTGAGCCCGGGCACGCGGAACGCACTCCGAAGGACGCAGGGACTGCGGAAGGGATGGGGGGGGCGAGCGCACCCGGCGTGTCCCCGGAGCCTTCCCCGGAGCCTTCCCCGGGGCCCGTCGATGCACCGGTCGATGGGATCGCCGCGGGGGACATGGAGCATTTCCGGGATTGGCTCAAGAAACTGAAGGGCAAATAAGGCGCCCGTCGGGACGCACTCGGCGAGGAATGGAAGATTGTGGCTGATACGAGCGATTTCAGGAACGGGATGATCATCAAGCTCGACGGCAAGCTGTATGGGATCGTCGAATTTCAGCACGTGAAGGTTCAGCAGCGGCGCCCGATCGTCCGCACCCGGCTCAAGCAGGTTCCCGAGGGGTACGTGCTCGAGAAGACCTTTATGGCCGGCGACAAGGTCGAGGAAGTCAGGGTCGAGCGCAGGCAGTGTCAATACCTCTACACGACCGGGGATCTCTATTATCTGATGGATCTCGAAACGTACGAGCAATTCCCGGTTTCGAAATCGATCGTCGCGATCGTCTTGCCGTATCTCGTGGAGAATATGAGCGTGACACTCCTCGCCGACGGGGACAAACCAATCGCGGTCGAGCTGCCGCTCTTCGTCGAACTCGCCGTGAAGGAAACCGAACCGGGATTCCGGGGAGATACCGCCCAGGGAGGATCGAAGAGCGCGACCCTCGAGACCGGTACGGTCATCAACGTTCCGCTCTTCATCGAGATCGGCACCGTCATCAGAATTGATACGAGAACGGGGCGATATATCGAGCGCGTCTAGAAGCGCAGAGAACCTCTCTCACCAAGGAATCGATGAGCTGGCCGGTCGCGGCCGGCCTTTTTTTGTCCCGGATTCGGCCTGATCCTTGCAGAAAAACCCGGTCGGGGCGGCCGGCGTTCGCCCGCCGGAAGCAAAGCAGGTAACATATTGTCTTCATGTATCTTAAATGGATGTTCGGCGACGGCGTCGATCTCACCCGAACGGTCCGGAAGGTGCGATTAATGCATATCAAGAAAATTCTCGAGGAAATGATAAATCAGGGCGGATCGGATCTTCACCTCAAGGCCGGGTTGCCGCCGGTCGTGCGGGTTGACGGAAAACTCCAGCACTTGAGCCTCGAGAGGCCCTCGCCGAAAGATCTCGAGGATATCGCGAGCCAGATTCTCAGCCCCTCGCAGAAGGAGCGTTTCACGAAAACGCGCGAGGTCGACTTCGCGTTCGGCGTCTCGGGGCTCGCCCGGTTCCGCGCGAATTTCTACGTCCAGCGCGGCTCGATCGCCATGGTCTTCAGGCATGTCCCGGTGAACATCCAGAGCGTCGACCAGCTCGGCCTCCCCGTCGTCCTCAAGGAGATCGCCATGAAACCACGCGGGCTCATCTTCGTCACGGGTACCGTCGGAAGCGGAAAATCGACGACCCTGACGTCGCTGGTCAACGAGATCAATAAGACGGCGAACAAGAACATCATCACGATCGAGGACCCGATCGAGTTTCTCCATCACGACGAGAAAAGCATCATCAACCAGCGCGAGATCGGGAGCGACACATCGTCCTTCCATGAGGCGCTCCGGCACATTCTCCGGCAGGACCCGGACGTGATCCTCATCGGCGAGATCCGCGACGCGCTCACGATGGAGATCGCGCTCATGGCGGCCGACACCGGTCATCTCGTTTTTTCGACCCTCCACACGGTCGACGCGACCCAGACGATCAACCGTGTCATCTCGTTCTTCCCGCCGCACCAGCACCAGGAGATCCGCTATCTGCTCGGCGCCACCCTCGTCTCCGTCATCGCCCAGCGGCTCATTCCGCTCCAGGGGGGAAAGGGGCGAGTCCCGGCGGTGGAAGTAATGGTTGTCACCTCCACGATCCGGGAGTATATTATCGATCCTGACAAGACGCCCCTCATCACGCAGGCGATTCGCGAGGGTGTCTCCTCCCACGGCATGCAGAGCTTCGATCAATCGCTCATGAAGCTCCTGTCGGACGGCAAGATTTCGATGGAGGAGGCGCTCAAGAACAGCTCCAACCCTCACGAGTTCAGCCTCAGGCTCAAGGGCATCCAGGCCACGAGCGACAAGACGTGGGAAACGTTCGAAGGCGCGGGAAAAGGCGGTTCGGCGAGCGACTTCTGATCCGCTCCGGACACGAATCGAATGCGGCTCCGCGGTGCGCGGCGCGG
>Ga0315286_10002631_pt1 | contig 16791 bp, 14 predicted proteins | sample YL17G10_0_MG_FD_205038 | JGI IMG/M metagenome (GOLD analysis project Ga0315286, IMG submission 205038) | Sediment microbial communities from Yellowstone Lake, YNP, Wyoming, USA - YL17G10_0 | ecosystem: Environmental > Aquatic > Freshwater > Lake > Sediment | place: USA: Wyoming | collected...
GGGACTTCACCGCATTGACCGTGGAATACGAACTCGGTGGGGACCTGGGTGAAGTCTTGCTGGAAGGGACTGGGGAGGTTCCGGCCTGAAGGCGCGGGCTTTGGGAAGGGACGTGTCCTACTGGGCACTGACCCATCGTGGGGCCCGGCCTGACTTCCATCGGCGGGAGAGCTTCATCCTCGCCATCTGAGGTGAAGACCGGCGCCAGCAATTGGGGCTCATCGCGGATTGGCTTGAAAATAGCCCGAGTCATCCTGTTTCACAGCCATCGCCCGGTAGCATGGGGCCTTGTGCCCGCCCCTAACGCCCACACGGGGCTATGCTACAGAATGCACCTCGCGCGCAAATTCGCTAAGATCCGGAATTCGGCAGTGCTTATCGTGAGGACTTCCTGATTGTGCCGGCATGAATCTCTTTTGGCGTTTTCTTGCAAGGGCCGCTGGTTCTGCCCGAGTTGCCATTCCAAGAAAACGATTCAGTTCGGGGAAGACATCCCCAGCAACGGACGCCAGACGGCCAGACGGGGCGCCAGATGGGGTCGGGCCAGGCTAAGTCCTTGACACCACTGGGTTACTGCTGCTGAGGATCGTGATAGTATCTGATGTCACAGTGGGCCTTCGGCTCAAGAAGCGGACATGTACCGTCAGAGCGCAGGGCGGGAGATCGTAGGGGAGAAAAAACCTGCTGCCCCCCTCGCACCCGTGTGGATCTAAAACCAGGCTTGACTCGAAAACGCGATTCGGAAAGGCGGCTCCCAGAGGGCTGCCTTTCTTTCTGGTGCAGCAATGGAAAAACCTGCATCTAAAATCATGAAGCGGTTGGGAGAGCCCTCCCCTCCAATAGCGCGTAAAAAAGATGTTCGTAGGCGTTCACTACAGATTCCCAACTGTATTGCTCTTTGATGCGGCGCATCGCTTTCAGTCGATATGAATCGAGATCCACTCCACCGCTAGTCACCATCTTCAGTTTTTCCAGCAAATCATCGGCGTCGTTTTCCCTAAAGGCGATTGCGCAGTCTTGAACGACTTCGAGGTTTTCCAAGGTCCCATTAACGATGACGCAGTTGCCATATCCCATGGCTTCGATCAGAGCCGGGTGAGTACCTCCGACACTGGTGCCATGAACATAGCAATAAGCATGCGATTGGAGTTCTTTGTAACCTTGGCCAAATACATATCCAGCAAAAATAATTCGTGAATCTTTTGTTTTCTTTAAGTCTTCGATGTATTTCTTGCTATAAGGGGCATCCCCAACAATGACGAGATGCATATGTGTCGGCACTTGCTCGAAAGCACGGATGACCAGGTGTGCATTATTTTCTGGTTCTAGTCGACTAACATATAGAATATAATTTCTATTTTCGATGCCAAGATTTTTCAAAATTTCTGTGCTATGGACTTTATCAACCGGTGCTCCGTATGGTATAAATATAGATTCTTTATGATATGTCATTCGGTAATAGTCTTGTATTACCTTGGCATCCGTCACAAGTACCGATGGAAATAAGGTAGCTAAGACTTCACCAATCCTGTACCAAAGCCTTCCCAAAACATTCCATTTAGCTCTTTTGCGTTCGATTCCATCCACATTCAGGCAAACTTCTATTCCATAGAGCCGTGGCATGAAAGCAAATAGGCTATTTGCGGCATTACAAAGAAGAATGACATCAAATTTCATGAATAAAGAATGAATCGTTGCCAAAAACGTATGGAATACGGTATCAAAATACTTATGAGTGATAGTTGGCAAAATTATCAAACGGACGCCATGGTAAAACCGATGAGGATAATTAATAATATTGGATCTCCCATATACCGTTACTTCATGCCCTTTTATTACCAGGCGGGTTGATAACTCTTCGGCAAAGGTTTCAAACCCTCCATAGTTGGCTGGAATTCCTCTTATTCCCATTATAGCAATGTTCATAATGTAAGCCTATTTTGTTATGAACTATCTATTACTTGCATATATATATGAATATTACAATAACTACTCTTCATGGATACCTTATTTAGATACGCGATGTACGAATCCAGCTTTGCTTTTTCTTAGAATAATATACTCTGGCCATTGTATGAATACCAATCCTCCACAGAGCATAAATCGGAATCATGCACAGAGCGATAAAATACTCTCTGGTAAAACCGGTAACAGTGAGTCCAAGGACAAAATAACAGCCATGAAGTACAGTTACAACCACACCAATGGAAGGTGCCCAGAGGCCTATACCTGGATCAAGGAGAAGGCAAGCGACGGATGCCAAAGTGAGGCTCAGACTCATCAAGAACTGGCTCGAAAAGGGAGGGGCCAGCAAATATAGCGCCTGCAGCACTCCCTTCATATCTGCGCTCTTGACGCATCCGACGAGAAAGGCACGAAGCTGTCCCCTGACGGCAGTTGCCTCCCCAATTGACCAACGCAACCGCTGGCTTATAGCCGCAGCCAGCGTAGGCGGCATATACTGCCGAGTTACCGCCCAGGGATCATAATGGATTCGGTATCCCTCGCGGATGAGCGTGATGGAGTATTCCAAATCCTCGGTGAGCGAAACACTAGCCCATCCGTGCTTTTCCAAGACATCTCTGCTGAAACACATACCTGATCCCCGCAGCGGCACGGAAAGCCCCAGCCAGTTGATGCCCGGGTATTGGAAATGGTTCTTGATCACAAAACCCAGATGGGTGAGGCGAGTAAGCCATGTGCGCTCCGGATAAGCTACTGTGTAACAGCCCTGGATGATTTTGTGACCGGCTGCCAAATCGTGGCTCATACGCTGGAGAAAATCAGGGGAAAGCAAAGAATCGGCATCCAAGAAGACAATAGCGTCACATTCAGACACATTGGCCAGGATAGCGTTCAGGCCGAACTGCAGTGCGTAGCCTTTGCCCAGCTGTTCAGTATTCGACCGGGTATAGCACTCGGCGCCGGCACCAATGGCTACTGCCGCTGTCATATCGGTGCAATTGTCTGCTACTACAAAAATTCTGAATAACTCACCGGGGTAATCGGAACTCATTATGGAAGCTATGGCTTGCGCTACAATACTTTCCTCGTCGTGGGCAGGAATGACGATGGCCAGTCGATGATAGGATTTGGTGAGAGAGCCTGGTCTACGCCTCACCGCAACTCTGGACATCAGGGCCAAAAGCAGCAGGAAGCCTAGCCAACCCCCTAAAACCACAATGCAAAAACTGATTAATCGTGAAATGACAAAGGTCACGGCCAACTGCCTCAATCCATTTTCCCCGCCGTCAGTAACAGGGAATTACCCCAGGGCTTTGATGGATTCAAATCAATAAGACCGAGAGGAAGAACCAGAGGCAACGTTATGGCTCGAACCATCTTATCGGCATACCGATGCGGCCATCCCAAGGAGTTGAGCTCGAAAGCCAGTTCTCCTGCCGGGCCGAAGGTTTCCGTGCATCCGACAATCCGCAAACCGGTGGCCGTCACTATGGCTGAAAGTTGCTCAAAGGTATACTCCTCGCGAACATGGCTGGGCTCGTGATGGCGGGTGAAGCGTCTGAAAAACCGGCGTTGCAGGCTTCTCCTCTGGGGTACGTGGATGATCAATTTGCCCCCTGGGAGGAGGCTGTGTGCCAAGAAGAACAGGAGTCCCTGGTCATCCGGCACATGTTCCAATACATCCACACAATAGATCAGATTGAACTCCGCTTTTGGCGAGACCTCCTTGAAGTCTTCATGACGCAAGGCAACATTGGTAAGCCCACGGGCTTTTGCCAGGGCGGAAAAAGCATTGGACCGCGAGGCATCCGTCTCCCAACCAACAAAACGTGACTGAAGATGACGCTGAGCCAGACTTAGAAGCAGATGCCCCTCCCCGAAACCTAGCTCCAACACTGAATCCGGAAAAGGGGACAGGGCTTCTATGACTCTCATGACATGCAAGCTGCGAAGCCGCGTATGTATGGAGGTCACCCCCAACAAACGTCGCAGGTGCCTATCTTCTCGGCCTAAATGGCGCCAGTCGGCCCCGAAACCGAGGTAAGTTTTCAGTTCTGCCGAGAAACGATAATGGATTTTCAATTGCCTCTCTTGTGGGTCCAACGGACAAAGGGTAGCTCCAACAGGAAATGATACAATCGGTGCCTAAAACGCCAGCGCAACACGCGGGCCAACACCTCGCGGCTCCAAATCTTGAAAGGGCTGGTCGCTGCGACGAACTTGGTATGCAGGTAAGGAGATAATTCCGCCATGTCGGAGAAAAAGCGCAGTTCCTCGGGGGTGAACATGACATAATCGACACTGTCAAAATCCATCCCGCACCATTCTTCAAATCGTTGTGGCATCGGCATTCCCGCTTGCCGGGCAACCTCATAGAACTCCGTGCCGGGGTAAGGGGCGAACATATACAATTTGGAGGTGTAGGCGTTGGGGTCGTTTTCCAGCAGTTGAGACATCAATTGCAGGGTTTCCTTAGTATCCTCGATAGTCTCACCAGGAATCCCCGTCAAAAAATTGTAACAGGGGAATATGCTCGCTGCTTTGATTTTCTGGCTGGCAACCAATACCTGTTTTCGCGTGATGTCTTTCTTCATGACCTGCAGCATCCGCTCTGACCCGGATTCGACACCGATGAGCACCTTCTGCATGCCGGCCTCGCGGATGGCCTGAAGCAATTGCGGGTCAGCTCTATAGGCAAAATCGATGCGCATGTTGGCGTTGTGAATGGCAATCTGCAGCCCGCGTTCCTTGAGAAGCTCGATGATGTCACGCACCCTCGTGGTCGAGGCAAAAAAATTATCGTCCAAGAGGTACACGGATTTGACCCCGAAGCGGCCGACCAAGAGTTGTATCTGGTCCACCACGCGTTCAGGGCTCATGCCTCGCCATTGCCGCTGGAAAGCCGCGGTATTGTAACAATAGGCGCATCGGAAGGGACACCCGCGGCTGGTTTGCAGCGACAGGCCGCTGTCGTTCAAACCTAGAGGCTCAGGGAGATACTTGGCCACATCCACCAGGTGATAAGGCAAGGGAGGGAGAGCATCCAGGTCCGGCCGCTCCCGCGGCTCAGTGATAACACTGCGTCCCATCATCTTGAAGCCAATGCCTTTCACCGATGCGAGATCGCCGCCGTCACGAAGCACCGGTACCAGATCGGCGAGGGTGTAATCTCCCTCGCCTATCGCGACTATGTCCACCAAGGGATGGGCCAGGGTTTGTTCCGGAAGCAGTGTGGGGTGTACTCCACCCCACACAATAGGGAGGGATGGCGCCAGCACCCTGACAAGGTGCGCCACCTTGAGACCGGCCTTGATTTGATAACCGGTCATTGTGGAGATGCCGACGCAAACCACCTCCCCTTTTGACAGCTCCATGGCGAGGTTCTGCTCCCAAGCAGGATCCGTGCGCTGGTCGATGAGGCGCACACTAATACCCTGCTCCACCAAGGGCCCGGCCACATAAAGCAAGGAGAGGGGCCAGACGATGCTTCCGAAGCTTTTATCCCCGGTCTGCGGATACAATAAGATGACTTGCGCCATGGAAGACTCCTTGAACTCAACTAAACCTCGTTAGAGCGCAGTGCCGAGGTGTGTGCAGAAAAAGATCTTGTCACCGCCCGGGCCTGACGGATCTGATGTGCGTGGTGATTCTCCTCATAACAAGACTTTCCTTGTTGGAATCTACTTAGCAATCAGGGCAGGAGGCGCAAATTCAGGAAGCACTTGGTGCACTTTACCCATAACCGGGTTATGCCCCCTGGGGGCAAGGCAAGGACTACCTGGTTTGATGTTGGCGGTTGAAGTGGCAACTCACTTAAGCGTACTTGATCGGTAGCTTCGTTGTTGGCCAGAAATGATGGCCCCGCGATGAGCAGCGCTCCGAAACCAGCCGCAGGGCTCGCTTCGGGCGGAAGGTTTAGCGTGACCTCAAGCGGCTGTAAGGGGTCGCGGTTAACCAGCATTACCTGGAGGGCCTCCCCTTTTGCAAAGGCTTGAGCATCGATTAATTTCGGCGCTAGCGCCTGGGGCACGTTGCCAATGGCGGGATACGCCAGCTCCGGGGCACTCGTCTCGGTAGCAATCGCCATGGCGCCGGCCAAAGGTCCCATAAGTTGATACACCAAAGCGGCAGGACGTAAACGCGGATCCTGAGAGTCCTTTATCAGGCCAAAGTTGTGATTGCCCAACAGCGACCAAAAGTTTGCTCCGGAGACCTGCTGGCGCACAAACGCTAAAAGCAACGAGGACACGTAGTTCGCTTGTGCCAAGGCAGTGCCGAAACGCCAGTTAGCCAGAGCATTATCGGTAAGGACGTTGAACTCCGTAACCCAAAGCTCCTGATCCGGACGCTGTCGTCTGATGAGGGTGGATAGTGTGCGCAAATTCCGTTCCATTGCCTCCGAGGCGGCGGCCATCGCATTGGCGGTACCAACCTCGCTATCTCCCCTGGCCAGGGGCGCATAGATGTGCGCAGCAAAGAATTCCGCCTGGTCATTGGTAGCTTCCACCACTCGCCGGTTCCATACATCAAGCTCAGGCACGATATGAGATCCCCAGGTTGTATTAATTAGACTCCCCTCTAACAGCGGCCCCACCTTTATTTCAGGATCGACCGCCTTCAGTGCTTTGCGCAGAGCAAGGTATCTGGCGATATAGGTATCGACCGTCGAGTAGGACGGGTCCTTGGGCAGGAAGGATTCATTGCCCACCTCCCAATGACTGACCGCGCCTCCAGCCTGTCTGACAAATCTGAGCCACTCCGCGGCTTCCTCTGGTTCGCGATTAATGTTCAGGGTCACCATCCCGGTTGCCCCAAGCTCGTTGAGCAGGGCCAGATACTCAGTGGTGCCAAAAAGCATGGGCTGGTTTTTGCCGACAAAGTCCGGACAAGAACCTCGAGTGCCTAATGGGCCGACCCCTTTTTGCCAGACATAGGAGCTGGCCAGGGACCCACCCGGAAAGCGGATCAAGGGAACCGGTAACTGCTTGAGCGCTTCGATAACGTTTGGCCGAAATAAAGAGCTCTGTGGAGTTTGTGGAGCTAACAAGCCGTCCCCCTGATCGGTCCATTGAATATTGTGTCCCAACAGGTTCGGATTAAACTGGCCAGTAACTTTAGTGGCATCAATGAGTATGGTTACTTTGTTGACGGTTGCTGACTCAACCGATGCAGAACGATTTAACAGGATGAAGCAGGTCGAATATAATACCAGCAGCAAACAGACACTTCGCTTCCCTGGCAAGGGCACGGATCTAGTCATGCTGATTCTTCTTTCTCAAACCGGCCGACTTCACAGCAATAAGGGTTTCAGACATGAACGTCACCCTAAGGCCCAACACCTTGCCGCCGGGGAATAATCTAGCCAATTGTCGCCGTGTCAGGAGGCGAATATCTTCCCATCTTTCCCGGTCATACCATAGCCCAAGTCTGCAGTGTTTCACGAGAAAACGTTGGACAGGACGTGGCACAAACTGATAGGCGGGTAGTCCATAATGAAACTCAAAAGGAAACAACTTGTTGGGGGTACAAACGAAATAGCTCCGACCCACCCGCCCCACTTCGGACGCAAAGCGTGTCTGGGCCGCCCACCTGCCAACATGCTCAATCACCGCATTGCTGAACACACTTTGGAACGCATTGTCCTTAAAGGGCAAATCCGTGCCTGAGGCCAGCACGAGAGGCACTCCCGGGTGGTGCGCTCGAATGGAGTGCAGGGATGCCAGATCTACATCTACGACGATGGCTTGAAGTCCCCTTTCCAGGAAGGCCTGTAGAAACAATCCCCAGCCCCCGCCGATATCTAAAACTCGGTCACCGTATTCAGGATGTGTGACTTCAAAGAAAGAATCAAGTTTCAGTTGTCTTGAACATGTTCTGAAACGATTCATTATCCTAACCAAGAAATTCATTCTAATGGATAGGGGAGAATCAGTATAGATAGATAGGTATCTGGTTGAGTTATAAGCTATATCCGCCATACTACACTTTACTCTAATAATTGTAAGTGAGATAGTTCTTTAGATAATTAATATGCCAGCGAGCTTTACCAAAATACTGGCTCCTGTAAAAGGCATTACCTGCCATCCCTGCCATACTCCATATCGTAGCCTTTAGCACCGCTGCAGCCACTTCAATCAAGCAAAACAGCTTCCCTTTTATTATCCCATAGTGTTTATGATAAAAATATCTATGCCCGGCAGCGATATATGCTAGCCGTTGAGGGTTTAGACCATCCCCGGAACTGGCTGCTCCTAAGTGGACCACCGCAGTCTCTGGATCGTAGTAGATGCTCCAGCCGGCGGCAATGAGACGCAAGCAGAGGTCCATTTCCTCACCGTAAAGGAATATTCGAGGGTCAAAACCTCCTATGGAGGAGAAAGCTTCGCGGCGCACCATGAGGGCGGCTGCGACACACCAATCAACCTTGCGCGGCCGATGCAAATCCTCATCGGGTAAAAAAAAGGTCACCTTGGCGGCCAGGTTGGGAAAATGACGGCGCAGCAGGCCCGCTGTCACCTCTCTGCCAGCTGCCACTCGCAACATCGAGGGAAAATACGCGGCACCGGGTTGGGGAGAACCGTCCGGGGACAACAGCCTGCAACCCGCTGCACCCGCATCTGGATGTTCATCAAGGAACTGCCTCAAGCAGCCAATAGTATCTTCTCGAAGCTCGGTATCCGTGTTGAGCAAAAATAGATAACGTCCACGGGCCAGGGTTGCACTCTGGTTGATCGCATTGCCGAATCCCACATTTGAGGAGTTGGTTAAAATAGTCACTGATGGAAAACGAGGCCTGAGGATCGGGAGGCTTCCATCAGTGGAGTTATTGTCCACCAGGATTATCTCATAGGGAGTGAAACCGCAGTGCTCGATGAGGCTCTCAAGACAACGGCAGGTGAGATGGGCGGTATTATAGTTCACCAGCAGCACCGAGACCATGGGTGCGTTTGCGGCAATCTCGTTTGAGCTCACGGCACAACCTGAAAAGTACGGCCAACGCTGGGGATTGTGCTGCCATTGGTCAAGACAGCCCAGACCTGCCAAAAATAGGTGGCTGGCTCCGGGGGATTGAAAATGGCAACCGTAGGTTTACCCGGCCAGTCTGCACCCTCTCTCATCTGCTGCCGCAAGCCCTTGTCGCTTGCCAGAAAAATTTCGTAGTGTTTTACGGTAACGGTTTTTTCCGTGATTGGCTGCCATCCCAAGGTAACCACCATCCCTTTGGAGAAGACTGCGTGGTCTTGAGGGAAAGCCTGATAAACCCGATCGGTGCGGACCACCGGGTCCACCCCAAAATTGGGGTAACGCCATTGATGTGGAGGCATTTGTTGTTGTCTGTTAACGCCTTCGCCCACCCGGCCAGAAACCACACCCTCCTCGGGAACCAAGCCGGGCAGTTGCTGAGCCAAAACCGGCCGTCCCCAAAGGGTGGTGAGCACCACGGATAGGAGCGGTAACAGCCGCAGACCTCGTTTAAGCATCATCGCATTGGCCTCATCTTAGACGCGGTGTGAGTTTAACATAGGTGAGTTCCTCGTTGGGGGAGGGCTGATCTCGATACCGCTCCTCGCATCGACGGCAAGCCTGAGGACAATTGGGGGTGTTCAGGCTGTGGCGTAATGCCCGGTAAAGCTTGTTTCCCCAAATAGCGTCAAAGGTTTGTTTTGTCAGATCCCCCATCACCAATGATGGGGCAAAACAGCAGGCCTGCACCAGACCTTCGAAAGAAATCATCGCATAATGCCAGGGATATCGGCAAGGCGGCAGCAATGACCCGGCCTGCGCCCCGCTGGTGCCGAAGACCTTCGGCATGCTGACCTTAATGCGCCTTCCGGCGGCTTCCTCGAGTGCCTCTTCAAAGGAGCGGCGGCATAGGTTTTGATGATAGAACAGGCTTTCATCCCGCAAGGATTCATGCCAAACCACCAAGTGGGAGACCTTCAGTTCGTCCACCCCGGCTTCATCCGCCATTCTCACCAACCTGGCCAATTCACCCGCATTACGTCGCATGGCCACAAATTCCAGGCGCAAAGCGAGATGATGCCACTTCCGCTGCTCTCGTAGTCGTATGGCTGTTTCAAGATTATGCCATACCCGCGAAAAATTCGACCCAATCCGGATGGTTTCATAAGTTTCCGGAGTAGCACCGTCTACAGAAAACGCGATATAGGACAAGGGCCGCCGTGACAGGTGCACCACTCTCTCAAGCAGCTCCCCGGTAAGCAGCAAACCATTGGTAAAAAAGCCCACCCGGGCGGAGCGGAGACGGGGCAAAAGCTGGTAAAATGCCCTGGAAATCAAGGGTTCGCCGTACCCAAACAGGGCAACCTCTTGAGCCTTGGCAGACAGTTCTGCAGCGGCATTCAACAGAGCCGGGGACATATCGCCCAGTTTCATCTGGCCAAAGTAACGCGAACAAAACCGACATTTGAGATTACAACGGTTGGTCACCTCAAGTTGAACCATCCAGGGCGCAGGGCAAGACGTGCTGAGAGTGAATTTTCCGGCCACCAAGCTTAGAAGGGTGTTGCTGCGCTGTTGCAGCGTGGCGTCGCCAAAGAGGTGAACCAGCCGCTCTGCCACTTGGCTCCGGCTCACACCGTGTCTATAGGCCACTTGGCTGGTCCCCGCCCTCAAGGAGTTGTTGTTCCATGGCACCAACAATCGTCCTCCAGTCATATTTTTCTTCACACAGGCGTCGGGCCGCTCTGGTCATCCGTTGCGCCAACTCTGGATCACTCACTAACCGCGTCACACATTGAACTGTTTCTTGAGGAGTCTCAGCGAAAAGCACCTGTTCGCCATGCACTACGGGCAGCCCCTCGGCCCCTATCGCGGTAGTGATTACCGGAACTCCGGCAGCCATAGCCTCAAGGATCTTGAGTCGGGTGCCACCCGCGATCCGGAGCGGCGCAATCAATGCCGTGCTCTCTGCAAAATAGCGATTGAGGTCCGGCACGAATCCCACAAACGTGACCGCATCGCCCCTTGGCAAACGGATCAGCTCCGGTTCCGCGCCCGCCGCATCCCCGACTACGGTCAGGGTCAAGCCGGGGAAGTGGTGGAGCAAAATCGGCAAGGCCTCACTGATGAAGTGGCTCAAGCCGTCGAGATTGGGCCGATGTCCAAGACCGCCCACGAACAGAAGTCGAGGCTGCCCACAGCACGGCACTGCATCCCGGAACACCAGGCTTGCAAGATCGACCCCGTTTGGAACCACCGTCACCCTTTGACCTGGAGCCACCCGGTGGACTATGTCCCGGTCCAGTTCCGACACCACCACCACTTGAACGAATCGCTGCAAGGTAGCGATTTCAGCCCGACGATAACGAACATAGTTGAACCAAAGAACCAACCTTCGCCATCCCCGCGCCACTTGATAACGGCGCATTTGGGGTATGAACGAAATATCATGTTCGACCAGGACAAGCTTTTCCCTGAAGCGATAAGAAAAACCCATGGGCAAATTCTGGGCCATGAAAAAAAATTCAACAAAGCAATAATCATACCTCGGCACAAGTTCCGCGATGGCATCGTGAATCCGCGGATGGTAGAGCATGGCCAGCCGTAACGGCAAACCGTTGAAGCCGCGCGCAAGCACCCCCAGAGCACGACGGAAAAGCTCTCCCATTGGTTGCTGAGCCAAACAAGACGCCTCATTGGGGCGCCTTACCGGCACCAGAAGCAGGTCAGAAAACCAATGCCTGATAGCTTCCATATGGCCCAGTTCATCCCGGTGGATCATGGCTATTAGACCCACCTCGTGACCACAGCGGCGTAACTCCTTGATAATGTTATACAGTCTGACCTTGCTGCCGGTACTCAAAGGCACCGGAGCAACCGGACTGATAAATAGAATTCGCAGACGCTAATCTCTCCTCTGAACGATCACCTCCCAGACGCGACCCAACCAGACTTTGTTGAGCCCCCCCAAGAGCATCAGGGTAACCAAGCACGCCACACCGGGCAGCAGGCTGTAGTAGAACCTGTCCGAAACCGGCGGGAAAGAGACAACAACTCCACCCACGAGACCCGCGGCCAGCAGGCGGGTTGTTGAGCCGAGCAGATCCAGCGGGAATACTCTCCTGTTGACCACGATTACACAGAGTCCAGCAAGCAAAGATGTACTGATTAACGTGCCCCACGCCGCTCCAACCATCCCCAACCGATTGATCAGGGTGAGATCTAAACCCAAGATGGTGAGAAAGCTCGCGATGACAATCAACAGGGCGGCATTTTCCTGATGATCGGCTTGCAGCAGGTAGCCCAACATGCCGTTGATGCTATGAGGCAACAGAACAAAGATCAAAATGGACAACAAAGGGCCTGCGCCGTTGAATTTGGCCCCGAATAGCAGCGGGACCAACCAGCTTGAGAGGGCAACCACCGTCAGGCACAGGGGCAATTCGATGGTCAACAGCAGTGTAGCGCAGATTTTGAAGAGGGTTCGGGCTTCCTGGCGACTCCCAGCAAGCTTACGGGCCAGCACAGGAAAGATGGCACCCACCAGACTCTCCGGCAGCAGAAAAGCCATCGCCAAGAGACGGTAGGCCGAGCCATATAAACCCACCTCACCTTCAGAGCGCATCACCGACAACACTAGCACATCCAGCCGAATGCTGATCATACCAATCATGGTCATAAGTCCGAAGGTGGGGACGCCGGACAACAAAACCCGAGCTCTGGGCCAATCGAAAACGACCGGGCGTGCTGCTGGGAGTCGCCGCAGGAATAGCGCAGCTAAGCCAAAGCCAACGGCCCTTGAAACAGCGTGAGCTGTGAGCAAAGAAAACAGTCGACCTCCCGAATACAAAACAATCAAGCTTAAAATGACTCGGAAGGCGTTTTCAAGCAGGTTTTGCCAGGCAACGGCACCAACCAGACTCTGACCCAAAAACACCGACTCCGCTATTTGAACGCCGCAGGCAAAGGGCAAAGCGGAACCAAGGATGAGGGCGCCGAGTATAGCACTCTGCTTATAACCCAACAGGGCCGCACACCCCGGAAAAATTAGCCAGGTGATCATAGCAGCCGGCACAAATATCATGGCGGCAGCTCCCAGCCAGGAACCTGCAGCCGAAAGATCCAGCGAGACTTCGCGGATAAGTAACGGACCCAGCCCCAATGAAGCGCTCGTCTGCAGGATGGTCATCAGGCTCAACAAAGCGACATATGCACCCAATTCCTCTAAGGAAAGTGAGCGTGCTACCACCGCAAATAAGGCAAAAGACATAAATGGCTGGGCTAACCTTGAAATAAACAACCCGAATCCCAGTGTGATAATTCGGCCGCGCGGGCGCTCCGTATGGGGGAATTGCTCATTCATCCCTTGGTCTTTCCGGCTTACCTCCTTATTTGGCACATTACCTACTTATCAGCCTCCTGGCTTACTAGCTTAGCTTGAGTTGAGTTTACCAAGAAAAGAATCATACCTGCATGCCACCAAAACAAATAGCCAATCTCCAACTTACGCAGCCCAATGGCCCACATATCCGCAAGGAGATAACCAACCAACCCTGCTGTGAAACCACACAGTAATAAACCGGTCAGCTCATCCCGAATCATACGTAAACCACGTAACCCCTGTCTGAAAACTAAAACTACAAACCACAAGAAAAATAATAAACCTGGTAATCCTATTTCGGAAGCAATTAATAGGTATATATTATGAACCACAGGTGGGAGATTAAAGGCTGCTTCATACATATAGAAGAAGCTGAATCCTTTACCTACCGTGGTATAATTATTAATACCAACACCTAATATGGGGTGCGCAATGATCATTTCCATCGCCATCTCATTCAGATCAATTCGGCTTTGGATGTTCAGCGGATCCGACTTAAATAACTTCAAATAAATCGGTTCAGCATAGAAGCTCAAAGCCCCTGATAGAACTATAGCTATTAGGATTATTATTGCCAAATTGCGTTTCAAAACCTTACGTCCAATTTGGTGCCAAAGTGCCAAGAGAATGAAAATCAGCATGATCGCCACAGCCGCCGCGAAGCCAGCACGAGACAGGGTGAGAACAAGTGTTAACACCAGGCACAACACCGTGACCCCCGAGACCACCTTCAGTTTGTCCTTGAATGCCAGGAACATGGCTGCCAAAACCGGCAACAACACGGCCATGGGGACAGCAAGGTAATTGGGATGGCGGTACGTGCCCCCCACCCGCTTGGTGGCATATGGCCCCAACGTCTCCATATACCCCCCGGCTTGAATGCCCAGCATCGAGAAATTTGCCGGAAGCCAGCCTTTGAACTCACAAACAGCAACCGCTGTTTCCACTAAAACACCAAGAATAACCCCTCCGAGCATCAGGATAAACACTTGAACCCGTTCGTCCCCAGCTGGCACCAGCCAAAACCCCATAAGCAGGAAGAAGAGGATACATTTCAGCTCAAAAAAGATCTGGCCCAGGGCAAGAATATGGTTGTGGGCTCCAAGCAGGGAGAGCAACATGGCTAGCAGGTAACAGCCCAAGGCAACAATCATTGCAGCTGGGGGGCGAGTCATCCGCAAATCGCTATGCCGATAGTACCACGCCAGATTTAGGGCTATCAGGCAGAACATTGTCAGATCGGTCAGACTGACGAAAAAACCGTGGACTCCGCCGAAATGTTCGAGATCGAGAGGGCCAAAGGACTTGTGAGGGTTGATGATCAGGGAAAAACCTATGCCTATGAGCAATACCGATTTCACGGTCTCATGGCGTCCCAGAACAAACAACGACCCTGCGGCACCGAGTATGAGCACGTACAGCAGCAGCCACTTGGGACCGGCACCACTCAGGATGAAAATAGACACCGTCCCACCCAGTGCTAGGAGGGCTTGCAGGAACAGACTAAGCCAATCCACCCTCGATTCGGATTTCATCTCAGAAAGTTTAGCCATCAACCAACACCAGTTTCCCCAAGCCCTAATGAAACCGCCAATGCCAATCCAACCGATAAATCGGATCCTCTGCCGGCTCTCGTCGCCCCACTATTTTTGCAGGCACCCCCCCGACGATCGAAAATGGGGGCACATCATTAGTTACGACCGCCCCGGGCAAGACCACTGCTCCCCGTCCTACCCGGCAACCGACCAACATTGCCCGGGCAAAGATGACCGCATGGTCTTCCACCACGACCGGAATGTGGGTGAACTCGAAGTTCTTTCTGGGGTCCAGTTCGTGGCCACCGGTCGTCACAAAAACCTGCATGGCAATATTCACATTATTTCCGATAGTTAAGCTCCCAGCGAAGCCAGCTCCAGCAATATAGAAATCAATGCCGATAAGCGTGTTGTCTCCTATGGTCACCTTCCCTGGACAGCCAAGCAAGCGCAATCTTTCATGAATACTGGTATGATGCCCAATTTCCCAGCGCATGAAGGTTCGATAGTACCACAACCTGAAAACGTGAACAGGCACATGGCAGACCACATGATTTGCTACATATGCCAAAAAATCTAACCAGACATCATATAGCGTCCAGATCCTGCGGCGCATCCGGGCCATGCGCCCGATATTCTGGTCATCGCCCGTCTCTCTGATCAAAGGTCTTACCTCAACAGGCTTTAGTCATTAACTCAGTCGCCGATAAATCCAGCCTGGGATGTGATATTTCCTGCGATTCAAGATCGCACCAACTATAGATGCACCTGCCTCTTCCAACTGCTCTGTGGTGGCTTGAAGAACTTGCAACCTGGTCTTCTCCGACCGGGCGACAACGATTACTCCGTCAACTCTGGACGCCAGGTAGAAAGACTCGGCACTAGAAACTACCGGGGCCGTATCCAAAAGCATTAATTCATTTTCCTTGCGCAGATTGCTTATGGTTTCGCGCACACGACCCCCATCTCCGCCGAGACGCCGTGGGAAATGTTCTTTGTCTCCCGCGGGGATCAGGAATAGATTCGGGTAGCTAGTCGATTGGATGACCTCCGGCCCGCATTCCCCACTCAGAACTTCGGCAAATCCCGGCTCTAAGGGGACTCCAAAAATCCGGTGTAACCTCGGACTGCTGTAGTTAGCATCCACCAAAAGCACACGCTGGTTCAACCGACTGGTCAGATACTTTGCAAATTCCGTGATCAATGTTGTCACGCCTATCTCCGGCGCCGCGCCCAACCAGAGCAAATTACCCAGCACCTTCTCACCACTTACCTGTTGCAAATGATTGAGAAGACGTTGAAATGGAAAGTTAAACGCATGCTGGAAATCAACGATAGATTTTGACGTTGAACCGTTCATACCTGGATTCCCTTAATTGTAAGATTAAATTGAGGCATATCAACAACTACCAATATATTATGAGCACATAACATCGCAAAAAGTTGATTATCGAAAACAAAAGCCAAGAACATCGCTTGTCAAGAAGCTCTTCCTGTCCGAACAACTATGTCTGCATCTCAAGACTCTCTTTAGCCCATGCATTAGAGCTCAGCATCCTTTTCGGTCGAACCCGACTATGTTACGTCGCGAATCGATATTGCAAAAGGCACTGTGAGCTCTTTTTTCAGATCATCGGGTTGATTCACTGTGCCCGCCAGATGCTCCGAGGTAAAGGCATACACAATGCCAAGAGTCAACCCTACGAAGATTGCCAATAAGAGATTGAGCACCATTCGTGGATACACTGGTTTGAAAGGCATTAGTGGAGGTTGCACGATCGATACCGAGGTTAGATCCTTCTGGTCCATGACGTTGTCTATCCGGGAGGTCTCATGTTTATCGACGTAACTACGATATGCCTTGCCCAGCAGTTCCGTCTGCCGCTCATATCGGCCCATTTCTATGCCTTTTTCGTCAAGAATCCGTACTTGTTTGAGTAGTTGATT
>Ga0315286_10002633_pt1 | contig 16788 bp, 14 predicted proteins | sample YL17G10_0_MG_FD_205038 | JGI IMG/M metagenome (GOLD analysis project Ga0315286, IMG submission 205038) | Sediment microbial communities from Yellowstone Lake, YNP, Wyoming, USA - YL17G10_0 | ecosystem: Environmental > Aquatic > Freshwater > Lake > Sediment | place: USA: Wyoming | collected...
TCCGCCGTCACCCAAGAGTAGATCTGACCGATAAGTTTCCTGATCAAAAGATGCACCTCTTGAGCCTGTTGCGGAGTTGCGTTCTTTCCTGTGCCGATTGCCCAAACAGGTTCGTAGGCAAGAATAATCTTCTCGACATCAGCGGCACTGATTTCCTTAAGGACTCCCCTGATTTGAGTTGTCACGATTTGATCTGTTATGTTCTTTTCACGCTCTTCCAAAGTCTCGCCAACGCACACAATTGGCGTCAGACCATGGGCTAACGCCTTCTTTGCTTTTCTGTTGATCAGTTCATTAGTCTCGCCAAAATACTGCCGCCGTTCCGAATGGCCCAGTATTACATAGCTGCAGCCGACCGACTTGAGCATTTTCGGGGAGATCTCTCCGGTGAAAGCTCCCTCATCTTCCAGGTACATATTCTGTGCGCCGAGCGCGATCGGGCTTCCTGAGGTTAAGGAGTGTGCCAACGCCAACGAGGTGAAGGGTGGGCAGATAATGACCTTCGTGGTTCCGAGGGGAAACTCGAGTTTTGCCTTGAGACCGTCAATGAGTTCCTTCGACTCATCTGGAGTCTTGAACATTTTCCAATTGCCAGCAATCGTTTTCGGGCGCATCAGAGTACCTTCCGCTGGTTCGTTGATGATTCGATAGGGATCTTCATCGCTCGTGCGACGATCCATGAAAATCCGCTAGATCAGACAAGACTATGCAGCAATCGCTTTTGTTACCTTCTCCGCCGCCTCTTTGAGTGTGCCAGCCACAAGAAATCTGAGGCCAGAATTCTTGAGAATTTCTGCGGCAAGGTCCGCATTCGTTCCGGCAAGACGAATAACGATCGGAACCTGGACATCGACTTTCTTTGCTGCCTCAACGACTCCGGTTGCCACTCGATCGCATCGGACAATACCTCCGAAAATATTGATCAAGACCGCTTTGACGCTTGGATCTTTGAGGATGATTCTGAAGCCTGATTCCACAGTCGCGGCATTCGCACCCCCTCCAACGTCAAGAAAATTGGCCGGCATTCCTCCCGCCAGCTTGATGATGTCCATCGTCCCCATTGCCAGTCCGGCGCCGTTCACCATGCAGCCGACATTTCCGTCCAGCTTGATATAGTTCAAGTTCGACGCGGATGCCTCAACCTCGAGCGGATCTTCCTCTTCGATGTCCCGCAAATCTGCATACTCAGGATGTCGATCCAACGCATTGTCGTCGAAGTTGATTTTTGCGTCGAGTGCGATTACAAGCCCTTCCTGTGTCACAACCAGCGGATTGATTTCCGCCAACGATGCATCAGTTGCCTCATAGGCCTTGGCCAGTGAAACGAGGAACTTCACACCGTTTTTGAATACATCGCCCGTCAGGCCCAGCCCGAAGCATAGCTTTCTCGCCTGGAACTGGGTCAGCCCGACGATCGGATCGATGGCTTCTTTGAGAATTTTCTCGGGTGTCTCGGCGGCAACCTTTTCAACTTCCACACCCCCCTCTGTCGATGCCATCACGACATTAAGGGAACGCGTGCGATCCAGCGTAATGCCAATGTACAGCTCGCGGGCAATGTTCATGCCTTGCTCGATCAGAAGACGGCGAACGATTCTTCCTTCCGGCCCGGTTTGATGCGTCACGAGCCGCATTCCGAGAATCTCGCCGGCTCGCTCACGGACTTCTTCGAGACTTCGAGCCAACTTGACCCCACCCCCCTTGCCCCGTCCTCCGGCATGGATTTGCGCCTTGACAACCCACACGCCTCCGCCGATTTTTTCGGCAGCCCTCACCGCTTCGTCGATCGTGAAGGCAACATGTCCGTCAGGGACGGGCACATTGAATCGTTTCAATATCTCTTTTCCTTGATACTCATGAATTTTCATGCATCACTCCGGATTGATGTAATAAGAACTGAACTCTCTACTCGGATTCGGTGGCTGCCGACTTCCATTCCTCGATTGCTTTCAACGCTCCGAGATATTCAGGAATCGGCACAAAGACCTTTGCCGGTCGACTCAAATTGCTCCGTGATTGGGGCGAATCTCCTCCGCCGTCCCATGCGTAGCCGACAGAGCTAAAATTCTGAACCAGGACACGGAAGCCAGCGGTTTCCAGGACTGATTTCGCCAGCTCGGAATCATTGATTTCGGTCGATTGGAAAACCTTTGCCCAATCTTGCCGGACTTCGACCTTCGAGTGCTCCCCGCACAGTGTTCGGCCATTCACAATTTTTGAGCAATCCCGACAGACGAGTATCCTGCAAATAATGCACACCCCGCTGGCGACATTTCTCGTGTGAGTTTCGCAGTTGGACACATGCGATTCGCCGATCAAGACTCCACAGTGGGGACAGAAATCACTGTCTGCCGTCACCTCTTCAGCGCAATTGCTGCATTTCGTCATGTTCAATGCCATCGAGAATCGTTATTACTAACTGATGTTACGCAAGGGTATGGTTTAGATCGTTTCTATGTCGCTCCTACGGGGCTTGAATACAGGTGGATCATTCGTTCTACAAATATTTCGTCCCTCCGGGACTGTAAACCCATGAACTTTGCTGCAATAACGCGTATTTCCAACGCTCCGTTAGGCCTGCCTGCCGCAGGCGGGAGCGAAATATCTGTAGCAACGCACAAGCATCAATGTTCAAGCCCCAGCCGGTCCGCCGGAGTTGTAACGTAGGCGGAAGGGGCGACATGATACAGGTTCTTGTCCTTCTGCGTAACGTGAGTTACTAAAAGGAACTTTGACCAAAGTATGAATGATTTTCGCGTAAATCAATTTGGTCGGAACAGTTCCACCGTACGGCTGCCACTGTCACAGGCACTATCACTCCGGGGGTGACAACTGGTACCATTATCCGCCGGTGATCAAATGAATAACCTCGACATTGTCTCCCTCCTTGAATGTCGCCGCATCGCGTTCTTCATGTCTCACCAGTTTTCCATTCACCTTGATGACGAGACTCTTAAACGAGAATCTCTTCAAGGTGAGCAGCTCGCTGATGGTCAGCATAGCTTGTTTGGTCTCCAGGACCTCTTCTCTGTTGTTCAGCGTGATTCTCATTCTATCGGTCTTTGCCCAGGAGCAATTCAAGTGCAATGTTTGCCATCATATTCGAAACGATACCGACACGGGGGGCCAGCGGCGGATTATTCTCGCTTGCCTCGGAGACCCCATCGCCAACCAGATGTAGATTGCCGGAATGTCTGATCGTGATCGATTCGTTCCCACCCCAGCCGGCCATTCCCACGCCTGAGACGATAGGCATGTTCGGCAGTGTCGACAAGACCGTTTCGATAATCATTTCTTTCATCGCTGATTTGTCAAATGCTTCCAGGATCACGTCACATCCCGAGAAGAGATCGAGCACTTCCTTCGGACCCAGCTTGACGATATGTGCAGCGACGTCAACAGCGGGATTGATGCGGGCGATATTCTGTTTCAAGGAAGGTGCCTTCGGCTTGCCAATTTGATCGTAGAAATAGTACTGGCGATTCAGGTTGCCTTCCTCGATGACGTCGTCATCCGCGATGATTAATTTGCCGACACCGACTCTGGCGAGTGCAACGGCCGCATTGGAGCCGAGTCCACCGCATCCAGCGATCGCCACACTTTTGGTTTTCAACTTCTCTTTGATATCCGCGAATCGCATTGTCACATGAGAAGCATGGTCAGCGTCTGACTGAGGAAGAAATCCCCGATTTCAACGTGGGGGCTCAGCGAGAATCGGGACGGTGATCTATTTTGGGTTCAAGTCCCCATTCTCATACTTGGTCCGAAGCTCAACGAGTTCCGGCAAATCCATCCCAAGTTTCCTGAGCCGCTCAAGGGTCGGGACACCATTCTTGTCCCATCCCCGCCGTACATAAACAGCATCAAGCAGCTGCTCATACCGCCCTTCCCGGTACTTCCTCATGACGGCCATTTTCTCTTCGACCGACTTTCCGGTGGGATCGAAGCCGACGATTTCCTTCAACTGCTTGTCGTATTTTTCCTCCCGGGATAAGTATTCTTCTCTGGTTACCGGTCCCGCGGCTCGGTATGGCTGGGCATCCCATTTTCTGGTTCCGAATCCTCTTCGTAGGTTGAACATCCGCTGGAACTGGTAGACCCGTTCGGAATCTTCAAGGAGACGGCTCTTGTCGAATTCCCTCCCCGTCACGGCTTTGTAGATTGTGACGTAATTGTCGACATGTTCGGGCACTTTGGCCGGCTCACTTGTCTCCGCATTGCTTTTTGGTTCGACATCATTCCATGGGAGTTTGCAGAAACCGCACAATCCGAACCAAGTCCGGAACATCGGGAAGTAATACAGCGCTTCGGCTTTGTCCTCAAAGGTGGGGATCTGATTGTTCACCATGTCCATGAAGATCAACCACGCCTCATCGTGCTGGGGTCCTTTGTTGGTCATCGCATAGCCGCCTTGTTGCGCGAGCGATTCCTTCGACATGTATTGAGAGTACTCCAGGCCTTTGTTCTCCATCGCAATGTCTTGCAGGAATTTTGGATCTCCCCAACCCTTCTCCGCGAGGTAGTTCTTGATCTTCCGCACACCCTTGCCGGCGATCTTCCCAAAGCCTTCACCTTTGGCGACCATGTGCAGGAGCTCCATGGCTGAGTCTGCGTTTCCAAAATTCAGTTTCAACCCGCCTGTGCGTTCGAGGTTGAGAATACCCCGTTCGTAGCATTCCATCAGGAAGGCAACTGTTGTACCCCATGAAATCGTGCACACGCCGTAGGTGTCGCAGTAGAAATTCGTTTCGATGACATAGTCAGAGTTGAAGATGCCTGCGTTCGACGCGATGCCGGCTGCAGTTTCATATTCCGGGCCGTCCACGATAACACAATGCCCCTTATAAGGCCCTGACCGCAACACGTAGTTGTTCACTCCTTTGGCGCAACTCATGTTACAGCCAAGCCAGCAGCCATCGAACGAGCCCTGTTCAAAACGTGCTTTCCACGTTTCTCCATCGATGAAGCCCCGCACATCGTTGTGGCTTCCGTACTGGAAGTTGTTAACCGGGAGCAGGTCATAATCATTCATGATTTCGACAAGGTGCGCAGTCCCCTTGGTCCTCATCTCGTTCTGTGAATCGTCCAACTCCCGCATCTCCTTGTTAAATCTCTGTCCCCTCTCGGTGATGGCCTTCATGTCCACAACATGGTTTAAGTCGTTGTCGACTTTCGATACCAGAGCCACCAGCGCTTTGATTTTCTTATCCCGGAATACCGTTCCGATTCCGCCGCGACCCGCCTGCTTCAGTCGCACGCGTTTCTTTCGCTTGTCGTAGAAACTGAAGTTCAGCATCCCGATCAGTGAATGTTCCGCCGCCACTCCGGTCGATACGACCGCGATTTTCATCTTGTCAGATTCTTCCGGACAGTACATTTCGGTGAGAGCTTCCGCCAATTCATGACTGTTGATGGGATCGGCCGGCGCCTCCTCGATTCGGATCGTTCCGCCTTCACGCCCGTCCAAAATGACGATGACGTCCTGCTTCGCTTTTCCCTGAAGCTCGATCGCATCGAATCCGCACGCTTTCAGGAATGGGCCAAACCAGCCGCCGACATTGCTGTCCATTGCTGAATCTGTCTGGGGTGAAATCGTCACCACGAGAGATTTCCCCGTGCCTGAGTATTGCGTAATGCCACAGACAGGTCCGCCGGAAATTACAATCTCGTTCTCCGGGTCATTCCATCGTGTCTCCGGAGTGGTTGCATCCCACAAATACTTCAGGCCGTACCCTTTGCCGCCGATAAATTTCTCTTTCATCTGCTTCGGCACGTCCTTGATCTTGATGGCATTGTCCGAGAGATTGATATGGACAGTCTTGTCCGAATAGCCTCGGACCATGGGGGCTATTTCATATTTGAATTCTCTGATGAGTTTACGCGCTTCGACTATTTTCAGAACGTCCATGGGGTTTTCTCCTGATCCAGATCGTAGAGGTGAACGACACAACCTGCCTGTTCCTGTTGAAATATAGCAAGGAATCGAGCAAAACCCAACGGTGTCGGTGAGGGAGTTGATGAAGTATCAAATAATTGTTACACTTTGTGTAACATTAAGCAGATATGTCAGCGTCCAACAAACTATCCACCGCCGTCAAGGCGCTTTGCTACCTGGCAAAGGTCTTTCCGGATTCGAAGCCCAGCTCTGAAATCGCGGCCGCCATTGGCGTCAATGCCTCGAAGCTCCGCCATATTCTTTCTCAATTGTTGAAAAGTGAAATCGTCGGCAGCACGAAGGGTGCGAACGGCGGATTCTTTGTGGCCCAGGATTTCACGTCCCTGAGCCTCTTCGAAATCTACGCAGCATTAGATGAGAAGAAACTCATCGACTTTGATGTTGCAGACGCGAGGAACGCGAAGGACAAGAACACGAAGACGTACAACGATTACTTTGATCATCTCTTTGGCGATCTTCAGCATGACATCGAGGAGAGGTTGCGAACAATCAAACTCGAACAAATCCGGAAAGACCATGGAGCCATCAAGAAGTAGATTAGGCGCATTCATCGTGATTGCCCCACTGGTGTTCATCTCTACCTCACCCGTGCGTGCGCAGGTTTCGGAAAACGCGTTGATCGTCTTTCATGCGGGAAGTCTTTCCGTTCCCTTTGAACGCATTCTCGATGGATTTAGGAAGGAACATCCACGACTGGAGGTTTTTAAGGAAATTGCCGGCAGCAGAGAGTGCGCACGCAAGATCTCCGATCTGAGGAAACCGTGCGACATTTTCGCGTCGGCAGACTACCTTGTCATTGACAGTCTTCTTATTCCCTCCTTTGCGGATTGGAATCTCAAGTTTGCGACGAACGAGATGGTGATTGTCTACGGGGACAAATCACGAAGATCGAACGATATCAACCGAGGTAACTGGTTTGATATTCTTCTCGACGACAACATTCCCCTGGGTCGTTCTGATCCCAATGCCGATCCATGCGGTTATCGAACCATTTTCACGCTAAAATTGGCCGAAATGTTCTACCACAAACGAGGTCTGGCAGATCAGCTTCTGATAAAAAACCCTGAATATGTAAGACCAAAAGAAGTCGATTTGTTGTCCCTTCTCGAAGCTGGCGAGCTTGATTACGTCTTCCTGTACCGCTCTGTCGCGGAGCAGCATCATCTCAAATATCTGTCGCTGCCGGACAGCATCAATTTGAAGAATGCTGAACTGGAGGACGTGTACAGAAATGTCACGGTTGTTCTGTCCGGGAAGAAACCGGGTGAGACAATCACGCAGGTCGGAGGCTCCATCGTGTACGGAGTGACTATTCCGAACAATGCCCCACATCCTGAACTCGCGAAACAATTCATCCATTTTCTCCTGAACAAGGAGAAGGGACTCAAGATCATGGAGCAACTTGGACAGCCGACGGTTGTGCCGTCTGCCTGCGATCAGTTCGACAAGCTGCCCGACGAGTTGAAACACTACGCAACAAAAAGAGGTGGGCGACCTGAATGACGTCCCTGGGCAAAAACAGCACCGGCCTTCAACTCGTCTTTACGTTCCTCGGCGGCGTGGTCATTCTGTTTATTATTGCGCCGATTGCCGGGATGTATCTCGACACTTCGTTCGCCCTCGTCGGTGAAGCCTTCCATTCGACGGAGGTTCGTGAGAGTATTTGGCTCAGTCTCTGGACTTCGATGGCAGGGACACTCTTCTTTTCCATTTTTGCCATTCCGCTGGCGTACGTGCTCGCGCGAAAATCCTTTCCGCTCAAGAGCCTCGTCAACGGCATCATCGACATTCCGATCGTCATTCCACATTCGGCCGCAGGAATTGCCATACTGGGAATTCTCACACGAGAAAGTGTTCTCGGAAGAAGCGCAGAGGTCATGGGATTCAAGTTCGTCGGAAGTCCCTTCGGGATCATGGTAGCCATGGCATTTGTCAGCATCCCGTTTCTTATCAACGCGGCCCGCGACGGCTTTGCCAGCGTCCCTGAGCGGCTGGAAAAGATCGCACTCACACTCGGAGCTTCTCCGGCGAGAGCATTTTTCACGATCTCTGTTCCAATGGCGTGGCGTCCCATCCTTTCTGGCTTTATCCTCATGTGGGCACGCGGCATGAGTGAGTTCGGCGCCGTTATTATTATCGCCTACAATCCGAAGACTGCGCCGGTCATGATTTACGAACGCTTCACGTCGTTCGGACTCAACTATGCTCTTCCTGCAGCAGTCCTGTTTGTCACCGTTTGCCTCACTGTTTTTGTCGCTCTCAGGCTCATCAAGAGAAAGAATTGAGATGCTCAACGTCGACAACATATCATTGCAGGTTGGCAACTTTTGTTTGAAGAACGTCAGCTTCACGGTCGATGCCGGCGACTATTTTGCCATCCTGGGCGTTTCGGGAGTCGGCAAAAGTCTGCTTCTCGAAACAATCGCCGGCCTCGTCACTCCTCTCTCCGGCACGATTACACTCCGGGGACGAGACATCACAAAAGTCCACATCCAACGACGAAATATCAGCATTGTCTATCAGGACTCAGATCTCTTTCCGCATTTGTCGGTGTATGAGAATATTGCTTATCCTCTCAGAAGCACGAAGGCGAAGCAGCTTCACGAAACCGTGCTGAGGTGTGCAGAAACGACGGGGATCGCTGAAAAGCTCCAACGGAGGCCGGCAACGCTCTCGGGTGGAGAATATCAACGAGCCACCCTGGCCAGAAGCCTCGCCGCAGATTCAGATATTTTCTTGCTGGATGAACCACTATCTTCTCTCGACGCACATGCGAGGTCTGAACTACGGTCACTCCTCCGAAGGCTCAATCGGAACGGTGTCACGGTCGTCCATGTGACGCATGACTATGAAGAGGCAATATCCCTCGCAACAAAAATCGGGATCATGGAAAACGGTGGTTTGGTACAGATCGATACACCCGAGAATATTTTCCGGCATCCAAAATCGGAATTCGTTGCCCATTTTGTGGGCACGAAGAACTTTTCCAGGGGATATATCAAGACCGTCCCCGGAAAAGAACTGAAACAATTCATTTCCAACGGTGTTCCGATGACCTGCCTGACAGACCTTCCGGACGGTGAGGCATATCTCATGGTTCGCCCGGACGAAATCACAGTCGCGAGGTCGAAGCACGCCAGTAGCAGCCAGAACCAGTTCAAGGGTACGATTACAGACATCGCTCCCGGAAGACTCGGGGTGGAAATAACTGTCGACGCGGGATCTCCCTTCGTATCGACAATATCCTCGGAATCTCTGAAATCGCTGAAGCTGGGAATCGGACAGAGCGTCTGGATCAGCTTCAAGGCTTCTTCCTGCAAACTGTATCGTTAAGTGAACCTGAACCATGATCACGCTTGAACAGGCTATCGACCTCCTTCGTGCAACTACAATCCGTCTCGAGACCGAGAGGGTCGGGCTGAATGATTGTCTTTACCGGGTGTTGCGTGAGGATATCGTTTCCGATATCGATATGCCGCCGTTCGACAAGTCTGCGGTGGATGGCTACGCGTGCAGAATGCAAGATTTGTCAAACTCGTTGGAGGTCATCGAAGTCATACCGGCCGGATCACCGCCGGTGCGTTCGGTCGGTCCAAATCAATGCTCAAAGATCATGACGGGTGCCATGATGCCAGCCGGAGCGGATTGCGTCGTCATGGTCGAGCACACTGAATCTACGGCACTGAATACGATACGGTGTACAAGGGACACAACAGCTGTTAATATCTGCCGAAAAGGCGAGGATGTGGTCAAAGGTGAAAAGCTGATTTCCAACGGAACCCGGATTACGCCAAACAAAGTCGCATCGCTCGCGCTGGCCGGCTTCGCCAATCCGCTTGTGAGCAGAAAACCAACTGTCGGCATCATTGCCACCGGCGATGAGATTGTGGAACCATCCGTCGTCCCCCAGCTTTCACAAATCCGGAATTCAAACTCTCCACAGCTGTTCGCGCAGATCCTTGAGTTCGGTTGCATTCCAAGACCCTACGGGATTGTCAAGGATTCACAGCAAGCAATCCGCGCACAGGTTGCCAAAGGATCGGAAGAAAACGATCTCCTCATCCTGACCGGTGGCGTTTCCATGGGGGACCTGGATTTCGTTCCCGCTATCCTCGAACAGGAAGGATATCAGATTCTTTTCCGCCAAGTCGCTATTCAACCCGGTATGCCGACAGTCTTTGCGCGGAAAGGATCAAAGTTCGCGTTCGGCATTCCCGGAAATCCAGTCGCAGCATTCATCGTCTTTGAAGTTATCGTGAAAGAACTTCTGGCCTCCATGTTGGGTCTCAAATCGTTCATACGTTGTGTACGATGTCCGCTTTCAGGCGACATCAAGCGTCAGCGAAGCGGAAGGATCGGCTGGAGGCCGGTGAAGATGACTCCCGACGGCAAAGCACAACCAGTCGAATATCACGGCACAGCACACATCAGCGCCTATGCTTCCGCTTTCGGAATCGTCCCGATTCCAATTGGGATCAACGAAATGAAGGAAGGCGAGTTTGTCGAAGTCCGCTTGATTTGATCGGTGGATTATTGATACTACGGAGGAATGCATGCAAAAACTGACGCATATAGATTCAGACGGACGCCCAAATATGGTCGATGTGAGTGGGAAGAACGTCCAACATCGGACCGCGACTGCCGAAGGATTCATTCGCCTGCAACCTGAGACGATTCAGCTCATCCGGGACGAAAAGATCAAGAAGGGGAATGCTCTCACCGTTGCCGAAATTGCAGGGATCCAGGGAGGAAAGAAGACTTCCGAGCTCATCCCCCTGTGTCATCCGCTCCAAATCACCAAAATCGATGTAAAGGCGGAGCTCGTCGGCGACGGTGTGCGAGTGACGTGCCTGGCAAAGTGCGTCGGCCAAACTGGAATCGAAATGGAGGCCCTGACCGCCGTATCCGTTGCGCTTTTGACCGTGTACGACATGTGCAAGGCAGTCGACAAGGAGATGACAATACACGGAGTACGACTTCTGGAAAAACAGAAGAGCGACGCAGGAGAATCGACATGAACGGACTTTGGATACTCCTGGCGTGGTTCACCATTCCAATGCTCACGGCGCATTGCCAGCAAGAGAGAACTCAGAAGAGCGAGCACATCGGCCAGGGACGAACCTATGAACTCAAGAGCATTCGAATCGAGGGAGAAGTCGACGAGGCCGGGACTTTCGACCTGACCTCCCTGGCTCTTCACAGCTTTCCTGTGAAAGAGCTCGCCTTGGAGAATGGAAAGGAACAATTCAAAGGAGCTTTCACATATTCGGGCTATTCGCTTTCCGATGTCCTTAATTCAACAGGGATCAAGAAGGCGAATGCCAGTGATTATCCCCCATTCGTCGATCTCTACTTGGTCATCGAGAACGCCAAAGGGGAAAAAGTTGTCGTGAGTTGGGCTGAAGTCCAGTATTCGCGAGACCCTCATCGGTTTCTTCTGACAACGAGCGTGGAACCCATTGTACCTTCAAAGATAAAAGCAACCTGGCCACTCCCGGACGAATCCAGATTGATTTGCGGGAACGACAGACTCAATGCACGATTCCTCAACCGCCCGACGAGAATCACTGTGCATTCGTTTAAGGGATCATTCGCTGGCACAAAAAGACAAAACATGTTTTCACCCGATATTACGGTGTTTTCGAATGGTCGCAGTTCCAAAATCGTTGAAATTGACGCGAACGTCGAAAAACGAACGCATACTCATGTCGGATTTGGACATGGAATGGGCTTCAAAGGTTTGACGACGATTCAGGGCTTCGTCTTGGCGCAGGTCCTGAAAGGTCTTGTAGATCCAGAGATGGACGCGTTGCGACAAGCGATTCTGGTTGTCTCCGCAAAAGACGGTTATCGCGCCGTTCTGAGTGTGTCTGAAATCTTCAATCGATCTGATAACGTCGATTTTCTTCTGATCGACAGGAACGAATCGACCGAGGATGGGCGTTATATATTGTTCGCCACTCCGGATTTCTATGTCGATAGGAATGTCAAGGCAATCGCGAAAATGGAGGTCACCTTTATCAAGGACTGAGTGCAACGAATCCGTTGCCATGCTGGAAAGACATACGATTTTCATTTGACCCTTAAGGAGCAACAATGAACAACGCAATTTTCAATCTCGAAGTCCCGACAAACGAGCCACTTCTCGGTTATATGGAAGGTTCTCCCGAGCGCAAGGCGCTTGAACAAGAACTCAAACGCCAGGCTTCGACCGTCATCGATATCCCGATTATCATCAACGGCAGGGAAGTCCGGACAGGAAAGACCAAAAGAGTCGTCATGCCGTGCGATCATGGTCACGTTCTGGCGACCTATCATGAAGCGGGTCCCGAGGAAACATCGAAAGCCATTGATGCAGCCCTCGCCGCCAAAGAGTCGTGGATGACTCTCTCGTGGATCGAGCGCGCCGCCATCTGCAACAAGGCCGCAGAACTCATGACGACAAAATACCGGCCGCTGCTGAGCGCCGCGACAATGTTGGGACAGGCAAAAAATATCTACCAGGCAGAGATCGACGGGATCGGTGAGACTGCCGATTTCCTGCGGTTCAATTCGTATTTCATCTCCAAGATCTACGGGGAACAGCCTTTCTCCACTCCACAGCAGATGAACCGGACGGAATACCGACCGCTTGAAGGATTTGTATTCACGGTTTCACCGTTCAATTTCACGGCGATCGGTTCAAACCTGAACATGGCGCCGGCGCTGATGGGAAATACGACGGTCTGGAAACCCGCTTCTACTTCCGTGTTGTCCAATTACTACCTGATGAAGATCTTTGAAGAGGCCGGATTGCCCGATGGAGTCGTCAATTTCTTGCCGGGATCGGGAGCCACGATCGGGAATGTCGCGCTGAGTTCACGGGATTTGGCAGGTGTGCACTTCACCGGTTCAAACGGCACCTTCAACTGGATTTGGAAAAAAGTGTCGGAGCAGTTGGAAACATACAAGACATATCCCAAGCTCATCGGCGAAACCGGCGGCAAGGACTTCATTTTTGTCCATGCCTCAGCGGATCCCGATCAAGTGGTCACTGCGATGGTGCGGGGATCCTTTGAATACCAGGGACAGAAGTGTTCCGCCTCCTCAAGGGCGTATGTGCCGAGATCACTCTGGCCCGAGATTAGGGAGAAGCTTGTCACGATGCTCTCGCGCGTAAAGGTCGGCGACGTGAGAGACTTCGATGCGTTCGTTAATGCGGTGATCGATGAGTCGTCGTACAACAGGATCATGGACTACATCGGAAAGGCCAAAGCCAGTTCATCGGCGAGGATTATTGCGGGGGGAACGGGAGACAAGTCGAAGGGATATTTCATACAGCCGACCGTCATCGAAGTGGGCGATCCTCATTTCATCACCATGGAAGAAGAGATCTTTGGGCCTGTGTTGACCGTTTACGTGTACGAAGACCGATCGTATCTGGAGACCCTGGCTCTGTGCGATCGGACATCACCCTACGCCCTCACAGGGGCCATCTTTGCGCGAGATCGAAAGGCACTCGTGAAAGCGTGTCAGGTGCTTCGGTACGCGGCCGGCAATTTCTACTACAACGACAAGCCGACCGGGGCCATGGTGGGGATGCAGCCTTTCGGCGGAGCTCGAGGCTCGGGTACGAATGACAAGGCGGGTGGTGTGATGAATCTCCTGAGGTGGACGTCTCCCCGAACGATCAAGGAGAATTTCCTGCCGCCGACAGATTTTCCGTATCCCTACATGAAGTAGACAGAACAGAAATGCGTTGCAGGCACCCGAGTCAGTTTACTTCCTGAGAGCCCCAACGATGGTATCATGCACCTTTGGACGAACTTCAAAGATCTTCTGGTGACTTCTGCTCGGATAGACTCGGTTCGTCAGGAAAATGACGATGAGGTTCTTTTCCGGGTCGACGGCGACGGACGTACCCGTGAATCCCGTATGTAGAAATGTTTTGGGCGACAACAAGGATCCAGCCCATGATTTCGTCGGATTCTTCGTATCCCAGCCAATCGCCCGAGTGCTTTTTTCCGACTGCCGCTGCGTAAATCTTCCAACAGTGGATTCGTTGATGTAGCGACGGCCTCCATAGGTGCCGCCTTCGAGGAGCATCTGCAGCAGTATTGCCAGGTCGGACGCCGTCGAGAACAATCCTGCATGTCCGGACACGCCCCCGAGCGTCGCCGCGTTTTCGTCATGGACCCTTCCGCGGACCGCCAAACCGGTTTTCTGCCAGTACGTATCAATCTCCGTCGGAGCAATGCGATTCCATACCTGAGAAGGTGGATTGTAAGCGGTGGATTTCATCCCCAACGGTTTGAAGAAAACCGAATCAACATATCTATCCAGTGTCACACCGGACACTTTTTCGATCACCTTTCCCAGAGTGATAAGGCCGAGGTCGCTGTAGATCGTCGAGTCCCCCGTCCTGTAAATCAGAGGCGTCGCAAAAACCGAGTCGGTCACGCATTTGGGGTCGGTGCAGAACTCATAGGTCTTGCGCCACGCCGGCAATCCGCTGTTATGAACCAAAAGATTGTAGAGGGTGATCTTCTCCTTCCCATTCTGTCCGAATTGGGGAATGATGCTGACCACCAGATCTTCCAAGTTGATCTTCCCTTCGTCCACAAGACGCATCACCGCGTTCGTCGTTGAAATCACTTTTGTCACCGATGCGAGATCGTAGATCGTGTTTGTTTCAACCGGCTTCGAATAGAGCTCATAGTCATACGTTCCATACGCCTTGTGGTAGGCGACCATCCCATCTTTCGCGACAAGTAAAACGGCTCCGGGAAACGCAGAATCCCGGATAGCAGCCCCGACGACGTTGTCCACCTCGGTGAGTTTGGTGAAATCGAACCCTGCTCCATCGGTCCCTCCCATTTGAAGTGTCGACTTCGGATACTCGACCCCATCGCCGAACTTGTAGGAACCCGGAATCGTGATCGGCAGTTTCCCCGTTGCGGGCTGCTCAGCAAACAGAACTTCTGCCGCGGCTTCCTGCATGCATTCTGCATCGGAGTAGGTGCAGACATACGTGTCGACCTTCGGAAAATCCATGACGACATAGGGATTCCCGAATGAGACGGCGACCATCGGTTTACCCAGTGCCAGAAGGGTTTTGATGAATTCAGACTGTTTTGGTTCCACAAACCCGGTCATCTCCCCGGACCTTGTGTACAAGTGAAGCTGACACAGGATGAGGTCGGCGCGCCTCGCCTTTGCCATGGCCGAATCATACTCGAGCACATTGCTTCGCGGATCGACCTTGGCCATTTCCAACGCACCATATCGTTCTTTGACAAGACCGTGAAAATATTTTCCGTCCGTCGGGTCTTCGGTGTCTGAGATGACGATATCAAGAATTGTCCGTTTGTCCACTTTGGGGAGTGGGAGGACATTGTTCTTATTACCCAGGACGGTAACAGCATTCCTCGCAATTTCTTTGGCGATCAACTGGTTCTTCCTCGACCCCACGACTTCACCCGCTTTCTCATAGTCGGTGAACCGGTTTTTGTCGAGGCCGACCCATTGTTTCATTTGGAGGAGCTTTCGAACGGAATAGTCGATTCTGCTTTGCGAAATCTCCCCGCGGTTGACGGCAGCCACGATGGCATCGACGGAGAGGTCGACATTCACCGGCATCAGCACCAAATCGATTCCGGCCTTGATGGCCATGACCGCTGCCTGTCCCGGAGCATAATTTTTGGCAACTCCCTGCATCACCATCGCATCCGTCACGATGAGTCCGTCAAACTTGAGTTCGTCCTTGAGGAGTCTCGTCGTAATCGAAGGCGAGACGGTGCCGGGAATACCGGAGGCTGTATCGATCGCCGGAACCGAGATGTGACCGACCATGACAGAGAGCGCTCCGGCGTCAATGGATTCCTTGAAAGGCCGCAGCTCGAGTTCATCGAGGCGCTTGCGGTCGATGGTCAGGTTCACCATGCCAAGATGTGTATCGATGTCCGAATCCCCATGACCGGGAAAATGTTTGACCGTCGCGATCACGCCGGCATCCTGTGTCCCTCGTACGAACGCCTTTGACATTTCCGTGACCAGGACCACGTCATCGCCAAATGCTCTCGTATTGATGACCGGATTCTTCGGATGGGTATTTACGTCTGCCACGGGTGCGTAGTTCTGATGGACACCGAGAGCCTTCGCCTCTTCGGCCGTAACGCGGCCCATTTCATAGGCGAACGTTGGATTCCGCGTTGCTCCCACCGCCATGGCACGCGGAAATGTCGTCGAGTTGCGCACTCTCATCCCCATACCATACTCAAGATCGCACGTGATCAACAATGGAATCTTCGCAAGCTTCTGCAACCGGTTCACTTGGGCCGGATATTCGTAGACATCGCCTATGGAAAAGATGAAACCACCCAGCTTGCGATCCCGGGCAAGGCGCTCGAGCTCCAGCCAATGATCAGAGTCAAAGGGATAGTACTTGCCGGGAGTCCAGACAAACACGAGCTGGGCGACTTTTTCTTCGAGGGACATCTGGCTGAGGGTCGATTCCACCCACGCAGATTTGATGTAGGTCCTTCCGTACAATTCCCGGGGCAGGTCGCTTGACGTGTTGGGGACGGTTCCCCCGCAACCGAGGAGAGAGATGGAGAGGAAGAAAACAAGGAGAAGATGCGCTTTCATGATTCTTGATAGCTCCAGGGTGCGGTGAAGGAAATCCTCGTGTGGAATTGATGAGAAAGTACGAAGGGAAGGTGTGAGATACAATTCGAGAGTTCCCATTCGGCTTTAATGACGGAAGCTGGAAGCACAGACGAAAACCCTCTTTTTGCCACCCCCGAAGGGGTCCCTTTGGGACAAGGCACCAAGTCTCAAAGAAAAAGGATTGA
>Ga0315286_10002635_pt1 | contig 16784 bp, 10 predicted proteins | sample YL17G10_0_MG_FD_205038 | JGI IMG/M metagenome (GOLD analysis project Ga0315286, IMG submission 205038) | Sediment microbial communities from Yellowstone Lake, YNP, Wyoming, USA - YL17G10_0 | ecosystem: Environmental > Aquatic > Freshwater > Lake > Sediment | place: USA: Wyoming | collected...
CCAAGGAAAAGATGCGCCTGGCTGACATCCTCATCAATAAGGTCGAGAAGACGCTCCTGCCCGGGCTCCGCAAGGCCATCGAGGTCGTCGAGGTCGCGACTCCCCTGACCAACGTCCGCTTCACGAGCAACCCCCGGGGCGCGATCTACGGCTGGGACCAGACCGTCGACAACTCCGGGAACCGGCGCTTCCCGCAGACGACACCCATCAAGAACCTCTACCTCTCCGGCGCCTGGACGTTCCCGGGCGGGGGGTACGGCGCCTGCATCCCCAGCGGCCTCGTCTGCTTCAGCCGGGTGATGGCGGACTGGAAAGGCTGACAATTTCGGCTCGGCGGCCAGGGTCGTCCCCTCGTCCCTCTTTGGTCCCCGGGAAGGCGTGTGCTATAGTGAGGGCGTGAAAATCATCAACTCGCCTGTCTCCTTGGCAGACCTGAAGGCCATGGCCCAAGACGGCTTCGGGAACCTGGTCAAGGCCGTGGTCGATGTGGATCGCGAGATCCTGGCCGTCGACGGCGAGCTCCATGCGGACGAGGAGGCGCTGCTTCTCGAGAACGGGTCCCAGCAAAGGAACCTGTGGGGGATCAACATCTATCCCGAGCTCGAAGGCGCGGACCGGATTGAATTCGATTCCATGATCAATATCCGGCCTGCCCAGGGGAATCGCTCCCGGGGCGTCGATAATTTGGAGATCCGGGAAAAGATCATTCAAGTGGTTCATAAGCGGATATCGACATGAGCATTCAACATCGGGAACTGGCGGCGGGGCGCTGGCAGAGCCTGTCCTTTGTTGAACAGCTGGCCAACGTCGGGAGCGAGGTCGAGCGGGCGCTGAATTGGCGCCAAAAACAAAACACCGATTACAGCCTGCTAGCTCTCGACCGGGCCTTGGAGCTCCTCGACCTGACGATCGCCGATCCTAGGCACCGCCGCCGTCTCCGCGAGTTGACCCGGCTTCGCGAGACACTCCTGGATTATTTCCTCGGAGATAATCAGTACGCTTCTACAGATAAACTCTGGAGAAATTACTTCTATGCCTTCGGTTATGCCGCCGCTTTGACGAGAAGGCCATCGGATCAGAATCGAACTTATTGACGTTCTTGGCGCGCCGCGAAGAAGGGCCGATTTAGGGGGGGGCAAGCCAGGAGTCAGTTCCCGAAGGTCAGGTGCCGCCAGGCGGGGGTCGAGGGGGGAGGACAAACGACCTCCACGTCTTCGTCTCTCGCCGGATGAGGGAACTGGATCTTCCAGGAATGCAGGAGATATCCTGTCTCCCCGGGAAGCGCGGCGTACTCGTCATCGATGGCGTCAGCCCGGGGTATTCCGCCCGCCTGATAGAGTAGGTCACCCACTAGGGGGAATCCCGCGTAGCTGAGGTGGATCCGGATCTGATGGGGACGCCCCGTGGGGATCGTCACTTCGAGGAGCGTAGCGTTCTCTTCGGGGAGCCGACGGATCACCCGGACGTGGCTTATCGACGGCCGGCCGTCGGAGCGATACGCGTGGACGGTGGCCGGACGCCGATACGGGACAGGTCCGATGGGCGCGTCGACCGTGAAGGTGTCAGGCATCGCGGTCCCTGAGGCCAGGGCCAGATAGACTTTGAGGATCCGCCTTTCCTTCATGGCCGTCGTCAATAGCCGCGCGGTCCGGGCGTTGCGGGTAAAGAGAATGGCCCCGGACGTGCCGCGGCCGAGGCGATGAAGCGGCGAGCAGCCGAAGCCATAGCGTTGCCGCACCAGGTAAAGCAGGGTGTTTTCCAAAAAAAAGCCGCCGGGCAGGACGGGCAGTCCGGAGGGTTTCGCCAGCACCAAGACATCGTCATCTTCGAACAGAGTCCCGAAATCGGTTGGAGCCTCGGGCTCTTCCCAGGGAAGGCGACGGTAGATGAGGCGGTCGCCCCGGGTCAGGAGTTCATCCGGCGATGCCGGCCGCCCGTCGAGAAGGATTTGCCCGGCTTCGATCCGCTGCCGCCATGCTTCCTCGGTCGAGTGAGTGTAATGGACCGTATAGAAGGCCGCGACCGAGACGCCTTCGTCCGACTTGAGAATTCGATCGGGATACGCGTAGCCGTTGTTTTTCATGATATCGTGCGGCGACGGCCGGCAAATTCAGCAAAGAAACGGACGCCCGCTCAGGCCTTGGACGCGTATTCCCCCGTGCGGGTGTCGACACGGATGATTTCGCCGGTCGACATGTATTCCGGGACCTGCACGACCAGCCCGGTCGACAGGGTGGCCGGCTTCGTCCGGGCCGTGACCGACCCGCCCTTCACGGACGGCTGCGTATCCACGATCTCGAGGTTGATGAAGGTCGGTATCTCCAGGCCGAGGACGCGGCCCTCGGATGATATCGATATCAACCCGTCGATGCCCTCGGTAAGATAGGGCCACTCCTCCTCGATCTCGTCCTTCGTCAGAGCGAACTGGCTATAGTCCTTCAGGTCCATGAAGGTGATGCTCGAAGCGTCGCCGAACAGGACCTGGACCGGCCGCCGCTCGAAATCGGCTTCGGCCAGGACGTCGTCGCCGCGCAGGGACTGGTCGATCTTGCGCTTCGACGTCAGGTTGCGGAAACGGATCTTGTAGAGCGTCACCGCGCCGCGGGCCGAGGGCGATTGGACCTTGATCGTCTCGACGATATGAGCGTCCCCCTCGATCTTGACGACGTCGCCTTTCTTCAAATCCGATGCTCTGAACATGGGACCGCCTATTTAATGATCTTCATCCCCTCGACGGTCATGCCCATCGCGTTCATGACGCACTTGTCGATGACGCCCTTGTCGTTGCGGACGAACTGCAGCTCGTAGTACTGGCCGTTCGCCGCCACGGTGACGCCGAAACAGAGGGGTTTCCCCTCGATGACCGTTAGCTCCTCGGGCGCCTCTCCGACGGGGGCGCCGAAGAGCTTTCCGTCGCTGTCGGTGAACTGGACGACCATCGACTCGCCCTGGATGGAGAAATCATAATCGCCGGTGATGTCGGCGAGGACCTTTTTCATGTCCACGGGCTTGTCCTGGGCGACCGCCGGGACGGCCAAAGCCGCCAGGCAGGCCAGGGCTAGGAGAGCCGTCGCCGTTGTGCGGATGGTTTTCTTCATGAGTGCCTCCAAGTTGTCATTAGGTCCTCATATTATACACGTTTGCCCGCTAGCCTTCGCTCCTCGGGACGGCTCCGCGTCTCCCTTCGACGCCCTTGAACCGTCGCGTAACGCCCGGGCTATTTCCCCTTGGCGTCCAGGTTCTTCCAGTTGAGCAGGGCGTTGAAGACGAGGAAGTAGGAGCCGCGGGTCTGGCTGCGCCACATCGGGTTGAAACTGAACAGAACGATGTGGCCCTGGCCGAGGGGCGCGTCCACGAGCGCCGGTGAGCCGGCCAGCTCCTCGCCTGCGGCGAGTCCGCCGCTGATGAGCAGTTCGGCCGCGTTCCGGGCAAAGCTCAACACGTACCGGGCCCGGGCCGCAGGGGTTGGGCGCGGGCCTTCCTCGGCCGGCTGTTGAGGCGCGTTCTTCTGGGCCTTGCGGAACTCCTCCATGGTCTGCAGGCCGAGGTCCCTGGCCCTCCCCTGCGGGATGTCCGGGTCGTTCGCGGTCCCGCGGCCCGAGACCCGGCCCAATGGCCCACCCATTCCCGGCATCTGGACCACGGCCCGGCCGCTCATCCCGCCCATGGCGAAGACGGGCGACTGGCTGAAGTAGATGCCCAGGGTGTCGTCGTAGCCGTAGACGAGGGGGCTCGTCTTGTCGCCGACCTCGGCTTTATAGACGCCGCCCCTGGCCCAGAGGTTCGGCGTGTCGCGGATCGCAAGGCCCTGGGCCAGGCCGAAGTGGATCGGAAGCGCGGAGCTGTTGCTCAACGTGATGAAGACGCCGCCTTCCTTGACGAAGTCGCGCAGGTGGAGGACGCCGTCGAGCTCGATGCCGCCGCGCATGTCGTCGGTCGAGTCCTCGACGCCGATGTTCGGGGTGAGGTCGGTCTTCTTCCACGGCAGCGGCTTGTCGCCGGTGACGCCGTTGACGATGCTGAACGCGTCGGGAGACGACGGCCCGAAGAGGATGACGTCGTATTTGTCGCGGAGCTTGGGGTTGTCGCGGACGGCGTGGACGGAGACGTAATCGTAGGGGATGCCGCACTCGTCGAGAGCGATCCTGACCCAGCCTTCGGTCTGGGTGTTCTGCCAGGTATGCATGAGCGCGACGCGCGGGGCGAGCACATCGTGCGTCGGGACGGCCGGGACGGCCGCGGCGGCGATAACTGCGAAGCCGTATTCTTTCCCGGCCGCGTCGAGCGTCGCTTCGAGGTTCCCGCCGTTATCGGCCGGCTTGAGGATGAACGTCCCGGCCCGGAACTTTCTGCCCTGGACTTCGAACTCCTTCTCGGCCGCCTGGATCTTGAGGTCCTTGTGCTTGAAGCGGAATGTGGCCAAGACGTTGTCGGCGTTGTGGTTGATGAGATAGCCCTGGACCGCGCCTTTCCCCAGGCGCGAGAGCCCGCCGGGGGCCGTGACATCGCCCTTGACGAGGGTCATCGGCGCGTCGAGGACGGCGACATCGTCGACCCGGACGGTCTTGACGTTGCAGAGAGGGCCGAGCGTCCAGCCGACGTCGTCGTATGGCTGGGGGTCCTTGACGTTGAAATACTGCTTGTCGAGCATCATGTCGGCCATGCGCGAATAGGGCTGGTCCATGCGGACGACGTAGCTCCCGGCCGGATACTCGGCGTCCTTGACCTTGAAGGCCTTGTCCGCCCGGCTGACCTCGACACCCTGAGCTTGGAGCCCGCGAAGAAGCCGGGCCGCCTGCCCGGAGCGCGGGTCGTCGCCGGGGAAGACATAGGCCGCGGGGCCTTCGTTCCGGGCCTTGGCCACGGAGCGCTTGCCCTTGAGGAGGAAATTTTCCAGGAACTTGTCCTTGAGCGAGGCGACGTGGTTCATGCCGATGAGGATGGCGCTCTGCTGGAGGTTGACGTTATTACGGATCGACCAGAGAGTCGAACGGAGCGGCGGATTGGGCCGGTACCAGGCCCTGTCGCCGGACGCCGAAATGACGCGGGTCGAGCCGTCGCCCGCGCCCTGGGTCTCGTAGAACCGGCCGATGGCGTTATGGCCGTTGGCCGCGTAGAAGGCGTAATTCGGGGCCCAACCGTCGTAGAAGGCGTGGGTCCAGACGCCGGGGACGCCCTCCTTGGTCATCTCGTCGACCTCGCGGTAGGCCAGGAGGTGCCACTCGTCGATGACGATCGGGTCGAGCCAGGCGTTGTAGGGGCCGGAGCCCGTCGAGATGTAGAGGTGGGAGGCGGACTCGTGGAGGTCGTGCATGACGATGGGGTGGTAATCGAGGAAGACCTTCAGGATGTTCCGGCTGAGGGCCAGGGACAGGCCGAGGTTGTCGCGGTTGTTGTCGTGGGAGACGTACTTGCCCCACCACAGGAGCCGGTTGGGGACGTTGGACTTGGGGTCCTTGCGCTTGGCCATCGAGACGTCGACCTGCTTGTCGCGGCCGTCGACCTCGAGGATGGGCGTGATGAGGATGATGCTGTTCTCGCGGATCGTCTTGATGAAGGGCGACTCGTCGACGGCGACGCGGTAGGCGAGCTCCATGAGCATCTCGACCGAGCCGGTTTCGCTGGAATGCATGCCGCCCGTGGCCCAGTACATCGGCTTGGCCTGCTTCATCAGGCTCTCGGCTTCGGAATCGCTGAGACCGCGCGGGTCGGCGAGTTTGGCGTTGATGGCCTTGTACTTGTCGAGGTTCTTGATCGTCTCTTCGTCGGCCACGGCGACCAGGATCCAGTCGCGGCCTTCCTCGGTCTTGCCGATGTCGAAGACCTTGACGCGGGGGGTAGCGGCGGCTAGGGCCCGCATGTACTTGTAGACGTCGGCCGAGTAAGTCAGGACATCTTTGGCCCCGGCGATATGGCCGAGGACCTCGAGCGGGGTCGGGATGCCCTCGGCGTAGGGCAGGTAGTTGACATACTTCGTGGCGAAGTGCGGGTCGGTCGTGAACTCGAGGATCTTCTTGGTGTATTCCTCATGGATCTTCTGCTGGGCGATGGCGGGAACGACGGACAGGCCGAGGATGAGGACGAGGACCAACGTGAGGATCCGAACAGATCCATTTCTCCGGGATTCGCGGCTCATGATAATCCTCCTTCCGGGAAACGTAATGATGCTTGGGAACATACTCAATTTGCCCTCAGGGGTCAAGTTCTTGTTTGGGGTCGGACCACAGCAACGTGATTATTTATAATAAGTTAGCATCTCTAAACGGCTTAAAGATGGCCTTATTTTCCACTTTTTGGGCCCAAAAACAGCAAATTGATAGTGCCGGGAATCAGCGCATGGCTAGGTCCCGATTTATTGTTTTCAGGACCAAAAACAGCGAAATAAGGCCTTTTTAGCCCACAAATATAGCCCTATTTTATTGATAACACTAACGTTGCTGTGGTCCGACCCCAATATGATAAAGCGAAACGCTCATCGGGGGGAGGGTGATCTTCTTTCCGAACGGAACACCGGCCTGTTCTTCGACCGCGACCGCCGGCGGTTTGCCGGGCACGTTGCGGGCCTTGGGGTCGTCGCCGGCGACGAGATAGAGCTTAGCCGTCTTCGCAAGCTTCAGCTTCCCGAAATCGAGCCGGAGGGCCTGTGCCATCCTGGTCGGATTGACGATCGAGAGCGTCATTGCGCCTTTCGTCTCGTCCTTCCAGCAGGCCATGACGTCGAGCGGCTCGGGCGCCCCGCCTACCGCGACCGGGACCGTCCCGAAGTGCTTCCGGTAGAGGGCCAGGATGACCCCCGTCGAGTCGAGCACGGCCGCCGTCTTCGACGTCTTGATGGCCCCGATGACGTTGACGGTCTGGGCGTAGTTGGCCATGAAGTAGACGTCGCTCTGGCGGGCGAACTCATTGAGCCCGGCGGCGACGCCGAGCGCGTCCTCGAGGAAGTATTGCGTTCCAAGCTCGCCGTAGAGGTGCGGCCCATACCAGTAGTTCCACTCGTCGAGGGCGACCGGGACCTCCTTCATCTTGAGCGTCGGGATCGTGGCCCGATACTTTCGGTGGGCCTCGGCGATCCGGCGGACCTCCGCCGGCATTTGGTTGACGTGGGCGAGGAGCCCGGCCTTGTGCCCGACATAGAAGTGCTCGCTGATGAGGTCCATGTGGTTTGAGGCTTCGGCAAGCATCGTCTCGCTCCAACGGCCGACAGCACCCACGGCGACGACCTGGACGGACGGGTCCATGGCCTTCATGGCCACGGCGTACTGGGTGTGCTTCTTGACGTAGTCGAAGAGCGGGATGTGGCCGAGCTGCCAGTCGCCGTACATCTCGTTGCCGATGGCCCAGAATTTTACGCCCCAAGGCTCGGGGTGACCGTTGGCCGCGCGGAGCTTGCCCATCTTAGAATCAGGAGCGCCGTTGACGTATCCGAGTTCCCCGAGGGCCATGACGACGTCGCCCAGGCCGCTGTTGACCGTGATGTAAGCCTCGGAGCCGATGAGCCGGATGAGGTCGAGGTATTCGTGGACGCCGACGTCGTTGTGCTCGACGCCCGTCCAGGCCGGGTTCTTGCGCGGCGGCCGCTTATCGCGGTCACCGATGCCGTCGCGCCAATCGTAGCCGCTGACAAAGTTGCCGCCCGGCCAGCGGTAGACGGGAGAGTCGAGCTCCTTGAGCAGTGCCAGGACCTCGGGCCGGAAACCCTCGACGTTGTCCGCAGGCATGATCGAAGCCGTTCCGACCTTGAACGAGCCGCGGCCGGACGAAACGATCTCGAGGCGGGCGTTCTCGGTCGATGCGCCGGCCTTGAACGCGAATGGGTAAGTCCTGTATTCGCGGCCGATCTCTTTGACCGCGAGCGTCAGCCGGGCGTCGGGCCCGTCGCCCCAGACAAGGCTCATATTGACGGGCGCCGCGCCGGGGTCGCCGCTGATGACGACACGGCCGACGTATTCTTTCCCTTCGACGAGGGCCAACGCTTCCTGGACGATCCCGCCCGGCCCTTTCCCGGCGAGCGTCACCCGCGGTGTGTGGGCGCCCGTAAAGGGCTTGACCTTGTCCATCTTGACGAGGTTAGCGTCGCCGACCGCCTTCCACGGCGACTCGCCTTCGCCCACGGCGTAGAAAAACTTCCTGTCCTCGAGCATCTCGGCCCAGATCCCCTGATAGATGCAGCGGCCCAGGTGTTCGATAAACTGGCCGTAGATATACTTGGATATCGGCTTTCCGGTCTGATCGGTATCGATCGCGACTCTGGGCTGGCCGAGCTCCCTGCCCGAGAGGCGGACGAGCTCCACGTCGTCGAACCATGCTTTGCCGGTCGCCATGCCCCAGCCGCCGAAAAGGCACGACACCTCGAGGGCGTCGTTCGGGCCGGCGTCGAATTCGACTTCGACTTTGGTCCAATCCTGGGTGCCCGTGACCGGCGCCGTCCGCCATTCTTCTTCGCCGTGGATGTTGATGAGGGCCCCGCGGCTCGTTCCCGGGACGAGGTCCTGGGTCTTGATCCAGCCGCTCAGCTTATAGCGCGAGTACGGCTTGACCGGGACGCTCGCGAGCCACGAGGCATCAGCGCCCTTTTCGGAGGAGATCATGACGCTCCGGCCGCCGCTTCTCCCCGCCGGCTCGATGGCGAACGCCGCCCCGTCTCTCTGCCAGCTCCGCGGCAGCCAGCCCTTGGGCTTCTCGCCGGCCATCTCTTCGAACGAGCCGTTAGCTACAAACTGGGTAACGCCGGCCAGATCGTCCCCAGCCCGGGGGCCACCGGTCCTGCAAGTTACGAACGAAAGCATGAGTCCACCTGCAACAAAAAGGGCCAGCAGGGATGCGGAATGCTCGCGGGGCATGGTCATGATTCCTCCTTGCCGGTTCAGTCGGCCGTCGGACCCGGGCTCCATCGCCGACGGGGCATGGACGGCGGAAGGGAATGTACCTCGGCGCCGGCGACCTGTCAACGCACCCCGATTCTTTCCGCCTTTTTCTTTGGTTCTTCTCCCGATTTCTTGGACGGCGATCGAAAGCTCGCGATGGATATCGCCGGCTCTTTCCCTCTTGACACCGAGCCCGGGGCCGAGTAACTCTTAACCTCGGACCGAAGAAGCCATGCTCAAGCAAGATCATAAGTTCCTGTTTTTCGACTGCGAGACGACGGGACTGCCCCGCACCCGCTTTTTTAACCCGGAAGACGTCGACGGCTGGCCCCATCTCGTTCAGCTCGCCTGGGCGCATTACGACCTCCGGGGAAATCCCGAAGACCCCCGAAGCCATATCGTCAGACCGGAAGGATTCCAGATCCCCCTTGATGCCACGAAGATCCACGGCATCACGCATGCACACGCCCTCCGGGTAGGGAGGGAGTTGACGGAGGTCCTGGACGAATTTCTCGAGGCTTCCGGACAGCCGGGGACGACACTCGTCGCCCACAACCTCGATTATGATCGCGGAGTGCTCGGGAGCGAACTCGTCCGGCAGAACAAGCCTCTCCGGTTCCTGGAGATGGCCGGGATCTGCACCATGAAGTCGACGACGGAACTATGCCGCTTGCCCAGGCCGGGCGGGTTCGGCCTCAAGTGGCCGACCCTCGAGGAGTTGCACACCCATGTGTTCGGCCATTCCTATGAAGGGGCCCACGACGCCTCCAGCGATCTCGAGGCCTGCGCCCGCTCGTTCTTCAAGCTCCTCGCGGCCGGGCATTACCCCCGACCCGGGGTGTAATCCCTGGCCCTTACTTAACCTTCCACTCGTGGACGCCGGCGGACCAGTCATTCTGCATCTGGACTTCCAGACGAAGAACCGTCGTCCGTACGGGCGCGAATTTCACCGTGTTCCACGCGTCCTTGGCCACGCCGTAATCGCCGACGGGATTGACCGGAAGCCAGTCCTCGCCCGTCTTGTAGAGGATCCGCCACGAGGCCGGCACGCGGCACCCGCCGCCGCCCGTGTCGTCGAACCAATAAACGGAGGCTTCGGACAGCCGCACGGGCGCTTCGAAGGCGTAGTCGATCCACTCCGAGGTCGCCTTCTTCGGCCACCAGTGCATGGCGCCCGCGGCGTCGCCCGAGCCCTCGGGCTCGAACTGGTCGTTCACGCGCCTCGGATTGACGGCCCCTTCGGAGGCCGTGACCTTGGCTTTGGCCGAGAGCCCGGGTTCGCGCGCGACCCGTGCTTTCGCGGGATCACGGGCGAGCCAAACGGTCATCTCCCCCCGGCCCCGGTTGGCCCAGGAGTAATAAGGTATGAGGGTGACGGTTTTCTTTTCGGCGCTGATCTTCCCACCCTTCTCGCTGAGCGCCTCGGCCTCGCCCTTGATGACGACGACGCCGTTGAGGAGGTCGGGCCGCGTCTCGGCGACGAGCGCCGAGCCGTCCGACAGGACGAGATTCGAGACGCGGCCGTCGTTGTCCGGCCCTTCGGCGCAGTAGACGAGCGGCCCGCGCTCGACGGCCACACGGCCGCGGTCTTCCTCGACGGCCTCATTCGCGGCAACCCGCCTGACGGGCATGGGCAGGCTGAGCTCGACGACGTCCCCGGCCTTCCATGTCCGGCTGACGAGGGCATAGCCTTTATCGACCTTGAGCTCCACGGCCTCGCCGTTGAGCTTGAGCGCCGGCGCTCCCTCCGCCGCTTCCGTGTAGGTATAGAGGTCCGATGGAACGGGGCGGTTCATGGCCCAGCCCGGGATGCGGACGCAGAGGGTGAAGTCCACCGCTTTCCCAGGCTTGACCTCGATCCGGACGTCGCCTTTCCAGGGGTATTCGGTCGTCTGGACGATCTCGAGGTCCGTCCCCCCGGCCTTGAGCTTCCCCGTCCCCTGGGCGAAGAGGTTGACGTAGACCTTGTCGTCGGAGGCCGCATAGAAATAGCCCGGAACTGAGGCGAGGATACGGGCGACGTTGGGCGGACAGCAGGCGCAGCCGAACCAGGCCACGCGTTCGTGCTGGCCGTAGGACGTCAGCGGATTGGAGTAGAAGAACCTGTTCCCGGAGAGCGAGATGCCGGAGAGGACGCCGTTGTAGAGGATACGCTCCATGACATCCGCATATTTCGCGTCGAGCTCCAGGCGGAGCATGCGGGAATTCCAGAGGAAGGCGGCGATGTTGGCGCAAGTCTCGGCGTAGGCGCTGGCGTTGGGGAGCCGGTAGGCCGGTCCGTAGCCCTCCCAGCCGCCGGCCGCCCCGATGCCGCCGGTGATATAGATCTTTGTCCCGACGACGTCGGCCCAGATCTTCTCGAGGGCGACGATGTAGGCCCGGTCACCGGTTAGGGCAGCGACGTCGGCCGCGCCGGCGTAGAGGTACCCCGCCCGGACGGCGTGCCCGACGGCTTCGGTCTGCTCGATGAAGGGCTTGTCGTCCTGGGCATATTGACCGTAGAGCAGCTCCTGGCTGCCTTCGCGGCCGAAGGGAATGCGGCCTTCCGTCTTGCCGCGGGCGTCGATGAAGAACTTGGCCAGGTCCAGATATTTCGTCTTGCCGGTGGCGCGATAGAGCTTGACCAGGCCGATCTCGATCTCCTCGTGGCCGGGGGGATTGGTCCGCTTGCCCGGGCCGAACTCTTTGGCGACGAGGTCGGCGCTCTTGACCGCGACGGCCAGAAGGCTCTTCTTGCCCGTGGCCTGGTAGTGCGCGGCGGCGGCTTCGTAGAAATGGCCGAGGTTGTAGAGCTCGTGGCTCATGGAGAGGTTCGACCAGCGCTCCTTGCCCACCCAGTCCTGGGGCGGCGGGCCGCCGATCGTCCGGGCGGTGTAAAGGTAGCCGTCCGGCTCCTGGGCCGCGGCGATCTTGGCTGCGAGCCCGTCGACATATTTCTCGAGTTCCGGATCGGGATGAGTCGCAAGCGCGTAAGAGGCTGCCTCGATGACCTTATAGACGTCGGAGTCGTCAAAGGGGAACTGGCTGCAGAATTTACCGTCCGTGGCCCCGGCGAGCGCGGCCTCGGCCTGGTCGAAGTTCTTGACCCGTCCCGTCTCCTCACTTTGCTTGAAGTTGTGGGGGATGGTCACGGTCCGGTTCGTCTCGAGGCGCGGCGCCCAGAACGCATCCGTGAGATGGACGTCGGTGAAAGGCACGGGCTTGACCGGGTAATCGGCCTTGGGCGCCGGCGAACAGGCCCCGACGCTTACGGCCAGAACGCCTAGAACGGATAATTTAACAGCAATCGTTTTCCTCATCGCCTGAACTCCTTTAGCGGAACTGTATCTCCGGCCGACGGCAGAGTCAACCCCTAGGCTCCCCGGACTGAACATCCGCTGAGTTACTACGGGGAGCAGTAAATACTTTGCATAATCCTTGCTGCTCCACGAGTACTAGCCGGGCTATATAGAAATCTGAAGACATCTATTTTCTGCCCGGCTTAGTAAACAACACATCGGCATTTTTATGAATAAGTCAGGCTAGGAGGCTTCCCCGCTCTGGGAATGGCCATCAGGACGGAGATGTTCCCTCTTCGCTCGCGTGTCAATGGATGACGACCGGGACCGGACCGACGGTCCAGCCCTGGCGGTAACGGATCCATGCCTTCTTGGTCAGAGTTTTGCCGCCGGCGTCGAGCGTGATGACGTATTCTCCCGGCGCGACGAGGCCGCCGCCCATGCCCTGGAAACGCCCCGGCTGCTGGCCGGGTCTCTCGGCGCGCATGCCCCAGGACACGGTATTGAGGCCGGGCTCGCCCTTGCCCGCAATCTCGGCCAGGACCGCGCCGTACGGGTCGGCTATGGTGACCTTGACCGGGCCCGCGGCCTTGGCCTTGAGATAATAGTTGATGGCGAAGGCGTTCGGCTCGTTGGGCGTGAAGAGGTGGCTGTCGCCGAGGAGCTGGTAGTTGCCGATGCCGCCCGTGACGCGCTGGGTCTTCGATTCGACGTCGAAGAGATGGACGTCCTCTTCGAGGACCGCCGCCGTCATTTCCTGGAGCGGAGTGATGTCGGTGACGTAGGCGCCCCGGCCGTAGGTCGCGACGACGAGGTCGTTCTCGCGCGGGTGGATGGTCATGTCGGTGACCTTGACCGAAGGCATGTTGGCCATGAAGGCCCGCCACGCCTTCCCGCCGTCGATCGTCACGTAGACGCCCCACTCGGTCCCGACGAAGAGGAGGCCGGGGTTCTTGCGGTCCTGGACGACGACGTTGATGGGTTTTCCGGCCGGAAGGTTCCCGGCGATCGAGGTCCACGTCTCGCCGAAATCGGCCGTCTTGTGGATCGAGGTCCGGTAGTCGTCCAAGCGCCATCCGGTCTTGGTCACGAACGCGGTGCCCGCAGCATGGGGCGACGGGAAAACGCGGCTTGTCCAGAAGTTGGCCGGCCCGCCGGCCGCGGCCAGCTTGGCCGTGCGGTCGGCCCAGGTCGCCCCGCCGTCCCGTGTCACCTGGACCTTGCCGTCGTCCGAACCCGTCCAGATGACGCCGGGCACGACGGGGGACTCGGCCAGCGTCGTCAGCGTGCAAAAAGAGATAAAGCCCTCACCGTGCTGTTTCGCGTCTTCGTTCGTCGTCAGGTCGGGGCTTATCTCTTGCCAGTGGTCGCCGCGGTCGAGGGAGCGGAAGACGACCTGGGCGCCGGTGTAAACGATAGCCGGACTGTGGGGAGACAGGGCGATCGGAGGCGTCCAGTTGAACCGGAGCGGCGGCGTCCCGGCCGAACGCGCCGGCGTGATGGACGTCTGGACCCCGGTCTTCTGGTCGAGCCGCCACATCGCCCCCATCTCCCGATTGTTGTAGACCCAGCGCGAGTCGGTCGGGTCGACGCAGTTGTACATGCCGTCGCCGCCGCCGACCGTCACCCAGTCGGTGAGGGTGATCTCGCCGGCCCAGCCGTTCGAGGGTCCCTTCCACGAATCGTGATCCTGCAGGCCGCCATAGATGTTGTAAGGATCCTCCATATCCACGCCGACGGCGTAGAATTCGGTCAGCGGGAGGTTGTAGGCGTGGTGGCTGGTCTTGCCCCGATCGTAGGAGATGTTGACGCCGCCGTCCGAGCCGAAGATGAGGCGGTTCGAGTCGAGCGGGTCGACCCACATGGCGCGCCAGTCGCCGAACGCGCGGGGCATGACCCCATCGGACGGCCAGTCGAGGCCCTTCCACGTCTTGCCGCCGTCGTTCGTCGAGGCCAGCGACTGGCCGGTGATATAGACGGTTTCGGGGTCGTTTTGGTCGAGGCGAAGTTGGTTGAAGGAATAAGGGGCCTTGTTGAGGGCGGCTTCATATCCGGCGTTGACCTTGCGCCAGGACTTGCCGCCGTCGTCCGTGCGGAAGACCTCGTTTCCGGCCGTCCGGGGCGTCGGCGCTACACCGCGGCGCTTGTCCTGCTCCTCTTCCTGGGCCGTCGGCGGCCGGCGGTTGCCGTTCTCGACGACGGCGTAGAGGATATCGGGGTTCTTCTGGTAGACGTCGAGGCCGATGCGGCCGATCCGGCCCATCGGCAGTCCGCCGCCGAGGCGGGCCCACGTCTTCCCCGCGTCCGTCGTCTTGTATATCGCGCTCTCCGGACCACCAAGCTCGTAGTGCCAGGGCAGGCGGACCTTGTCATACATCGCCGCGTAGAGGACGTCGGGCATCGATTGGACCATGGCCAATTCGACGGCGCCGATCTTGTCGCTGACATAGAGGACCTTCTGCCAGCTCTTCCCGCCGTCGGCCGTCTTGAAGAGGCCGCGCTCGGCGTTCGGGGAGAAAAGATGGCCCATGACCGCGACGTAAACGACGTCGGGGTTCGTGGGATGGATGACGATCCGGGCGATGTGGTGCGAATCCGGAAGGCCCATGTTCGTCCAGGTCTTGCCCGCATCGACGGACTTCCAGACGCCGTCGCCCGAGTTCGAGCTCCGGGCGCAGTAGGCCTCGCCCGTGCCGACCCAGACGATGTTCGAATCGCGGGGGCCAGGGATGCCGCGGTCGTCGTCGGGGCCAACCGGATAGCCGGCGACGGCCACGTCGCCGATCGAAAGCTTCGGCTGGCCGTCGAATATCGGCTCGAAGGTCGTGCCGTTGTTGACGGTTTTCCAGACTCCGCCGTTCCGGGTCCCCACGTAGAGGGTGTAGAGATGTTCGCGGGCCGGGACGCTCGGCACGGCAAAGCTCGTCACCCATGACCCGGCCCGGTAAGGGCCAAGGGCCCGATAGGTAAAGCCTTTTAACAGGTCAACGTTGAACCTCTCCGGAGCCTGCTGGGCGTAACCGGCCGCAAGCATAAAGATGACGGCGACGGTAACGATGGCGCGCGAAAAAAGACGTGTCCTCATGGCTCCTCCACTTATGTCCGAGAATACAAACTGATGGCGGGAAAATGATTCATTTCAGTTCGATGCCGATATATTATATTTCAAATAATCAAAGAGGGACAGTCCCTCTTATGGGTTGCCCCCGAATCGGGGCTGAGTATAATAGGAGCTGGCAGCAACCGGTGATCGCAGGCATGCGGAGGTTCACCGATATGAGAATCGCCAAGTTCGCGCTCGGCCTCGACTTCGGCACCAATTCCGTCCGGGCCCTCATCGTCGACGTCGGGAACGGCGACGAGGTCGGGACGGCCATCTTCGCCTACCCGAGCGGCGCGGCGGGGATCCTCCTCGATCCCAAGGACACGAACCTGGCCCGGCAGAACCCGGCCGACTGGGTCCTGGGCATCGAAGCGTCCGTGCCCGAGGCCGTCGCGGAAGCGAAGAAGAACAACCGGGCCTTCAAGCCGGAGGACATCGTCGGCATCGGCGTCGATACGACGGGCTCGACCCCCTTGCCCGTCGACCGGGCCGGCAAGGCCCTGGCCCTCTACAAGGAATTCAAGAAGAACCCCAACGCCCACGCCTGGCTCTGGAAGGACCACACCGGCCACGCCGAAGCCGCGGAGATCACCGCCTTGGCCGCCGCCGAACACCCTCAATATCTGGCCAAGTGCGGCGGGACCTATTCCTCCGAGTGGTTCTGGAGCAAGATCCTCCACTGCCTGAGGACGGACCCCAAGGTCGGGGCGGCCGCCTATTCATGGGTCGAGTGCGCCGACTATATCCCCGGCCTGCTGACCGGCGTGACCGACCCTCTCAGGATGAAACGGAGCCGCTGCGCGGCCGGCCACAAGGCGATGTTCAACGACCGCTGGGGCGGCCTGCCGGCCAAGGCCTTCCTGGCCAAGCTCGACCCGAGGCTCGGCGAGCTCCGCGACCGGCTCTATCAGAAGACCTACACCGCCGACATCGCCGCCGGCGGCCTGACAAAAGAGTGGGCCCGCAAGCTCGGCCTCCGGCCGGGGATCGCCGTGGCCGTCGGCTCCTTCGACGCCCACCTCGGCGGCGTCGGCTCGGGCGTCGCAAGGGGCCGTTTCGTCAAGATCATCGGGACGAGCACCTGCGACATCTGTGTCTGGCCGGCGTCGAAGAAGCTCCCCGACGTCCCCGGGCTCTGCGGCATCGTCGACGGCTCGGTCCTGCCGGGTTACCTGGGACTCGAAGCCGGGCAGTCCGCCGTCGGCGACATCTTCAACTGGTTCGTCAACGAGATCGAGCCAGGCGGCCCGAAAAAGGGTTCCCATGCCGCCCTGACCCGGAAGGCCGCCGCCCTCAAGCCCGGCGAATCGGGCCTTCTCGCCCTCGACTGGCACAACGGCAACCGGACCGTTCTCGTCGACCAGCGCCTGACCGGCCTTCTCGCCGGGCTGACGCTCCGCACCCGGCCCGAGGAGATCTACCGGGCCCTCATCGAAGCCACCGCCTTCGGCGCCCTGACCATCATCCGCCGCTTCGAAGAATTCGGGATCAAGATCCGCGACGTCGTCAACTGCGGCGGCATCGCCGAGAAGAACCCGC
>Ga0315286_10002636_pt1 | contig 16780 bp, 13 predicted proteins | sample YL17G10_0_MG_FD_205038 | JGI IMG/M metagenome (GOLD analysis project Ga0315286, IMG submission 205038) | Sediment microbial communities from Yellowstone Lake, YNP, Wyoming, USA - YL17G10_0 | ecosystem: Environmental > Aquatic > Freshwater > Lake > Sediment | place: USA: Wyoming | collected...
GGCCAGAATGAACACGACATTCGGCCGCCGCTTTTCAACAGCAGCAGCCGTCGCATCCGTCGCATGGAGAGCGCAGAGTCCCGCCAGAGAGGCCGCGCCCAGACCGGCCGCTTTCAGGAAGTCACGCCGTCTTATCCGGATCGGGCTGAGCAGGGAGCAGCATTTTGCGTCGCGTCTCATGATTTCACCTCTTGTTTGGGTCGTGCGGCCGGCGGGCCGTGAATGGCCGAATCCTCCCGGCCCGGCGGAACGGATTGGAGCAGCCCCATCCGGGCCACGCACCGGAGCAGCTCGACAATATTGGTCGCGCCAAGTTTCTGGAGGATGTGGCTGCGGTGGACCTCGATGGTTCGGGGCGAGCGGTTCAGTGCGTCCGCGATTTCCCGGTTGCTCTTGCCGTCGAGGACCATGTACAGGATCTTTCGCTCGGCCTTCGTCAGGGATGACGCCAGCATCGCGGCGGGCCGGGCGTTTCGTTCGATCAACCGCTCCACCGTTTCCAGGAAGCTGTCGCGGTCGAGCGGCTTTTCCACGAAGTCGGCCGCGCCCGCCTTGACGGCCCGGACCGCCATGGGCACGTCGCCATAGCCGGTCACGATGAGCACCGGGATCCACGGCCATCGTTGCCTGACCTCCCCCAGGAGTTCCATTCCGTCTCTGCCCGGCATCTTCACATCCGTGATCAGCAGGTCGCACCTCTGGGTAGTCAAATGCTCGAGACAGTCATCCACGCACTGGAAACACCGCACTTCCACGCCGACTCGTCCCAGAGTTTTGTACACCACGCGACATACCTTCGGCTCATCGTCCACAAACGCCACGCGCGTTGCTTTCATGCTCTCCATTCGATTCCTCCGGGATCACTCATCGGCATTCGTCGATCATTTCCTCGCGGTTGGCAACGTGATAGAGAAAGCGGTTCCTTCGCCCCATCGACTGTCCACCGTCAGGCGGCCGCCCGCCTGGGACACGATGCGCTGGACCACGCACAGGCCGAGCCCCGTTCCTTCCCCCGAGGGCTTTGTCGTGAAGAAGGGCTCGAAGATCCGGCCCAGATTCTCCGGGGCGATCCCGCCGCAGTCATCCGTGAAATGCAGCTCCGCACAGTCGTCCCGCCCAGTCCCAACGATGCGGAAGACGTGGTCGCGCGCCCCATCTGCCGCTTGGATGGCGTTCTGGGCGAGGGCGAAGAAGACCTGCTCGATGTCCTTCCCGTACGTATAGATCGGCGGCAGTGCGCCAAGCTGATCCACATCCAGAGCGATGCGCGCTTTCCTGGCGCTCTCCTCCAACAGTCGCATGACCTTGTGAGCGACAGCCGACAGCGAGACCTCGTCGATTGTCTTGTCCGATGTCCTGCGGGCGAAAGCGCGGAATCGCCCCAGAATGCTCGTTATGCCGGAGATTTCGCCGAGGGCATCATTCAGGTCGTCTGAAACCGTGGCGGGATCGCATCCGGTCTCTATGGCCTTCAGTGCGTTCTGGATGGACAGCCGAATCACCGTCAGAGGCTGCGTCATTTCATGCGACAGCATGGCGCCGAGCGTCCCCAACGACGCGAGATGCTCGGTTCGGATCATCTTCTCGCGATAGGCCTCCAGCTCCTGTTGCGCGGTTTTGAGATCATGGATGTCCCGGGCGACAACAAGCGCTGCCGCGACTCCACCTGCGTCGTCCTTCAGCGGTTCGACCGTGGTGTTGTACCAGCGCCGCTCGCCCGCGACGCGCGATGGCACGATGACGTTGACCCCGGTCATCGTTTGGATGACCTCGCGGATGGTTTCCATCTGCCGATCGGCGATGTCCTTGGGGAACAGCTCCCACATGGTCTTGCCCACGAAATCAGCCGGCCGACCGCCGAGGCGGCGCCCCGCCGTCGTATTCATGAACTGAAAGATGCCCTGGGCATCCACAACGGCGATGGTCTCCCCCGCCGTCTCAACGACGGCCCGGTAGCGTTGTTCGCTCTCCCGGAGCTTCTGCTCCAACGCTTTTCGCTCCGTGATATCGACCGTGACCTCGGCCGCCAGCCATTCGCCATTCTCTGCCTGAAATGGAATCGTCGTGATCTGAGCCGGTCGATTTCCCTCTTTGGTCAAGACGACGTCGTACACCACGGTCTGCTGGGTCGCGAGCGCCTTGGGAATCCCGCATTCGGGACAGGGATGGTCCGCGCCACGGAAGTATTCATAGCACTTCTTCCCCTGGTACTGGCCGTAGATCTCCTGCCATGGGGGGGCCACGTATCGCAGGTTGAAGTCCCCATCGGTGATGCTCAGGCCGGTCTTTGTGACGCCAAGGACGAATTCGGTCTGCCGCTGAAGCTTCCTGATTTCCTCCTCCGCCCGCTTGCGCTCCGTGAGATCCATCGCCATGCCGGCCCAGAAGACCGGTCGGCCACGATCATCATGGATCATCGTCGCATTCATCAGCGTGGGGAACTCCGTGCCGTCTTTGCGCAGATGCCAGACTTCCTCTTCCCCGAAGGACCCCACCGACGTGAGCCGGTCGAGCAGCCGGTTCACGAGGGGCAACTGACCCTCGGAATGCAGGATCGACAAATGATGCCCTGCAAGTTCCGCCAGCTCGTACCCGTGCATCTTCGCGAACGCCTCGTTGACGTACAGCAGGTTGCCGCTGCAATCGGTGATCGCCGCCCCGTAGGCAGCTTTGTCGAATACCGTCTTGAATTTCCTCGTGTCGTCCTGGGCCCTTTTTTGCTCGGTGATGTCTTTGCCAAAGACCGCTATCTGCCGTACGTCTCCCTTCTCGTCAAAGACAGGGTATGCACTCGTGAAGAAGCACCGGCCCGCTCGCTCATCTTCGAACTGGACCGGCTGCTTCGTGTGAAACACCGGGCTTAGTTGCCTCATGCGGTACTCGACGATGGACGTGGGGAAGACATCCTCGCCGATATCGGCCAGTTTCACGCCGATCAGGTCGCCGACGCTCTTGCCGAGCCGTCGGGCCGTCGTCTCGTTGAGCGCCAGGAAGGCCCCTTGCTGGTCCAGCAGAAAGATGGATTCCGTCGCAGCATCGAACAGCGAGCGCAACCTCTGCTCGCTTTCGCGAACGGCCTGCTCGGCCTGCCGCTGGCTGGTAATGTCCCGGATGATGCCCTGGGTGCCTTCGACGCGACCGTCCACGACCAGGGGGCTGATGCTGATCTCCACGTGGTGCTCATTTCCGTCCTTGTCGCACATCACGGCCCGATTGGTCGTTCTTTGTCCCTTCAGCGTATCGGGCCGAGTCGCCTCCAGCCTGTCAAAATCCTCCTTGGGCATCCACCGGCTGTAGTGGGTGCCGATGATCTCCTGCGGATCGAAACCCATGACCCTCTTGACGGCTTGATTCACGGACCGCAAAGTCCCCTCGCGGTCCGTCGTGTAGATGATGTCATTCATGTTGTCGATGAGGTCTTGATAGCGCTGCCGGCCACCGACGAGCACCTGCTCGCTCAGTCGCTCGTTCGTTCGCTCCAGCTCGGCAATGCGCCGGCGCAGCTCCGCCGCCTCGTCCTCAAACGAATGGCGATCTCTGCATCCATTGCCCATTACGCTCCCCACACCGACATCAACCATGCACGCTTGGCCCTCACGGCAATCTGGCGGCCGGTGTCCAGCCGGCCCAGGCACCTCTGTTCTACTCACCACAAGGAGGTGACGCCATGATAGCGTACCGGGACTCAGGGGGCAAGGGAAACTCGGTTGTCAAGCAGGCCGTGCCCCTACCTTGTACGCGGTTACCGAGCCTCACGGATGCAGACCGCATGTCTGTGGACTTCAGGAGGCAGCGGTAAGGGCCAGCCTGCCGATGGCTACCCGCCGGAACATGGGACCGAAGCCGGGGCCGAGGGGTCTCTCTCGTAGGCTCCCATGTCCACGGTGCCACTCAGGCGCGCCCTGTTGTCGAGATCGAGCGGGAGGGCCTCCTTGAGGTTCCCGTCGCCATCGAGGTCGGCAAAATCCTGTGGCAGCAGGGCGTTGTCACCGTGGTCGATACAGGGCGATCCCTCTGCGAGCCGCAGATTGTCGTCCTCGGTGCCGGCAATGCTGTCCAAACCTACCGCCAGGAGGAACAGGGGACCTGCATTGATGTTGGTCGCACCCGCCCAGCCGCCCTGAATGTCCGTGCGGCCGACGGTTATGAGTGACTTGCCCTGGTTCGAGATCTCGTTTCCGCCATCCCAGAGGATGCAGTTGGCGACGGTCAACTCGCTGCCGGCTTGGCCGAGCGCGGGGCCGCAGACGATGGCCCCCAGGTTCCCGTCCTGACGGTTGGCGGCCAGCGTGCAGTTCCACAGGGTGGCCTTGCCACCGAAGAAGTTGTCGATCGCCCCGGCCTGCACCTTGGCGTAGTTGGCGTGCAGGCAGCAGTTGGCGGCGTTCAGAGTGCCGCTCCAGCCGTTGGCGATGGCTCCGCCACTGTAGTCGGAGCGATTGCCGTTGAGGGTGCAGTTGACCATATTGAGCTGGCCTTCGCTGTTCCAAAGGGCCCCGCCGCCGGCGCTGCCGGCGTTGTTCTGGATGAAGAGGCACTGTGTCAGTGTGGCGTTGCCTTTGTTGTTGTCGAAGGCGCCGCCCTGTGCCCCGGCGAAGTTGCCATAGAACTTGCAGCGGGCCAGGGTCGTTTGTCCGCGGCCGTCGGTCCGAATGGCCCCGCCGGTGCCTCGCGCCGGATCGGCCGGCCCGGAGGTCTTCGATGGGAGGGCTCTGGCGCCGGCGCCGTTGGCGCGGAACGTGCAATCGGCCAGTCCCAGGGTGCCGCCATCCGCGTAGATGGCCCCGCCGTCGCCGGAGGCCCAGTTGCCTGTGAAGGTGCAGTTGCGCAGACTCAGGCTGCCGGCCGACATAGTCAGTCCTGCCCCTTGCAGGTCATCGGTAAACGCGGTTGTGGCGGAGGGTCCGTAGGCGTAGCCACCGGTTACTTGAACGCCGTCCAGGGTCGTCGTGCGGTCCAGGTTGAGGGCCGTCAGAACGTGCCGGCTGTTGTCGGTCCGCGAGGACTCCTTCCAGAAGTTGCAGGGGTCCACCACCGGCAGATCGTTGGCTTTCAGGTCGCCGCTGAGGACCGTCGCATAGGCCTTGATGTCCCGAGCATTCGGATCGGCTGCTCCCGCCCCCGCGTAGCCACCCAGGATGGTGATGCCGCTCCGCAGTGCGAAACTGGCTTCGCGATTGCCGCGAACGATCTCAATCCCTTGATCCGGGGTATATACGCCATCGGCCACCCGAATCTCGCGCCCCGGGATAGCCACAGCCAACGCGTCCTGCAGGCTCGTGAACGCATTCTTCCAGCTCGAGCCGCTGTTGGTTCCTTTGGCGGTGGCATCCACGTAGACAGGGGACTGAGACTCGCTGACGACGTTCAATCTCGGCGTGCTCTTGTAGGCGGTATTATTGGTCTCATTGGCTTCCGCCACCCGTTTTTCCGGGTCGATGATCCATCCGACGTAGTATGACCCCTGGGGTATGCTCGTGGGGAATGTACAGCGTAAGGTGAGCGTTGCATTCGCACCGGCAGCGAGGTACGCATCCGTTCGCCCCAGGTAGTAGTCCGACGAGGTGATGGATGTGTCGGCGGAGACATAGAAATGCACGTAGGCCTGACCGAACTCGGTTTGCCCTGTGCTCTGAAGCTTCATCCGGACGATGAACGTCTGGTTGGGTTTCCCGCCGATGAGCGCCGTCGGTTCGAAACTGCTGTATTGATCGCCTCCGTCACGGAGGTCGTCCGGTTCCACCTTCGGTCCAGGCGGAACGTAGACCGCGTTGGGTCAGCCAAAGGCCCAGATGATGTCGGACCTCATCTGCAAGAGATCACCGGCAGGCGGGCACTGCACAGATGTGTAGTCCTGGGACTGCACAGCCGGCGCGGCCGTCGCAAAGCCAGCGCAGACAGTCAGCATCATCAAAGCGGTTCGCATGGTGGTACCTTGCCCTTTCATTACCCAGACCCGGAATTCCTCCGGAATCGCTGCCTACGTTCATCCATGAATTTTCCATTATACCGCCGAGCAAGGCTTTGTCAATCACCGATTCATGATTCATCACCAATAACCGAGTACACACCTGTGGATGGAGCAGAAATGCTATTTTTTTGTTACCGGGCCAAGTTTTTCGGCCTTCATAGGGTAGAAGAGAAGGTTCGGATGCCTAAGAAATGGGTTTGTGAAAGATCGACTTCGATGGATAGAATAGGGCGAATTGGAGCCCTTGACACGGGTCATACGGCAAACTCTAAAGCCTTGAAAACAGTATAGTTATGGTAAGGTGGCTGTTTTTGGTGTGTGGCAGTTGGTTGCGGATGACGCACAACCGGCGACCAGGGAAGGAGCAGCAAGATGTTCACGAGAAAGACAATCCGATCGCGAGGGGCCCTGGTGGCCGTCACGGCGGCGGTGCTGATTTCGCCGATGGCCGGCAGCCTGCTGCGGGGACAGGACAGTTCTCGTCGCAGCTCGTTGGCTGATCGCATGTCCAGTGTCCAGCAGAGGTCGTTTTCGCAACCCCCGGGCTCATCGGTCGGCTCAGGCCGATCCAGTCCGTTCACAAGTCCAAGCCAGCCAGGCCCGTCGTTCAGCGCGCCGAGGCAAGCTCCGTCGATGCCGTCAAGCCCGTCGTTCAGCGCACCGAGACCGGCCCCGTCAATGCCGCCAGCCCCATCGTTCAGGTCAGCCCCGTCGGCGCCTTCGGGCCCGTCGTTCGGCTCCGGTGGGTCGTTCTCGGCTCCATCGCGGCCTTCGTTCAGTCCGCCGCCGAGCCAGGCGCCGAGCTTCACCCCAAGTGCACCGAGTACTCGGAGCTTCGCGCCGAGCATCAGCCGGGAGCGATCTGACTCGTTTTCGCCGAGGACGTTCCGGTTTTCCCCAAATACGGGAGACGGCGTTCAGAGGTCTCTGCCACAGCCGTCCGACGTCGGCAGCCCGAGAGGGACGCAGAGCATCGGCGGCCCCATCGGTGGGGACAGCATGACGAGGTCGTCGCCGCAGGCGTCGGCACCAAGCATTTCTTCCGAGCGTAGCGGTCTGTCGCAAGGGTCCCTGTCCGACCGCCTGATGGCGCGCCGGGGAGAGGCACCGGCATCGCCGAGTCAGCCCTCCGGCGGCTCGCCGGGGCCTGCCGGCGGGAGTTCCACGCCTTCCGTCACGAACAGAACGTCTGAGAGGCCGCAGGTCTTTCGGTTCGTCCCGCGATCGGGAGCCACATCCCCGACCCGAAGCCCCGATGCAGTGCAGCCGCAGAGTCCATCGACCGGGTCGACCGCTGGGGTGGCGAAGCAGCCCGCGCCCGATTCGCCGAGACCGACAGGTTCGTCGGAGCAAGCTGCCGGGCCAGGTTGGCAGATGCCAACTCCGAAGCCGCAACAAGATACGTCTGCCATCACGAAAGGCCAATCTGAACGCGGCATAGCCAGTCGGCCGGGATTGGCGGACCGGCTGCGCCAGAGTCGTGAGCGAGCCGCGGGCGGGTCGAATGACCCGTCGAGAGCCGTGGGGTCCAATGACAGACAGGTTGGGCCTCGCTCGGGCGGAGCCGGGTCTTCTGGTGTGAGGCCGCAGGATTCCGTTGCGTCCGACCCGACGCGCAGTGGCACTGCGGGGAGGCTCCAGAGCCCCGGCCGGGTGGATAGCATTCGCAGTCGAGGCGGTATTGGCCCCCGTGCCGATGATCGAAGTCTTGGAGCGGCCCGGCCGCAGACTCCGGGCGGAATGGCCGCGGTGCCGCAGGCCCAGAGAGCCCAGGCCGAAGCCCGACACCAGGGGCTTAGCTCGCGGCTGAACGAGCACAGAGAGCGGGTGGGATCGCAAGGTCTTGTCTCTGCACCGCGCCAGGATTCGGGCACCCGGTTGAGCGTCGGTGTCCACGCCGATTTTGGGACGCGGCGGCCGTTGTATCTGCATGCGAGGTACTATGATCGCCCGGACCTGATCCGGCACACGGATCGTCATATCTACACATATTATGACCCGTACAATCGCCTGCATCACCGCGTGATCTGGCCGACGTACTACTATCCGGTTTGCTACTCGTTCGGCCCGTATGCGTCCTGCGAATACGTGTGGCCTTACTACCATCGCAAGTACGTCTTCATCAGCCTGGGGGGCTGGTGGCCCTACGACTACACGTACATGCGATACTACTGGTATGGCTACCATCCCTACATGTGGTACGGGTACTACCCCGTCGCACGCGAGGTGGTGGTCGGCGGTGGCGACAACTACTACACGTACAACTACAACTATTACGGCGACGACGGCGGCTACGCGAACTACAGTTCGGATTCGCCGATGGACCAGAGCACACAGGCCGAGCTTCGGGCAAGACTCGAACGGCAAAAGGCGGCCGAGCCGGCCCCGCAGACGCTCGCGGACACCCGCTTCGAGGAGGGTGTCAAGAGCTTCGAGGCAGGCGAGTATGCGGCCGCGGCGGTGAAGTTCGGTGAGGCGATGAGGCAGTCGCCGAAGGACATGATTCTGCCGTTCGCCTACGCCCAGGCGCTGTTTGCCGACGGGCAGTACGACAAGGCGGCCGATGTGCTTCGCGGTGCGTTGAAGAACGTCTCCCCGGAAAAGGAGGGTGTCTTCTTCCCTCGCGGCCTGTATTCCGACGACGATGTGCTATTCGGGCAGGTCGAGAAGCTCGTGGACAAGGTCGATCGCGCCAATGACGACGCCGACCTGCAGCTCCTGCTTGGCTATCAACTGCTGGGCGTCGGCGAGACGGGCTATGCCCGCGAGTCGCTGGAGCAGGCCCGTCAGGACCCGAGAAACGCCGGGTCGGCCGGCATTCTGATGAAACTGCTGGATAAGATGGAGAAAGAGGCCGGGCCGGCGAACAAGGCCGGCGGCGACACGTTCAAAGTGCCGGAGGCGAAGGCCGACAGCTCAGCCATCGCTCCGGCCGCAGCGGCGCCGGCTGCTCAAGCGGGGACGACCGGGGGCACCGAATCAACCGGCACCCCTGAAGCTCCGGCAGGGATCGCTCCCGCGACTTCGCCTCAGAACAAGCAGAACATGCAGGAGGAGAAACCATCGGATACCGGCAAGAAGAGCGAAGGTGCCGTCGATCAGTCGAGCCTCGTCCCGACGCAAGACGACACGGAGCAGCCCGCAGGCAACAATGACGGTGGGGCCGCTGTTGAGGTTGACCAGGCCGGGTTCCTTGGCGGTGCCGCCACGGCCGGCGTGTTGCCCAGCTTGGGACGGCTAATGGGTAGTCACGCTCCCAACTACAGAATGGATATCGTGATCTTTGGCTCGATCTTGTCGCTGGCCCTGATCGGCGTCTGGATCGAGTGGAGGCTTCCAAGTCGCAGGCCGGTGTGATTCTCATCCGGACCGGTTGTATTCTTCATATCTCCACGATAGAATAGGCAATTGCGGGCCGCCAGCCCGTAACCGCTGCAGGGACGAGCCCAACTGTGGTGGTGAGGACCGAAGGCAGGACGATTGGAGAATGAAGGAACGGGATGGACAAACCGCTGCGAAATGCTTTGAAGCAACTGACGGCCTCCGATACCGAGTCGCGACGCCGGGCCATGGAGCCTTTTGTACGAGCGACCTTTGCCATCTTCATCAGGCATCTGCATCGCTACTTGGGCAACGAGGTTGAATGTGAAGACGTTTTGGAAGACGTGTACGCGGATATCTGGGAGAACCCGGAGCACTTGCGGGCCATCGAGAGCGAACAGCAGCTCTTGCGAACGGTATATCTGTACTACATGCGCAAGCGTCTCCGCGAGGTCTATCGAAGGTTGAATCGGAGTTCCTGCTTGTCTCAGACGGATGTGCAGAACCTGGTGGCGCCGGAGTTGAGCCTGTGCGATTTGATCTCGCAGGCGGAGCTCAAGCAGGTCCTGCACAAGCTGTTGTGCAAGCTCAAGGCCCGGGAACGCAAGGCCATCGAGCTGTGGATGGAGGGGATGTCCAACCGGGCGATTGCCAATCAGCTTGGCACGACGGTCGGCGCGGTCAAGATGCTCGAATTTCGAACGATATTGAAATTACGGCAGATGCTGAAAGAGTATTGCGAAGAGGACTGATCGTCCTTTCGACAAAGGAACGGTGGATCATGCCGAATACAGACAACACACACAGAGAGATCCAGGAGCTGCTGGCCGATTACGCCGGGGCGCTTCGGGATGGGTGCTTGCCCACCTTCCTGAAGTCGTTGACCCGCGAGGAGGCCAAACGCGTCAGCGAGTCCGAGGACTTCTGGGCGGCGGCGGAGATCGTGCGGCTGATGAACAGCGCCGGATTCGGGGACAACGTGATGACGCCCGATGTGGGTCTTTTTATTTCACGCGTTGACGCGGGCGTAGCGTCCCGGCTGAAGAAGACTGTCGGTGCGTCAACGCGGGAGCGCAGCCGCAATACGGCTCCGGCGGGGCGTAGCCCGGTGAATCAACAGTAGAACACCGTGGAATTGACGTACCGTTATGATTCTGGATTCCTATCAATGTTCCTCCTGCTATTTTGAAGACAAGGAGCCGAGCACACGAATTGACCCAGCCACGATTTCACCGGCACAGCCTTGCGTGTCGTTCAATGACGTGCTGGTCGTGTTCGTCTGCATCGAGCGCTACGACAGCCGGCAAGAGCTGGAAGAGGCGGCCAACGAGTTCGGCGCGCTGGCTCATCTCTTGGGCAGACGGCCCATCGTGCTGTGTCCGAATGTGCACCTGTCGATCGACAAGGCGCCGGAGAAGCAGGCCGTGGCGCTGATCGGCGAACTGGAAAAGATGCTCAGGGAGCGCGGCTTCGAGATGCACCGGCTGTCCTTCGGCTACCATAAGAGATACGGCCTGGAGTGCAACGGCAACGTGGGCAGCGTGGTGGGCCGGCGGTTCTACGGCTCCGAGCACAAGCAGTTCCTTCGCTTGATGACGCGGCTGGGCGTCTGTCCTCCCGAGTCGCTGCCGAACGATATGCCGCCCTGGGCCCAGGTCCTGACCGAGCGCCAACTGAAAGTGCTCGGCAACCGGCGGGAAACCTACAACGTGGCCAAGAAAATGCTCCAGGACCTACTGGATGCAACGGGCAACGGCGAGCTGTGGACGTGCATGCTCTTCGAAGGCGAGCGGCAGCCCATGGAGGACTATCTCAGCCAGCTCCAGACGATCCTCGAAGACTATCCCGATGTCCGGGTGCATCGCGCGATGAACCTGAGCGTCCCGGGGTTCTCGAACGCCGCACGGCACCTGTTTCGCCGGTATCCGGGGACCATCGAATCAGGCCGGCTGCGGATCTACAACAGCCAGGTCTCCGATCTGGAATTCCTCCTGTCGAGAGACGCCGTGCTGATGGCCTTCCCGCAAATGCCCCGCAAGGCGGGTTCCCATGCCGGCGAGATTTCCTTCGGGATCTACTGCAAGGATGACGATTTTGCCAAGAAAATGATTCAGTGGTATCAGACGTTTCTGGTCGATGCCCGATTCGGCTGGATTCGCACGGAGTCCGCTCTCGATACCGTCATCAGCGAATTGGCGGAGGAGACGTTTGACAAGGGGCGCGAATAGACTCCGGAGTTGCCGTTCGGACGGGCTTTTGTGGCGTGAGGTGAGGGATTCGATACCTGCTTGGAGTCCACAACGTGGATACGCTGCTGTCGGTGGGTGCGGTCATTGTCTACGTGATCGTGCTCACGTTCGTTGCTCTTCGTGCGCGCGTGGCTCGCGAGTACGAGGAGTTCTCCGTAGCGAAACGAATCCTGCCGTTAGCCCTGGTGTTCGGCAGCATCACCGCCACCTACGTGGGTCCGGGGTTCTCGATCGGTTTTGTTGACAAAGGGTTCCGGAGCGGATTTCTTTTCTGGATCATTGGGTTGGCCTACGCGATCCAGAACATCAGTGTCGGTCTGCTCGTCGCCCCGAGGTTGAGAGCGCTCAAGGGCTGCTACACACTGGGCGACGCCATGGGCCAGAAGTACGGCCCGAGGTGCCAGATTCTGGCCGGGATCATCTCGGTGGGCCTGTGCACGCTCTTCTCGGCCGTCATGATCAACGCCGGCAAACTCGTCCTCCATGAAATGCTCGGTCTGCCGCCGTGGGTCTCTGTGTCTCTGCTCGCTGTCGTCGCCGCATCCTATACGACCTTCGGAGGTCTGCGCGCGAGCGTCACTACCGACGTGTTTCATTTTGTGCTGCACGCCTTATTCTTGCCCCCGGTTCTCCTGTACGTTTTGCTGTTTCGCTTCGAAGGGGGGGCGGCGGTCTTCTTCCAGCAAGCGGTCAGCGCCACGACGGAAGGGTTCCAATCGACGTCGCCTTTACAGGTGGTCAGCCTTGTCACACTCTTTCTGCTCGGCGAAACCCTCATCCCACCCTATGCGAATCTGACCCTTGCGTCCAAGACGGTTGCCGTCTCTCGTGGGAGTTTCATTCTCGCGGGGCTGTTCAGCGCCCTATGGTTCATGGTGATGATTGCGCTGGGCATCGTGGCGCGCACCATGGTCCCCCCGGACGTTGCCCAGGACCACGTCCTGATGAGTCTGGTCAAGGGGATGATGCCCAACGTTGGGTACGCTCTATTGCTGGTGACGCTGGTCTCGATTGTGCTGTCGAGCCTGAACTCGCTCCTGAATGCCGGGGCGGTCGTGTTTACACAGGACATCATTCGGCGATTTGCCGACTTGCCGGATCGGGTGGCGTTGCGGGCGGGGCGTTGCTCGACGATCCTGGTCGCCGGCGTTGCGGCGACGGCGGCGATGTTCGTGCCGAGTGTGATCGAGGGGCTGCTGTTCTGCTACAGCATCTGGGCGCCCGCGATCTTGCCGGCGCTGGTGATCGGACTGTGGATGAGGCAGCCTCGTCCTTGGGCCGGCATGCTGTCCATGATCGTCGGGACCCTGGTGGCGGTGTCGTTCAAACTGCCTTTCTTTTCCAGGACCGAGGTTCCTCCCATTCTCCCGGCCCTTGCTTGTTCGCTGCTGGCCTACGCCTTGGGACATTGGGCCCAGGGCATTTACAGGCGGTCAAAAAAATGAAGGTGATTCTCCTGACTCTTGTGATTCTCGCATCGCTGCTCATCATTGCCAGCGGCATCTGGGTGGGAGTGGCCCTGATCCGTGCGCTGTCCCTTCCGCGACGCCCGGAGCCTCCGGCAAGGGCGCGAGGGGACGACGGCCAAGCGTAGGGTATTCTCGCAGGGTTCCAGCCCGCTCGCTGTTTCTACTGATCGCGTGGCACACCCCCATCTTTCTTCTGCCTGTTGCGCCTTTTTCCTTGCTTTTTTCGGTCCGTTGGGCCATAATAAGGGTTAAGGGAATGCGGCTGGATTCCATCGCATCCACTAATGATGCGACCCATGATGGGGTAGGTTCCGGGTGACCCGGCCGAAGAGTCCACACCAGTCCACCATGGATGAATCGCAGATAAGCTGAACAGCCCTGAGGCTGCCTGCGTTGCGAAGCAAGAGGAGGCCAGAAGGCTGGCCGGACCTTGGTCTCGCACGTGAAAAGATAGAAAGAGGAGGAGAATATGAATTGGCCGACATGGCTTCGAGGCAGCCGGTTGTTTCTGGGATTTCTCCTGGCACCGGCGGTCGTGCCGTTGACTTTGCACGTCTCGCTGAGCGTCGTCGCCGCGTATCTTGGCCTGAACCTCAGCGAACTCGATGCGGACTCGCTCCGCTCGTTCGTGCTGACCTTCGGCGTGGGGATGGTGTATCTGTGCGTGCTGTGCCTCGGCGTCCCGTACGTCCTTCTCCTCTCGAAAGCGGGACGGCTGAACTTCCGGACCATCACCGTGACCACGCTGATGGTGTCGTGGGTCTACTCCGTGCTCGTGTACGTGTCCCTGCAGAAGGACTTTTCGTTCGCCGGGACGGTTGCGGCGCTGTGCATGCCCGGGGTCATCTTGTCGGGTCTGTGCTTCTACTTCATTGGGGTTTGGAAGTCCCAGGAAATCGACACGGGGATCAGCCCTCTGTTGGAGGCCTATTTGGGCCATCAAAAGCCCAACTTCCAGGTGTAGCCGCTTGCAGTGTGACCGTACGGGCATGCAAGAAGACGGCATAAGCGTGTGAAGTGGCAAGTGCTGCAACGCGCAATTTCTCTTTGCCCCGCCGGGGATTTCCTCCATAATACCGCCGATGGCAGTGGTCAACCCGTGAAGGAACACAAGGGCGGTAAAAGGCATGAGCACGATATCCTCCGACTTCTCCCTGCGAGCGACTGCGGCGGCTTTGCTCACTTTATTCTGGCTCAGCAGTTGTACGCCGACGAGCGTCACGAGCCCGCGCAAATCGCCACACAGCGCGTATTCTTTCGAGGTCCCGGCCGACTATCAGACCGTCTATTCGCGGATCGCGATTCGGGCCCGTGAGCGGTACGGCCGCACCAACATCGCGACCTACCAGCCCGCCGTGAGTGCAAAGCTCTCTCCGGCCGACCAGTCGGCCACGGTAACCGTATGGAACGCCGGCGGGATCGGGATGCGCTACATGCTCAGCGCGGACATCCGCCCCATCGACCCATCCCGTGCCCAGGTCAGCATCTCCTGCGCCAAGAGCCGCTACAAGAGGGAAGCGAGCCTCTGGGAGCAATGGGCCAACACCCCGCTCGACGCCGGCAAGAACGATCCGAACGAATAGCCACGACGAGATCATTCAACCACAGAGGGTGTGAATCTGCATTGGGGAGTCTGCTGACGAAGCTCGGTCAACCTCGACCTCTGCGAATGTTCCCACGCCGGCAAGAAGCCGACACCCTCCTCGACTTCATGACCGAGCCGGAGATTAGTAAGGTGACAGTTGGAAGTCTGTGTGCGAATCCTTGTTCTCGGTGTCCTCGGTGGCTTCTATGGTCCGGCCGGACCGGCCAAGGAAGGCCAGAAACAGGATGCCAATCCGGTGGCCTGGAGCAATGTTATGACGCAGGACAGAGATCGACATATCTGTGCGGATTCTCGGGCATTGAGAATTCCCGCCTGTAGAGAAGCTCGGGCGGCAGCCTCAAGTCCGCAGGACTTGGGGATGGCTGTGGGCCTTGGGAGCCTGTTGCTGCCCCAGGACATCGCCGATGCCGCCATCCCCAAGTTTCGCTTGAGGCTGCCACACGACTGCCAGTTTATTCTCACAGACACAGATCGACATTATTCCCTTCATGCCCCGCCGGCGCAGTTACGGGGGATCAACGCAGGCAGATGTCGTCGATGTAGATCCGGCCGGCGCCGTCCGCCGACGGATTGGACCCGTCGCCGACGCCAATGGCCATCTCTTTCAGATGCGTCAGATTCACGCCCGTAAACGCACTGAACGGAATGCTCCACTGTCTCCACTCGTCAATGAGCACCGCATAGGGGTTGTCCGGATGCCGCACCACGGCGATCTTGCCCGCGGTGTCTTGGACACGCACGTACAGCGGGCACGGATCGTTCCCTGGCTGTGTCACGCCGATGTCCGCGACCTGCCACGGCCCTGTGACATTCCCCGTGGTTGAGACGTGGGAGAACTGGGCCTCTGTGACGCTATCAGGATTGTGGCCGGTCAGGGCCATGCCGATGTAGACACTGGCGGACATGGTGATCGGCACGGAACTCGGCCCGGTTGCGAAGTCCGTCCACGTCGTGCCGTCGGGCGAGTGCTGCGCCTTGAACGTGCTGCCCTGGCGGGTCAGCTTCACCCAGTAGGGCGCTTGGATGCCGGGCTGGGTGGTATCCTCGCTGGCCCCGCCCGTGATGCGCCGGCGCTGGAACGAAACACCATTGCCCGGGGTGACCACCACCATCGCGTGCGTGGAACCGGGGTCCAGGGTTTCGCGAATCATGACGCCGGCCTTGGCCCAGCTATTCGTGTTGCCCACATGCTGCACCCTGGCCGTAATGGTGCCGTCGCCGGCAAGTCGTTTGTAGGCATAACGAAACTCGTCGGCGGTGCCCCAGATATCCGTGCCGGAGGCGCTCATGATATAGCTGTTAGGTGAGGTCTGCATGAACTTGGGTGGGGCGCCATGAAACCACAGGCTCAGCGTGGTCGCGCCCGACAGGGTCCAGTTTGTCACCAGCGACGCCGCCGGTTGTGCTTCGGAACAGAAAGGCGGGATGCGGTTGTCATAGTCCATCCGCATCGATTGCAGGCCGCCGTGGACAATCGTCCGCTCTACCGCTACGGGATGCGGCGTGCCGGTCCATTTGAGCGATATCGGGTTCGAGCCTGAGTAGCTCTCGAAATTGTCGATGACGGTCCCGCACTCGCTCGTGGTGAAACTCCACACGCAACCTGGCCACGGGCTGGCAGGATTGCCGGAGTTGATTTCGTCGATGCGCCAGTAGTACGTTTTCCCCGGGGCGAGCAGGCCGGGATCGTACGTGGTTTGGTTCTGCCGGCCTGCGTATGGGCCACACCTCACGGGACCGGCATTGGCCACCGCATCATAATCATCGCCGAAGTAGACGTCATGCTGCAGGGCGGCCTGCCCGGCCTGCCAGCTCAGGATGGTGGCGGGCGCAACGTCCGCCTCGCCGTCCGCCGGATGGGGCGAGTAGGCGATGAAAGACGTACAGGCGGGGTTCTCCACAAACGGGGTGCAAATGACCTGGGGAGCGGCCATGCCCGGACCTTGCCAGGCTACGGCGATGCTGTCGCCGCCGCCGCCTTCTTTACCGACCGCTTCAATATAGTACTTCTGACCGGTCTTCAGCGCGATCGCCTTGGATTTCTGTCCGGCCTCCTTGGCCCACTCCTGAGGGGCGGTCCAGGAGGCTACCGTCGCGATGAGCTTGGCGTTGACGGGCTTGTCATCGGTGCTCAAGTAGAGCTCCTGGTTGTCGTCACCGGCGA
>Ga0315286_10002638_pt1 | contig 16772 bp, 49 predicted proteins | sample YL17G10_0_MG_FD_205038 | JGI IMG/M metagenome (GOLD analysis project Ga0315286, IMG submission 205038) | Sediment microbial communities from Yellowstone Lake, YNP, Wyoming, USA - YL17G10_0 | ecosystem: Environmental > Aquatic > Freshwater > Lake > Sediment | place: USA: Wyoming | collected...
CTCACCACCGATTGTCAAGAACTATTTTTTGACTGCGTGTCACACCACTTCACTGACCACTGATCCAGTTGGTTCCAACACCTGTGGGATTGAAACTATAAGAACTACCCCACCAAAGAACAACGCTAATACAGCGATAACTGTGGAGATCATCAGCTTATGTTCCCTGTCGAGAGAGTCTACTACAACAGGCGACTTAATTATTCTCCACACTTTCCATGCGGAAAATAATCCCACCAGCACAAGTGTCAGTGCAAAACCCAACAGTGAATATCCCTGAATCAATTCAAACCGCACAAGATGAGCGAATCCTTCAGCGGCTGTGGTTCCAACCTGATCGGAAACTTTGCTCAATAATGCGACAACTACTTCAACATCAGACATGGGTTCCTCCTCGTGTTAATGAAAGATTATCTCACACTCCGACTCGATTGTCAACTATATTCTCTCACGGTGATGGTTGCAGCTTCAATCATCCTGATTTCCTTTGCCACTTCCTTTATGTACACCTTTTTGCATCTCTCGTTTGGAAACGACATATCGGGCTTATTACTTTCCATCAACCAATGTAATTGTGTGGTCCTGGCATCTGCTAGCCAATCTTGCAGTCTTTGTATGGCATGAACCGCTCGTGGAAAATCTAGGTTGCCCAAGTGTTCTTCAGCTTCAACTTCGATCTGCAAAATGAACTTCATGATTTTCTCCTCTTTTCTTTGATCCAGGCACCAAACTCCACCACCCAGATAGTCCAAGCCAACACACTTCCCACATACACACCCAAACGAACATACGTCTCAAACACCCCTTCCGCCTCAACGTGTGTGAGGGTACGATACAACACAAATAAGATCAACAAATTCAACATAACATTCTTCAGCAATTCAAAACACAAGTCAATCCAATCCTTGAATATTTTTTTCCTCAATTCGGCAATCTTCTTATCGGTGAGATTATCCTCTTCACTTATGGGACTCCAAGGCATCATGTTTTCTCCTTAAATGGAATGTTGTATAGCAACCTTCGCCCACTTCGGTGGGCTACTGGTTCGCATCCACGAGCCCCAATGCGGGAAGTAGATGAAAAATTCCCCACAGTTTGGACAATAACACACCAAAGAATGTCGCAAACTTGGCCTTGGCAGTTCCTCCAACTCCAGGCCACAATTTCCACATTCATGCTTTGAATCTTTCATCTTACCAATCCCTTCTCATTTTTCCCTTTGCCGTGAAACGCATCGGTTCGCCTGTGATCTTCAACACACTGTCCCATTCTGCCATAAAATACGCAAGGTCGCTGTCGTCGATAAACTCTATCTCCCCATCCAAAATCACATTGTTCATATATTCTTCAATCACAATGCCTTTATCATCAGTAGCGCCCACCTTCCATGAGAAGTGCCAGGAACCCATAGCCATGACGAATTCGTTTAGTTCGGGGTGCTCAACAAGAATCTTCCGTGCTTCCTGTTCTACATATTCACTCGCACACTTTGACGCTTTCATGTAGTAGTCTGTTGCGGCTTGTCGCTTTGAATCTTTCATCCGATCACCCAATATGACAGACATAACAGCATTGTCAGAAACCAAAACACGATCACCGCTTTACCAAACAAACGACCATCCATCTTACACCCCCAACGCTTTTCGGCAGACTGGGCCGATTCCGAATGCTCGGCTATCTGCATCCGTGAGTTGTTTCTTGCAATGTCCGCACTGCCCGATCTCTTGGCCATATCGCTTGAGTGCGCCCATGACATCCTTCTCGATCTCCTTGAAAATTACCTCGCGCTCTTGGGCACTCCCCACCGGCTCAAGGTTTTCTCCACTCACTCGCTTAATGAACACGAATCCAGTCCAGTTACCTTTTTTCGGACGTTGGACTTTGTAGAATTTTAGGATTTGATCCTTCGGATCTACCACTGCGTAGTATCCCTGGCCAATCGTATCCCAGGTCTTCTGGGGTGCTTTCACTGATACTTGTGGCACAGCCCTTATAATCCAAGGGAGTGCGACCAAAGTTGAAATGGCTTGGCTCATTTGCTGCTTGGTGAGATTTCCCATTCCTGCGGTCAAATCGGCACGTTGCAGGTCGGTCATCTGTTTATCCGAGACCAATACCTTGTAATATTGAATCTGTGCGGGTGATGGATCATAAAGTGGGTCTGGCGTTCTGGGTGCTACTGCAACTGCAACTGGAGTGGGTTTCTGAACTTCCCTCAAACAGCGTTCAAGGACTTCGTTCAACATGTTCATTCCTCCGTTTTGGGTGTCAATCATCATGATTGAACTATACCAACGATAGCGGAGAAAGTCAAGTATTTTAATGTGTCTTGTAAGTGGTTGATTTTATTGAACATTGGCTGGCGTGTTTCGGTGGTCCTGGGTCTTCCCTCGTGTAACACCACAATCTCTCGTCTGAGGCCAATTGTGGAGGTTTTGGAGGCTATTCCTCGATCTTGGAGAAATATGTTTCTATCATTGCCTCATAATCAAGGTTTCCGGTTGCTGGATAGGTCAATTTGAGACGTTCGCACTCTGGGCAGCTTCCCTCAATCACTTCTGGAAATCTGATGCACCACATATGATGAACTACATCACTCACTTTGCTGTCCTTTCGGTGATTCATCCTTCTCGATTGTTTTCTTGAAGTACATTCGGGCGGCATCATGCCAAATCACAATTCCTTCAGGTTTCAAAAACCCTGGCGCGGCAACACTTCCTTTTTCTCGCAGCATGTTCACACAATCCTGAATGATGATTGTATCAAACACTCCCTTGAATAAGACTGGCACCACATAACAACACTTCGGACGCACCACATCATCACCCCACACGGATGTATTGAACAACGAGAATCGTTTTTCATTGATCCCATACTTACGCTGGATACCCTGACCCCACCATTCGCCGTAATGTCGGCCAATACCAAGGCCCGAAATCAATTCATCCTTGTGCTCCAACACCCACCGACCGAATCCATGATTGTCTGAAGTCAACCCCTCAGGCGTCAACAGCCACAAACTTCGACTGCCTGCATACAACTGGCCATCCTCCGTAATGAGAATTTGGCCATTTGTGCCATCAATTTTTTCCGTGATCGTACACTCACGACTGAGCCGTGCAATCTTATTGAAGGATTGAAATTCTGGTGTCATCGTTTTCCCCCCTTCGGTGATTCTTGAATTCTTGCGGTAAATTGAAATGGCTTCAACTTCTTTCTTCCCAACTTCGATGCGGCATCAAACCGAGTGACAAATCTCGTGACTGACTCAGGAAGATGGATAAACCGCCAAGTGGGTGGTGTAGAAACCTCAACCCCACGAAATCGACCCACACTCCATGTTCTTTTTGTTCTGCGGTGCAGGGCCAGAGCAACGGGACACGCAAGGCAATCATAACCAATTCCCCTATTCAGGTCTCGTTGAGTGACCTTCACGATAATTTTTTGCATGATTATTTCCCCCTCATGATCTGAATGAGTTGCCAGACTAACGCGATCAATCCCGCTGATGCAAAGACAATGTTGATCCACACAGTATCGATGGTCATGACTTCTTCTTTTTGGTTTTCTTAGGTACCACCAACTTAGGTTCTACCACACTACTATTAATGTGCCTCCGTAGACTGTCTATGACGTGCTCCCTCGATTCAAGATACACACCCAGCATTCTAATGCTCTCATCCTTGTCTGCCAGTTTAACTAACATCTCCTCAATGCGACCACGCAGATGACCAATCACCTGCTGGCGTTCCTGATCGGTTTCCCGCCACTCGTGTTCTATAATGGTCTGCCTCGCAATGCGCTCATCTTTTACTTTGGCTTCTTCTTGGAGTTCAAGAATTACCGCATTTCTCGCCTCACTTCTCCAGTAGAAGGGATTACACCTTTGTAAGTTCCCCCAAAGAAATGAGACAACTCCACTCTCTATGAGAGTGATGAAGAACACCACCAATAGTAGCCCAATCCCCATTCCAAATATAAACATCATAATCTTCCCCTTTCATGTTCAAGTTCGTCATTTGCCTCTTTGAGCATCTTCTTGTAGGTCTCAAGAAGATTTTTATAAGGTTGTATCATTCCAAGACCACAATGTTATGTTCGTCATTACAGGGGTAATTCAACTCCCCCTGAAACGAGGCTCCTGTAACATCATGATATTGGGCAAATCCTTCTGAATTACACTCATAACACCCATCATAATTCACAGCTTGTACCGGTGCTCCTTGCGGCAGCTTTTGTAATTCTACGATCAATTGGGCAACTGTCATATCTTCTCCTTCTCCCACCATCCCAGGCGTTCCAGATCCAAGTCTTCAATCACTTTGTTGACAGCGGCAATCCCGTGGTCTTCCGCAATGGCACGGAGAGCCAGAGAAATAATGTTGTGTGAGTATTGCTTCACATTCACAAACATCACTTCTTCTTCGATAGTCTGAATCCAATCCTCAAGTGTATCCTTGGTCATGCGTCACCCCACCTGCTTCACGTAGGCCATCGCTCGGTTCAGTCTGTGATACTTCACCATCGCCTGGGCTCTCGAAATCTCCCCATCACAGTGAAGATTCTCAGGCGATAAATCATTCTCAATTTTCTCCATCCAGTATTTGGCGTTCGCCTTGTTCGGCATTTCCACGTTCCTGCCGAAAATCTTATTCATTTCGATCTCCCGCACAAAGTAGCTCAGATCTTCCTGCGGTGACCAGTTGTAGGCCTCGCGCCTCACGGGGGGCTTGCCTGCCTCGATACGATCCAACTTCTCAGGTCCACACTTGTACTGCTTACCGCGCTCGTCGGTGAGAAGATACGATCTCTTGTAGTGTCCGCTGATTGTGTACATTTTGCCATTCAAGGTTACTTTGTCGCCTATGTTCTTCATCTTGATTCCTCCTTGGTTTTGGTGACAACTGAATTATATCAGGTCTTCCAGGAAAGTCAAGTGCTATGCAACCACCATGAAAGGCTTGTCCCACTGTCCGATGTTGACGTACACATAATAATTCATGTCTGGATAATCGGCGTAGGCATCGGCTCGGTTATAGTTCCCATTCATGAAGATCGGCATGATCTTGTTCAGGATCTCCAGGGCCTTTCCGGTGAACTGCTCTTGGTAGTAGTATTGATTCAATTGGAGATACTTCACGGCTGGCTGAAACGGGGGATATCTGTGAGCAACCTTTTCACCCACTACCTCGTTGTAGTTCTGAAGAAAATCAACCGGTGCAGCCTTGATGTTCATCACAATCGCAGTGTTGTGGCGCACACCCAGCGTGTACTTAACACCAGTTCCCTTGAGTGCGATTTTGAGAGCGGCGGCGAATTCTTTCTTTTTGTCTTGTCCCATGTAAGCCATTTTAATTTCCTCCTTGTTTGTTCGTCTCAACCATCACGATATAACTATATCATGCCTGGAGGAAAAGTCAAGGCAAACTGGCAACATTAGAGGATTTTAATGTGGGGCATTATGCTACATCCAGAGTTTTATGGGCTCAGGACCACACTTGTGGTACTGATATCCAGCCTGAAAAAAGAATATCATGAAAAGTAGAAGCGTAATAAAATATCCCAGGATACGAATCCAACGATAACCGCTTGTCACTGCAAAAAACACCAGCACACCGCTTATGATAGGGATCACGATAGAAAACAACATCACTTCACCTTCAGACTTTTGAGGAATTTCAATTCTGCTTTGGCAGCTTCAAGTTGGTTACTCACCCAGTATTTTGGGAGTGGCTTATCGACACCGGCAAACTCGCGCAATCTGTCGGTCGCACGGGCAAATAGAACGTAAGGCGTTTCATGACAATATCCCTCTCCACTCTTCAATTTCACTGGGCATGTCACACAGGCATTTGAATCATAAACCCACTGATACTTGTGGCACAGCCCACAACTTTCCGTTCCCCCATCTGTTATGAGTTGATGAGGTTTGCGATTCTTGATCGATTTTATAATAAATTCCCACTTTTGGATCGATGCCAACCATGCGGCCTTTGCGCTCATATTAACAGGAAGGAGCACCGCCACGCTCTTGACATTGGGGTTACTCGTGAACATTGCCGATTCCAACTCAAATTTAAGGGGTTTCATTCTTCCTCCTGAAAAGATGTTTTTCTGATGATTCGCTCCAATTCCCATTCGCGCTTCGCGGCTTGCATCTCAGCCACCACTTCATCCTTCACCACTTCATCTCCGCAGTATGGACATTCTTCCCCATGCTGCAACTCTGGATGTTCGAAGTGTTCATCCGTATTATTGCACCGTGGGCAATAGTCTTTGAAGTCGCTATCAAAATTCGTGTCGCAGTGTATACATCGCATGATACTCATGTTCGCTCCTTTTTATTATTCATCATGCTGAAGCATACCACGGTCTCATCCATTTGTCAAGTGATAATCAACCACCAGGCACTGGCGAAATACGCCAGAACAATTAAGGTGGCCCAGTAAGAGAGCCATGAAGTGTTGGATTGGAGAGTCCGCAAGAGCACTAATATCTGTAGGGGAGCCAGCATAGCCACTCCCACCCAAAACCAATAAGAGTGCATCATGGCTTCCCCCACGTCCAGTGTCCCATGGCGAGCGCAGCAGCGGCAAGTATGGCAGGACTTAAATTGCCTGTGGCTCGTGGTTCGGTGGGTGTCTCTGATGGCATCCGCTCTTTCTTCGTCAAGTGGTGCTTACGGGGCACCGAAGGCATTTGGTATCGCACTTCTCTCCAACTCGCTCGTCTGGCCTTTTCTTCTGGATCTAACTTGGTCTTCATGCTTTCTCCTTTGTTCGTGCTACACACACATAATTAATACTCTTGAATGAGGTTTCGAGTTTCTTCGCGGCCACACCTGCGGCTTCACACTCGGCCTGTGAATGGAATGGTACCGAGGTCATCGCCACACTATCACCTTTGGCAAACGTAGAGGCATAAAATACTAAGATCAAAACAAAATCCATTATACTTCTCCCCTCAGTTGTAGAATCTCGGATTCAAGATTCTTGATAGTTTTATGTTGCTCATCTGTCTCCTCCAATAACACTCGCGTCATCGCACCCTGGAATTGAAAGGCATCCAAGACATCTTTTGGTGTCGCGGTCTTCCAGTAGGGGTCCATGCGCCCAGTCTCATCCGCAATAAAAATAAGTTTCAACAACTGGGCAACCTTCTCCCGCAAGTCTGCAATCTCTTGGCCTGCTTTTACAAGATCCCGCATGAGGATATCAGTTCCCCCTTGATCCATCAGTTCTTTTCGTGTCATGGGTGCAATCGGTTCGCCCATACACCTATGACAATCACAGCCACCGTAACACATGATTATTTCTCCTTCATCGCGGCATCATAACCTTCCGAGAATCCCTTGTCATAGGCAATCATTGTATCGCCGGTTATGCCCTCATTCCTCACAGACTGAAGCGTTTCCTCAACGAGGGCTTCAAATTGCTTATCGGTCATCTGTGTTTTGAGATATGCGGCCACGATTCGTTCCACCCCTGGGTTTGCATTCATACCTTTTCCTCCAACTGATAAAGTTTACGAAGCACGTCTTGTATGACACTGAGAGTATCAGGCGGCAAAAAGACCTGACCGGCAAGGTGTTCGAGTCCTTTGCGACGAGTTTCAGTTCTAGCGCACACCCCATTCAATTGCATACTCAATTCAATCAAGAGTGCGTCTACTTCAGAAGCTTTGTAAATCATTTCTCCGTTTCTGAGATCTTCCAATGACCGTCTGCGAAATTCATTGAGTGGACCACTTTGGGGTCCCACTTCACATGCTACACTATCATTTCCTCGGCCATAGACCTTATATTTTATCATGGAATTCTCCTCATCTGTAAATACGCTCCCGCACTTCCTGCATAACTGAGACTCATCTTGAGTCGCTGAATCAAATCCCGCTGACTAGCCAGTAACGAGGTCTGCGCTTCGATCTTCTCCTTCAGTGCATCAATTACTATCGCTTGCGTTGTTGCTGATATCATGGTTGTCTCCTCACTTTGAAATGTAAGATCGCCACACTGAGCACCGCAAATAATATAGAGAGAATCACACGTCCTCCTGAACGAGAAGTTTCTTGATTTCTCGTGAAGTCATTCCATACCGAATTCCGATGCTGGCATGACGAATGACCCCAGAATATTTCAGGAGACAAATCATCGCCTGCTTTCTCTTCTTCGCGTCACGTCGCTTGCGTAGATAGGTGAGTGGATTCACAATACCTCCATAATAAAATCTGGATCATTCGTGGGGAAAATCCATCGCCAATCGTTGTCCTTCTCGGAAATCAGGAACACACGATTGGTGATATGGGCTCGTATTCCCGCCGTTTTATCCCATTCCCATATCTCGCCGTGCTCGTTTATTTTATTCTTTCCCCTGCGAGTCTTGGCGGTTAATTTGACGAGAGTTTTCACGATGCTATCCTTTCTTGACTTTCACCGGCACTGGCATCTTCGGCAACACAATTCCTGCTACCAAGGTTGCGGCAATCAATCCTATAAGGACTTCCATAATTACCTCCTAAGGCTAACGATGAATCGCGCTTCCTCAAACGCGGCTTGAGCATCGAGTTCCGCGCCTCTCGCAATCACACGCTTAACTAAGTCGCCCTGTCTGAAAACCATCTGTATGGCTTCTTCTAGAGTCATGTCTTTTTTCCACTCCATGATTATTCCGCCTCCTCGCGTTCCTTCTGAATGGCCCAGTCCTCAAACGAAAAATCATCAAATTCAATTTCATCCATGAAGATCGGAGCAATGTTGGTGAAAAAATCTTCCTGGGCCTTCTCAAACGCCTTGGTGATTCTCTCAGCCTGTTTATCCACATCAACAACCATTTTGTCACCCCTTTGTTTGTGTTCAACCATCATGATTGAATTATATCACAGGGATTCTAAATGTCAAGTCCTCATAAGTCATTGATATTGCTGAATAATTCATGTTTTCACGTCTTCTGGTCCTGGGCCTTCTTCCCATATTTTAATGGGGGTCTGCATTTCCACCACACCGGCACGATAACCTTCCTGCACCAGGAGCAACACCAGGCGCTTGATTCCTGGATCGGTCAATGGAGCATTCAGCGCAGCGAGTTTATCAATCGCCGCCACAAATCGTCCCTGTACGTCTGGAGGTAATCTCATAATGTTAGTCTATCAGGTCGTCCTTCGAAAGTCAAGGATTTCAGGGGTTCGTCCAAAGGCCACTTCATCAGTTGTCCACATTCTTCGCAGCGTGGGGGCCAGGGGTGTCCATGAGCAGGGCATTTCTCGTCTGGCTCATCGGCTAGTAGATAGCAGCAACAGGTTTTCGATTGGCTGTGCTGGTGTGGTTTCATATTGTCCTGTATGGTAGGTTGGGTTTGGGTCCACCACGAGCACCCAGCAATTTTCTCGGCATCTTGCCTAACCCACTTGCCCGAAAATAAGATCGTTCTTTCAGTCGCACGGGTGGATGATACGGCTGAGGACACATAGGGGCAACCATGTCCTCTCGTAACCAGTGGGCATGAATGCGGAGTTTTTCCATTGCTCTCACATGAATTTTACTAACCACTTTATACCCCGTGCGCCGACCGATTCCCAAATTAGCGGCAATATCATAAAAATTCTGAGGAGCAATCGCAGTTCCATCAGAACTGGATATCATTCCATAATGAAGTCGAACCACCTGCTCCTCTTCACTGGTGAGGCACTGAAGCGCCATCTCAATTGAATCGTGTAATTCAATATCACGGGCGGATGGGATTCGCTTTGGGGGTAACAGTACCCCCAATTTGAATGTTGGCCTCTTGAATGCTGGGCTCTTCCTCATCTGATGTCCCTTAGTTCAGAGGAAACAGCGGCTGAGTATATCCCGCTTCGCCCTCAACCTTTTCAAGATCCACACTCCAGCTTGCTACGGTCTCTTCCACCGTAAACAGGGTGAGTGGATTATCTTGTGATTGCGCCACTCCAGACGCAATATGTGCGGCCTGCCGTGGGCTCTGGGCATCGACATACACCACCGTGGTCACTTTGTACTGCTTCAATTTCGCCTTCTTCATGATGTGTTCCTCCTGATTAATAATATTGTTATTCTACCAAACCGGCACCCATTTGTCAAGTATTATTTTTATCGGGCTCAAACAATCGATGAAAGTCCTCTGGGGAATAGGCCCTGAAATATTTCTCAGAATACTCAACAATCCAATACCCTGGAAACACCGGATCGTGAGCAATCATCATCCATTAATTTGAACATCAGAGTGTATACTCCAGGGTGTGATAGATTTCCTCATACATTTCCTCAAGATCCTCCTGCATCTCTTGCCCGTAGCATTCTGCAATATCGAAAATGCTGAGCATGTCTAGGAAGGGAAGTTCCTGAAGTTTCTCCTGCATGATTTTGAGTATGGCGGCTTCCATCTCCTGGCGATTTTCTTCTAATATTTTCTGCAATTCAGCATGTGTCATGATTCTTGGTACTCCTTTTGTTTAGCTGCTTCATCACAGGGCTCTTCTTGCTGTTCTTCTGGGTGGTTGTGCGCCCACAAGCGGTTCCAGGTCGCTTCGTAATACTCACGTTCGAATCTGGTCATGTCTTCTCCTTAAACGTGTATCGTTCGATTAAGGCTTTCTGGGTTGTGATCCTAGATTCATTCTCCCCCGCTCGATTATATCGAATCAGGTCCTTCTCACTTCGGCCATCCAGACTTGAAGTCCCATTCAATTCTACCCGTTCCATTCTTTGCGGCAATTCAACCAATCCTGTTTTCCCGTACTCCTGGCGAATATAATCCACAAAATCATCTTTCTCCATCAGATAGGTGACTGGAGCATCCACGACCGTGGACCATTCACAATACTTCCCACCGAATTTTGCAATCATCCTACCCATGATTATGGTCCTACCTGACAGGGTGACCCGCTCGTCCTTCATCCTACCCATGATTATGGTCCTACCTCCAGCGGGACGCTGCCTCTGAATGGATTATCTTTGGATTTCTTCCAGTCAGCGTACTCGGCAAGATCTTTCTCTTCCCTGGTGCGTTCCTCTTTCAGTCTCTGGATCTGCTTGAGAAAATTTGCCTTGGCAGTTTTAGGAGCATTGTCATTTTGCATGTAATATGCGGCTGAAGGATTCCACACTCGCACTTTGCCGGTGTATTGTGATGTCACATGAATGCCAATATATTCCATGATTATTTTTCCTCCTCTATCACTTGCAGAACCCGCGCCAGTCCTTCTATCCACTCTTTGTGATCGGCTTCCTGCTGGATTTGATAGGCCTCGTCTTTCTTCCGTTGGATCTCGGCTTTCTCGGCCTGCTCACGTTCGACCACTTCGGCGGCATAAAATATTATTGCCTGTTCCAATTGATTTTTTGCGTTCTTGAAGTAATCTCGGATTCGTAGCATGGATTGCGGAGTCGGATCATAATTGGGGGCAGAAACCTTCAATTCCCATTCCAGATTCTCCATGAAATGCGCGGTATCTTTCAGGGCCTGTCTGGTGTTTTTCTGTATCATGCGAGTACCTCTCTCAGTTCAAATTTCATTCCGCGCTCTCGTGTCCGCCCATCCCAATACTTCACAGCGTAAGGATAATTCGTCTCGGTGATCCCCACCTTCATCCATCCCTTCCCCTTCGGTTTCATCCACACGTCCCAGCTTCCTGTTTTCATGGTGTCCTCCTTGGTTTATCCTACACTCAAAGTATACCAAGGGGGTCCCAGAATGTCAAGTTTTTAATACCTCAATGATATCAATGACTTAGGGCCAATCGTCTCCCACGGCGTATTCACGGATCAACTGTTCCTCAAGGTATGTGATTCGCTCATTTCTACTAGCAAGTTCTTCCAAGAGCAATTCGGTCTTTTCACCTAATGCGGTAACATCATTACTCATTGCGGCAGCGTGTCCCATGGCCTCTTCTTTGATCGTGAGACACTTATCAGCATAGGCGCTCATCTTCGCAGCTTCACGTTGAAAGTCGAGGTTGCAGGGCTCACCATCCAACTTCGCTTGCAATGATAGGACCAATTTACCCTGCTCCAGGGTATAGGTTGCTAACTGCTCCATCCTCCATTTTGCAGAATCTTTCAATTCTTTGAGGGTTGCAATCTCCTGGCCCTGATCCCCGATCATCTTGGCCATGATCTCAATCTTCTTCCTGAATTCACCAATCTTGGCTCTGGCATCCACCAGTTCAGCCGCCTCCCTCATTCGATACTCGATACCCACAGCATCCAAATCATATAATACGGATTTGGCTTTTCGATCATCGATCTCCACGAATCCGCCGCGCTTCTGGATATCAAAATTTAATTTTTCTATCACACCGGCCTGAGATTGAATCATCGCGGTGAGTTCTTCGATGTGTTCTTTATGGACTTCTACTTCCTGAGCATGGCGAATCTCTTCGCAGGGTGTTCCCACCTGCTTATCATAAAACTTCACCATTCTCTGGTATTCAAATTTGATGTGGCCATTCGCTTCTTTCAGTGCCACCATTTCTTGGCTGAATCTCGTAATGGTTTTCGCAAAAAGATCGTTCGTATCTTGGAGTTTCTTGATAAGTTCTGCTTGGGTTTCAATCACGCTCTTCATCATACCTCCTTTGGTTTGTGTAGAAGAATCTCAGCGGGATGGAGGGTGCCCATTTCGGGTTCCTTCGTGCCCAAAAGAGACTCTTCTACGTGGTATGGTTTCGTTAATCCCACTCTTCTATCTGGGCCATCTTTTCAGCATCCCCCCAGGCCAACAGTTTCTGCAACTCCGTCATCCGGTTCCACTCCTCTACCTTGATATAACTGCGCCAGTTGTGCACCCTGCTCTTATCTGAGAAGTCCTCCTCAGTGAGTTCTGTGGTGTTCGGCATATGGGTCCATTCATCCAACCCCTTGATCTTGACCATCTCAGCCCTCAGTTCTCCCAGGGTAATAAGTGGCTCGCTGGATCTCGCTTTGATCTCTGCTAATTCTTTTCGCAATGCGGCATTCTCCTCAAAGAGTCTCTTCACGCCAACCTCATCGAGGTAGAAGCGGTACCGCTCGTGAACCTCCTTGGCACCCTCCACATGTTTGTATCGTTCGGCTGTGGCACCTTCATTCATGGCGGCTTCAAGTACCTCGGTGATCTGTCCTATGGCTCGTGGATCTCCGTGCTCAATAAACAACTTCAGGAGTTCTGTTTCCAATACCCGAATCCGTTTGGACCGATATAATTCATCCTCAATCATGTGGGGCTCAGGCTGTGCTTCCTTGGCTAATCGCTCCACATATTCCTCTGGTGACTCTGCATATGTTCCATTGGGCATCCTGCTCATCTTACGCTGCTCCTTTCACGAAAGTTCGCATGGGTAATGGTCGATGTTGGCCATTGGCATCACCACGTCTCAGGAGTTCTTTAGTAATATGTCGGCTCTGAATATCTGCGGGAGTGCCTCGCTGGTAGGTTTCCTGGCCAAAGATTCGATGTAATGTGGCTAGTTGTTCATGATCCATCTCCCAGACTCGTCGAATGACTTGTTCAGGTTGAGTTTCATATCCTAAGCTGTATTTGAATCTGAGCCACCATCCCATGATTTTCATATTATTCTCCTGGTAAAAAGTTACTCAAACCGGCAACTACGCACCGTCGCTCACGGGTTCATCATCCAAGATAAATTCATCCTCAAACGCATAGTCCAGATTGTCTTCTACCACGCTGTCTTCAATCTCGGCCAGGTTAGCTTCCAGCATTTCCACTTCGTGTTCCAGTTCCTCAATTTCATTCTTCTGCTGGGCAATGAGAAGATTTGCAGTTTCCAATTCGTGTTCCAGTTTCTCGATTTCAATCTCGGCCAGGTTAGCTTCCAGCATTTCCACTTCCTTCTCCACGATTCGATTCTCCTATACCTTCCCCTCAGTGTTGAGGAGAAGGCTTGAAAGGTTATAACGTCCCTTGGTACGGGACAGATGTTACCGCGCTCCAGTCCACTGCACTCTGGTAAAGTCCCTCGTAAGAATGTTCCCTCGCGTGAAGTTCTTGGCTGGTCCCTTCCAGCTTGCGGCCTTCCAGATGTTCCCCTCGGCATCCAGGAAGCTATGGCTGGAGCGACTGTTCCCATTGTTGGTCACCACTCGCGTGTACTTGTTGCCAGGTTCAAAAGTCACTTCGAACGTGGGATTATGGGCTGGCATCACTCCCCCGTACATGGCCTTGTAATCTGTGATAATGACATCAGCGTAGACTTTCAGATCTGCATCGGTATACTTGGCGTTTTTCATTTGGTCCTCCTGGTGTTTGGTGATCTTCCTTACACCTTTACTATATCACAGTGTTTTCTATTGTCAAGGCCAAATCGGCACATAAAGTGTGGCATTATGCCCCACTAGCAGGAGTATGGTCTTAATTTCTCCCGTATGATACTCGCGGCGTCCTGTTGAGTCTCGGCTGCAAATGGCGGCACCACACGCAACACAAAGTCGTTCCCCTCGCAATCATCGGTATAATCTTTGTGGTCACCAAACCAGCGTTTCACCTGTAACGTACCATTGACATGTAGATAGCCCCACCACATCAGATTAGTCATTATTATACCCTGGCCGTGTATTTCCCATAGACGCCCCAGTCCCCCTGAAAAGCAAATCTAACCAATCCCCGAAGGGTCTTTTCATCAATTCTACCTTGGGCCAATGCCTGTGATAGTTTCTTGGGGATGGGAATGTTCAGTTGTGATAATGTTCGCACCGCTTCACTCATGCACAACACGGACCTTTGCAACCTGCGAAGCCGTAGCGGTATATCAGTATACACTTCACCCAATTCTTCAAAGTCTGATTTCACTTTTCTCATGTCTTACCGTCCTCGCATCCAGGTGAAAAATGTCCTCAAACCGGCAAGTATCTGGTCTCTACGCCATTCACACCAGTATCCCAATGACATCAGCCTCTCCCTTCAGTTCGGGCCATTCGGCGTTCCTGCGTTATCCTCGCGCTCAATCTCCCAGGTATCCTCCAAATCCTCCACCACTTCTTTGATAGCGGCAACCTCAGTCACTCCATCAACAAAGATCATCATGCGGCTTGCAGGCACCCCATTCGTATCCATGACAAATTTCATCACGCCTGCATTCGACTCCTTCATCAGTGCCCACATATTCTCCATGTCCGAATTCTTCTCAGCCATGTGTTCCTCCTTGTGTTAGTGTTACTGTAGCACAGGCGTTCCGGTTTGTCAAGTCTTAGGCGTTAGAAAACAATCCATGGCTTTTCCTGCGAGTTCCATCGGCATTTGTATTCATGGGCGCTTGCTGAATCAGTCGTCGCATCTTCTCGGCGGCACTCAGAGGATCATAGATCCCCCAAATCCATCATCCGCCAGGTACACGGCATCCATCAATCCCTCTTCATTGAAATACACAGTCACGGTATAATCCAGGGCTCTGGCCTTCGCCTGCAAGACTTTAATATCGTTCAAGCTGGTCATGTGGATAATCCTCGCATCCAAGTGGACTTGGGAATGGGTAAGGTGTTCAGTTCACGCACACGTTCGACATGCGGAGTGTTCGTTTTGCGTCCCTGCGGTGTTCGACAGTTAAACGTCGCCTGCTGTCCACACTTCGGGCATGACACCTGATTCTTGGCATCGGTATACATCCAGCCGGTGAGCATCATGCGAATAATCTCCCATGTTCATGTTCATGAGTACACATTTCACAAAGCCATTCGGTTCTCAGGTCCATTTCCACTTCAGTCAAATGAAGTTCAACACACCCACAGTGGGTACAGTCGGTCTTTCTCAATTCTTCCATGATCTTACCTTTCTTATCTGTTCTCCTTGCCTTGAGTATACCAAGTCTTTTCAGAAAGTCAAGCTAACCGGCAACAAACTCTTTCACTGTGGGCTCAGTGTCCTCGATTCCATCGTCGCTCCAGTCACCCAGGTCCCCCCAGTTTCCAGGGTCTTCCCCAGGGTCTTCGATTATCACATCATCAGGCATGGTGTCCCCCTTTCTACTCTCCCTACATATTCAACATAGCACAGGCGTTCCGGTTTGTCAAGCTTTCGTAGGATCAACTCGGTCGATTCTCCAGGTATAGTGTCTCGTGGCCAGTCGATAGAGCCCTCTGAAGGTAGCCAGGGTCATTCTCCCCTCAACCTCAGGGTCCAGGATGAATCCATCCTCAAAGGCTACGGCGTGGGCAAACTTACCCACAATATGAACTCCCAGGATGCCTTTACCATTCAACATTTTCGTGGTGAGGTTCTTACGTTTGGTACCATCCATCACTGGCGTCTCCAATACCGTGGCACCAAAGGTCCCACCGACTCCCCAAAGGTGATAGCGTTTGTGCATGATGTTCACAGTATTCCACCATAACAGTGTCGTTTGCTCTGCTTTGGCCTCGTGGTAGGTCTTGCCAGCCAGTTCAGTAAACTCGGCATGAAGAGCATCCAGGGTCTTACCGGTCACCATTGCCATGGCAGTAATCCAGCACTCTTGCTTTTTTTGTCCTGTCCAGGTGATTCCCATTGTCTTGCCCTCCATGATCTAATCTTACCATGGATTCTGGAAAAGTCAAGCAAACTGGCAACCCTCGTTCGTAGGTGTATCCTTTTTGATACACCCTAGCTCTTCATGATCCTCAGACCTCGGCGCGGTGATTGTCATGGCGCGGTGTAGTCATGATCCTTTCAACCTCGGCGGCAATGTGTTTGGCACCATCAACCAGGGCATTCATGGTGCACGTTGGCGCGGTGTAGATGATAATCGCCAGGATGATCCAGCCGATCCAGGCTAACATCGGGGCTCTCGCT
>Ga0315286_10002639_pt1 | contig 16769 bp, 19 predicted proteins | sample YL17G10_0_MG_FD_205038 | JGI IMG/M metagenome (GOLD analysis project Ga0315286, IMG submission 205038) | Sediment microbial communities from Yellowstone Lake, YNP, Wyoming, USA - YL17G10_0 | ecosystem: Environmental > Aquatic > Freshwater > Lake > Sediment | place: USA: Wyoming | collected...
CGGCGCGCAGGGTGCAACCGGCCCGCAGGGGATTCAGGGTGCAACCGGCGCGACCGGCGCCGACTCGATCGTCACCGGACCCACGGGCAGCACGGGCCCGAGCGGGCCAACGGGCCCGAGCGGGCCGACGGGCGCGGACTCGATCGTTACCGGGCCCACGGGGCCAATGGTTACCGGGCCCACGGGGCCCACGGGGCCGACGGGGCCGACCGGAGCGGACTCGATCGTTACCGGCCCGACGGGGAGCACGGGGCCCACGGGCGCGACCGGAGCAACCGGCGCGACCGGCGCGGACTCGATCGTTACCGGGCCCACTGGCAGCACGGGCCCCACGGGCGCGACGGGCGCGGACTCGATCGTCACCGGACCCACGGGCAGCACGGGCCCGACCGGAGCTGCGAGCACCGTCACGGGGCCGACGGGGCCTACGGGCAGCACGGGCCCGACCGGAGCGGACTCGATCGTTACCGGCCCGAGCGGCCCCACCGGCCCGAGCGGCCCCACTGGCCCGCAGGGAATCCAGGGACCAGCCGGCGTTCAAGGGGCGACCGGCCCGCAGGGGGATCAAGGGCCCACCGGCAGCACGGGCCCCACGGGGAGCACGGGCCCGACCGGCAGCACGGGGAGCACGGGCCCAACCGGCAGCACGGGCCCCACGGGGAGCACGGGCCCAACCGGCGCCGCAAGCACGGTCACCGGGCCGACCGGGCCGACCGGCAGCACGGGCCCCATGGCAAACCTGAACTTCTCGCAGCAGTTTCTGATGATGGGGGGCTAGAGCTATGGCTGAAGCACTGAAAGTCCTTGGTCAGGTATCGCCGGCAGCGACCACGCTGACTGCGCTCTACACAGTCCCAGCGGCCACGTCGGCCACGTCCTCAACGCTCGTGGTCTGCAACCAGAACGCCACGGCGATCACCTTTCGGATCTCCGTGGCTGTCGCTGGTGCGGCCGACAACGTGAAGCAGTATGTGGCCTACGACGCCAGGCTCATCCCAAATTCCTCGATCACGCTCACGCTCGGCATCACGCTCGCGACGACCGACTTGGTGCGCGTGTACGCGAGCGCAACCGGCGTGTCGTTCAACCTGTTCGGCGTCGAGGTGTCCTAATGAGCTCAGACGTATTCCCAACTCGGCCGGTCGTTCTCTACGACGAGAACGGTGATCCGATCACGTCGACCAACCCGCTCCCGGCAGCGGCCATTGCCGACTTCACGTCGAGCTTCGTCCCCAATCCGCAGAACACCCCCGACGGTCCCGGCAACCTGACTCAAGACGCGGCGGGCGCATTGTCCATCCGTGGATCTGTGCTCACGGACGAGGGGAGCTTTCGAGACGACTTCGTGGGCTCGTCGCTCGCCACGGCGCTCACGGGAACGCTGACGTTCGTGAACGGCTCAACAGCCGTCACTGGCTCGGGTACGGCGTTCTCGACCGAGCTATCCACCCACAAGTACATCAAGCTCGACGCGGACGGAGAGACTGCGTTAGCTCGAATCTCGTCGATCGAGTCGGACACGGCGCTGACGCTGGTGGACGCCTACACCGGGACATCGGCAACCGGCGCATCGTCGTCGCAGAACTGGATGACGCAGACGCCGGTAGGCGGCGGCGCGGCGATCACGGTCGGGTCGTCGCTCTGCAACCTGTTGCCGGGCACATCGAACGCCAACACCGTCTACATCACACGCTCGGTGGACTACCTCCCGCTGTCGGCGGTGTTCTCGATGTCCATCTCACAACGGATCGCGAACCAATCGATCCGCGTCGGGTTTCAGACGGACACGACCACGACGCCCACGCAGGATGCGATCATCACATTCTCAGGCACCGACAGCTCTCTGCTGACGTTTGAGACCAGCTTCTCGTCAGCGGCTGCGGATACAACCACCACCACCGTCACGCTCCCGCAGGGACTCGACACGTCCCAGGTACTCGACTACGAGATCGATCTCAACGCGAGCACGGTCTCCCTGGTGATCAACAGCGTGGTCTATGCCACGCATCGTCGCCACCTCCCTGGTCCGTACACGGTGATGGAATTTCTCGTGCTCGCGACCAACACTGCAGTGGTGACGGCGACGACGGTGGCGGTCGACACCACCTTCATCTCCAACACGGATCGTGTTCAGATCTTCAACACCTACTCGGGCGATCCCACCCGCGTGGTCATCGATCCGTCGCCTCAGTCGGGCACGACGTTTGGCCAAGTCTCCACAGCCGCCGCCACGGACGTGCCGATTCGCACGACGACCTACACGGCCCAGACGGTGAACTTCACCGGCTCGGTGAAGTCGTCGAACGCCAACGACACGGCTGCGGGTACGGGCGCTCGGACGATCCGCATCACCTATCTCGATCAGGCGGGGGTTGGCCCCAAGACGGAGGTTGCAACCCTGAACGGAACGACCGCCGTCAACTTAGTGGCGACGGACAAGTGCCTAATCGAGAAGATCGAAGTGCTCACCGCCGGGTCCACCGGGGCAACGGTTGGCACCGTCACGTTGTTCGCGAGCGCGGGCGGTGTTGGAACCAACGTCTGGTCAATCGCAGCCGCAGACGTGACGACGCAGGGCGCCCATCACTATGTGCCGGTCGGAAAGACCTCCTACATTCAGACCATAAACGTCGGGACCACGAACGCCAAGGGCGGCGACTTCATGCAGTTCTACTTGACGGCGTTGGAGGTCTTGGTCACGAACGCGGCGGCGCGACCGATCGTAAACACCGTCGTCGTGTCTGGATCATCCGCGTCCGTCAACCGTCCATTCGGCAACTCGCTCCCGGTTGCCGGTCCTGCGCTCCTGCTCATGCGCGTCATCCCAAACAACACGGATGCCGGAATCCACATGGCTGGGTTCGATTGGACAGATCGATGACCGTGCAGGCCGCATATCGCGACTTCGACGTTGCGGTCGATGCTCTCGTTCGTGACGTGCGGGCGCAGGGCGCAACCATTCCGTGCCGTGAGGGTTGCGCAGCCTGCTGCTACGAGCCGGTCGCAGCCTCGAGCCACGAGGTGGACGCCATCATGGAGCGTGTGCGCGACATGTCAGAGGTCAAGCCGCGAGTCCAGGCGTGGATGCAGCGCGCCGGGATGCTCGGCCTGCTCGGGACGTTGCCTGACACTCGGCAGTATTTCTCCGCACGGCTCGCGTGCCCACTCCTCGACGTGCAGACGCGCACCTGTGTGGTCTACGACGTGCGTCCGATCGCGTGCCGCGCGCACCTCCTCGTCGACATGGACCCAGCGGTCTGCGCGAATCGCGATCAGGTTCCGGCGATCGACACGTTGCGCGTCGATGCCATCGCGGTCTCGGCGATCACCTCCCTCTCGGCGCTCGGACCAATGGTCATCGGTTCGATGCCCGAGCTTCTGCACCATCAGCTATCGAGGGCACCGTGAACGCCATCACAAGAACGTGGGACCAGCTCAAAGCGGACTGCACCGGACTGCGCCTTCGGATGATGTTCACCGAGGACGCAGACCTGTACACGGTGTTCTGGGAGGATGGCGAGCTGCGCGGCGAGCTGCAGATCTGGAGAGTGGAGCTGCCGTGGGCGGTCGCCGAGGCCGTCGATCAGACATCGAACGACGCTGCGCTCGCAGATTTCGAGGCAAACTTCAAGACGACGTGCAACGCGCCGGTCGCCCCCCAGTTGCGGACCTCGGACGCACGCGACATCGTCGCGCTGACCATCACCAAGCGCGCCACGGCATACGCGCACCGGGCGTTCTCCTTCAAGACCGCAACGCTCGACACGATCCGCAACGTCAATCCGGTGACCGGGGCGAGCTGGGGCGACGCGACGGTCAAGCTGTTCGACGCGCAGGGCGCTGAGACGCAGACCCCGGCTGACGCGGTGAGAACCCAGATCGACTGGGAGGCGCAGTACAGCTACGAGATCATCGGAGGGTCCATCGACATCGATCCGACGCTCACGGGCGGCACTACCAACGCCTGGTTCATCTCGGCGGTTGGCGTGCCTGACTACCCCCCAGAGGCATACGGCTCGCTGCCGTTCGTATCCGAGATCAACGTCGAGCTGATCAGCGGCTCACGATTCGGCATCGATGGCCGTGCGGCTCAGTACATGGCCTACCAGTACGGTGGCCACCCGCACACGAACCTGCTTCGGTTCACCTTCAAGCACCCGGCCGGGGAGCAGCGAAGGTTCCAGATCCACATCGATCACTACATTTAGACGACGAAGTCGGAGCGCAAGCTCGCCATGACGGCGGCTGGGTCGAACACGCCAAGGTGCGCGGTCTCATCGTTCACCGCGAAGCTCGCCACCAGTCGCTCGCCGTCGTAGCCCAGGCCGGCGCAGAACTCGATCCCGAGCCGCTTGAAGTAGAACGAGGGCGACATCGCCGTCACCTTGAGCTCGTCGTTCATCAGCACCCAGCGGTGCAGGTACACGCGCCCCGAGGTCCAGAGCACGTCGTGGACGAGGAATAGCCACCCCTGCGGAACGCGCACGGCCTGGGAGCCGCCACGCAGGCGACCGTAGTTGGAGTCGACCATCTCAGCCGTTAGATCGGACTTGAACTCGAGGACTCGCTCGGGCAGCGTCGCGTAGATGAACCGCGACGCGACGCCCTGGACCGGCATCCAGTTCTTCTGGTGCCTCGAGCTCCACGGTCCACGCAGCGGCGTGGCCTTGTCGATCCCGTAGTCCTCGCCGAGCTGCAGCAGGACGATCTCCCGGTTCCCGCTGGCGTCGTTCAGATCGCACGCCGTGCTCGTCGCATAGAGCTTGCCGCCACGGTCGAACAGTCGGCAGTCCTCAAAACCGTGAACAGGGAACGAGCTGCGCGGCGACGGATCGCGGTCGACCATCTCGACCACGCGCTCGATTGCTAGGCTTCCTCTCGCCAGCTCCAGCATGTAGTTCCGCGTGTAGATCACGTTGTCGTCGGGCGTCAGGTACTGCCCGTTGACGATCTGGTAGTTGACCGTGCGGACGATGCAACGCCACCTGTTGCCGTCGAACCAGACCGACGGGTTCATGGCGCGGTACGGCAGCTCGGGCTTCCAGGTGATCTCCCGGTCTGTCCCGCCAAACAGCTCGCTCGCGGACTTCGCGTAGAACGATCGGTTGTTCCGCAGGCGGTCGTCGTTCGGCCTGCCGCCGATGGCCAGGTCCGCAGCTCGCTCGCCGGCCGCAAGCACCTGGGGGTTGCCAAACTGCTTGCCCAGGTAGAAGCCTGAGATCGCCACGAGGTCCGCTGCCCGCCACTCGTAGATCTCCGCGTCGACGAACAGCGTCGTGTTCGGCTTTGGCAGGGCGAGGGCGCGGCTCGCGAACAGGTAGGTCAAAGCGTGCCGGTCGAGGCCGTAGTAGTGGTTCGCGATGTGGAACAGCGGCTCTGCTCGGCGCGCGTCGAAGTCGTGAGCGTCGAGGAACGCCCGCTCGGCCTCCGGCCATCGCCCGAGCGCACTCAGGATCTTCGCGCTGCGGAGCTTCGCCTCGAATGTCTCGTCGGCCCAGCCCCCGATCTCGATGCGGTGAGCGTACTCCAGCAGCGCGGCCTCGGGCTTGCCGAGACACTCGTAGGTCTGCGCCAGGTAGAACGACGCCCGAGGGTTCCTCGGGTCCGCGAGCTTGTCGGCCTGGAGCAGCTCCAGGTCGCGGCCCCAGCGGGCCTTCGTCGCCTCCATGCTCTGCGGCTTGTAGTCCTGGCAGAGCATCGCCGTCGGGACGTTCACGCTGGCCGTGACCCCGCCTGGGCGACCGCAGCACTCATGGACCCGCCCGCTGTAGCGCCACCTGGCCGAGGTCCGCATTACCAGCGGCAGGTAGTAGGAGAGCTGCCCCCGTCTGATGTTCAGCCCGTAGGCTTCGTCGATCAGGCTTGTCGAGCTGCGCTTGGACTCACAGAACGCCCGCAGGGTCAGGTTGTTGACGAGGTAGTCGTCGCTGTCTGGCATGACGACGAACGCCGTCGATTCACCGTGCAGATCCAGGGCGCGGTTGCGCGAGGTCGAGAAGTCAACGAACGGCTCCTCGTGCAGCTCACCTGGGACTCCGGCGAGCTCGCGGCGGATGATGTCCTGGGTGCCGTCGGTGGAGCCGGTGTCGAGAATCGTCCACCGATCGATGACCGTCCGAAACGAACGCAGCGTCTGCTCGATGTTGTGCGCCTCGTTCTTGACGATCATCGCCAGCCCGATCAGGGCGCTGGGATTGCTGAACGGGGCGCAGTCACGAAGCATCGTCGCGTGGTGGCGGATGCGCTTGCCGACGACCAGCTCGGGCGAGCTGAACGCGAGCGCCTCCAGGGCGACCTCGTCATGTGGTGCAACGCCCATGGCGAGCCAGCCCTGCATCGCCCCGTCGAACCGCTGCGCGAACTGCACGAGCTTGGCTGCGGGGCCGGCGATGAACCCGGCCGCGACATTCTGGCGCATCACGGCCATGTCGCCTGGGTCGGACAGCTCGTAGTGGTGGCAGATCTGCACCTTGTCGAGCTCGCGCGCGGCCTCGAGCGCGGGCGAGAGGTCATCGAGCGGGGCAATCTTGCCGACGCCGAAGTCGATCCACGCCAGGTGCGAAGCTGACGGGGCGAGCTGCTGCGCCTCCTCGATCAGGTGGATCTTCGTCCTCTGGAACACGTTGTAGAGCGGCGTGTCCTTGATGTTGTGGATCGGCCCGTTGCTGCCGATCAGCGGGCGCAGGCGGCGGGACTCCTCGATTCGCCCCAGGGAGGCGTAGGCCGGCATGTCCTCGAGTCGACACGGGACGATCCGCAGTCTTGCGGAGTCGTTTGATATGTCGCGAACGACCTCGACCAGCTCTGGGTCTACAAAGATGATCGTATCGTAGTCTCGTGTCAGGCGTTCAAGCAGCGGTCTGCCGAGCTGCGCGTAGTCGGCGATGTTCTGACGCGGGGTGCCCTCTCTCTTGGCCAGGTCGAACAAGCTGGTGACGACTTGCATTTCGGTGACCATGTCGCACCGTTTTGCCAACCGTCAAGGTGAGTTGGTGTAGGATCGCGACACCCACATGGCCAATATCTTCGTCTCGATCCCGGTCCCCGCCGCAAACGGGAGCGGCGCCCCTGTGGATATGTCCGCTTTCGGGTTCTCGAAAACGATCTCCGTGTCGGGCCCGTACTCGGCAACGGTGAACATCGAGATCTCCAACGAGGCTGTCCCGACGAAGTGGGCGCCGCTCGCGACGTTCCAGAACTCGGACGGCCTCGTGGTCGACGTTGCGTGCCAATGGATGCGCGCAACCGTCACCAGCTACAGAAGCGGGACTCCGGCGTGCAACGTCGGCGGCACCGACGACGGGACTCTCATCGTGAACCTTCCGGCGACCGCCGGAGACGGGAACGGCCCAGCCGTCCTGATCGACACCCTCGGCCTGTTCAAGACGGTCACCGTTGGCGGGCCGTTCAAGGGCAACGTGCAGCTCGAGGCGTCCGAGGACGGCATCACGAAGTGGTCGCAGATCGGCTTCGGCTTCAGCAATCCCGGCCAGCAGAGCCAGGTCGTTGCGGCCAAGCACATGCGGGTCGTCCGCAGCGGCGTCCCATCCATCGACCCCGGCTTCCCCATCGTCGATGTCGCCGCCTGCGGGATTGGCGGCGGCGGATCTACGGGGCCCACGGGGCCTGCAGGGGGTCCGACGGGGCCGACTGGACCTGGGTCGACGGTCACGGGTCCGACTGGGCCATCGGTCACGGGCCCCACGGGCGACGCGAGCACGGTCACCGGGCCCACGGGGCCGCAGGGCGACACTGGGTCTGCCGGCGCTGCCGGCCCCACGGGGCCGCAGGGCGACACTGGGTCTGCCGGCGCTGCCGGCCCCACGGGGCCGCAGGGCGACACTGGGTCTGCTGGCGCTGCCGGCCCGACCGGGTCTGCTGGCGCTGCCGGCGCAACCGGCCCGACCGGGTCTGCTGGCGCTGCCGGCGCAACCGGCCCGACGGGGACTGCTGGCGGCGGCGACCTCGGGTGGTACTCGACCGCTGTCGACGGAAGCCTGGTGTTCGACGGCGCCGCGACGATCCTCGGGATCGTTCCGGTGGCCAGCGTCTACGACGTGGCCGGGATCGACATTTTCGCGAACAACCTGACGGTGAACACCGGGGTCACGCTAATGAACGTGAACCGGATCTACGTCGCCGGAACGCTGACCGCGCCCATCGGCGCGATCATTGACAACTCGGGTCAGCCCGGCGAGAGCGGCACCGACACGTCGCCGACCGGCAGCGCGGCGATCGGCGGCGCTGGCGGCTACGCCGGCAACCTGTTCGGTGGAGGAGTCGGCGGAAACTCTGGTTACGACAGCCTCCCAGGCGATCCGGGGGCGTCAACCTCTGACTACCCATCTCGATCGCCAGCAGCTCCGGCTGGTGCCGGTGGCACCGCCGGAGCGCAGTCTGGCGGGGCCGGCGGAACCGCCACCCTCCAGGTCGGTTTCGGAACGTACATGGTGGGCACGATGGCGGTCGGGGACTCCGTCCAGGGTGGCCCCGGCGGCGGCGGCGGCGCTGGCGAGGATCCAGGCGCCGATGTCGGCAGCGGCGGCGCTGGCGGCGGCGGCGGCGGCGTCATGGTCCTGTCCGTCAAGACCTTCGCGGTCCACTCGTCGGTCATCCGCGCCAACGGCGGTGACGGCGGTGATGGATCGTCGAACGGCAGCAACAACACCGGAACCGGCCAGGGAGCCGGCGGCGGCGGCGGGACCGGCGGCGTCATCTTCATCGTCACCACTGACGCGGTGGCCCCGACGGTCAGCGTACTTGGCGGCACCGGAGGCACGGGCGTGAACGGCGCCGCCAACGGTGTCAATGGTTCAAACGGCGTTGTGATCGCCATCTCCACGGTCGTGGGTCCACTATGAGCAACTTCCCTCGCCGAGCTGCAGCTCGCTACCAGGCCCAGCCCGGCGTAGCGGAGACGAACACGGACGGCCCGCCGTTCAACGGCGGCAACACGGGTCTGCCAACGTGGGTCGCGCTGCCCAACGTCAACAACCTGACGGCAGGCGGCGATACGGCACTGCTGCCGAGCTCGATCGATCTCCCTCCTGGGACTACCTGCACGATCTCGATGCCCGACTACTCGGGCGACGTGACGATCAATACGATACCTGGAACGGCAGCGACGCTCGACCTCGGTCCAGTCACGGCGAATGTCGACTCCGTCCTGGCCGACCTCGTGCCTGGGGCCGCTGGCAACGCTGACAACATGCAGTTCAGCGACGACGGCGACCTCTATGTTCTGGGCTACAGCGGGATTGTCGGGCAGGGGTATCTGGGCACGGCTTCGGACACAGGGGTGTTCGATCTGTCAACGCTCGCGTTGCCATCGAACATCGCGACCAAGCTCTACACGTCCACCTTTGGTTCCGCTGCAAACGCGCAGACGCTGGAGTTCATCGGAGATTCGGTGGGCGGCGCCCCAGGTCAGCTCGATGACGGTCCAGTGGTGTTCGTGTTTCACTTCATGCCGGGCACCACAACGATCGCCGACTTTGAAGCAGCGGTGAACGCCTCCACCGGGCTGGTCGTGTGGTTCTCGTGTTCGTTGTTCGGCGTGCTCATTGAAGGCACGTTGGGCGCGGGCGATGCCTTCGGTCCATTGAACTTCTACGGCGGCACTGATGGGTTTCCGAAGCTCACTCAACACTTCACGCCAGGCGTGACCAACGTCGAGAATTTCGAGAGCCAGGTTTTTGGCTCGGGCGTCATCACCGTGCTCACTCCGGCAACTCCGTCGCCCACGACCAGCACGCTCGACCTCGGCCCGTTGACCGCGAACGTCGACACGATCTTGTTCACCGCCGGTTCCGGCGCGTTCAACGGCGCGGGGCCTTCGGCCAACCTCTGGAACATCGAGCTGATCGCCGACGGCGTCGGCGCAGGCAACCTGGACTACGCCAGAGTCGAGGCCGCAGGAGGGATAACCACCGCGAGCGCGGTCTACACTTTCAATACTAACGGTGGGGCGATAGCCGGGAACAACACCGTCAACGGCGCCGATGGCAACTCGTACACGATCGAGATCGTCGGCGACTCGCCTCCTGCGGGCGGCGTGACGGTCACACGCACTGGCGCATATCCCAACCTGGCGTTCGTGTTCCACTACGAAAGTGGTGTCTCGACGGACATCGACATCGCCCTCGCCGTCAACACTAACCCGCTGATCACGACACCGGGTGGCCACACTTACTTCGCCATCTTCACGAGCTTTGGTCCCAACGTCCTTACATCCCCTGGCGACGATGCACCCGCGACGGCGTTCAACACGGTCACGAATGGGTACAGTGGACCGCCACAGGTTCGATTCCACTTCCAGAGCGGCGTCACGACCGTCGCAGATTTCGAGACCGCTCTCGCCGCAGCCGTGGATCTTACCTTCACCCCTGGTACGGGCGCGAACTTGTTCGCCGCTGGTGATGTCCTTGCTCCGACGTTCTTCGCTGGCGGCACCGGGCCGGTGTTTGCGAGCCCAGGAGATCTGCTCCCGGCGACGTTCTTCTCGGGCGGCGTTGGCGACCTGAAGTGGGGCAACGGCTACGGCGACGACTCCAACTACTCCACGACGTGGCAGACCGATGGCGCGGGCAACTGGTTTTTGAGGTCGTGGACTGCCGGTGAGTGACTTCCCTCGCCGAGCTGCAGCTCGCTACCAGGCCCAGCCCGGCGTAGCGGAGACGAACACGGACGGCCCGCCGTTCGTTACGACGCCGGAGTTGACGTTCCTCGCGCGTCCCAATGTCAACAACCTGACGGGCGGCGGCGTCACGGCGGTACTGCCGAGCTCGGTTGATCTCCCTCCTGGGACCACTTGCACGATCACGATGCCCGACTACTCGGGGGACGTGACGATCGACGTGGAGCCCGCCAACCCGCCCAATGTCAGCGCACAGCTCGATCTGGGTCCAGTCACGGCCAATGTCGATTCGGTGATCAAAGTCCAGGCACCGGGATCTGCCGGCAACCTCGCCAACATCCAGTTCGTGGATGATGGAGATCTCTACGTCTCCATCTACGGCGGCAAGATCGGCCAAGGCTTCATTCAGGAAAGCCCCACCTCCCCCCTTATCGATATGGCTTCGCTTGGCTTGCCATCTGCCTGTGCGACGATCGTCTCTTTCAACCCGTCCGGTCCGGCCGGCAATTCCTACACGTTGGAGTTCATCGGAGATTCTGTGGGCGGCGCCGCTGGCCAACTCGATGAAGGCCCACCAGCGTTCGTGTTTCACTTCATGCCTGGCACCACGACGATCCGCGATTTCGAGTTCGCGGTCCAGGTGTCTGTCAATCTTGGGGGGTTAACGAGCCAGCTATTCGGCGTCGTGAACACCACGATCTTTGGCGCGGGCGACGCCTTTGGTCCGACGAACTTTTCGGGCGGCATCGATGGCTTCCCGCAGTGCGTGTTCCACTTCACGCCGGGCCTGACCAATATCGACAATTTCGAGAGCCAGATCAGTTTCACGCTTCTCGGTGTCGTAACCCCCGACCCATCGCCCATCACCGGTTCGACGCTCGACCTCGGGCCGCTGACCGCGAATGTCGACACGGTTTTGTTCAATGACTACCCCAGTACGACTGCTGGGTGGGGGGTCCAGGGCAACGCCTGGAACATCGAGATGGTCGCAGACGGGCCCGCAATCGGGACGCTGGACTATCTGCGTATCAACGCGACGACCGGACCAATCGTGACCGCGTCCGCGAGCTTTACGTTTACGACGTTGGACGGCGCGAGCGCGGGGCAGTTCACCCTCAACGCGGAAGACGGCGACTCGTACACGATCGAACTCATCGGCGACTCGCCTCCTGCGGGCGGCGTGACGGTCACGCGCACAGGCGCGTACCCCAACCTGGCGTGGGTCTTTCACTACGAGAGCGGCGTCTCAGACGCCATCGAGATCCACGCTCTCGCGGACGTCGATCCTCTCACCGTCGGCTACCTGACTTGCTTCGTGCCGCTCGGGGCCACTATTACCTCTCCGGGGGACGACATTCCGCCTACCTCTCTCGCGAATGGATACAACGGACGACCCAACCTGCGCTTCCACTTTCAGCCAGGCGTCACGACGGTTACGGATTTCCAGAACAGACTGATCCCGGCGATCGTCGGCGATGATCTGTTTATTTTTCCCGGAACAGGCACGAACGTGTTCGCTGCCGGCGACGTGCTCGCGCAGACGTTCTTCGCGGGCGGGTCTGGCCCGGTGTTCGCGAGCCCAGGCGATCTACTCCCCGCCACGTTCTTCTCAGGCGGCGTCGGGCCCAACGAAGACCTGAAGTGGGGAAGCGGGTACGGCGACGCCCCCAACTACTCCACGACGTGGCAGACCGATGGCGCGGGCAACTGGTATCTTCGGACCTACACCGCAGGAGAATGACATGACGATCGCGCCGGCAGACGTACACATCATCACGCTCGAGGGCAAGGTTCACGCCGTCCGCGAGTACGAGACCAGAGCGGAGGCAAACCCCGACGGCGTGTTCGTGACCGCGTACACGACTCGCTGCGACCAGACGATCAGCGTCACGCCGCGCAGCATGACCAACCCTCGCTGGGTCCAGGGCTCCCCGGTCACTTGCGCCCGCTGCCTCTACCTGACGCCGCGCCCGTGAACATCAGCTACAAGCAGCCGTCGGATCGCGGCGTCACGACGCTCATGTACGTCGGCGACGACGAGGCGGTCGACAAGGCCGTTGCGGCCCCGAGCCCCAAGGAGCTCGGCGTCGCGGCGGTCGCCGCGATCGTCGCGTTGCAGAGCAAGGGGATCACCAGGCTCGCTGCAGCCGGCATCGCCGGCTGGATCGGTTACCGCGCGTACAAGGCGCGCAAGTAGGAGCACGTCATGCCACCAGGACACGGACACGGAGGCCACGGCGGTGGCGGTCATCATCACCACGGCGGCGGTCGCCCAGGCGGCTGGCAGGGTGGCTGGGGGCCGGGCTGGTCCGGTCCAGGCTACTGGGGCGCGCAGCCGGCCTACGCCGAGCTCGTCGTGCCGAGCTGCCCAGGCACCTACGACCCGGTCCTCGCGACCGACGGGCGCGTCTACGACAACGAGTGCCTCGCGCGCACCGCCGGGTACGCGGTCGTGCGGCGCGCTCCACCGAGAAGGATCGGGGGGCTCGGAGGGATCGGCCCCTTTCCCGACCTCGCCGTTGCCGGGATCTTCGCCGTCGGCCTGTACCTGCTCCTGCGCCCGAAGCGTTGACGGCGGGGGCGGTCCCGTCGCATGGTCCGCTCGTGTACATCCGCTACTTCGCGCGCACCGATGACAGCGACCTCGGCCGAGCTGCAGCCGCGTACTGCGACGCCCTGGTGGCGACCGGCCACGCGGTGCGACTTGTCTCGACCCGCGTGGCCGAGCTGCAGGTAGACCGGCGCGGTCACTCGTCGAGCATCTGGGACAGACACCGCAGCCTGCTGATCACCCCGATGAACGGCGGCTTCGCCAACGTCGTTTGCAGCGAGCCCGGCGACTGGGCGCGCTTCCACACGCCAAGCGTGATCAACGCGCTGCTGTTCACCGAGCAGAACCTGACGGCGCCTCGCGCGGTCATCGAGGAGGCCGTCGAGCTCTACGGGCTGGCCTACGCGCCATCGAGCGAGCTGGCGGGCGCGGTGGAGGCCATGACCGCATACCGGCCGATCGTTGTGCCCCTGGGCACCACAGACGCAGGGGGCGCGTTCCTGCGGCTCAGACTGTGAGGATTCGCTGCTACTCCCACGCGCACCTCCAGACCGGGTACGGCCGAGCTGCGCTCGATATGATGCTCGCGCTCGACGCGGCAGGCCACAAGCTGGGGCTTCGGACCATCGGGCCGCGAGACGCCGAGCTGAACCTCGCAGGCGACTTCCTGTCCCCCATCGAACACCCCGACGCCATCATCGTCCACACGCTCCCAGGTGACTGCCACCGCGTCTTGGAGCTCGAGGGGCTGGAGCGGGGGGCTGGCCCCAAGCTCGTCGCCTACACGACCTGGGAGGCCCTCACGGCCCCGCCCGAGGTCTTGCAGCCGCTGGTCGAGAGCTTCGATGAGATCTGGGTTCCGAGCGCCCCCGTGGCGGCGGCACTGGCGACCGCCCTGCCGCACACCTCGGCGCACGGAGAACCTGAGATTATCAAAGTAATCCCACACTGTTACGACGACAGCCGAAAGCGGCCGCAAACCACGCCCGACAACGGCGAGCGGTTCAGGTTCTACTGGGTCGGTGCATGGACCGCGCGCAAGAACCCCCAGGGCCTGATCCGCGCGTTCGCGCTCGCCTTCGCCGCCGGCAGTCGCGCCGAGCTCGTCCTCCACAGCCCAGGATGCTCGATGGACACCTTCGTGGCCGCGCTCGCGGCGACTGGTCTGCAACAGCATGAGCTTCCGACGATCACATTGAGCAACCAGCACCTGGACGAGGCGGCACTGGCGCAGCTCCATGCCAGGTCGGACTGCTTCGTTACCGCAGCTCGCGGCGAGGGCTGGAACCTGCCCGCGTTCGACGCGATGCTGACGGGCCGGCATGTCATCTCGCAGTACGGCCTGGGCAGCGACGAGTTCCTGGTCGGTACCAGCGCGGACCTGATCGACGGCCTGGAGTCGCCGGCCCAGGTTGACGTGGCGTTCGCGCGGTCGGGCGACGGCTCGATCAGCGTGAAGACCACGGGGGCGCAGGGCCTGTCGGCGCGGTCGCTGTGGCTCGAGCCCAACCTGTGCTCGCTCGCTGACGCGATGCGCTCCGCGCTCGACAGCCGCAAGAACACGATCAAGATCGACTACAACGTCGCGGAGCGATTCGGCTACGCGGCGGTCGCCAAACTGGTACTGGACGCCCTGGAGATGCCATGACCCCGATGAAGACCCTGATCACCCGCCTGTTCGCCGAGTCCAAGGAGATCAACAACCCGCTCGTCGTCGAGCTCCGCAAGGAGCAGCCGGCGAACAACAACTTCCTCGAGTGCCAGCTCACGCTCAAGAGCGGCTACGCGGCGGCGGGCGTGCTCACCGTGACCAGCGAGGACATGCTGCGGCTGGCGTCGATCGCGCAGACGGCAGAGAAGAAGGTCGTGATGGTCGATCAATACTTCGCCTACGATGACGTGGAGACGATCTCCCTGGGGCGCGAGCTGGCGCTGGCTTCGGTCACCCCCATCCGCAACGGCGGAAGTTCGATCATCCTGGGGCACTGATGACCGCTGACGACTACAACGCCGCCGAGCTCGCCGCCGGCAGGATTACGCCAGCACAGATCACGACGCTGACCCGCGAGTGGCAGGCGATGCACAAGCTGTACGTCGATGGCATGTGCGGCCCACAGACCAGAGCGTCCATCGACGCAGCAGGAGCGAACGTGCCAGACCCGACCCCAGAGGAACAGCTCGCTGCTGCCGGCGCTCGCGCTCTTGCCGGCGCGCACGTCTACTGGCTGCAGGACATTTTCGATCCGAAGGCGAGCGATCATTCGCCCGACGCTGATCGGTGTCGCCGAGCCATCGACACGATGATTCGCAGCTCGACGGGCCTCGACTGGAGCTGGGAGCCGCCATACGCGGGCGACGGATCATTCGAGTGGTGCGGGGCGTTCGCCGCGTCGTGCTGGCCTGGAATCAAGCGCGAGCTGCGCCGCACGTTCTACGCGAGCACATACCGCCTGGATCGCTACGCTCGGTACTTGCCCGTCGGGGAGAAGCCCAACCCGAAGCCGCCGAGCGGACCCTACCGGCTGATCTGCGACCTCGGCGAGGCGTCGACCTTCGCGAGCCTGACGTTCACCCCGCGCCCAGGTGACATTCTGCTGATCGGCCCGAAGCCCGGCTACGGTCAGCATATCTGCGTCGTCGAGAGCTTCGATCCTGCGGCCAGCATGTTCTCGACCTACGAGGGCAACGGAACCGGGCGCGGACCCAACGGCGAGATCCAGCAGGGCGTCGTGCGAGGCCAGCGCAGGCTCGGTGGAGCCCCAGGGCAGTGGATGGCGCGCAGGCTCATCCGTCCAGCGCCAAGCGACCTCGGCGTCTAGTCCTCCTCGTCCTCCTCGTCCTCCTCGTCTTCCTCGTCTTCCTCCTCGTCTTCCTCCTCCTCCTCCTCCTCCTCCTCCTCGATCAGGCCGATGACGTCGGCCTCGATCTGGTGGGCCAGGTTGTCGATGCGGCCCTGGACGTAGAACCGGTACGCCTTCTCGGTGTCCCCGCCCATCTCCTTGATGTACTCGAGGTTGGCCTTGAGCCACGCGACCTTGATCGCGGCGTCCATCTCGCGGTCGATCGCCGTCTTCGCCGCGCCGGCACACATGTCGCGCATGCTCACCGCGCCGGACATGACCCGCGTCGCGAGATCGGAAAGGTTGACGTCATCCTCGCAGACGTCACAGCGACCAACCAGATAGCACTCCATGTACTTGTCTTTCATCGAACGCATCCTGCATCGACAGAGGGCGGTTGACAAGACCCGTCATCGTTTGTATAGCTGTGTCATGCCGAAGACAGATGAAGATTTGACCGAGATTCTCCAGGTGCGGGTGTCTCGTGACGGACTGGAGAAGCTCAAGAAGGCCGCGAAGTCGAACGCGCTGTCCCTGGCCGCGTATGTGCGCCAGGCGATCTACCGCGCGTCCGGGGTGATTCGGTAGTGCCGGCAGACGGAACCACCAACGGCCCTATCCATGCGGTCCCGTGCGCTCACTGCGGGACGCCGCAGGATTTACGCATCCTCGACGAGCAGAAGCTGGTCGAGAAGGGGCAGGGCGTGGTCTGCGACAACTGCAACAACACCAGCAGGATCGT
>Ga0315286_10002640_pt1 | contig 16768 bp, 15 predicted proteins | sample YL17G10_0_MG_FD_205038 | JGI IMG/M metagenome (GOLD analysis project Ga0315286, IMG submission 205038) | Sediment microbial communities from Yellowstone Lake, YNP, Wyoming, USA - YL17G10_0 | ecosystem: Environmental > Aquatic > Freshwater > Lake > Sediment | place: USA: Wyoming | collected...
GATATCGGCGGATTGGAACGGGAGCTGAGATCCATCCGGGAGATGGTGGAAATTCCGCTGCGTTACGGGGAAATTTTCGACAGGCTGGGCATCGAGGCGCCGAAAGGGCTGCTTCTCTACGGAGCGCCGGGAACCGGGAAAACCCTCATCGCCCGCGCCATTGCGGGGGAGGCGAAGCTCCACTTTATCAAAATCGACGGGCCGGAAATTATCCAGAAATACTACGGCGACAGCGAGGCTCGATTGCGTGAGATCTTTGAAGAGGCGACACGCAAAGCGCCGAGCGTCATCTTCATCGATGAAATCGACGCCATTGCCCCGAAGCGCGCCGAGGTTGTAGGGGATGTGGAAAAGAGGGTGGTGGCGCAGCTTCTGGCCCTCATGGACGGCACGGTACCCCGCGGTCATGTTCTCGTGATCGGCGCGACCAATGTTCCGGAAATGATAGACCCTGCGCTGCGCAGACCGGGCCGGTTCGATCGGGAAATCGGCCTCTCGGCGCCCCACGCGGACGGACGCCGGGCCATCCTGAAGATTCACAGCCGCCGTATGCCCCTTGCAACCGATGTCGATCTCGATCAGATTGCGCAGATTACCCACGGTTTTGTGGGGGCCGATCTGGAAGCGCTTTGCAAAGAGGCGGGCATGGCCGCCGTGCGGCGATATCTGCCGGTGGGCGCTTTGGGCAACTCCGACCGTCTCCCCGTCACGCCGGAAAGCATGCGGATTTCCCGCGAAGATTTTCTGACGGCCCTTCGGGAGGTTGAACCTACGGCAACCCGTGAATTCTTTAACGAAAGGTCAACCTTGAAGCTCAGCGACATCGGCGGTCTGGCCCAAATCAAGGAGACGCTCCTCTCGATCGTCGATTGGCCGCTGAAATATCCCGAACTCTTCGCTTCGGGCAAGGTTTCGTCACGCGGCATTCTGCTATCCGGTCCTTCCGGCACCGGGAAGTCCATGATGGTCAGGGCGCTGGCTGGAGAAACCGGCATCAATTTTATCCCGATCAGCAGTTCCATCCTTTTTTCAAAGTGGCTGGGGGAATCGGAAAAGGCGCTGCACGGGATATTTAAAAAAGCCAAGCAGTCCGCTCCGACCATTCTCTTTTTCGATGAAATCGATGCTTTGGCGCCAAAACGCGGTGCAGATACGGGATCAGGCGCCATTGAACGCGTGGCCAGCCAGTTTTTCAACGAGCTGGACTCGCTGAGCGATCTCTCCCAGGTGATCGTGATCGGGGCTACCAATCGGGAAGAGCTGCTGGATCCGGCCCTGGTCCGGCCCGGCCGTCTCGATTATATTCTCAATTTTTATGCCCCGGATGAGAGGGAGCGGCTCGAAATATTCCGCATCCACACCCAGGGGAGGCCGCTCGGCGGCGATGTGGATCTTGGCGCGCTGGCAAGCATTACGGAGGGACTGGTCGGGTCCCACATCGCCTTCCTGTGCAAGAGGGCAACGATGCTGGCCATTGCCGACCTGATTCATGAACAGCAGGGCAGGAACCACGAAAAACTTTCCGTGTCCGCAGCACACTTTAAAACGGCGATCGAAGAACTCAGAAAAAGCGATGAGGCCAGGCCATGCTGAAACCGGTCGAGAAAAAAAAGGCGTATGAGGACATCGTAAGACAAATCCGGACTCTGATTGAAGAGGGGAAATTGAAGCGGAACGATCACCTCCCTTCTGAACGAGACCTGAGCAATACCTTTGGGGTTTCCCGTACCACCGTTCGGGAAGCCATCCGCACCCTGGAGTCCATGAAGCTCCTCCAAAGCCGCCAGGGGAACGGTACCTATGTCGTTGCTTCGAGCGAAGAGGCTTTGATTCAACCGTTGGCGGCGGCCCTTTTTAATGAGAAGGATGACATTCTCGACATCTTCTATATCCGGAAAATTATCGAACCCTATGCCGCTCAGCTCGCAGCGGAAAATGCCACGTTGCAAGAAATTGAAGAGATGGAGAAGGTTCTGCGGAAACAGGAGGAGTCTCTTGAACGGGGGGAAAATGGCATCGAAATCGATTCCACGTTCCACATGCTGATGGCCAAGACAACGAAGAACCGCATTATGGAACGCCTTCTGCTGGCCATGATTGATCACGTCAGGCAGTCGCGAGAAAAATATCATATGGAGGACGAAAATAACAGGCGGGCGCAGAAATCTCTGGAAGGGCATCGGCGGGTTTTTTCCGCCATCAAAAGAGGCGACAGCGCCGAGGCGCTGCAATCCATGCTCGGTCACTTGGAAGATATCGAAGGGATTATTTATTGCAAATAGAGAGGGGGTGGTTGAGGTTCCTGTCTCATAAGGTTGCCGATCTTCAGGAAACGCGGAATCAAGTATTATCCTATTTTCGAGGACTTTAAGGAGGTGTGTATGGCAAAGGTACACGAAATTACGGTTTGGGCGCGCGGAGTGATCATGGACAAAGAGGGGCGGGACGTCATCAATATTTTTGCCCAGGCCGCCCAGATGGAAGGCAAGCATGCGCAGGCATTCGATAATTATGAAGATCTGCCGGACCGCGTGCTCGTTACCGTCCGCAAATACGTACGGCTCAGCGATGAAGAGATCGAACACAAGTACGTCTACACGAATGATAAACCGGAAGTGGTTGTCATTACGGAGGCGACCATCGTGAAAGGCATTGATATCCTGAGAGGTATGGAAAAAGGCGGAACCCTCATCATTAATACCAACCGCTCTATTGATGACATGCTGAAATTCATTCCCAATGCCAATCTGCTCGCTACGGTTGCCACGGTGGATGCCGACGCAATCACCGGCGTCCGAACCGTCGATTTTTCCGGTTCGGAAGGCGGCGTTGATACCTCAGGGATCGGCAAAGGCATTGCGGCGCCCATTGTCGGCGCCATCGCGAAGGTTACCGGCATGATCAAGAAAGAAAATCTTGCCAAGATCGTCGGCGATGTCTCCGGTATGGAACGGGGATACAACGAGGTCAAAATCAAGAAATTGGGATAGGCACGCGCCGGGTATTCCGGGGCTGGTATGCGGAAAATGCTGGACTTAAACACAATAGACGAACAAGGAGGATACCATGGCAAAAGAACTTCCCGGGTACGGGACCATAGACGTTCCCAAAGATAGAGTAGTGCCTTTCGGCGCCGTCACACCGGCGCCGGTATGCCAGCAGGATCTGTTTCAAACATCAAACTGGCGGATTGTCCGCCCTGTGAAGGACGACGAGAAATGCACCCGCTGCCTGATCTGTTATTTGTCCTGCCCGGATGCCTGTTGGGTGTACAAGGAAGAGGAAGACGTCATGGAGTGGGTCAACAATTTCTGCAAGGGTTGTCAGATCTGCATCCAGGAATGTCCGTCCGGGGCGCTCACCGCGGCGCCTGAACTCGACTTCCCTGATGGCGTGGTTCGTTTGGATAAACCTTTCTAAAGGAGGAACAATACTATGGCGAAAGCAAAAATGCTGACAGGTTGCCGCGCAGCTGCAGAAGGTGCAAAGGCGGCCGAAGTAGAAGTGATCTGTTCTTTCCCGATCCGTCCCTATACGGCGATTATGATGGAACTCGCCAAAATGGTCGCGAACGGTGAATTGAATGCGGAATTTATCCACGGCGAGGGTGAGCATGCGCAGTTATCGGTGGTATTGGGCGCCTGTGCGGCCGGCGCCCGCGCCTATACGGGAAGTTCGGGCGTCGGGGTAACGTATGCCATGGAAATTTACAGCCCCATGGCCGGCGGCCGTTATCCCGCGCAAATGGCGATCGCCGATCGGACGCTCGACCCCCCCGGCGATTTCGGCTCCGAGCACACGGATGCCATGTGTACCCGTGATAATGGCTGGCTTTTGGGATGGGCCTGCTCTCCGCAGGAGGTGTATGACAATACCCTGATCTCATACCGTGTCGGCGAAGACCACCGCGTGATGCTTCCCCAGATGGTTTGCCAGGACGGTTATTTCATCTCCCATATTCCGGACACGGTAACCTTGGGAGAGCAGTCCCAGGTGAAGGAGTTCTTGCCTCCCTATCGGCCGATCAGCCCCCTGAGCCTGACCCATCCCGTTTCCCACGGGCCGCAGATCCGGCCGGACCAGGGCGCCCCGATGGATGCCATGCGGGCAGAGGTATTTCTTACGGTTCCCAAGGTTATCGAAGAGGCGACGGCGGATTTCAACCGCATCTTCGGACGCAACTACGACCCGTTCGTGGAACAGTATAAACTGGCGGACGCGGAGATCGCGTTCTTCATTCAGGGCGCCCATGCCAACACCGCCAGGGCGGCCGTGGACAGACTCCGCAAACAGGGAGTGAAGGCCGGTATGGCGCGGCTGCGCTGGGTTCGCCCGTGGCCAACCCATCAGCTCGCCGCGGCTCTGGGTCATGTCAAGGCCATCGGTGTGGTTGAGACCAGCACCTCCTACGGAGGGGCCATGAGGGGCGGCAACCTGATTCATGAACTCCGCGCCAGCCTCTATGATCTCGACGAGCGGCCCCTGGTCACCTCCTTCATGGGCGGCCTCGGCGGCGAGACGATATGGCCTGCCGATTTCGACCACATGGCGAAGGTCCTCACGCAGGCGGTAAAGGAGAAGAAGGTCCGGAATTACGTCCAGTGGCTTGGGATGTAAGCACAATGGCACCCATTACAATATTAAGGAGGAAACATGCAAGCATTTGACTATAAGTATCAACAGTTAGAACCTGTTAAGTCATTTAAGCGCGTGCCGGGGCCGGAGCAGTATGTGCCGGGGCATCGCACCTGCGCCGGTTGCGGCCCTGCGCTGAACTACCGGCTGGTAGCGAAGGCGGCGGGGAAGGATACCATATTCATCGGCCCCACCGGCTGCATGTATGTGGCCAACGCCAGCTATCTCTGCACCCCCTATGCAGTCTCCTGGATCCATGCCCAGATCACCAACGGCGGGGCGGTCGCGTCCGGCATCGAGGCGGCCTTCAAGATCGCGATGCGCAAGGGCAGACATGCCGGGCCGTTCCCGAATATCATCGTTATGGCGGGCGACGGAGGGACCGTGGATATCGGGCTTCAGGCGATGTCGGCCATGATGTACCGCAATCACAAGGTTCTCTTCATCTGCTATGACAACGAGTCCTATGCCAACACGGGAATCCAGACATCGCCGATGACGCCGTATGGCGCCAATACCACCTTCACCCCTCCCGGCAAGGAGATTCCCGAGGGCAAGACCCTCTTCCCCAAAAACGCCCCGCAACTGGTCATCGGCGGGCATCCGGCGGTAAAATATGTGGCCACCACCACGATTGCCCATCCGCTGGATCTGATGAACAAGGTCAGGAAGGCGCTGAGCCAGCCGGGCCCAACCTTCCTGCACATGCTTGCCCCCTGCCCCAAGGGGTGGAAATTTGATGAAAAGCTGACGCGTGAAATGGCCAGGCTGGCCGTGGAGACGGGGATGTGGTCGATGTATGAGTGGGAAAACGGCGTGTATAAATACACGAACGTGCCGAAGAAATACAAGCCGGTCGGTGAGTATATGAAACATCAGGGCCGTTTTGCACATCTCAAACCGGAACACATCGCCAAGATGCAAGCGTTTGTGGATGAAAAGATCAAGGCGGTTTCGCAGCCGATACCGGTAGCGGCGCCTGTGCCCGGCAAGCAGTAAGCCTGATTTGCACGGGAGTGAAAAAAGTCGATGCTTTTGTAAAAAACCCAAACAGCCCTCCCCCCCGGGGGAGGGCGAGGGTGCGAGAGGAAGGAGAAAAACACTTTTTCTTGGGAAACGTAAGAGTTATAGCGCTTCAAGGCAGTTGGCTGGAAGTTTGAAAAGTTTTCCGAACAATGAGGGGGTGCTGTATGAAAAAACGGTTCTTGGTGTATGGAATTGCGGCAGTAATGGTTTTTCCTCTGTTTTTGATCTGCTTGACCATGGGAACAGCAAATGCCTGGCAACCCGACAAGCCTGTCGAGTTTGTCGTCCCCGCGGGCACAGGGGGCGGCGCGGACGTCATGGCCCGATTCGTTTCTCCGCTTATCTCGAAGTACAACCTTTCGCCAAAGCCTTTCATCGTCATCAATAAATCGGGCGGTGCGGGCGCCGAGGGGTTCATGTATGTGAAGGGGAAAAAAGGGGATCCCCATGTCGTGATCGTCACCCTGTCCAATCTCTTTACCACGCCGATGGCGACAGGCGTTCCCTTCAACTGGAAGGAGCTCACACCGCTGGCTCGCCTCGCCCTGGACTATTTTGTCCTCTGGGTCAATGCCGAGACTCCCTACAAGACGGCTAAAGAATACCTCGATGCCGTCAAAAAAGAACCGGAAAAATTCCTCATGGGGGGAACAGGGACGGCCCAGGAAGATCAGATTATCACCGTCATGCTGGAACAGGCTTTCGGGGTAAAGTTTACCTATGTCCCCTTTAAGGGGGGTGGGGATGTGGCTGTCCAGCTTGTTGGTAAACACGTCAACTCAACCGTCAACAATCCTTCAGAGGCCGTCAGCCACTGGAAGGCGGGGAGACTGCGGCCGCTGGCGACCATCGACAATGCGCGCATTGCCCTTCCGGAATGGGATAAGATTCCGACCCTGAAAGAGGCTGCGGGGGTGGATTTGAGCTATCTCATGCTCCGTGGGCTCTTCGCAGCGCCCGGGATTACCAAAGAACAGCAGGCTTTCTATGCCGACACCTTGAAGAAAGTAACCGAGACCCCGGAATGGAAAAAATACATCTCCGATAATGGCCTCAAGGCAGCCTACCTTACGGGACCTGACTATGTGAAATGGGTCGGAGAGCAAGAGGCCATCCATAAAGACCTTATGACAAAGGGGGGATTGATCAAGAAGTAATGGTCCCATAGCGACCATTGCAACCCTCCAAAGAGGAACGTCCTCCCGATCCCCCTTTTCCCGGGGGATCGGGAGATCATGGTTCACGAAACACGAATGACGTTGTTAATCAGGTAAGGAGGAGAGATGCGAAAGGCTGATATTATCGTTGCCTTAGGTATGATGCTCGTCGGGATCATTGCGCTTGGGGATGCGATCCGATTGGGTTTCGGATGGGGAATCAGCGGCCCGGAGGCCGGGTTTTTCCCTTTCTACATGGGGTTGGGTATCTTCATCTGCACAGTTTTTATTGTCATCACGGCTGTTAAGACCTACAGGAAGGACGGGCCGGGAAAACCGCTGATCCCGGAAGGGGGCTTGACCCGGATCCTCTGGATCCTCATTCCCGCCATCGGCGTGGTCCTCTTGACAGAACTCATCGGTCTTCACCTGGCGACGGTCTTTTACCTCGCTTTCAACATCAGGGTATTGGGAAAGATGAGTTGGGTCAAGGTGGTCCTGTTGAGTGTTCTGGTGCCTTTGTCCATGTACATCGTCTTTGATAAGATATTCTTGATTCCCCTGCCGGAAGGTTTATGGGGGAAAGGCATTATCCCGTTTTGAACTGTCAACCTGGAAGGAGGAACGACATTGGATATTTTATCGAATTGGATGATGGGGTTAGGTGTTGCCCTGCAGCCTTTCAATCTCATGATCGCCTGCATCGGTCTCATACTGGGGATCATCATCGGGGTGCTGCCCGGATTAGGCGGAGCAAACGGAGTCGCGATTCTGATTCCCATTACCTTCACCATGAATCCGGTATCGGCCGTTATCTTGCTCGGGTGTATTTACTGGGGGGCGCTCTACGGTGGAGGCATCTGCTCCATCCTGTTCAACATCCCCGGAGAACCCTGGGCGGTGGCCGTGACCTTCGACGGGTACCCGATGGCAAAAGGCGGTAGGGCCGGAAAGGCCCTGGTCTTGTCTTTCTTGGCGCATGGTGTCGGAGGGATTTTCGGCCTCGTTCTGCTGACCTTTTTTGCCCCGATTATCGCGGAATTTGCCCTTAAGTTTGGACCGCCGGAAACGGCCGCCGTCATGGTGCTGACCTTCAGCGCGATGACGCGACTTGGAGGGAAGTCCCCCTTAAAGTCGGTTGTCTCCATTTTCTTCGGTTTTATTTTGGCATCCGTCGGGATGGATATCGTGACTGGAAAACTCCGGATGACCTTTGACACGGTGCCTCTCATGGGAGGGTTCAACTTCATTGTTGCCGTCATCGGGCTGTTCGGCCTCGGGGAAATTTTTCTCACCGTGGAAGAGGGTCTCAAGATGGAGGGGGTCAAAGCAAAGGTGACGTTTAAGGATATCCGGGAAGGGCTGAAGGAACTGGTCATACACCGCAAAGTACTCGTACTGGGTTCTCTGATCGGTTGCTGGCTGGGCGTTCAGCCCGGAGGAGCGACGCCGGCCTCGTTCATGGCTTACGGATTCGCCAAGGGGTCAGCCGCCGATAAGGACCAATATGGAAAGGGAGCTTCTTCCGGTATCATCGCCCCCGAGGCTGCGGCGCACGGCGCCGGAACCGCCGCGACCCTCCCGATGATCACCCTGGGTATTCCGGGTTCCCCGACCATGGCCGTCATCATGGGAGGATTGTTGATCATGGGCCTTCAGCCGGGGCCGATGCTGTTCAAGGAGCATCCCGATTTCGTCTGGGGGCTGATCGGCAGCATCTGGGTTGCAAACTTTCTGGGCCTCATCCTCGTGATGGCCTTCGCCCCGCTCTTTGCGGCAATCCTGAGAATCAAGTTCAGCGTTTTGATGCCGATCATCATCTATGTCTGTGCGATCGGCGCTTTTGCGGTCAATAACCGGATGATCGATATCTATTACATGCTTATCTTTGGTGTGATCGGATATTTGTTCAAGAAACTGGACTACCCCATTGCGCCGATGGTATTGGCTCTTGTTCTGGGCAGCATGGCGGAGTCGGCCGTGAGGCAAGCCTTGATCATGGGCCGCGGGAATCCGTTGATCTTTTTCAGACCTCCGATTGCGCTGCCCTTGATGCTCCTGTCCATTCTGCTTTTCGTTTGGCCGAGCATCTCCTCATGGAGAAAAAAGAGCGCCGCGAAAAAGAAGGCGGGGGGAAGTTGAAACGGGAAATCAATTCGGCTATGGCTCCATTGAAGGCGTGATGATTCGGCAAGCATGCATGGTCTCATTGGAGGAGCGAAATGAACTTCTTGATTACGGGCGGAGCTGGATCGGTCGGTCGGGATCTGACCGCATCCCTGCTGGAAAAAGGACACAGGGTCAGGGTTCTGGACAAGCATGTCGAAACGTTTGGGCCTCTTCACGATAATAAGTTGGAGCTGATACCGGGGAGGCTGGAAGACTCACAGCTTGTCCAGGGAGCGCTCCAGGGGGTGGATATCGTCATTCACCTGGCATGGTCTTTTTCCGACGACCCGGTCGAACTCTTGGAGAGCGACCTCAAAGGGCATCTCATATTGCTCGATGCATGCGTAGCCGCGAAGGTCTCCCGTCTCTTTTATGCAAGCACCGCCGCCGTGTATGGAAAACCGGTTCACCTGCCCATTACCGAAGATGCGCCCTGTCTGGTTGAAGATGCGAGGAAACCCTTTTACGCCATTGCCAAGTTTACGGCGGAAAAACTTGCGTTGACGTACGGGAAAATGAAGGGACTGCCGGTAACGGTTTTTCGCTTCTGGTGGTCATTTGGGAAGAGGATCGGCGGAAGGCACCTCCGTGACATGATTATGCTTGCACAAGCGGGGCAACCGTTAATGGTTCCCGACAGGGCGGGCGGAAGCTTTCTCGATCACGATGATCTGACCCATGCCCTGCTTCTTGCCGTTCAAAAACAAGAAAGCATCGGGCAGATATTCAACCTGGCCACGGTTTACATGGAGTGGCGGGATATCGCTCGAATGATCATCGAAGCCGCCGATTCATCCTCTTCCGTTGAAGTCATTCCGACCCGGGAGTGGAAAGGGGCGAATTTTTTGGCTGATTCCTGGGAGTTGTCGGCCGCCAAAGCCGAACGGCTTTTTGATTATCGCTCCCTGTTTTCTCCTTCAATTGCGCGGCAGAGGCTTGAGAAGGCGCTCGTACGGTGTCGTGAGGAAATCAATGTCAAGTTGTGAGTATCCTGGAAGCACTTACGGTAAGGAAGCGCCTCCCGTTTCACGGATGACTCTTCTGAGCAACTTCAAAAAAGTTACTCAACGATAAGGCGCCCCCGGGGAGTGGGTCGCCAACAGCTATTTCAATGCCGTTGACTTCATCGTTGTCTCGTGGCCTGCGCGAATAACATAAATTGGAGGGAAAATGATTGATTTTGGTTGGCTTGGGCATATTGCGTTCACGTGGCAATTCTTGCTCGCCGTGCTGAGCATCGTTCTGATCGACCTGGTGCTGGCCGGCGACAATGCCGTGGTCATCGCGATGGCGGTCCGGAACCTGCCGGGCAAACAGCGGCTGTGGGGGATCGCGCTGGGGGCGGGCGCCGCCGTCGTTGTGCGGGTGATCGCAACTTTTCTGGTGGCCCAGCTGCTGAACATACAGTTTATCAAACTGGTCGGGGGGGCGGTGATCATCTGGATCGCGGTCAAGCTGCTCAGCGAAGGCGCCGACGAGGAGTGCGAGGATAAGGAGTGCGGAAGCATCTGGCAGGCGGTCTGGATCATCATCGTGGCGGACATGAGCATGGGCATCGACAACATGCTGGCTGTCGGCGCCGCCAGCCACGGCAACCTGTTCCTACTGCTGTTTGGTCTCGTGCTCTCGATCCCGTTCGTGGTGTTCATGAGCAACATTCTCTCCAAGCTGATGAACAAATACCCGATCATCCTCTGGCTTGGCGCGGGGATCCTGGGCAAGGTGGGCGGCGAGATGATGATCACAGACCCGTGGGTCCACAGCCTGCTGAATCCGCCCAAGTGGGTTGAGTACGCGGTGATGGTGTTCTTTGTCGCCTTCGTCTGCGGACTGAGCAAGTGGATTGCCAGTCGGCGCAAGCCGGCAACGTGCAGCGTAGAGCCGGCCGAGTGACGGCGTCGTCGGTCCTAACTCGCGGACATGTCGGGGGTGCGTTAAAAAGTATGATTCCGGATGGGTGCAGATCAGCAATCCTTTCGGTTTGCTGTATAAATGTGCTTGATATTAAAAATAGGTTGAAGTAATCTGATTGTCCATAAAACAGGGGTGCCGGTACGGGCTGAGAAGATACCCTTTGAACCTGACCTGGGTAATGCCAGCGTAGGGATTGGCGTTTGATCGTTCGACTTTCGCAAGGGCCATATCCTTCAGAAAAAGGGTGGCCCTTTTTTGTTTCAAGGGGTTTCCCGCTGCCGCAAAGGCCGGCGGGAGCGGCGGCAGCGGAAAGTCCGCCGGCCTCAAAGAACTGTTTAATCTGCAAGGAGGATGGAAATGACACAACTGGAAGTGGCAAGAAACGGCCGAATATCGGAAGAGATGAAAATATGCGCCGAAAAAGAGGGCGTCTCCGCGGAATTCATCCGGAAAGGTGTGGCCGATGGCAATATCGTGGTCGTTCGCAACAACACACATACCGCCATTTCACCCCTTGCGATAGGAAAAGGGTTACGGACCAAGATCAATGCCAATATCGGAACCTCGGGCGACCATACGGACCTGGACATGGAGCTGGAAAAAGTGAAGGTTTCCGTTGCCGCCGGTGCGGATACGATCATGGATCTTTCTACGGGTGGTGATCTTGGCGCCATCCGAAAGGCGATCCTCAAGGCGTCGTCCGTGGCGCTGGGCACCGTCCCGATATACCAGGCGGCGGCCGCCATGCTGGCTGAGAAGAAGGCCATTGTGGCCATGACCGCGGACGATATCTTTGCCGTGATTGAAAAGAATGGCGAGGATGGCGTGGATTTCCTCACCGTCCATTGCGGCGTGACGCAGAGAAGCGTCGCCAGCGTAGAGGCCCAGGGAAGGATTCTCGGTATTGTGAGCCGCGGCGGCTCCATTACGGCCAACTGGATGAGATGCAATGGGATGGAAAATCCCCTCTACGAACATTATGACCGTTTGCTGGAAATTGCCCACCGTTACGACATGGTTTTAAGCCTCGGCGACGGTCTGCGCCCGGGGTGCATCGCCGATGCAACCGATCGGGGTCAGGTTCAGGAACTCATCCTGCTGGGGGAGCTCTGCAAAAGGGCGAGAGATCAGGGCGTGCAGGTGATGATCGAGGGGCCGGGCCATGTCCCCATCAAAGATATCCAGGCGAATGTCCAGATGGAAAAGAATCTCTGCAACGGGGCGCCCTTTTACGTTCTGGGGCCTCTGCCCACGGATATCGCTCCCGGTTACGATCATATCACCGCGGCGATCGGCGGGGCGATTGCCGGTGCCTGCGGGGCCGATTTTCTCTGCTATGTGACGCCTTCCGAACATCTCCGCCTGCCCGGTATCGAGGATGTGCGGGAAGGGATCATGGCTTCGCGCATTGCCGCTCATATCGCCGACATTGCCAAAGGGTTGCCCGGCGCGATGGAACAGGACGTCATGATGGCCGGGTACCGAAAGGCGATCGACTGGCAGGGACAGATTTCTACGTCCATAGACCCGCAGAAAGCTTCGAAATTGCTTGAGAAAAGCACGACGGCCCGGGAAGAGGGGTGCACCATGTGCGGTGAGTTGTGTGCGATCAAGCTGGGCAAGGGATAAACGGTTCATCCGGTTGATGCGAACTTTCGTGAAAAAAGAAGAGATCAAATCCCGATAGCAAGCAATTTCATTGTCACCTTATCGACGAGATCGAATAATCAGGTACTTGTCGATTAGTTTATTGAAAGCGATAAGGGAGGCTGATGCGTTTTTGTAGCAGATTATAACCCGTACTACTTAACGAAAAAGACATCGCTGATTATTGCTGTCACCTACAAACAAATGATCTCAATGTAAGAAAATATTAAGGATTATCTTTTGAAATGCTGCGTGGACTATCGCTATTAGAAAAACAACAGTACAGGAAGGAGCCCACGCATTCACCACCTCCCTATCATTAGCATCGATATTTCGGAGAATCGCTTAATACCATTTCACCCATTCCGGCTCACGTCAAGATGTCTTTCATTCCCACTCTATGCCCAAAAAACTCAAGTACGACTGAATAATAGTATCGCCTAGGGCCGCTGCTTTTTTCCAGTCCTCGATGGCTCGCTCCCGTTTTTCGAGGTTGTCGTAGGCGTTACCGCGGAGCCGGTAGTTGATGCTTTCGTCAGGATTATTCGCGATAACAGCGGTCAGTGTTTTGATGGCCCCTTTATAATCACCAGCGTTAATCTTTGCCCTGCCGCTTACTGTCGATGTCTTTCCACTACCTGCTGTCTTTTTTGCATACATCTTCTTAGGTTTGCTTACCGCCTGCGGCTTCTTCAGGGCCGGGCCGCTTTCTGCTACGGCCGTTTTCTTTTCCGTCAACGGTACTTTTGCCGTTTTTTGGAGCGGTTTTTGGACCGGAGCAGCAACCGGTGGTACCACAACCGGTGCTACGGAGGAAGTTGGCCGGGGCTGGACGACTGTTTTATCATTTGACGGTGGTGTATCTTTTGAGGGTCTGACTGGGGCCGATTGTTGGACTGGAACCGAAGGCGGTTGTGGAGCCTTTAATAGATCGAGGGCGGCGCCGCCTCCCTCGGGGAGGAGAACTAATTTATCGAGTTTCCATTTGTTCTGTTCTTTAGTCGCGTTGACATAGACCGTGCCTTGCTGCTTTGACCCCTGGACGGGGATGGCAAGCTCGGCTTTGCCGCATGCTCCTTCGACAGAGACCTCTCCCATCGTCCAAAAGCTAGATTTGATAGGGGGGCCGATGATCTTCTGAGCTTCGCTGTTGACCTGAACTTTATCCATAGCCATGATATATGGTTCAGAACTCTTCATTGTGCGGAAAATTAAGAAGACGCTTACTACGGCAACCACCAATGCGACGATGAGCACGATGACGCCCCATATCGCCCATTTTCTCTGCACCCTCCGGAAATGCTCCAGGCTGTCCCACCGTTTGTTTCGCCATGCCCAGGCGTTGCCTTTAAATCCCAGGACGAAGGGCATAACGAGACCGACAATGGGCACAAGGATCAACAGCGCGATATATGTCTTGTTGAAAATTCCCCAGAGCCAATTCATCATAAAGGCGCCCCAGTTCCAACTCCAACCTGATAATTCGCTCGGAAGGACGGCCTGCTTGCCTTGACCGGATGTGTTTTCCATATGCTTCCCTCCTAAAAGGATGAAAAAACGTCCTTATGATTGATCGCAAAAATGTTTTCTTAAAAAACGGCTTTTAGCGCTACTTTAATGGAACGTCAACAAGAAGGCAATAATAATTAGGAATATTCAGGATATTGACAATGGTAACCATTACGCATTGAAGTCGCGTATTCCTGCAATAAATCGAGACCTAACGCTTTCAGGAAAGAGAATATACCACCTCCCACCAAAAAAATCACGCTCAAAAATCTGCACCTTTCATCCCGTAAGTCGTACCCAAGACCAAATTTCCACCTTTCGATTGGTTATCAATAGGGCTGAGCTTGATAAAATATCAATGAAGCCGCACACCTGTCACCTACGAGTCCGCAGACGTGAGAATTTGGAAAATCAATGAATTTCGTTTGTAATGGTGAAGCTGCCGCTAATCTGTGGAGGTGTCGCTATTTCCTCATAGTGAGATAATTCTCATTTTTTAATGAACTCAATTAGTTCAGAATCAGTGGATATATCCTTGATCATTGATAGTGCAGCCTGGCCTAATTTTTCAGTAATCCCGGTTAAGATAGCGGATTTCGAAGTATATTCACCTTCGTAAGACTTTTCAAAAACTCCAGATTCGCTTGGCACTCGATTTATGGTCAGTTTTACTCCCGCCTTAGCGATCTGAGTCATAATCCAAGTTCCATGTATATTTTGAAAGGACATTTTGTAAATTTTACCATCCACAATGAAATCCGCCTTCGCCTTCGACGATGCATCTACACATTTGTGACCATTTCTCTCAAATTCTTTTTTTATCCGATCAGCAATAAAGATTGCTGGCGGTTGATCTAATGAATGTGTACTGAATCCAATTTTAATCATAAGAGATGGGTCTTCAACACCTCTGATATCTTGGAAGTCTCTAAAAGCAAACGTTTTTGGTTCTACGCTTCTCAATGGGCTGCCCATCTGCAAGGCGGGTGTTTCAGTAATATTCAAAACATATGTGCAACCTGTATTTAAGAAGAGGGTAACGATTAATGACACGATACTAATCAGATTACTTCTATTAACTTTCATACTTGGCCTCCTCACTTCAGGTAAACAAAGTCATAAGCCAGTTTTTTCCCGGCCTTTTCTAAAAGCGCGTTGAGTTCTTTCAGCCCATTTTCTTTATAGTAGTCGAGTTGGTGTGATTCAGGAGATGTCACTATTTCCTCACGATCCCATATAATTTGTCCTGACCTCAAATTTTTCAATTGCCCTTGCACATGAATATGGAGTCCAACGTAATCACCGGCCATTCTGTCAAGGGAAATTTCGCTAACCGTCAACCGAATGATGGCATCGTAACCCGAGGTGGACAATAGTTGCTCGTCCTGGTTCTTGTTTTTTATTCGCTCCACAGCTTTAAAGTGGCCGGCAGGTACGATAGACCCTGCAAATACTTCTGTAATTTTGTACTCAATGCCGGTTAGGTCAACTCGTTTTCCGATTTGTTGACCATGTTCAGCGTCCATACCTGACTTTGCCGCTCCTTCTATCATCGCTGGCAATATCCCTATCAATGGAAATAACATAAACGAGGTTGGCATATTACTGCTGGAATAGGTTACATCAGGGGCGTTGGCCGAGGCAATAATAGCCACTCTTGAGATCCCGGAGAGATTGGCGCTCGTCAGGTAGGTTTCCTTGGGTATGGTTGTTGCGCAGGACAGCATAAGTAATGCCAGGACAATACAAAATAATCGATCCCATCTTGCTTTTGGCAAGAGCCTCAATTTACGTGCTGAACCGTGCACGAAGGTTGTAAACAGCGAATCTTTCATTATTTTGACTCCCAATCAGAGTAAATAATGATTTATCTAAATTCCAGATAAATGGGATTCAATTCTTCTCATTACTTCCCCTGTAAAGTTTGCGCTTGTTTATAGAGATCATCAAGAAAGGCTTCAGTACGTTGAATAACAGACAACTTTTTATCCTTGTCCACAGGAATGGAAAGAGAAGGTGATTTGTTTTTGCTTTTGATAAACCATCCATCGATATCCAAATATATCAAGAAATCATTGTCGCCAATGGGAAATGAAGCCGGGCTGCCGTTGTGATTGGCAATAGCTACTGAGTTAAATAAGCGCCGTTTGGCAATGGCGTTTGCTTGGAATTGTTCGTTATTTCTCCATAACGTGCTTATGTAATCCAAAAGGTCCTGACTTATTCTATGATGAAGTTGAGGGTCAAGCTGACGGAGTACATAATTCTTCCGGAATTCGGAATCCGATGGAATGGCAACCAAAACATTGCCTCCAATAGGATTTTTGCTCTCTGATATCTGTGCAAGCATACCAGCATGTAATTGTGTTTGCCTTTGAAGGGCTGCGGAAGAGGAATCAAATGTTTCATCCCCAATTCTGTATGATGGCGCACACCCGGTTAGAGTAAGGACCAACAAAACGATAGTTCCTGATAGAACCATTTTTTTCATGGCATATCTTCCTTATGACTCTGAGGGTGTAAACCTGACAGCGCTTGACTGCGACAATATTTTTTTTGCCGACAAGGGAAGACTCTCCCATGCTTAAGCCGTCCATACCACATTATCGAGGAAATGACACCATTGATAACTGTCTGAAATAAAGCATTTTCATCGAGGTGGACGATTTGTGTAGTTCAGGAAGTTGTCCACGCCCCCGAGACGCAGGAGA
>Ga0315286_10002641_pt1 | contig 16762 bp, 11 predicted proteins | sample YL17G10_0_MG_FD_205038 | JGI IMG/M metagenome (GOLD analysis project Ga0315286, IMG submission 205038) | Sediment microbial communities from Yellowstone Lake, YNP, Wyoming, USA - YL17G10_0 | ecosystem: Environmental > Aquatic > Freshwater > Lake > Sediment | place: USA: Wyoming | collected...
AAAAACTGCTTACACGCAATCGAGGGCATCGTATTGTCAAAGATCGGCAGCGGCGTCCCAGCGCCGCCCCTTCCCAAGGTTCCAATCCCCCATTATCTCATAGCTGTCAAGTGTCAAATTAGTAACTTCCATTAGCTATATGTATTCCGCCTTCCGCCTTCTGCCTTCCGCTTTCCGCCTACTGCCTTCTGCCTTTCGCCTTCTGCCTTCCGCCTTCTGCCTTCTGCTTTCCGCATTCCGCCTTCCGCCTTCCGCCTTCTGCCTTCTGCCTCCAGCCTCCAGTCTCCAGTCTCTCTCGCGCTTACCGGTTGACGAACCACGCCCGCCTCGCTACACTTGAAATAGCGCGCCCGTAGCTCAGTTGGATAGAGCGACTGGCTACGAACCAGTAGGTCGGGAGTTCGAGTCTCTCCGGGCGCGCCATCTTTTTCTTTTTCCTCAACAACTTCCACCAATGCCAGGGCAGGGATCAACCCCTGTCTTTTGGTCGTGCCTAATTTTTGCCATTTCCTCGAAGTGTCCAAAAACTCGATCTACTTCAGATCGTGCGAGTTGCAGAACCCGTTACGGCGGTTCCTGCTGTTATGCTGCCCCATGCGCCGGACCTTCGACCCGTTCCGACTGCTGCTGGTTTCCATCGCCGGTTGGTTGGGCCAGCAGCAGCGCGATGCGATCGACTATCTCCGCGAAGAGAACCGACTGCTCCGAGAGCAACTCGGAGGCAAGCGTCTCCATCTGAACGACGACCAGCGCCGGCGCTTGGCAGCCAAGGCCAAGTTGCTTGGCCGTCGGATCCTTCGGGACGTGGCGACAATCGTCACGCCTGAGACTCTTCTGGCCTGGCACCGGAAGCTGATCGCCGACAAATACGATGGCAGCCAGCAGCGCGGCCCTGGCCGCCCCCGAACTCGTGATGGGATTGAAAAGCTCGTGGTTCGCATGGCCATCGAGAACCGGGATTGGGGATACCGGAGGATCCAGGGGGCGCTGGCCAATCTGGGTCACGAGGTGGCGCGCGGCACCATCGCGGACATTCTCAAGGAGCACGGTTTGGAACCGGCGCCGGAGCGCAACAGGAAGACGACCTGGAAAGAGTTTCTGAGCCGCCACTGGGAGGTGATCGTGGCAGCGGACTTCTTCACCGTCGAAGTGTGGACACGGTCGGGCTTAACCAGGTTCATCGTGCTCTTTCTGATCGACCTATCCACTCGGCGCGTGGAGATCGCTGGCATGGCGACCAAGGCAGATGGGATCTGGATGGGTCAGGTAGCCCGCAATCTCTGCGATGATGGAGGCGGGTTCCTGACGGGGAAGCGATATTTGATCCATGACCGCGACCCGTTGTTCACCACGGAGTTTCTCGGGACGCTGAGCGGCAGCGGAGTGAAGTCCGTGAAGCTGCCGCCTCGCTCTCCAAATCTGAATGCCCACGCAGAGCGTTTCGTCAGAACTATCAAGGAATCTTGCTTGGACCGGATGATCCTATTCGGCGAAGGTTCGCTGCGAAAGGCGATTCACGAATTCGTGGCCCATTATCATGGCGAGCGAAACCACCAGGGACTTGGCAACCGTTTGATCATTCGGGATGAATGCCACGCTGGAAATAGTGGAGCAATCCGGCGCCACGAGCGACTGGGCGGGATGCTGAACTACTATTATCGGCAGGCAGCCTGAGGGGGAAGGAAATCAGGTGCTGACTGGATGATCACCATCACGGGAACAGCGATCGTAGTGGTGCTGGCCCAGCCGTTTCTGGACTGGTTGCTTCGGGCAGATCCGACGAGTGGCTGATTGAGTCGGGAGGATCTCAGACGAGCGCCGACCTGCCTGCTTCCAGAAATTGAATATCCTTTTCGCTGGATGTTAATTGACTTGCCTGACGATCCGCTGCTCCCAGACGAGATCTGATTCACACGGCGGCGTTCTTGGCCGGGGCTGTCCTCGACTTGAGTTTTTGGACGTTACGGGGTGGTTGCGGCCAAACTGGCCCCAGACGCGCCGGTATTCCCCTGGCCGCTGGCCGGTCTCGCGCTTGAAAAGCACGTTCAGGTACTCGGGATGCTCGAAGCCTGCGATCTCGGCGATCTGAGCCAGCGGGTACTCCGTTTCGACAAGGAGGTGTTTAACCCGCTCGACCCTGATGCGGATGATCTCCTCCTTCACTGTTCGCCGGATCAGCGCTCGAAACCGCCTCTCCAGTGTACGGCACGACCAGGCAGCATGCCGCGCCACCGCCTCTACCTGGATTCCGTCGCAGGCGTGTAAGCGAATGAAGCGAAGGGCCGAAGCTACTTGCGCGTCCTCGACGCCGACAACATCTGTTGACTGGCGCATCTGAACGCCCAGGGGTTCTATCAGCGTGCTGAGAGATTCCGGGCGTTCTCCCTGGATCAAGCGGTCCAATTGCGCGGCCGCTTCGAAGCCGATGCGGCAAGTGTCCAGCACAATACTGGACAGGGGAGGATCGCAGAGCTCACAGAGTGTCAGGTCATTATCCACACCGATCACCGCCACCCGCTCCGGCACGGGGATGCCGATTTGCCGGCAGATATTCAGCAGCTGCTGGCCGCAGACATCATTACACGCGAAAACTCCAGCGGGTTTGGGCAACGCCGCCAACCAGGCGCCGAGCGCCTCCGGGCGTACGAGAGCCTCCGCTTCCCTGGCCGGCGTCGCGAACGTTTCGGGATTGTGAGGCGCACTATAGGATTGCACCTGGTAGCCGCGGGCCGCCAGGTAGTCACGGAAGTACCTGAGACGGCTCTCCGAGTAGTCGGCGCCGCCGAATCCACAAAAGGCGAACCGGCGAAAGCCACGCTCCAACAGATGCTCCGCCGCCATGCGGGCGACTGACTGCTGATTGGACCCGAAGGTCACCACGCCCGGCAGGCGGGAGCGTCCGCGCAGTTCCACGGTGGGCAGGTTGAGGCGTTGGATCGCTCTGGCGAGGCGGAGATTCTCAACCCGGGCGATGATCCCGTCGCCCTCCCAATCCGCCAGCCAGGGAGGAGGTCCGTCACCCAGGCCCCGCTCCTGGTAGAACACCGACCAATTGCGGTGAGCGCGAACGTAGGCGGCAATGCCGCCCAGCAGGCCGCGTCCGACCGAACGCGAAGATTCCACCAGCAACAAGACACGCGTTTGCCGGCCTTCGGCAGGCGTTCTACCCGGCTTCGAAAAGGGCCGGCCCCTACCCGGCATGGAGCGTTGTCGCAAAATCACAATTTATTGTCCGCAAATCTCATTGTAATGGGATGCGCTGGCAAGATACAAGGTGTGGTGTGCGGCGGCCGCCGGACAGGACAGGTGGCGAAGGGAAGCTCGCTGCCCAGGAGGTTAAACCATTGAGGACTTTCTTATTGCTCGCGCTAATAGCGGCGGCCGGCGCCTCCGCGACAGCTTTTGCCCAGTTGACGATCCAGGAAACGCCGGAAGCGATCGTCGTTTCGCATGCCGCGCGCCCGGCCTGGCGCATCAAGCTCGATCTCAAGCAAGGTGGCGTGGCGACAGCCCTGCACCTTTCCGGCGGACCCAACCTGGTCGCTGACAATGGCGGCTTTACCGGGATGTTCAACCTTTTTATGAACGGCCGGACAGGCGACCCGCGCACGCCGGGTCAAAACTCCAGGGCACTGATCAAAAGAGGAGGCACCGTCGAGAGCGCGAGAGTGGTTGAGCGGACAGCCACCCGAATCACTGTCGAGATCAAGGGCCGGTCCACCGGGTTCGGGAGGCTGCTGGGCCCTGCCGGCGAAAAATTGTTGGATTACAGGCAGACGCTCACCTTCGAGCCGCGCCGGATCGTCTGCGACGGGGAGCTTACCTGGGTGTACGGCTACGACACCAAGCCCGTGGAAATGTCGGTGATGAACTACTTCGTGCCGAACTCCGTGGCATTCCCCGTGCGCGCGGCGGGGGCAGAGGGGAAATGGCAGGAATTGCCCCTCGCATGGAGCCGCGGCGAGGCGTTCCCTGCCGGAATGAAGCATCCCATAACCGCGGAGGTCTGGTTCCGCAGCGGACAGCGTGTGTTGTTCCGCAGCATTAAGGTGCCTCCACCCTGGCGCGATTGCCCGTGGTACAAGTACGAGAACCCCTGGCAGACCGACTGGCAGCCCCTGTTCGGCTTCTCGGGCAACACTGAGACCTGCGATACCCGTTACCCTGTAGGGCAACCTGTCGCGTACACATACGAGCTGGACATTCCGGCGGAGCAGCCTCGCAATACGCCTCCCCTGGTCGAGATTACGAAGCCTGTGCGGGGTGTCGTGCGCGATCTGAATGACGTTGAACTCTATAGCGGGTTGCGTTTCAGGGCCGGAGACGTCATTCAGTTTGAAGCCTCGGCCAGGGACAAAGAAGACGGCGCGCTGCCCGGGAGTGGGATCGAGTGGACCGTATATCCGAAGGGATTGAAACCCTATGCGACCGGCACGGGAACGCCCTTCCGTTTCCGAGTGCCCGAAACCAGGGACGAGCTTTGGTGGGTGGCCGCCACCGCGAAGGACTCCCAAGGCCTTCGCGGAATCGATTACATCACCTTCAAGGCTGACGTGGGGGTCAAGTGATTTTGCGCCTTTTCATACCCTTGGTTGTTTCGCTGATGGCCATGAGCAGCGTCGATTGGCCGGTCGCCACGCCTGCCAGCCAAGGCATGGACACGGCCCGCTTGGAAGTGCTGTTCAAGAGTGTGAGCGCACGCAACACCAAGGCGCTGCTGATTGCGCGGAACGGGAAAATTGTTCTCGAATGGTACGCCGAAGGTGTTGGGCCGGACACGAAGCAGGGAACAGCATCGCTGGCCAAGGCCCTGGTCGGCGGCATGTCCTTGCTGGTCGCTTTTCAGGACGGACGCATGCAGGTAGATGACCTGGCCTGCAAGTTCATCCCGCGCTGGAAAAACGATCCGCGCAGGAACCGGATCACCATCCGGCAGCTTGCCACGCACACCTCCGGCATCGAGGACGCCGAAGCAGACGACCTGCCGCACGACCAACTGACGGGATGGAAGGGGGCGTTTTGGAAACGGAGGCCCGATCCGATTTCCATTGCGCTGGATCAGGCGCCGGTGATCTTTCCGCCCGGCAGCCGCGCGGCTTACAGCAACCCTGGAATGGCGGCGCTCGCTTATGCGGTGACCGCCGCGCTGCGCGGCGCGCCGGAAAGCGACGTCCGCCAGGTGCTGGCGAAGCGCGTCTGCGGCCCTCTCGGCATACCGGAGACGGATTGGGCGATCAGCTACGGAGAGTCGTATGAACTCGACGGCTTGCGCGTGTATGCCAACTGGGGCGGGGCCAGCTTCACGCCGCGCGCCGCTGCCCGCATCGGGCAGTTGATGTTGCAGAGAGGAGAATGGAACGGCCGCCAACTGCTCAAACGCGAGTGGGTGGAGAAAGTCACAACGTATGCCGGTATGCCCAAAGATAGCCGGGACGAAGACGCGGCGATTCCCTCGTCGGGGCTGTGTTGGTGGCTGAACACGGACGGAGTGTGGGGAAAAGTGCCGCGCGACGCCTTCGCCGGCGCGGGCGCGGGACAACAGACATTGCTGGTGGTGCCCAGCCTGAACCTGGTGGTGGTGCGCAATGGCGGATACATGAGCGCGGACGGGGGCAAGCGCCCCTGGGGAGGGAGGGTCGAGTATCTTCTCGACCCGGTGGTTGAGGCAGTGAAGGCGGGCCCTGGCCAGCAGGCAATGGCGCTGCCGGCCGCCGTCCGCGGGACACTCGGCGGTCCCGACTGATCTTGCTGCGAGAAGGAGTTCTCGCTTCGAGGAGGAGGTCTTCATGAGGGCCCTCTTGTTGGCGGTCCTGATAGCGGGATTTGGCGCCGGCGACTCAGCTTTTGCCCAGTTGACGACCCAGGAAACGCCTGAAGCGATCGTGGTTTCGCAGGGGGCGGCTCCGGTCTGGCGCATCAAGCTCGACCTCAAGCAAGGCGGCGTGGTGACGGCCCTGCATCTCTCCGATGGCCCCAACCTGGTGGCCGACAATGGGAGTTTCACTGGGATGTTCAACCTGTTTGCCTGCGACATCCGGGAAGGCGCTCAGAACGCCGCACGCGACGGAGGCGTAGCCAAGACCCTGCTCAAGAGCAGAGGCAAGGTCGAGAGCGCGAGGGTGATCGAGCGGACGCCGGGGCGAATCGCAGTGGAGATCAAGGGTTGGTCCACGGGTTGGAGACTGCTGGGGCCCGCCGGCGAGAAGTTGCTGGATTACAGGCAGACTTTTACCTTCGAGCCGCGCCGGGTCATCTGCGACGGGGAAGCCACTTGGGTGTACGGCTACGATACCAGGCCTGTCGAAGTGGCAATGCTGAACTACTTTGCGCCAAACTCCGTGGCCTTTCCCGTGCGCCTGGCGGGGGCGGATGGGAAGTGGCAGGAGCTTCCGCTGGTATGGAACAGTGGCGCGCCCTTCCCCAAGGGGATGAAGCATCCCGCTACCGCGGAGATCTGGTTCCGCAGCGGACAGCGCTTGCTGGTGCGCAGCGTCAAAGTGCCTCAAAACTGGAGCGATTGCCCATGGTACAAGTACGAGCGGCCCTGGCAAACCGACTGGCAGCCGCTGTTCGGCTTCTCGGGCAACACTGAGGCCTGCGCCACCCGTTACCCGGTGCGGCAACCTATTGCCTATCGCCTTGAGATGGAGGTTCCGGCGGAGCCACCTCTCAACACGCCGCCGTTCGTCGAAATCACAAAGCCGCTGCGAGGTGTCGTGACCGACATGGAAGATCCCGAGCTTTACAGCGGGCTGCGGTTCAAGCCCGGTGGCATCATCCAGTTCGAAGCAACGGCCAGGGATAAGGAAGACGGCCGGTTGGCGGGCACAGCGATCGAGTGGACCGTGTATAAGAGGGGCATCGAGCCCTTTGCGGCCGGCACGGGAACTTCCTTCCGTTTCACGTTGCCTGAAACCACTAACGAACTTTGGTGGGTGACAGCCACCGCGAAGGACTCCCAAGGACTCCGTGGGATCGACTACATCACGTTCAAGGCCGACGTGAAGACCAAGGCCGACGTGAAGACCAAATAGCACGCCCCAGAGGAGGGCCTGTCAAATGCTTGCGAGAATCGCTTTCTGCTTTCTTTGCTTCTCTTTGTCCGCGGGTTTCGTCTCCGGGCAGACGACGTTTTCGACGATCACCGGCACGGCCACCGATAGCAGCGGTCTGCCGGTACCGAACGTGCAGATCGAAGTGACGGAAGCAGCGACGGGCTTCCGCTTCACCACTGCCACAAACCAAGCCGGTATTTACACGTTGAACCGGCTTCTGTCCGGCACTTATGCTCTGCACGCCCGCCGCGAGGGATTCAAGGAGTTTGTCCAGGAGCAAATCCAGCTTTACTCCCAGGAAATCCGGACGGTCAACATTCGTCTGCAACTTGGCGCGGTGGCGGAGAGCGTCGTTGTTTCCGGCACGGTCGCGCCGATCGAGACAGAAACGCCGCAGATTACCAACACCATGACGGGCGCGGACCTCAATTTGCTGCCCTCCGCGGGGCGCCAACTGCAGCATTACCTGCAATTCAATCCTGCCGTGCTTGGCACTTCCACGGACAGGTTCCGCTTTGGCGGCAGCCTGGACAATCAGACGCAATGGACCCTGGACGGCACGAGTGCCTCGAATTTCCGCAGCAACAACTACGGGTCCGGCGTGATGGGCCAGATGTACGTGGAGAGCTTAGCGGAAGTACGGGTCCAGTTGGGCACCAGTCCGGCGGAGTTCAGCGCCCTGGGCGGGGTTTCGGCGTTTACCAAGTCCGGAACCAACCGGCTCCATGGCAGCCTGTTCGACTACTATAGCGACAGTAAATTCGGTGCCCGCAACCCGTTCTCCCTCTCCAAGGGCGCCACCTACATTTCTCATCTCCCCGGGTTCTCAGCAGGTGGGCCGGTGTATGTTCCCGGCCTGTACAACGGCCGCAACAAGACCTTCTTCTTTGCTTGCTACGAGACCGCCAAGGGGTCGCGCACCACCACGGTGCTGAACCCGACCGTCCCCACCATCCCCTGGCGTAGCGGAGACTTTTCCACGCTGGCAACGCCCATTCGCGACCCCCTGGCGGACAACACCGTTTTCCCGGGGAATCGAATCCCCGCCGCTCGGCTGAACCCTGTTGCCAAGCAAATCCAAGACCAGTTTTATCCACTTCCCAACTATGGCGATCCCGGGATCTTCGCCTCGCAAAACTACCGGGACATTATTCTCTCGCCCTTCCAACCCAGGTACAACGTGAGCGCGCGCGTCGATCACCAGGTTAACGAAAAGCTGCTGCTATGGAGCCGGGTTGCGCTTGCCAGAGTTCAGAGCCTCAGGCCGGATGGCGCGTCCGGGGTGCTGGGTACCGCCGGCATGTGGCATCGTGTGCTCAAAGAGTTCGCCTTTGCTTTTGCCTCTACCTATACTTTCCGTCCCACGCTGATCAATGAGTTCCGTTACAACCTGGCGAGCGACGACAGTCCGGCAAATGGCTCGCTTAACGGCAAGGAATGGGTCGAGAAGCTAGGATTCGTAGGGTTGGCGCCCGACCTGCCGGACATCACCGGCCTGCCGACGGTGGCGTTCAGCGGTTTAGGGATCACCACGTTAACCATATATCAGTACCACAATCCCTACGTAGCCACCGTGGCGCACGAGTTCCAGGATCAGGTTAGCTGGTTTCACGGCCGTCACACGGTTAAGACGGGAGTGCTGCTCAGCTTCGGAAACTACGACGATTACACGGCCCCCACCAGCTTGTTCGGCAACCTCACCTTTTCCAATCGCTTCACGGGGCATGCGTATGCCGACTTCATCCTGGGCATTCCAACCACCGTGTCGCGCGCGTTTGACCCTCCCAAGCGCGAACTCCGCCGCTCCGTCTACAACTTCTTTGTTTCCGACAGCTTTAAGGTCTCATCGAGGCTGACGCTGGAGCTGGGGCTGCGTTACGAATTGCTGCCCAACTGGAACGCCAGAAACGGGCTGTTGGCGATATTCGACGTCGATGCGGGCAAGATTGTGGTGCCCAATGGCTCGCTTTCCAAGGTCAGCTCGTTGTTCCCCAGTTCGTATGTGGGTATCGTCGAAACGAAGGACCGGGGACTTCCCAACACGCTGCTCAAGACCGACACGAACAATTGGGCGCCGCGGCTGGGGTTCGCGTGGCGTCCCTTTGGCAACAGGAGCGTGCTGCGAGGAGGATTCGGGGTCTATTACGACCAGACACCGGTAGAGATCAGTTCCAACTCCTCGCCATTTGTCCTGACTGAACCTGCCTACACGAATCCGTCGCCGAATCCGACGGTCATCCTGCCGCGCGTTTTTCCAACGCTGAGCACCGGCGGCCCCGGAACGGTCGGCTTGCCCTCCGCGGTTCGGGCTGACTTGCGGATTCCCTTCAGCATGCAGTACACGCTCACGCTGGAGCGCGAAATGTGGGGGAAAGGCTTCCGTCTTTCTTACGTCGGAACCAACTCCCGGCAAGGACTCTGGAACTACAACATCAACGCTCCCGTGCCCGACACGCGGTTGTTCGTGGACAAGGCGCGGCGCTTCCCGAACTTTCCGGCCATTCCCTACAACAGCAACGGGGCCGGCCATCAGTACCATTCGCTGACCGCGCAGGTATCGCAACGATACAACAACGGGCTGGAGTATCAGGGCAGCTATGTGTGGTCGCGGGATATCGGCAACACCGAGTACCGCACCGCCGAAAATCCCTATGACCGGCAACGCGACCGCGGCCCAAGTTCCGAGAATCCCGCGCACAGGGTTACCGCCTTCGTGACCTACGACCTTCCGTTTGGGAAAGGGCGGCCCTTCATGAAGAACCCGAATCGCGTGATGCAAGCGTTCTTCGGCGGCTGGCAAATTTCCAATTTTTTTGCCGCGCAGACCGGTACCTATCTCACACCCATGTGGACTGGCCCCGATCCCACAGGCACGGCTTACACGTCGAGCCGGACTCCGGCGCAAGTAACTATACGGCCGGATCGCATCCGCGATGGCAATCTTCCCGCAGACCAGCGCAGCGTAGCCGCATGGTACGATCTCGGGGCGTTCACGGCTCCTCGCACTGGATCTTTTGGCACGTCGGCGCCGGGCGTGATTCGGGGGCCGGGTCTCTATATCATCAAATCCCGGCTTGCCAAAACTTTCCACTTGTGGGAACAGTTGCAGCTACAATTCCGTGTGAGCACGGGCAATCTCTTTAACCATCCCAACTATTCCTCGCCGGAGATGAACATCACGTCAGGTCCGAATGCCGCCAGGATCACGGCCGTGGGCGGAGTCTCCGCGCAAGATGGAGCGGGGACGCGCGGCTTTCGTTTCGATCTGCGCTTGGAATGGTGACGGCTGAGGAAACGCGGCCCGCCGGCGCAGGCCGACACTGAAAACTCAAGGAGACCTATGGTAATCGTCAGAGCCTGGGAAGAAACCGGCGTCGAGATTCCCGCACCTTATGCCCGCCACATCAAGGTGTTGTTCGCGCCCGACAAAGGCGGCGTGTCTGAGCTGATGTTCACGCAGGCCATTCTCCCGCCTTCCGGACTCACCGATTCCCACACGCACGACCGCGGCGAGCTGATTTACGTGGTGTCGGGTGAGGGCATTTGCGTAAACAGCAGCGGCGAAACACCGATCACCGCCGATGTCGCCATGTGGGTGCCAGCCGGTGAGGCTCACCAGATCATCAATACGGGCTACCAGCCGCTGAAACTGGCCACGGTGTTCGTTCCGCCGTACACCGCCGAGCAGAACTACAACCGCTGCCTGGATGCTGCAAGGGCAGCCAACCAGAAGCAGCAGGCATGAGGCTCGGAATCGGCTCATGGACGTACGGCTGGGCAGTGGGCGTGCCAGGATACGAAACGCCGGCCCAGCCGCTCGACAGCTTCGCGCTGGTCGAGCGCGCGTGCTCACTTAGCGTTGACGTAGTGCAGATTGCCGACAACCTCCCCGTTGATCTGCTGAAGCCCGATGCGATCGAGCGCCTAGCCGAAACGGCACGCCGCGCGTGTGTCACGCTGGAATTAGGCACCCGGGGGCTGGAAACCAAGCGCCTGGCGGCCTACCTGGATCTAGCCGGCCGCCTCAACGCCTCGCTCGTCCGTACCCTGATACCGGGGGAAATGACATTCGCAGAGGCGGAGGACGCGATTCGAGGCTCGATGGCTGCTTATGAGCGCGCCGGTGTGACACTCGCGATCGAAAACTACGAGAAACATCCGGCTGCGGAACTGGCGCAACTGGTCGCCCGCTTGCGCAGCGTGCGACTCGGCATATGTCTGGATACCGTCAATTCCCTCGGCAGAATCGAAACGCCGGATGAGGCGTGCGCCCTGCTGGTTCCGTTTGCTGTCAATGTGCACGTCAAGGATTTCGCGATTAAACGCGTACCTTCAATGATGGGATACGCGATCGAGGGACGGCCGGCCGGACAGGGGCAACTGGATATTCCGGCCCTCATCGCCGACGCGCGCGGGAACGGGCGCGACCCAAACATAATCATCGAGCAGTGGACTCCCTTTCAGGGCGACGTCGAGCGGACGATCGCGCTCGAAGCCGACTGGGCGCAGCAGAGTGTGCTTTACCTACGTAGCGTTATGGCTGCCCGGGCATGCAGCGCGCAGGCGAACCAGAGACCGAGCTGACGATGCCGGTAACCGCGGAAACAGCACGGGAGGCGCCCACCGCCATCCGCTGGCGGGTAATGGCCGCGCTGTTCCTGCTTTCCTTTGTGACCATCGTTGACCGCGTTGCCATATCGGCCGCCAAGAACGACATGGCGGTGGAACTGCGCATCCCCGACATCACGTTCGGTGTGGTGTTCGGAGCGTTCGCGCTCGGCTACGCGCTATTCATGGCGCCCTCCGGATGGCTGGCCGACCGCTGGGGCGCGCGCAAGTTCCTCGCCGCCACGGTGGCCTGCTGGTCGCTGTTCACCCTGCAGACAGGCCTTGTGTCGACCGTCGCGCTGTTGATCGCCGTCCGCTTCCTGTTCGGCGCCGCCGAGGCGGGCGCTTATCCGACCGCCGCCCGGGCGCTCTATGGATGGCTCCCAGCGCGGGAACGCGGCCTGGCGCTCGGCTTGCTGAACACCGGTTCGCGGCTGGGCGCCGCGATCGGACTGACCGCGGTTTCCGCCAGTGTCGCCGCTTTCGGCTGGCGCGCATCGTTCCTGGCGCTGGGTCTCTTGGGTTTTGTCTGGGCAACGTGGTGGTACGGCTGGTTCCGCGACGACCCGCGCGAGAAACGCGGCGTGTCGCAGGCGGAACTGAAACTGATCGGCCCGGCTGGCGCCGCGACGCCCGTCGGGAAAGGCGACACGAGCTGGCGTGAGCTGGTCACGCTCGACTCCGCCCTGCTGCTCGTCCAGTACTTCGCCTCGAACTTCACCTTCTTCATCTGCTTTAGCTGGCTGCTGCCATACCTGCGCTCCCGCTTTGCGCTCGGCCTTCACGAAGCGGCCGTCTGGGCAAGCGTGCCGTTGTATTGCGGCGCGCTGGCGACCTGGACCAGCGGCATGACGGTCGACGCCATTTACCGGCGCGGTCGCTGGTCGCTGTCGCGCCGCCTGCCTGCCATCTGCGGATTTGGCGTTGCGGCTGTCACTTTGCTACTGGCGCCGCACATGAACGGCGTCGGCGGCTTCGTTGTCTGCTTCGCGATCACCACGTTCGGAATCGATTTTACGCTCAGCCCGAGCTGGTCGGCAGCATCCGACCTTGGCGGCCGGCGTACCGGCACGCTCCCGGCTGCCATGAACACGTTCGGCTCCATCGGTTCGTTCGCCAGTTCGGTGCTCTTTCCGGTGCTGCTGGCATGGGCGGGCAGCATCCAAACTCATTTCCACCTCGCGGCCGCGCTCGATGTCGCGGCTTTGTGCTGCTGGTGCGGCATTCACCCGGAAGGCCGCAAAAAATGATGGAAATGACGACTCACCGTTTGTTGTTAGCTTTCGCTTTTTGCCTGTCGGCTGCCGCTGGCGTCGAGTGGCCAGTGGCCACGCCCGCAAGCCAGGGTTTCGATCCGGCGCGGCTGGAAAAGTTTCGCCAGGATGTAGCAGCGCGAAACACGAAGGCATTGCTCGTTGCCCGGCACGGGAAGCTCGTGCTCGAGTGGTACGCCGAAGGCGTTGGCGCTGACATGAAGCAGGGCACCGCGTCGCTCGCCAAGGCACTCGTCGGTGGCATGCCGCTGCTGGTTACGTTGCAGGACGGATGCGTGCAGGTGGACGACCTCGCCTGCAAATTCATCCCGCGCTGGAAAAGCGACCCGCGCAAGAGCCGAATTACGATCCGGCAGCTCGCCACGCACACCTCCGGCATCGAAGACGCTGAGGATAACGACTTGCCGCACGACCAACTGACCGGATGGAAGGGGGCGTTCTGGAAACGGAAGCCCGACCCGATTTCGATTGCGCTGGATCAGGCGCCGGTGATCTTTCCGCCCGGCAGCCGCGCCGAATACAGCAACCCTGGGATGGCGGCGCTGGCTTATGCGGTGACCGCCGCGCTGCGCGGCGCGCCGCAGACCGACATCAAAGAACTGCTGGCCAAACGTATATGCGGGCCCATCGGGATACCGGAGACCGACTGGCTCATCAGCTACGGCGAGTCGTATGAGATGGACGGGCTGCGCGTCTATGCCAACTGGGGTGGCGGCAGCTTCACGCCGCGCGCCGCCGCCCGCATCGGCCAGTTGATGTTGCAGAAGGGGGAATGGAACGGCCGCCAACTGCTCAGGCGCGAATGGGTGGAGAAAGTGACCGCTGATGCAGGCATGCCTAACGACGGGACCGCTTCGGGTTTGTGCTGGTGGCTGAACGTGAACGGGCGCTGGGGGAAACTCCCGCGCGACGCCTTCGGCGGCGCCGGCGGGAACCAGCAAGTTCTCCTGGTCGTGCCGAGCCTGAGCCTGGTGATGGTCCGCAACGGCCGCTATCTCAGCGCCGCCGGCGAAAAACATTTCTGGGAGGACATCATCGAATACTTATTCAGCCCAATGATGGATATGTTGAATAAGGAGACCACGACATCTTCTCCTCGCTCTTCACTTCAGCCCGTTGCAGCGCCCTACCCAGACAGCCCCGCAGTCAAGAGAATCTCCTTCGATCCCCCGGCGGCCATCATCCGCAAGGCCATTGGTAGCGACAACTGGCCCATTACCTGGGGGGATGATGACGATCTGTACACCGCTTACGGCGATGGCTGGGGCTTCGAACCGCTGCTCGATACGAAGCTCAGCCTGGGCTTGGCGAGAATAAAGGGGGGGCCACCCACTTTCACAGCCTTTAACATCCGCTCGGCCACAGCCGAGCGGACCGGCAACGGCAAGAACGGCGCGAAAACCAGCGGGATGCTGATGGTGGACGGCGTTCTGTATATGTGGGTCAGGAACGTCGGCAACTCGCAACTCGTCTGGTCAGCCAACCATGGCCGCACTTGGGAATGGGGCTTCAAGCTCGAAAACGGCTTTGGCGCGCCTGCATTCCTGAACTTCGGAAGGAACTACGCAGGGGCAAGGGACAAATATGTGTACAGCTACTCGCAGGACGGTCCGAGCGCCTATGAGTCGTATGACGGCGTGGCGCTCGCCCGCGTGCCGCGTGACCGCATTCGCGAGCGCGACGCCTACGAATTCTTCGTGCGGCTGGAGGAAGGGCAGCCGGTCTGGGCTCGCGACATCGCGCAGCGCGGCGCTGTTTTCAGCTTCCCGGGCCATTGCCAGCGAGTTGACGCGGTTTACCATCCAGTCTTGAAGCGTTACCTGCTCGCCGTCGGCTACGATCACAATTCGGGCTGGGGTGTTTATGACGCGCCCGAACCATGGGGGCCCTGGACAACAGCGTTCCATATTCCGCAGTGGGATGTCGCCGGCACGCACGGTTACCGCTTGCCTTCCAAATGGATCTCGTCCGACGGGCGTTCGATGTACCTGGTGTTCTCGGGCGTGAAGCAGTACGACGCCTTCTGTGTGCGCCGCATGTACGTCGAAACCGCGCCGTAACACCAGAGTGTTCTCGCCGAGGCGGCGGGCCGACCGATCGTTGTTCGCCGGCCATGGCCGCTGTCCGTAGTCAAAACCAGATCTGCAAGGCGGAGCAACGTTACACAACGGTGAAAGTGGCTGTGGATGCGGGTTCGGAGCGGGCGTGAGCAGAGGGCGAGCGCCGATTTCCGCAGACACTCACCGAAACAGCGGTCCGGACAGAGGTCGACCGTAGAGTTGTTGGGTTGGCCTTCCTCGGCGAGACCTGCAGCCCGGTCCACTTCGTCGGTGATTCCGACGACGGCGATCACGGAGTGAAAACTGGCTGCCGTTCTACACCGCTTCGCGCCAAGCGTAGCGATGGTGCAGCCCACCCAGGCGGGGCCATGAAATCACCGTCGCGTTGGCTGCTGGCTTTGGCTCGACTGGCCGGCGATTCGGTGTGTCCTTACCGAGGCTGTCGTGGATACGATCATCGTGAAAGTAGGAAACGTAATCACGAACGAGGCGCCGCAAGTGCTGCTCGTTCAGTGGGATCACGTGGTCCAGCATCTCGCGCCGACAGCCCCCCACCCATCTTTCAGCGATTCCATTTTGCCAGGGCGCCTGTACGCTGGTTCGCTTGGGCTTCAGACCCGTCGCTTTCAGGAAAGCGATGACATCGGTGTCAAACTTCGAGTCGCGGTCCAGGATGACGTATCGATACGGGGTTGCCTCGGGAAACGCTTCGCGCAGTTGCTGGACGGCCCACTCCGCAGTCGGGTGTCGAGTAACGTTGAAGTGCAGGATCTTGCGACGTTCGTGTGCGATGACGAAGAAGCAGTAGAGCAACTGGAAGGTCACCGTCGGCACCGTGAAGAAGTCGAAGGCCACGATCACCTCGCGATGGTTTTTGAGAAACGCCAGCCACTGTTTGCCAGGGTCACCACGGCGGTGAATTCGCCGAAGATACCGCGCGACGCTCCGTTCCGAGACAATGAAGCCGAGCTTCAGAAGTTCGCCGTGGATCTTCGGTGCACCCCAGGTCGGATTCTCTTCCGCCAAGCGGTGGATAAGGGCGCGGATTTCACCGGTCGTTTGCGGTCTGCCGCCCGCGCTTGAACGCCACCTCGAGTACAACCGAAAACCGGCCCGATGCCAGCCGACCACGGTCTCAGGTTTCACGATGGCCAGAACCTCTGCCCACCGGGTCCAGAAGCCACGCAGCAAGGTCCAGAACAACCGGTCGGCGGCACTCAAATTGGGGCGAGGACGTTTCCGTTTGAGCACGGCAACCTGCTGTCGCAGGGCGAGGATCTCAAGGGCGGCGTCGCCCCGACTGCGGAAGAAGACTCGGACCGCGGCCAAGAGGGCGAGGATGAATTCGGCCATGAACGCATGGTTGTAACATGCCGTAACGCCGCCTCGGCAGGCTAAAGGCTCCGGACCGCAGGTCGCTGATTCCAAGACGTCATGAGGTTTTGGCTACAGACAAGGCACAGTCTTCCAAAAACTGATTCCTCGAGTCGACCGAAAGTAGACTACAATCCGTTGTTTCAGGCCCCGTGGTTCTGAGAGTGCTGGCGTGTCCTTGGGCCGTGCGGATGTGCGAACAGGCCGCGGTGCCCGGAAGTGCGGACATGCAGGCAAGCGGGGAGTGCGCGGCCCTGCCCCGCTGTTGGTGCGCGCTGAAACAACGAATTTGCAGATGAAAAATCATCCAACCATCATTCAGGGAGGCCTGGGCGCCGGGGTTTCAAGTTGGCGGCTGGCGCGGGCAGTCGGCCGGGCCGGCCAACTCGGA
>Ga0315286_10002642_pt1 | contig 16755 bp, 14 predicted proteins | sample YL17G10_0_MG_FD_205038 | JGI IMG/M metagenome (GOLD analysis project Ga0315286, IMG submission 205038) | Sediment microbial communities from Yellowstone Lake, YNP, Wyoming, USA - YL17G10_0 | ecosystem: Environmental > Aquatic > Freshwater > Lake > Sediment | place: USA: Wyoming | collected...
CACGCAGATCACCTGCCCCTCGCAGCCAGAGTCGCACGACCAGGTACAGGGGCGCCGCCAGCAGCGTGTTGAGGATGAGAGAAGGCACGAGTACGCGGCCCACGAAGAAGCCGAGCGGCACTTGCCGCTCGAGCAGGTACTGGGCCATGGCGAGAAGCACGTTGGCGAGCAACGTCGCCGCGAAGGCGCTGACCAGTGGCGCGTAGCCGGCCGAAAGGTCGGCGGTCTCGGCGTAGCGCCCGGCCAGGAAGCCGACGAGCACGAAGACGAACGCACTCAGACCGAGAGGCTCCATGAGCGCGATGGCCACGAGCGTGCCCGTGAGAAAGCCGAACACAGCGCCGATCTCGGAACCCTTGAGTAGGGCCACGCAGACCACGATGATCAGGGCGAAATCAGGATTGGCCCCAAGGATGCGGATGTTGGGCGCCACCGTGGTCTGCAGCAGCGTCGCCACCATGAGCGTGACCACGAGACGGACGATCTCGCCGCCCGACGGCCACTCACGCTGCTGGTTGTCGGCGGGGGTGCGGACGAGCCTCATCGCACGACCACCTGGACGAGGTCGAGCTTGCGGAAGTCGACAAACGGGCGCAACGAGATGCTCTGGTACAGCTCGACTTCCTGGCTGCCGACGCTCTCGATCTGGCCGATGGGGATGCCGCGCACGAAGACCGAGCCCTGGCGCCCGGAGGTCACGACCCACTGGCCCGCCTGGACGCGCTCGTTCTTGTCGACGTACTGCAGGGTGACGTCGCCGGTGACGCCGCCGGAGATGATGCCCTGGGCGCCGCCCGGCTGGACCATGGCGTCGACGAAGCTCTGCTGGTCGGTGATGAGCGTGACCTGGGCGGCGTTCACGTCGACCTTGGTCACGCGCCCCACGAGGCCGGCGCCGTTGACCACGGGGTCGTACACCTCCACCCCGCTCCCGCTACCCGCGTCGATGGTCACCGTGGAGTACCAGGCCGTGGTGGAACGCGCCACGACGCGCGCCGTGACGAGGCGGACGCCGTCCGGGTAGATCCTGTCGCGTTGCATGGCGAGCATGGCGCGCATCTGGGCGTTCTCATCCTGCGTGGTCAGCTCCTTGGCGACGCCGGCGCGAAGCTGCTCGAGCTCCTTCTGCAGCTTCGCGTTCTCGGACTTGGCGCTGAACAGGTCGCCGGTCCAGTTCCAGGCGTCGCGGAAAGGCTTCGTGGCGCGCGCCGTGCCGTTCTGCAGCGGCGCCACGACCCGCAGGACAACGCTCTGCGTACCGTGCACGAAGCCGCTGTCGGACTCACGGAAGTACAGTGTAAGCATGGCGACACAGAGCAGCAGCAAGACCGCCACGACGATCCGCCGCCGGAGTACGCGCCGGCGATTCACGAGTCAGCGAGGGGCGCGGCTACCGGCCCCGCGGCCGGGAGTTGCGCTTGCTCTTGACGAGGACATCGAACTCCTCGAGGTACTTGCCCGAACCCACGGCCACGCAAGTGAGCGGCGACTCCGCCAGATGCACCGGCATCTGCGTCTCCTCGCGCAAGCGCTCCGTCAGACCCTGAAGCAGCGACCCGCCGCCGGCCAGCATGATGCCACGGTCCATGATGTCGCTGGCGAGCTCCGGCGGCGTCTTGTCGAGGGTCGCCTTGATGGCGTCGATGATCGCCTGCACGGGCTCTTCGATGGCGCTGCGGATCTCCTCCGACGAAAGCACGATGGTCTTGGGGAGACCGGTGACCAGGTCGCGCCCGCGGATCTCGGCTTGCTCCTCCTGAGGCAGCGGGTACGCCGAGCCGATCTCGAGCTTGATCTCCTCGGCCGTCTGGCTGCCGATCAGAAGCTTGTACTCCTTCTTGACGTAGCTGATGACGGCCTCGTCGAGTTCGTCGCCGCCGACACGGATGGACTGGCTGACGACGATGCCGCCGAGCGAGATCACGGCCACCTCGCTGGTGCCGCCGCCGATGTCGACGATCATGCTGCCGGTGGGCTCGGCGACGGGCAGGCCGGCGCCGATGGCCGCCGCCATGGGCTCCTCGATGAGGGTCGCCCAGCGGGCGCCCGCGGAGTAGGTCGCCTCTTCCACTGCTCGTTTCTCGACACCGGTCACACCACTGGGGACGCAGATGACCACCCTGGGGTGCGCCCAGCGGTTCTGCATGACCTGGCGGATGAAGTGGCGCAGCATCTGCTCGGTGACGTCGAAGTCGGCGATGACGCCGTCTTTGAGAGGGCGCACGGCGCTGATGGTGGCCGGGGTACGTCCCAGCATGCGCTTGGCCTCTGCGCCGACGGCGTGGACCTCGCCGGTGCGGTGATCGATGGCGACCACGGACGGCTCGGAGAGCACGATGCCTTTACCGCGAAGATAGACCAGCGTGTTGGCGGTGCCGAGGTCGACCGCCATGTCACGGGCGCCAAAGCCCGTCAGGAATCCGAGGAAGCTTATGGCGCGCTCCTTTCGGTGAGATGTCGAACGATGATTGTATACGCTCGCCGAAGGCATGGCCAATCGGGCCGACGACGGCCGCAAAGCCCGGCCGGGCGGGCGCTCACGAGGACGGGAAGCCGGCCGGCAGCCACGAGAACGGCGCTACGCCGAAGGCGGCGAGCGCCGTCAGCAAGGCCGCCACCGGCAGGCCCACGACGTTGAAGTAGTCGCCGTCGACGCGCTCCACGAGCGCCGAGCCGACGCCCTGGATGGCGTAGGCGCCGGCGCGCTCGCGCCACTCGCCGCAGGCGACGTAGCGCGCCAAGTCTCCGGCGCTCAGCGCCCGGAAGGTGACGCCTGTGACGGCGTGCGCGCGCTCAGCGCGCGCCGTCGAGCACAGGTGCAGGCCGCTGTAGACCTCGTGACGGCGGCCGGCGAGCAGGCGCAGGTACTCCGCCGCCTCCTGCTCGCCGGCCGCCTTGCCGAGCACGCGGCCGTCGATGACGACGACCGTATCGACGCCGAGGACGAGCTCGCCGGCGCGCACTCGCGTGCGCGCCAGCACCTCCTCGGCCTTCCCGCAGGCGTTGCGCTCCACGGTGCGCACCGGGTCGCCGTCGTGCAGGTCCTCGACGTGCCCGCTGACCACGACGCGGAAGCGGATGCCCAGCTGGCGGAGCAGCCCGTCGCGCTGCGGTGAGCGCGAGGCGAGGACGAGCCGCAGCTCAGGCGCGCCGGACGCTTCGCGAGGCGCGCCCGGCGAGCCTCCGCTAGACGAGCTCGTCCTCACGGAAGAACAGCCCGATCTCGCGGGCCGCGCTCTCGGCGCCGTCGGAGCCGTGCACCACGTTCTCTTCTTTGCTCAGCGAGAAGTCGCCGCGGATAGTGCCCGGCGCGGCCTGTGCCGAGTCGGTGACGCCCATCATGGCGCGCGCCACGGCGACGGCCTCGCGGCCCTCCCACACCATGGCCACGACGGGGCCGGAGGTGATGAACGCGGTCAGAGACTCGAAGAACGGCTTGCCGATGTGCTCGGCGTAGTGCCGCTCGGCGAGCGCGCGGTCGATGCGCAGCGCCTTCATACCGCGGAGCGTGAAGCCGCGGCGTTCGAAGCGCGCGACGACCTCGCCGACGAGGCCGCGGGCCACACCGTTGGGCTTGACCATGACGAACGTACGTTCCATGGGAGTTCCTCCTGGGGAGTCGCGGCGGCAGAGCGCCGCGGATCGGGTTGTCTGGACGAACAGCGCTCAGGCGCGATCGTAGACCGACACCGGGGGCATCGCACCGTGGACGTCGGTCTCGCAGTACGGACACACCCGCCAGCTCGGTTCGATGGGCTTGCCACACGAGGCGCAGGTGGTGCGCAGCCGGCGACCGCAGGTGGGGCATACGAGGTAGTCCTCGCGCACCGGCGTCTTGCAGAACGAGCAGCGCGACTCCTCACCCAGACGCTGCTCCATCATCTGCATCTCGAGCTCCTGCTCACGACGGTCGGCGAGGAGCGCGGGAGGCCGGACGATGGCGTAGACGATGAGGCCCAGCGGCCCGAAGACGAGGCCGGTGAGCACGCAGACCGCGAGGATGATCTTGTCGTCGACGCGCCGACGGGCGTCCTTGAAGACCCAGTAGGCGCAGGCGATCCACAGCACGACGAACAAGAAGGAGGACGTGAGGGTGACGAAGTGCCAGGTCGGCGACTTGAAGAAGTCCAGGACCGACTGGAACGGATTGCTGTCGCTGCTCGCCGCTGCAGCGAGGATCCAGTGAGGCAACATCTCCTCCTCAGGAGCGCATCGACGACGACGCACGCGGCATCTCGCCGGGATGGCGACCGGTCACACCCTCGATGACGCGACGCCCCCGTGGCGCCCGGCCGGCCGGCTGGCCGCGGCGGCCAGCGCCGCAATCATACCCGAGAAGATCGCGCCGTGGACAGGGTACAGGGAGTACCAGTAGAGAAGGCCGGGCAGACCCCTGGGCGCGAAGTAGGCCGTCTGCACGAGCAGCGTGCCGCCGTCATGCGGCAGCGTCTCGAACTGCAGCCAGGCGCGGCCCGGCACTTTCATCTCGGCGCGGAGACGCAGCAGCCGCGCGGGCTCCACGGCCTCCACGCGCCAAAAGTCGAGGGCATCGCCGACGCGGAGCTCTTGGGGGTCGCGGCGGCCACGGCGCAGCCCGACGCCGCCGACCAGGCGGTCGATCGCCCCCCGTACCTCCCAGGTCCAGTCGGCGTAGCCGTAGCCGTGCTCGCCGCCGATGCCGAGGCAGACGGCGAACACGTCCGCCGGGTCGGCGGCGACCGCTTGCTGGCGGCGCTCGATCATCATGCCGGCCTGCTGGGTGAGCACCTTCGGAGTCGCGTCGCTGCCGCTGGTCACCAGGGCGTCGGCCCAGGACGTCTCGACCTCGCCGCTCTCGAGAGTCGCGACGGCGGCACGCACGGCGGTCATGTAATCGACCGGGTCGATCCGCGGGAACAGGCGGCGCGCGGTATCGTCGCGCACGATCACTTCGCTGCTGAGGCCTTCGATGAGCGGCCGTGCGATGGTGGACGGGATCGGGGTCACGAGATGGACCCAGTAGGAGGACAGCACGGGGGTGAGCACCGGCACCGGTTGCAGGCGCCGGCGCAGGCCGCGTGCCTGGGCGTAGCCGAGCATCATGTCGCCGTAGGTGCGCACGTCGGCGCCGCCCACTTCGATCACCCGGCCGGCGCTGTCGGGCACGCCCAGCGCCTCGACGAGGTACCGCAGAAGGTCATCCACCCCGATGGGCTGCACCTTCGTGTACACCCATTTGGGGCAGATCATCACCGGCAGACGCTCGGTGAGGTAGCGGATCATCTCGAAGGAGATGCTCCCCGACCCCACCACGACGGCGGCCCGGAACTCGGTGACCGGCACGCCGGCCTCCCGCAAGGCGTCGCCGGTGTCGTGGCGCGAGCGCAGATGATCGGAGATGTCCGCCGCGGGGTCGCCGAGGCCGCCGAGATACACGATGCGGCCGACGCCGGCATCCGCGGCGGCGCGGGCGAAGCCCTTTGCCGCTACGATGTCGCGCTCGTGGAAGCCGCTCCCGCCGGCCATGCTGTGAATGAGGTAGTAGGCGACGTCGACGCCGGCCAGAGCCTCCGCGAGACCGGCCGGCCGCAGCACGTCGCCGGCGACGACTTCCACGCGCGAGAGCCAGTCGCGACCCTGGAGACGGCCGGGGTCGCGGACCAGGCAGCGCACGCGATGACCGGCCGCCAAAAGGCGCGGCACCAGCCGCCCGCCCACGTAGCCGGTGGCGCCGGAGACGAGGATCAGGTGCTCGTGAGGCGCCCGCGACGACGAAGCGGTGGCGCTTGCGTTCATCGGTCCCTCCTACGGTCGCTCGGGGCCCCGCTGGATGCACGGGACGCCTAGAGCATACCTCCGAACGGGAGCGGCACCGCGGCGATGCGCATGCCCAGCAGGTAGCCGATGAAGAAGGCGACGAACGCGACCGCGATCACGATGAGAAACGCGACCAGGAACCGCACGGCCGGGTGCGCCTTCTTCTGTGCCATTCGACCCTCCACGAGTTGGCGCCAGTATATCTGACGCACATTGGCCGACAAGCGGGCCGAGACCGACGTCAGGCCGTGCTCGCGAGCACGTCGCCCAGGTCCTCCAGCAGGTAGAGGGAACCGCCGACGAGGACCGATCCGCCGGGCCCTGCCGACTTGCGGGCCAGAGCTAGGGCCTCGTGCGGGTCGGTCTCGACGCGGACGTCGGTGAAAGCTCGGCCGAGGCGGACGGCCGCCGCCCGCAGGGCGGCCGCCAGTTCCTCGGCCGTGAGGCTGCGCGGCTCGTGCGCCTGCGTGCACACGACTGCATCCAGCAGCGGGATGAAGCGCTCGAGCATCTCGTCGTAGCCCTTGTCGCGCATGATCGCGAGCACGCCCACGGTGGGCCTGGGGACGTCCACGGCCGCCAGGCTCTGGGCGAGCACGCGCACGCCGTCGGGGTTGTGCGCGCCGTCGGCGAGCACCAGGGGCCGCTCGCCGACCTTCTGCAGGCGGCCGAGCACGGACGTGGCGGCCAGCGCCTCTCGCGCGGCGGCCAGATCCAGACGGCCGAGGAGCAGCCGCACCGCCGCCAACGCCAGCCCGGCGTTCATGACCTGATAGAGGGCCGGCGTCGGCACGCTGAGGCCGGCCCACTCTTCGCGGGCGCCGTCGAGCTCGAGCGCCACCCTGAAGTCCGACGGCGGACCGGCGATACGCAGGTCGCCCGGCGGCGGCGCGACGCCAGCGCCCGCGGCCGTCGCGGCGCACAAGAAATGGGGCCGCGCGCCGGCCGCGGAGCAGACCCGGCGTGCCTCTTGCTCAAGCCCGTCGAGCGCGCCGAAGACGACGTCGCCGCCCTTGATGACCGCCGCCTTCTCGGCGAAGATCAGCTCACGCGTGCCGCCCAGAACCTCGGTGTGCTCCAAGGCGACGTTGGTCAGCACCACGACCGGCGCGTCCACGACATTGGTGGCGTCGAGGCGGCCGCCGAGTCCGGCCTCGAGAGCGGCCGCCTCCACCCCGCACTCGGCCATCGCCAAGAGGGCTGCCACCGTCAGAACCTCGAACTGCGTCGTCTGCCCCACTCCGTCCGGCAGCGACGCCACCGCCTCGCGCACGGCCTCCACGCAGGCGCCGAACAGGGCCTCGTCCATAGGGCGGCCGTCCACCACCACGCGCTCGATCCAGCCCGAGATGTGCGGCGAGAGGTAGGCGCCGGCGTGCGACCCGTGGGCGCGCAGCAGAGCCTCGCAGTACCGCGCAGTGGATGACTTGCCGTTGGTGCCCACGACGTGGATCACGCGGTAGGCGTCCTGTGGCCGGCCCAGCAAGTCGAGCAGCGCGCTCACGCGCTCCAGCCCCGGGCGCATGCCGAAGGCGGCCAGCGACTCGAGATAGGCGGCCCAGCCGGGCGCGTCGGCGCTCACGAGCTCTCCGCGCCGCCCACGGCGCCGCCCTCAGGCCCCGCGCAGGTGCGCAAGGCGCGCCGCCAGCTCGTCGCGGTCGGCGACGTACCCTGCGAGCTTGTCGCGCTCCTTGTCCACTACGGCCTCGGGGGCGCGGCTCGTGAAGCCCTCGTTGGCGAGCTTCGCCGCGCCGCGGCTGATCTCGGCCTCGATCCTGCCGAGCTGCTGCTCGAGGCGGGCGAGCTCCTCAGCCTTGTCGACCACCGCAGCCACCTCGAGACGGCCGCCCGGCACCAGCACCACGGTCGCGCCGGGGTCGGGCGCGCCCTCGAAACGCACCTCGGTGCGCCCCAGGGCGCGGAACGCGGCGGCGTAAGGCGCGTAGCGCCCGGCCGCGCCGCCGCCCTCGGCCACGAACACCGCCTCGAGCACCTTGCCAGGCGGCACCTCGGCCTCGGCGCGGAAGCGGCGCAGGGCGTCGACCACGGCCTGCAGTTCGCCGACCGCCGCTTCGTCGTCCGGCGACAGGAGCGCCTCGTCGTGCAGCGGATGCTGCTGTTCGAGGAGCGGCGCCTCGCCATACTGCGCCGCGATCTCCTCAGTGACGAACGGCAGGAAGGGATGGAGCAGGCGCACGATGTCGGCCAGCAGCCAGCGCGCGTGCCCGCCGGCCTGCGCCTTCTGCACCTCGTCCTCGCCGTACAGGCGCACCTTGACGAGCTCCAGGTACCAGTCGCAGAACTCGTCCCAGACGAAGTGGTACAGCGTGTCGACGGCCGCGGCGAGATCGAAGGCGGTGACCGCCGCCTCCACCTCGGCGAGGCAGTGCTGGAAGCGGCTCGTGATCCAGCGATCGACCTGGTGGACGTCGCTGCGCTCCGCCGCGCGGCCTTCGCTCGCCAGCAGCACGAGCCGCGACGCGTTCCACAGCTTGTTGGCGAAGCTGCGGCCCATGACGATCTTCTCTTCGCTGAAGCGCACGTCCTGGCTGCTGCTCATGAGCAGCAAGGCGAAACGCGTGGCGTCGGCGCCGTACTTGTCGATCATCTCCAGCGGGTCGATCCCGGTGCCCAGGCTCTTGCTCATGCGCCGCCCGTCGGCGGCCTGGATCACGGAGTGGATGTAGACGTCGTGGAATGGGATGTCGCCGACGAACTCGAGGCCCATCATCACCATGCGCGCGACCCAGAGGAAGATGATGTCGCGAGCCGTGCTCAGCACACTGGTAGGATAGAAGTAGGCGACGTCGGCCGTCTCGTCGGGCCAGCCCCAGGTGGCGAAGGGCCACAGGGCGGAGCTGAACCAGGTGTCCAGCACGTCGGTCTCGCGCGTGAGCGTAGCTGAGCCGCATTCGGCACAGGCCTGCGGTTCCGTCATGGTGACGTTCACGTGGCCGTTCTCGCAGTACCACACCGGCAGTTGGTGACCCCACCACAGCTGACGGCTGATGCACCAGGGGCGCAGCTTCTCCATCCACTCGATGTACACGCGCCCCCAGCGCGCGGGCGTGAACTTGACTCTGCCGTCGCGCACGACCTCGATGGCCGGCTCTTTGAGCTCATCCATGTCCATGAACCACTGCTCGCTGATGAGCGGCTCGATAAGCGTGCCGCAGCGGTCGCACGTGGCCACGTTGTGCGAGTAGGCCTCGACCTTCTCGAGGACGCCGAGCGCGCGCAGGTCGGCGACCACGCGCGCGGCGGCCTCCTCGACCTCGAGGCCGGCGTAGGGGCCGCCGGCCGCGGTGATGCGGCCGTCCTGGCCAATGGCCTGGACGACCTCCAGCCCATGGGTGCGGCCGATGTCGAAGTCGGTGAGATCGTGAGCCGGCGTGATCTTGAGGGCGCCGCTGCCGAACTCGGGGTCGACGCGCTCGTCGGCGACGATCTTGAGCTCGCGCCCGAGCAGCGGCAGGGTGGCCGTCTTGCCGATGAGGTCCCTGTAGCGCTCGTCGTCAGGATGCACGGCCACGGCCGTGTCGCCCAGCATGGTCTCGGGACGCGTCGTGGCGATGGTCACCGAGCCGCCGCCGTCCACCGGGTAGCGGATGAAGTTGAGGGTGCCCGGCATGTCTTTGTAGGCTACCTCGAGGTCGCTGATCGCCGTGCCGCACCGCGGACACCAGTTCACGAGGTAGCTGTCCTTGTGGATGTAGCCCTTCTCGTAGAGCGCCACGAAGACCGTGGTGACGGCCCGTGCGTAGCCCTCGTCGAAGGTGAAGCGCTCGCGCTCGTAGTCGCACGAGCACCCGAGGCTCTTGAGCTGGTCGATGATCGTGCCGCCGTACTGCAGACGCCATTCCCAGACCCGACTGGCGAACTCCTCGCGGCCCAGGTCCTCCTTGGTGAGGCCTTCCTTGCGCAGCATCTTCTCCACGACGTTCTGGGTGGCGATGCCGGCGTGATCGGTGCCCACCAGCCAGCAGGCGTTTTCGCCGAGCATGCGGTGGTACCGCGTGAGCACGTCCTGGATGGTGTTGTTGAGGGCGTGGCCCATGTGCAGCACGCCGGTGATATTGGGCGGCGGGATGACGATGGAATAGGGCTTGCGAGCCGAATCAGGCTCCGCGTGGAAGAGGTGCGACTCGAGCCACTCCTTCATCCAGCGCGCCTCAACGGCGGCGGGCTCAAAACGCGTGATATCGCGGAGGTAGTCGGTGGTGTGCTGCGCGTCGTCGGTCATGGGGCCTCGGTACTGGCGGATGCTGACGTGGGCCGATCTGCCGCGGGAGCGGCTGCGCTCGCCCGCGGCCACGCGACAGTATAGCGGGAGGCGGGCGGCCATGCCGAGCGCGCCGCGAGGTCGGCCAGCCGCGGTGGCCGGGGCCGGCATGTACAATCCCGCCAGCGCGGACGGTTCGCGGCGAGAGCCGCCGTCCGGGACGGTGGACAGCGAGGTGACTTCAGTGGAGACGTGGCAGACGACCGAGGCCGGCAGGCACTTTCGGACGCTTCTCGAGGGGGTCCGCCGTGGCGAGTGGCAGCTTGTCGGGGAGAGCGGTCGCGCCGAGGCAGTGCTCGCGGCCGCGGAGGAGATCAGCGATCTGCTCAGAGCCGGCTACCGTTTCCGGCCCAAGACCACGTTCGGCGGGCAAGGTACCGAGATCTGGCTGCCCGAGGTCGAAGTGCACGTTGCCGGGGCGACGCTGGAGAAAGCACGGCGCGAACTGGCCGAGGCCATGATCCGGTTCGCAGCGGACTGGGAGGAACACCGGCGTCATGCCGCCGACTACGGCCCGAAGGCCGGGTACGTGCGCCGCATCCAGCTCGCCGGCGACCAAACGGGCGTGCTCGCCATGCTCGACCGCGATGCCGAGTCCGACCGCATTAAGACCACGTCCGCGCTGACGTCGCCGGAGCCGGACGGCGCCAAGCCACGGCGCTGGATGGGACCACGCGATCGCATCACCCGGGTCCGCGACGCGCAGGCGGATCAGAAGCCCTGAGAAGCGCGCAGGTGCCGCGGCGCCTTAGGGGGCGTCTGTGGCCGGCGGCACTTCGTCGCCGCTCGCCTCGATGGCGCAGACCTGGCAGAACTCATCCGAGCCCTCGATGCCGACTCCACACTGCGAGCAGTGCGCCTCGAGCTGGCCGCCGCCAGCATCGACCGCGGGTTCGAGGCTCGAGCCTGGCGTCTGGTGATTGTGTTCCTCGCTCATCTTCAATGCTCCTTAGAAGCGGATGTCGACCGACGTGTGTGACTGAGTGTACCCGACGGAGGCGCGGGCCTATCGGGTGGTGGGGGGCGCCGCCCGCCAAAGACGTGCGAAAGCGCGTCCTCAAACTTGTCTACATAGACAAGTTTGAGCCTGCCGACCACCTCGGGCGGCAGTTCGGCGATGGTGCCGCGGTTGCTCCCCGGAAGCAGCACAGTGCGGATGCCGCTGCGCGAGGCGGCCAGGAGCTTCTCCTTCAGGCCGCCGACGCGGAGGATGCGGCCGCCCAGCGTGATCTCGCCGGTCATGGCGACGAGCGGCTTGACGGGCACGCGCCCGAGGGCCGAGAGCATCGCCACCGCGAGGGCGAGGCCGGCGGACGGGCCGTCCTTGGGCACCGCGCCCTCGGGCACGTGCACGCGCACATCCTGGTTCGCGAGGTCAAGACCCTCTTTCGTGAGGTGCGGCGAGCGGCGCACGAGCGCCCGGAGCGCCGCATCGCGCTCGACGTTGGCCAGCAGGTGGCCCCAGGCCGCGGAGGCCGACTCCTGCATGACGTCACCGAGCTGGCCGGTGAGCACCAGCTCGCCGCGGCCGCGGGCGATGATCGCCTCCACGGTGAGCACCTCGCCGCCGTCTGACGTGTAGGCGAGGCCCAGGCTCTCCCCCACCCTCGCCGTGCGCCGCAGCTCGGCGTCGAGCCAGAAGGCCTCGCCGAGATAGGCGCGCAGATCGTCGGCCTCGACCGTGAGCGGCAGCGCGGCGCCGTCCTCGAGGTGCTTGCGCGCCACCTTGCGCTCGATGCGCCGCAGGGCGCGCTCCAGCTCGCGCACTCCCGCCTCGCGCGTGTAGCCGCGCACGATGGCCTGCAGGGCGCCGCGGCCGAGCTTGACGTCGCCGCGGCGTAGACCGGTGTCTCTGGCCGTCCCCGGGATCAGATGCTTGCGGGCGATGGCCAACTTCTCGGGCAGCGTGTAGCCGCTGAGATGGATCACCTCGAGGCGGTCGTACAGCGTGTGAGGTATCCCTTCGACGTCGTTGGCGGTGGCGATGAAGAACACGCGGCTGAGGTCGTACTCGCACTCGAGGTAGTTGTCGCGGAAGCTCGTGTTGTGGGCCGGGTCGAGGACCTCCATGAGAGCCGCCGCCGGGTTGCCTCGCCAGTCGCTGTCGAGCTTGTCGATCTCGTCGAGCAGCATGACCGGGTTGTCCACGCCGGCCTTAGCGAGGCCCTCGAGGATGCGCCCCGGCAGCGCCCCGATGTAGGTGCGGCGATGCCCGCGGATCTCGGCCTCGTCGCGCACGCCGCCGAGGGCGAGCCGCGCGAAGGGCCGGCCGAGGGCCTCGGCGATCGCCTGGGCCACGCTGCTCTTGCCGGTGCCGGGCGGGCCGACCAGACACAGGATGGTAGCCGGATGGACGGCGCCCACGCCGTGGCCGCCGGCGTCGACGCCGCGGCCGCCGGCCGCCCCAGCTTCCGCGCGCATCTTGCACACGGCGAGATACTCGAGGATACGGTCCTTGACGTCCTTGAGGCCGTAGTGCGTGCGCTCCAGATGCCGGGCGACCGCGGCCACGTCCACGTCGGCGGGCGCCAGCTTGCCCCAGGGGAGGTCGAAGATGGTATCCAGGAGGCCGCGGATCACGGCGACCTCGGGGCTCATGGGCGACGCCTGCCTGAGCTTGCGCAGCTCGCGCTCGACGAGCTTGTGAGCCGCCGGCGACAGGCGCCCTTCTGCCAGCCTGCGCGCGTACTCGGCGGTCTCCTCGTCGGAGCTCTCGCCGCCCTCCTCGATCTCGTCGCGGATCACGCGCATCTTCTCGTGCAAGAAGAGCTGGCGCTGCGCGCTCTCGATGCGCTGCTGCACCTTGCTCACGATCTCGTGCTCCATGCCGAGCACCGCGTTCTCCTCGGCCAGAGCCTCGATCAGGGCGAGGAGGCGCTCCTGCGTGGATTCCATCTCCAGGAGCGCCTGTTTCTCGGCCGTGTCGATCTGCAGGTGCGCCGCCACGACGTCGGCGATCTCCTCGGGGTCGTCGGTCTGGCTCACCACGTACTGCACCTCGTCCGCGAGCTGCGGGTTGAGCTGCACGTAGCGCGCGAACTCGGCGGCCACGCGACGCGCGAGCGAGCGACAACGCACGAGCGCGCGGTCGGGCGGCGCCAGCGGCGTGGAGCTCACCAGGAAGAACGGCTCGGTGCTCTCGAAACGCTCGATGCGCACGCGCTCCTGGCCCTCGACGAGCGCCTTGACGCTGCCGTCCGGCAGCTTGAACAGCTGCAGCACGCTGACGCGCGTGCCGACGGGCATGATGTCGTCGGCGCCCGGGTCCTCCACGGACGCCTCGCGCTGCGAGCTGAGGATGAGCGGGGTCTTCTCGTTGAAGGCCGTCTCGATGGCCTGGATGGACTTCTCGCGGCCCACGAAGAGAGGCGCGACCATCTTGGGGAAGACGATCAGCTCGCGGGTAGGCAGCAACGGCAGCACCGCTGCAGGCACGCCCCCTCGAACGGCGCCGTCCACGGCCGCCGCGTCGCCGTCAGGCAGACTCGGCGTCACGCTGCGGCGCCACCTTCTCCGCCTCGGTGACCAGCGTGGGATCGATGCCTCGCTCGATGCTCTCCCGCGTGATCACGCATTTGCGCACGTCGCGGCGCGAGGGCAGGTCGAACATCACGCCCATCAGCGACTCCTCGATGATCGAGCGCAGGCCGCGCGCCCCAGTACCGCGGGCGAGCGCCTTGGTGGCGATGGCCCGAAGGGCCTCGTCGGCGAACACCAGCTCGATGCCGTCCAGCGAGAAGAACTTCTGGTACTGCCTGGTGAGCGCGTTCTTGGGCTCGGTGAGGATGCGGCGCAGGTCGCCCTCATCGAGGCTGTGCACCGCCGAGACCACCGGCAGACGGCCGATGAACTCGGGGATGAGGCCGAAGTTGAGCAGGTCCTCGGGCAGGGCGTGCGTGAAGATCGTGCCCGGGTCCTTGTCCGCCTTGCTCGCGATGTCGGCCATGAAGCCCACGCCCTGGCGGCCCATGCGACGCTCGATGATCTTCTCGAGGCCGGCGAAGGCGCCGCCACAGACGAAGAGGACGTTGGTGGTGTCGATAGAGAGAAACTCCTGGTGGGGGTGCTTGCGCCCGCCCTGCGGCGGCACGCTGGCCACGGTGCCCTCGAGGATCTTGAGCAGGGCCTGCTGCACGCCCTCGCCCGACACGTCGCGGGTGATGGACGGGTTGTCGGCCTTGCGCGCGATCTTGTCGATCTCGTCGATGTAGATGATGCCGGTCTCGGCGCGCTTGACGTCGAAGTCGGCCGCCTGGATGAGCTTGAGCAGGATGTTCTCGACGTCCTCGCCGACGTACCCGGCCTCGGTCAGGGCGGTGGCGTCGGCGATGGCGAACGGTACGTTGAGGATGCGCGCCAGGGTCTGCGCGAGCAGCGTCTTGCCGCAGCCGGTGGGGCCCAGCAGCAAGATGTTGCTCTTGGCCAGCTCGACGTCGGTCTCGCCCGAACTGACCGCCTGTACGCGCTTGTAGTGGTTGTACACGGCCACGGAGAGCGAGCGCTTGGCCTCATCCTGGCCGACCACGTAGTCGTTGAGGATCGCGTAGATGTCGCGCGGCTTGGGCAGGCTCTCGAGATCCAGAGCGACGGGCGCGGTGAGCTCCTCGTCGATGATCTCGTTGCAGAGGTCGATGCACTCGTCGCAGATGTACACGCCGGGGCCGGCGATGAGCTTCTTGACCTGGCGCTGCGACTTGCCGCAGAAACTGCAGAGCAACTGATCGTTACCGTCCGTCGGTCCTGCCACCTCTCGCTCCTTCTCGAAGGCTCGCCGCGCCCGCCCTAACGGTGGGCGATGACGGCGTCGATGATGCCGTACTCCTTGGCGTCGGCCGCGCTCATGAAGTTGTCACGCTCCGTGTCCGAGCGTACCTGGTCGACCGGCTGGCCGGTGTGGTCGGCGAGGATCTCGTCGAGGCGCTGGCGCAAGCTGAGGACCTCTCTGGCGTGGATCTCGACGTCGGTGGCCTGGCCCTCGAAGCCACCCATGATCTGGTGGATGAGGATGCGGGCGTTGGGCAGCGCGAAGCGCTTGTCTTTGGCGCCGCCGGCCAGCAGCAGGGCGCCCATGCTCATAGCGCTGCCCACGCAGATGGTGCTCACGTCGGGTTTGATGAACTGCATGGTGTCGTAGATCGCAAGGCCGGAATATACGGAGCCGCCCGGGGTGTTGATGTAGAGGCTGATGTCTTTGTCGGGGTCGTCGGACTCCAGGTGGATCAGCTGCGCGACGATGAGGTTGGCGACGTCGTCGTTGACCGGCGTACCCAGGAAGATCACGCGCTCGTTGAGCAGCCGGCTGAAGATGTCGAACGAGCGCTCGCCGCGGCTCGTCTGTTCGATGACGAACGGTACAAGTGGTGTCACGTGCTCACCCTCTTCTGCGTTGATGCTGTCTCTGCGTGTGTTCCCATGGCCGAAACGTCAGTCGTCGGCCGCCGTGTCCGCGGCGTCAGCCGCGTCTTCGGCGGCGGCCTCGTCGGCCTCGGTCATCTCGACCGGCACCGACGCGTCGGCGACGAAATCGACGGTCTTGGCCAGTAGCATTTCGTCGCGCACCGCCTCTTGCCTGCCCGATTCGCGCAGATCGGCGATGAGCTGCAGCGGGTCGCGCTCGAGCGCCGCGGCATCGGCCTTGATGACCTCGAGCATCTCGTCGTCGCTCACGGAGAGGCCTTCGGCCTTGGCGACCTCCTCGAGCACGAGGCGGCGCTTGATGATGAGCTCGGCCTGCGGCCGCAGCTCTTCCTCCACCTGCTCCTCGGTCTTCTCGAGCACGCCCAGGTAGACGTCCATGGTGAGGCCGCGCTCGCCGACGTTCTCCTCGAGCTCGTGGTAGAGGTGGTGGGCCTCGCGGTCGATCATCGTGGAGGGTACCTCGACGGTGGCGTCCGCGACGGCCTTGTCGACGGCTGCGGCGCGGAACTCGCGGCGCACGCCCGCCTCGGCGGCCGCCTCCATGCGGGTGCGGATGTCGGCGCGCAGCTCCTCGAGCGTGTCGAACTCGCTGACGTCGGCGGCGAAGGCGTCGTCCAGCTCGGGGACGACCTTCGCCTTGATCTCCTTCACGTTGACCTTGAAAGTGGCCGGCTGACCGGCGAGCTCCTCGGCCTGGTAGTCCTCGGGGAACGTGACGTCGAACACGACTTCCTCGCCCTGCTGCGCCCCGACCAGGGCCTCTTCGAAGCCCGGGACGAGGTTGCCGCGGCCGATCTCGAACATCTGGTCGGCGCCCTGGGCGCCCTCGATGAGCGCGCCGTCCCGAGAGCCTTCGAGGTCCATGAGCACGAAGTCGTCTGTCTGCACGGCGCGGTCCTCGACCGGCTCCAGCTTGGCGAGCCGCTCCTGCAGCATGGCCAGCTGCGCGTCGATCTGCGCCTCGGTGACGTCGACCGCTCGCTGCGGCACCTCGATCCCCTTGTACGCGCCCAGTCTGGGTACCGGCATGGTCTGTACCTTGAGCGAGAACGTGTAGTCGGCCGTCTCGTCGAGCGGGCCGGCTTCGAGGTCCGACGTGCCGACGGTGTCGTCGTACAGGCCGGCCTCGCGCAGGGCCGCGTCGCCCCACTCGGGGATGGACTCCTCGAGCGTCTCGGCGCGCAGGTAGTCGGCGCCGACCTGCTGGATCACCAGGACGATGGGTACGCGACCCTTGCGGAAGCCGGGGAGCACCATCT
>Ga0315286_10002643_pt1 | contig 16747 bp, 12 predicted proteins | sample YL17G10_0_MG_FD_205038 | JGI IMG/M metagenome (GOLD analysis project Ga0315286, IMG submission 205038) | Sediment microbial communities from Yellowstone Lake, YNP, Wyoming, USA - YL17G10_0 | ecosystem: Environmental > Aquatic > Freshwater > Lake > Sediment | place: USA: Wyoming | collected...
GCCTTGACAACATCCGAGGATTCCCTTTCAGGCACGACCATGCAGTAGCCCATGCCCATGTTGAATGTCTGGTACATCTCATTGTCCGTGACGTTGCCGAGCTCCTGCATCACATTGAATATCGGGTTCGGCCTCATGGGGTCCTCGATCTCGAATCCGATGCCCTTCTTGAGCCGTCTCAGATTCCTCAGGCCTCCGCCGGTTATGTTCGCCATGCCTTTGACGTCGAACTTGTCGATCAGCTTCAGGACCTGTCTAACGTAGATCGTCGTGGGCTCCAGGAGTTCCATGCCGACGGACCTATTGAGCCCCTTCACCTTCTCTTTATATCCGATTCGGTTCTCTTCGAATATCTTCCTAGCCAGGGTCAGCCCGTTGGAGTGTATCCCTGAGCTTGGCAATCCGACCAAAGCATCGCCTGGTTTGATGGCGTCTCCTGTGATGATTTCGTCCTTCTTGACCATCCCGAGGCAAGTGCCTGCCAGGTCGAACCCCTTCACGAGCTCCGGAAGGACCGCGATCTCTCCGCCAACGATGGTCATGTTCGACATCTCGGCTCCGCGCTCCAGCCCCTTGCCCACCTCGGAAGTGACCTTCTTGTCGGGCCTGTCGATCGCTATGTAGTCCACGAACCCTATCGGTTCAGAGCCCACGCAGATGGTGTCGTTGACATTCATGGCAATGCAGTCGATGCCGATCGTGTCCCATTTGCGCATCGCATCCGCCACCAGTAGCTTCGTCCCCACGCCATCCGTGCAAAGCGTCAGGGCATAGTCCCCGAAGTCCATGAGACCAGTGAAATGGCCTGGCAGATCGATCGGGGCTCCGAGCCCCTCCCTCTTGAATTTCAGATGCTCGACCAGAGCTGAGATGCTTCTGGATTTCTTGTCAATGTCGACGCCGGCTTGGGCGTATGTCATCCTCTTGGGCATCCGTGTCCCCCGCTGCTTCTGGGCGATTGCGTCTTCAGTCTAAACCTTTTTCGTCCTGACACAGGAAAACCATATCTTCAGGTAGAGGCTTCACAGAGGTCGTGAGCAAACAGTGGCAGGTCCAGCGCAGAAGGGACAAATACTACAGAAAAGCAAAGCGGGAGCACTACAGGAGCAGATCCTCCTACAAGCTGCAGCAGATCGATTTCAGGTTCGATCTTATCGGGACTGGGGATACGATTGTCGACCTGGGAGCTTCCCCGGGAGGATGGTCCCAGGTGGCCAAGGAGCTCGGGGGGCCGGAGTCGAAGGTCATCGCAATGGACATCGACCGGATGACGCCTATCGAGGGCGTCACGTTCATCAGGGGGGACATCAGAAAGGACGAGATCGTTGCTCGGCTGCTCGAGGTCATCCCAGACGGGGCGGATGTGGTGATCTCGGACATGGCACCGGACATCAGTGGGAACTACCCCTATGACCACGCCTGTTCGGTGGAGCTGTGCGAGCACGCGCTCAAGTTCGCAACGAAAGTCCTCAGAGAGGGGGGCAACTTCGTTGTTAAGATGTTCTACGGGGACATGAGTCCTGCGTTCGTGAAGCTCGTCAAGAAACAGTTCGATGAAGCGCATGTGCACCATCCGAAGGCTTCCAGGGCGACGAGCTCGGAGCTCTATGTGGTCGGCCTGGACTTCAGGGGAAGACGCAGCTAATCCCAGAACCTCTTCGTGCGGGCGTACATGATCTCTGCAGAGAGGATGTCTCTCAGGAACTCGTCCTCCTCGGTCTGATACCTCGCCAGAAGCCTAGCTGCCGTGTCCGGTCCTACGCCTCTCCCCACCAGCGCAATAACGGCCTTCTTCCCGTGCGCCATCACAAGGTTGGCGTTCTTGTAGATTCGCTTCAGCTCCTTCCGCTGGTCCTCGTTCGACGCTCCCTTCTTCAGGATGGCGAAATGAGACTTGACATATGGCTGTAGTGCGGCCATAAGCACCCCGCCGCATTTGGCACACTTGATCTTCTCAGGAAGATGTGCGACTGTCGACCTCTTCTGCGTCCTGCAGTTCATGCAGACCATCACCACATCCTCCTTGAGGAGTCGTTCCCTGAGGGCGTTGAGCACCGCCTTGTCCGCCCGCTGGGGCCGCATCAGCTCCTTCCTGGTCCCGATGGCCGCCTTTCCCATCGGCGAGAGAGGGCCTGTCCTCAGCTCGATGTTGCCCTCCTGGATGCGTTTCAGAACGGCCGAGGTAGTCTCGATGTCCATGTTCTCCCAGAGCGTCTTGGCGACAGACTCCTCAAAGATGGGACTGCGCTCGAATACATCGACCAACTTGGATAGATTCAGCATCTTGTAGTCCGCGCCCTTGGCCACCGCTCCGAATTTCTTGGCAACATGTACGAACTGCCACCTCAGGTACGACGAGTTCCTGACCAAGAGCCGCATGAGCTGGCCCAAGGACGAACCATCGCTCTCCTTGAGGATCCTGACAACGTCTGATGCCCTGACCCCTCTCGGAGTCTCGAGCACGATCGCATAGACGTCTGCTTGGACGCCGATGCTTTCCCCGAACCTGGCGGTCAAGAGACCTGCTACCAGTTTCGCGATGGTCTCGTTCACTTTGCTCCCGAAGCAGCAGTTGATGACTATGACTCCGTCCCCTTGCTCGACGGTCACAAGCTTGTCCGTCGGGAGCACATGGTCCCCCTGGCCTCTGATCCAGGTCAGGAGTTCCTTTTTCGCATTCTCGTCTCCTGGGTACATGTCGAGCTCCAGAAACCGCCTCATGGCCCCGACCTCCTGGGCGACCTCGTAGGGGACGGGGATCTCCTCGCCGACCCAGGATGGCGTTGCAGCCAACTCCCTCACCTGCTCCACTATGACCTCGTCCTCGGCCACTTCCACGACGCGCCAGGTCCTCCCTCTCGTCACGAAGGTCGAGTATGGTTCTGCATAGGTTGCGACGAAGCTCTCGTCGAGCGTGCCAATGATGCTTCTAGAAGAGACGTCTCTGATCTTGTAAGTCCTCTCGTCCGGGATCATTGAGATGTTGTCGTAGAAGTGCTTCATGCCGGTGATCTTCTTGCGAAAGCCAGTCTCATCGTTCCAGAGAACATGCAGTTCGCCAAGCAGCGAAACGACGTCGTCGAAGTCCTTCTTCAGCAGATTCCTGAATGGGTAGGCCCTCTTGACCGTCGTGTACGCCCACTCCTTGTCCACCCTCGGCTCTGTCAGCGTCATCGCTACGAGCTGGTTCGCGAGGACGCTGAGCGGGTTCTCCCTGATCCTGAACTTCTCCAGCTCCTCGATCATCGCCCGGCGCGCGATGACGAGGCTCTCAGCTATCTCGCCAGGCTCCGTCGCGACTACCTTGCCCAGCGAGATCTCGCCTATCCTGTGTCCTGACCTTCCGATCCGCTGGATCAGCCTCGTTACCTGCCTCGGTGAGTTGAACTGAATCGCGAAGTCAGCGGAGCCCACATCGATTCCCAGCTCGAGAGATGAAGTGCAGATGAGCGCCTTCAGCTTCTCCGATTTGAACTCGTCCTCCATCTGGATCCTGATCTCCTTGGATAGGGAGCCGTGGTGGACTCCGACCTTGAATTCCTCGTCCCAGAGGTGATACCTTATGCCCAGAGCCTCCGCGGAGTCCCTGGTGTTCACGAAGAACAGTGTCGATCGGTGCTCCTCAATCAGCTCCTTGCACCGCTTCATGCACGCAATGTGCTTCAAGTCGGTCTGAAGCTTGTTCGCCAAGAGTTTGTCTTGATCGTCTTCGGCTGGGCTCTCCACCCCGATTCGCATATCCTTGACGGCGGAGACCGTTAGTGTGGAGATCGTCCTTCCGATCCCTGCCAGATATTTGGAGACCTCGTCTATTGATCCGACCGTTGCTGAGAGACCGATCCTCTGGAACTCGCCTGAGATTCGAACGAGCCTCTCGAGCGCTATCGCGAGTTGCGCCCCCCGTTCGTCCTCAGCGAGCTCGTGTATCTCGTCGATGACAACATGCTTGACGCTTGCGAGATGCTGTCTGAGTATCCTGCCAGTGAACATGATCTGCAGCGTCTCCGGCGTGGTGATGAGTATGTCGGGCGGGCTCTTCGACTGTGCAACTCGCTCCGATTGGGGCGTGTCGCCGTGCCTCACCGCGACCTTGAGCTCGACGGCCTCCCCGAACTCCTTGAGGCGCCTGAGCAAATCCCTGTTCAGCGCGCGCAGAGGCGTGACATAGATGCACCTGATGCCTCCCCTCTTCGAGTTTGCTAGCATCTGCAGTATTGGCAGCATGGCCGCTTCTGTCTTCCCGATGCCCGTAGGTGCAACGAGAAGCACATGATGGCCCGACAAGATCGCGGGAATCGCCTTGCTCTGCGGCTCAGTTGGTTCCTTTATTCCTCGTCTCTCAAGAAGCTCCTGCAGCCTCTTGTCGAGAGGAGCGAACGCGTTCATGCGCTCTTCACAGAACCTGGCCAGCGTATAAAACCTTTCGACGGGCGGTCGGATGTGACCCAGCAATTGCTTTATCCTCACGCGCCTTTCAGTGCATCGATACGATGGCCGAGATCAAGGCGGTCAAGGCAAGGGAGATCCTCGATTCGAGGGGGAACCCAACGATCGAGGTCGACGTTGTCCTGAGCAACGGCAAGCTCGGGCGGGCCTCCGTGCCCTCCGGCGCATCGACCGGCTCGAAGGAATGCGTCGAGCTCAGGGACGGCGACATGCACAGGTACTTCGGTAAAGGGGTACAGAAGGCGATTGCGAACGTCAACAGGAAGATCGCTCCGAAGATCGTCGGCATGACCCCATCGGACCAGAAGGCCATCGACCTCGCAATGCTCAAGCTGGACGGCACTGAGGATAAGTCGAAGCTCGGTGCCAACGCCATTCTAGGCACCTCGCTTGCAGTCGCGCATGCTGCTGCTCTCGATGCTGGCATCCCTTTGTACCGATACCTAGGCGGAGCCAATGCCCGCATCCTGCCTGTCCCCATGATGAATATCCTCAACGGCGGGGCGCACGCCGACAACGACCTCGATTTTCAGGAGTTCATGGTGGTCCCGTGCGGAAAGAACTTCAGAGAATCTCTCAGGCAGGGGGCGGAGGTGTTCCATTCCCTGAAGGCCAGACTCAAGAAGCTGGGCCTGAGCACGGCTGTGGGGGACGAGGGGGGCTTCGCCCCGAAGCTCGGCTCCAACAGGCAAGCGCTGGAGCTCATCGTTGAAGCCGCCGAGGATGCTGGACTCAAGCCTGGCAAGGATGTGTTCTTATCAATGGACCCTGCCGCGAGCGAGTTCTACGAAGGCTCGAAGTACGTATTCAGGAAGGGGTCCATGGAGGAGCTGACATCAGATGAGATGGTGGACCTCTATGCGGATCTCTGCAAGGATTTCCCCATCGTGTCAATCGAAGACGCAATGTCCGAGGAAGATTGGGCCGGCTGGAAAGGCATCACTGCCAGGCTAGGCAAGAAGATTCAGCTCGTCGGAGATGACTTGTTCGTCACTAACAGGAGAATCCTTGCCGAAGGCATCAAGCTGGGCGTGGCAAACGCGATACTGATCAAGGTCAATCAGATCGGATCCCTCACCGAGACCCTCGACACTATGAAGCTCGCTTCGAAGTCTCACTACAACTGTGTTGTTTCGCACAGGTCAGGGGAAACGGAGGACACATCGATCAGCGACATCAGCGTGGCCACGAACGCGGGTCAGATCAAGACCGGCGCACCGTCGAGAGGGGAACGGACCGCCAAGTACAACAGGCTCCTTAGGATCGAGGAGGATCTCGGCGGCAAGGCGAGGTATCTAGGGAAGAGCGCCTTCGCGAGACACTAGGCCTTCGAGTGAGATTCTCCACCAGGCCAGTAGTAAGAGATGTCTGGAGGGCTTGCCAACTGCCGATTTTGCATGCTATTCTGCCCCATCTTCAGAGTCATTTGATTCAATGTTGAAGATATTATTGGGCAATTGACCAATGATAAAGTCAAACATACGACAAGTAGTCAATTCAGAGTCCAATAATAGACACAATGGTAATAATACCCCTTCCACATCTCCCTCACGCAGGCAGGGAGAACCCGTGGCATCGTTCCAAGAAGCAACCGGATTTGTTCTAACAATCGCTTCTTCCTCAATCGGTTCTCCGCTTCGCAGTTCATGCTCGAGAGGTCTGCAGAACCACGGGCATAGGGAACCGTGGTAGCAGCCTGGCCGGTGCCTAGCATGGTCGGGTTGACCGACGCGGTTGTAGGTGGTGTTGTTGTTGAGCACAAAAAGTGGATGCGGGAAAGGCGGTCGACCGTACGGGGATATCGGAGCAGCTGGTTCCACGTTCCCCGCTCATTCAGGAGCGCACGCTCCTGTTCTCGGCGACATATGCATTGTCGACACGACTTGCCGTGACGGCGAGCAGATGCCCGGCATCTCGTTCACGATGGATGAGAAGCTGGAGATTGCCAAGAAGCTTGAGCAGATGGGGATTGAGCAGCTCGAGACGTTCGCGACATACAACGACAGCGACAAGAAGACTGCGGAGCTGTTGAATGAAATCACGAACAAGATGTCGATCATGGGGTGGAACAGGATGGTCAAGGCCGATGTTGCAGATTCCATCGCGCACGGAGTAGACGCTGTCTCCATATCCACAGACACATCTGACATGGCGCTCGAGCAGAAACTCAAGATCACACGCGCACAACAGCTTCAGAAGCTCGCAGATTGCGTGGGCTTCGCGAAAGACAAGGGGGTCTATGTCTGCTTCAACGCAGGCGATGCCACTCGCACATCGATGGACTACCTGATCGAGTTCGCATCCGTCGGAAAGAAGGCTGGCGGGGACAGGTTCAGGATTTGTGACACGGTCGGAATCCTCACGCCCGCGAAGTCAAAGAGGTTGATACACTCGGTGATGTCGTCGGTCGACATCGATGTGGAGTTTCACGCACACAACGACTTCGGCCTGGCGATTGCGAACGCACTCGCAGCATGCGAGGCTGCAGCAGAGTTCAAGAACAGGAAGCTCTGGGTCTCGACCACGGTGAATGGTCTCGGCGAGAGGGCGGGGAACGTATCCCTCGAGGTGTTCGTGATGAACCTCCACAGCCACTACGGGGTCGAGAAGTACAACACAGATCACATACTCCCGCTGTGCAAACATGTTGAGAAGGCATCCGGTTTGGGCATTCCGCTCAATCACCCTATCGTGGGGGAGAACATGTTCACCCACAAATCGGGCATCCATGTCGACGGCATACTGAAGAACCCGAGCCTTTACGAGGCGTTCGACCCGGGCATGCTAGGGATCACGAGGAAGATCGCTCTTGGAAAGCACTCTGGGAGGGCCTCGATAAAGCACAAGCTAGACCAGCTGGGACTCTCCGCATCTCCTGACGCGATGGAGACTATGAGGCTGGAGGTCAGCCGCATCGGGGAGATAAACAAGAAGAACCTGACGGACGATGAGTTCATGGTGATCTTCCAGGCGGCGTCTGGCAGGAATGTCGCAACGACGGACTCCAACATAGGTCATGGCTTCAAGAGGAGTTGACGGATGGATCAAACGATTGCAGAGAAGGTGTTGTCTGTGCACTCAGGAGCTGAGTGCAGGGCCGGGGACATTGTGGTCGCATCGGTCGACTTCTGCATGTCCCAGGACGGCACATCCACCATGATGATCAGGGAGCTCGAGAGCCTGGGCTTCTCGGCTCCCAAGACCAAGCGAGGCATGGCGGTTGTCATCGACCACAACTCTCCGTGCCCCTCGGTCGAAGTCGCCAAGATACACTCCAAGATCAGGGATTTCGCACGGACAAGGTCCATCCCAATCCACGATGTGGGAGACGGCGTCTGCCACCAAGTCGTGTCTGAGGGCGGTTATGTGTTGCCAGGGGACCTCGCGATCGGAGCAGATTCCCACACATGCACATACGGCGCTCTGAACGCGTGCTCGACAGGGCTCGGCTCGGCGGATGTGGCTGCAGCGGCCTTCACTGGCAAGCTGTGGTTCAAGGTTCCTGAGAGCTTTTCCATCAAGGTCGGCGGGGGATTTGCAGACCGCATAGGAGCGAAGGACCTCGCGCTCAAGGTCATTGGTTCCCTGACTGCCGATGGGGCGACATACAGGTCCGTCGAGTTCTCAGGAGAAGCGATCGATTCGCTCAGCATGGATGGAAGATTCACGATAGCAAACATGGCCGTCGAGATGGGGGCCAAGTTCTGTCCCTTTGGATTCGACTCGAAGACCGCGGAATGGCTCTCCCAACGCGGTCTTCGGGCCGGTAATGCTGTCTCGAGTGATGACGGGGCCACTTACGAGAAGGTTTTCGAGTTTGATGCATCCGACCTCGTCCCAAAAGTGGCGAAGCCTCACTCAGTGGACAACGTCGCAGACGCTTCTGACCTCAGAGGCATAGCGATTCAACAGTCCTTCCTTGGGACCTGCACCAACGGACGAATCAGCGACCTCGAGGCAGCTGCCAGAGTATTGAAAGGTCATCAGATACGAACAGGTGTGAGGATGATCGTTGCCCCGGCGTCAAGGAGCATACTCCTCAGCGCAATGGATCGTGGGATCATATCTCAGCTTCTGAAGGCTGGTGCGGCAATCGTCGCGCCTGGCTGCGGTCCTTGCGTGGGAACCCATGCGGGGATCCCATCTGATGGCGAGAACGTCATTTCGACCGCCAACAGGAACTTCAAGGGACGCATGGGGAACAACAAGGATGTGGGGATCTACTTGGCCTCGCCGGAGACCGTGGCTGCCTCGGCCATCAAGGGTGAGATCACCGATCCGAGGGAGATCTGAGAGGGCGATGCGATGAAATTGACTGGGAAAGCGCACAGGTTCGTCCCAAACGACGACATCAACACGGATTACATCATCTCAGGGAGGTACAAGTTCAAGGTCGATGACATGAACGAGCTTGCGAAGCACGTTATGGAGGATATCGATCCTGAGTTCGCCTCAAAGGTCACGAAAGGCGACTTCGTGGTCGCGGGCAGGAACTTCGGGAGCGGCTCAAGCAGGGAACAGGCACCGCGTGCTCTGAAGGCCGCCGGAGTTGCAGCGGTGATTGCGGGGTCGTACGCGCGCATATTCTACAGGAGCTCGTTCAACGTGGGTCTTCCCTTAATTGAATGCGATACTGGCTGGATAGCCGAGGGCGATGAGATAATGGTGGACTTCGACAAGGGAGAAGTCGTCAACGTACGCACGGGGCAGACAGCCAAAGCGTCTCCTATTCCGAGGACGATGCAAGTATTGCTCGAGGACGGCGGTTTGATCCCCCACCTGAAGAAGCACGGCGGATTCGCGCTGGAATGATATGTAGGAGAACGGCAGAATGAATCGCGAGATCAAGCAGATTCGAATCCCATTCATCCCAGGCGACGGGATCGGACCCGACATAATGACTGCAGCCCGATCAGTCATAGACGCTGCCGTCGGCAAAGCCACTGAAAGCTCGGTCACCCTGATCTGGGAGGAATTGTTGGCAGGTGAGGCAGCATTCAAGGCAGTGGGGGAGTGGCTGCCGTCGAAGACGCTTCAGACGATCAGAGATCGTGGCATCTCGCTAAAAGGACCACTGACAACGCCGATTGGCGGAGGGATCAGAAGCCTCAATGTGTCCATCCGCCAGGCCTTGGACCTCTATTGTTCAGTCAGGCCAGTAAGATACTTCGAGGGTGTGCCGAGTCCTGTCAAGGAACCTCAGAAGATGAACATCGTGATCTTCCGGGAGAACACAGAGGACGTCTACAAAGGCATCGAGTGGAGGCGTGGCTCCAAGGAGGCTCTCGAGCTCATCGGGTTTCTGAAGTCGAAGATGGGAATCGAGATCTCTCCGGATAGCGGCATCGGGATCAAGCCCATCTCGGAGTTCGCTTCCAAGCGCCTCATCCGAGCTGCAGTCAGATATGCGATCAAGAAGAGACTGAAGTCCGTGACCTTGGTCCACAAGGGCAACATCATGAAGTTCACGGAGGGCGCTTTCAGGGATTGGGGATACGAGCTCGCAAGACTAGAGTTCGCGGATTCGGTCGTGCCTGAAAGTGAGCTGAAGCTCGCAGATGGTATCTCCTCTGGCCGGATTGTGATGAACGACCGGATAGCAGACAACATGTTCCAGCAGATCCTGACAAAGCCCGATGAGTACTCCGTGCTGGCAACCCCGAACCTCAATGGAGACTATCTCGCAGATGCCTGTGCTGCCCAGATCGGCGGGCTGGGGTTGGCACCAGGTGCCAACATCGGAGATGACACAGCTGTCTTCGAGGCAGTCCATGGGACCGCCCCGAAGTATGCGGGCAAGAACATCGCCAACCCGTCCTCACTCATCCTCTCCGGTGCGTTGATGCTCGAACACATAGGGCTCGAGAGCGCTGGCCGTTTGGTAGTCAGCTCTCTTGAGAAGGTATTGGCCGAAGGGGTCCTTACTGAAGATCTTTCTCGGCGAGCTGGCACCCGTGCCTATGGGACCTCGGAGTTCGCCCGGGAGATCGTTTCCTGCATGGGCTGAGCTAGGACTCCTCTGCGAGTTTCGTCCTCGATCTGTGCCGTTTCCTCTTGTCGATCGTTCTCTCGGTCCAGAAGCTAAGGATGGTTGCGAGCATGGTCGTCCCGAGGATGACGATCAAGATGACATTCAGGAACAGTTGATCATACTCAGGGGACCAGACACTGGTGCCCGCAAGAAGAGTCGCAGGCATCGTTGCGAGGACCGCTGCGGCGAGGCCCCTCGGCATCATCGCGAACAACGCATCAGCATCTGATTTCTCGAGATCGCCAACCCTGTAGGCCATAAGTGAGGTGAACCTACGTACGATCACGATGATCGCGATTATCCCGATGCCTATGGCGAGATGGATGGGCTCGAAAGTCTTGAACCTGAACAAGAGTCCAAGATAGACATAGAAGAAGGTCCTCACGAAGAAGCTGATTTCTAAGTGGAAATCATGTATGTGATCGTCCGATGACAGCCTTAGAGTCACCGAGGTCAGCCATCGCTTGACGAACCTCCTGTTGCCGATCGCTAGGCCGAATGCAAGCGCGGCCACCGCTGACGAGGCGCCTATTGGTGACATCTCCACGAAGCCGGCGACTGCGAAGAGTGCTCCGACAGTGATCATGTAGGAGAGAGGTTGATTCTGCAATCTCTGGAGCACGAAGAGCCAGGCAATCCCGGCTGCGAAGCCAACAAGCCCGCCGACCACGAATTTGACGGCCAATTCTCTAGCTATGGCCATCAGACTGAAATCACCGATGGCGATCAGAGACATCAGCGTGATGGCGACCACGATCACGATGACATCCGTAACTACGCTCTCCATGATCAGCATGGCCTTCGTCCGCTCGCCTATTCTCATCTTCTTCACAATGGGTATGACGACGGCCTCGCCCGTACCTCCTATGATGGAACCGACTACCAATGCTAGCAAGAAATCCACGCCCATGATGAAGTGGAGTGCGGTGGCGACCAGGAGTATCTCCAAGATCAGCGTGAGGATTGTCGTGAGCGTCGCGAGCCTCATCGACTGAATCACGGCTCGCAAATCTAGGTTCAAACCTCCGTCGAATAGGATGAGCACAAGCGCAGCCGACAAGAACAAGTCTCGGTATTGCTCGATTCCAGACAGGGTATCATACGTCACTAGGTGGAGCATCGTTCCTAGGACTTCCGGGCCGATGATCATGCCGAGAGCCACTAGGATCAGAACGTCTGGAATTCGATATCTCGTGAAAATCAGGTTTCCGAAGAACCCAATGAAGATGATGGAGCCGATAGCAAGAAACGCAGTAATCGTCTGGGCTTCCATCTGTCTCGTCTCGTGAAGGGCCGAAGACTGTATTTTATGGTATTGGACTGGCTATCTGTCAATTAGAAGCCCCGCCTCGTCAGGGCCAACATATTATACGGCATTCGTGGATTCACAGGACCGATGGCCATAGAAGGCGTAGCATCCGATCCTGCTGAGTCCGTCCTCGGCGACTATGACGTTGTCATAGTCGGTGCTGGACCGGCCGGCCTGTCAGCGGGGATCTACGCGAGGAGGGTTGGCCTGGAGGCCATCATACTCGAGAAGGGAGTCCCCGGCGGCCAGATCCTCACCAGCCCGAACATCGAGAACTATCCCGGGTTCCCGGAGATCCCCGGGATGAAGCTGATGGAGATCATGGCCGATCACGCCCGGAGGTACATCGAAATCAGGGAGGGCGAGGAAGTCCTCAGAGTCAGGTCAGCTGAGAAGTTTGAGATATCCACCACGTCTGGGAGGTACACCACCAAAGCTATCATCCTTGCGACTGGCTCGTCTCACAGGAAGCTGGACGTCCCTGGGGAGGAGGGCCTCATCGGCAAGGGGGTCTCGTACTGCGCTACTTGCGACGGCTTCTTCTACAAGGGCCGGGAAACCATCGTCGTAGGCGGAGGGAACACGGCTCTTACGGATTCGCTCTATCTGCACTCGATTGGGGCAAAGGTTACCATAGTGCACAGGCGCGACTCGTTCCGGGCTGACAGACACCTGCAGGACACGGTCAAGGGGCACAAGATACCTGTTGTGTGGAACACGGTCGTGGACGAGGTAGTGGGGAAGGAGGAGGTCTCCGCGGTCAAGCTGAGGAACGTCAAGACCGGCGCCGCCGAGACGCGCGCGATCAACGGTGTGTTCGTCGCTGTGGGGGAGATACCAAGCTCACAACTGGCTACCGAACTTGGTCTGGAGATGGATCCTGGCGGCTTCGTTACGGTCGACCGGTCGTTTAGGACCAACGTCCCTTTCGTTTACGCCGCTGGCGACGTCTCTGGAGGGATCAGACAAGTTGTCGCCGCGGTCCACGGCGGAGCCGCCGCTGCGCTCGCGTGTTTCGAAGACCTCATGAACCCTTACTACAGCCGCTTGGCCTGATGGCCTACTTTGGCATGTTCTCGTCCAGGAACCTGGTGGATCGCTTGTATAGGTCCATCAAGTTCTTCCGCTTCCTCGGCCAGTGCCCTTCGTCGGGGTACTCATGGTACTCGAACTTCTTGCCCATCGCCTTCAACTTCGCGACCACTGCCCTCGACTCTGTCGGAGGGCATCGGACGTCCCTCGCAGACGCTGTCATGAGCAGAGGGGCCTTCAGCTGGTGCAGGAAGTTTATCGGGGACCTGTCTCTGAAGAAATCCGGGTTCTTCGAAAAGTCTCCCATCTTGCTCTCGTCATATGCTTTCAGGTACCCTCGCTCGTTCTCGTGCTCCGTGAACCAGTCGAAGAAGCCGACGATGGAAACGCCGGCGGCCCACATGTCCGGATGTTTTGTCATCGCCATCATGCAAGTGAATCCGCTGTAGCTCGCACCCCAGTAGCCGAGCCGGTCTCTGTCTGCATGACATTTGTCCACTAGATACTTGCCAGCATAGACCGTGTCGAGGTAGTCTCCACCGCCCAGATCCTTGTCGTGCAGGTGCTGGAACATCCTGCCATAGCCGGTCGAGCCTCTGTAGTTGGGCTTGATCACTGCAAATCCTTTGTCAACGAGCATGATCGTTAGCTGATCCCATAGATTCGTATCCATCATGTCAGGGCCGCCGTGCGGCAGGACTATTCCCGCTCTCCTGGACTTGTCCCTTGGGGTGTAGAGCATGGCCGGTATCATGCGTCCGTCGAACGACATGTATCTAACCAGTTTCGGATATGCCATCCCGCTTGTCTTCATCGGCTTCTTCATCAGTTTCGTGAGCCTTCTGGGGGTACGGTCTCTGACAATGAAGACCTCCTCCGGTCTCACGGCGGAGCCGTTCACGAAGACCATCCCCTTCCCATCCGGAAGCCAGTGGAGTGCTCTGGAGGTTCCGTCCTTGGGCGAGACCACTTTCGTTGCGCCTCCGCTCTTGACCTTGACCATGATGTTCGGGTCGTCGACCTCCAGGTATGCGAGTCTGCTGCCGTCCGAGGACAACATCGGCTGGTGCTTGTCGAACTTGGATCTCACGAGCCATCTCAACCTCTTCGTCGTGATGTCATATTGGCCGATGTCATGTGAATCGTGTTCGTTCGACACGAACAAGAGATTCCTGCCATCAGGCGACCACGGGGCTGCCCCGCCCCATTCGCCCGCGAGTCCATGCTCCACATTCTTCTTGTGCAGCACTCTCTTGGTTCTCATCTTCTTCGTGTCGGCCAACGAGATGTAATCATCGTCCCCGACCCCCGTGAGATAGGCTATCCATCTGCCGTCCGGAGACCAGGAATACTGCTTCACTGGGAGCGGCTCGTTTGTGAGCCTCCTCATCTTCCCGCCCTTGGAGCCGATCAGGTAGAGGTTTTCGGTGTCCTTCACGCGGTTGGAGATGAAGGAAACCGTCTCTCCGTCCGGGGAGAACTGCGGTTCGAAGTTGTCCTCGACCCCGTCAGTGAGCTTCTTTGCGCCCTTTCCATCGGATCGGACCACGACGACGTCATGGTTCTCGTCTCCTTCGAAGTCGACATGATATGCTATCCTGTCTCCGTTTGGGGAGAATGTTGGGTGCGTGAGCGACTGAGGACCAGACAAGAATCTCTTCAGGTTCCCTTTGGCCAGGTCGAGAGTGGCAAGCTCCCAGTTGGCCCCTTTGTTGACAGAGCAGATCGCCTTGCGTCCATCGGGATGGATGTCAAGGTCCAGGATGTCCGTCGCAGAGAACAATGCGACAATGTCGGTTTCTCTCATGTTTTCATCTCGCACCCCCGATGACATCGAACGTCTTTACCTTTTTTCAATGAGCACAATCAGTAGTGTGTCCCTCATCCATCAAACTAGACCGACATTCGTGCCCAACGGTCATCTCCTATGTCGGAGGGTTCTTGTCCAGACCCCCCGATCCTTCACCGAATCGCTGGTACAGGCCATCGTCTTAATATACAGGTCAGTTACATAGCGGGTTTACCATTCGGCTCCGCAAGGGGTAGAGTGAGATTTGGAAGGAGGTAGTCCTCATTAACGACAGACCACGCAGAGACGATCGCGGTTTCGGCTCCCGACCAAGGGAGATGCACACTGTGAAGTGTTCCGACTGCGGTGCCGATGCACAGGTCCCGTTCAAGCCAACTGACGGAAGGCCCGTGTATTGCAAGGATTGTTATCAGAAGCACAGGCCGCCACGCCGGTTCTAGGTGCTTTTGCTAGTACTTTTGGTATCAGTTCCTAAGCGCAAATCCTTTCGCAATTATCGCAATTTTCATTTTCCTGTTCTGAGCGAAAGCGCTGGTATCTCGCCGAGGAAAGGAGTACAGTGGGCCCGATCGGATTTGAACCGATGACCAACTGGTTATGAGCCAATCGCTCCGCCGGACTAAGCTACGGGCCCTTGTATTCCGTCATAATGCCCTGGAGCTTATTAGCGTTTCCGTGGAGTTGGGGAAGGCTAGAACAGACCTCCATGGGTCAGTACTTGTAGGACCTGGTCTTGCCCTCTTCGAGCTCCACGCCCAGCCCGAGTGCTATCCTGTTCGAGAAGTTGAAGTAGCTCGCAATGAGGTTCGCTCTCAGGATCTCCTTGTCAGAAAGGCCAGCGTCCTTAAGGTCATTGATATCGTCGTTCGTGATGTCCTTGGGCGCCAGGGTTAGCTTAGCCGCATACGTCAGAAGAGCCTTTTCCCTCATGCTCTCCTTCTTCGACGTGAACTCCTTCATGAGCTTGTACAATGCCGCCGGGTCCTTGTCCACCGTCTCCAGTGCCTCCGAGTGATGGATGGCGCCGTATGCAGACCGGTTGGCCGCGGAGACCACGACCGCGATCATCTCCCTCTCCTCCCTCGACAGAGGACCAGGGCCGATCATGAGGTTGACGTAGAGGTCCAGATGGTTCTCAAGCACATCAGGCTCCAGTCCCTGGGCCAGGAATATGTTCGCGAGGTGCCCTCGTTCCTTCAATATCCTGTCGTAGACCTTCTTGGTCTTGCCGCTTGCTCTGTCTTTGCCTGGTGCCTTGATCCACGCCATCTCGACTCACCTTAGGATTGTCTTCCGACTGGGAGCTAGTCTGAGAGTGTCTAATAAATCTTGTTGTGCTCCCGCGCCGACTACTTCAGCTTCCTCAGGACCTCGAGCGCCTCATCGATGCTGGGCTGAGTGCCAGGGTCATATTCCCTCTTGTAAGCGACCTTTCCTTTCTTGTCAATGACGAATATGGTCCTCTTCGCGAAACCCTTGTCCTCATAGAGCGCTCCGTAGAGAGGGGCGACCTGTTTCTTGAAATCCCCAAGTATGGGGAACTTCACGCCGAGCTCCTTTGCGAATGCCTTCTCAGACCATGTACTGTCGACGCTCGAAGCGAGTATCTGCGTGTCGAGCTTCAGCACCAGGTCCTCCTTCTCCTTAAGTTCTCCGAGCTCGTTCGTGCACACGGGGCTGAACGCGAACGGGAAGAACGCCAGAAGGACGTTCTTCTTGCCTTTGTACTGGCTCAATCTCACCTTCTTGCCGTTCTGGTCCTCCAGCTCGAAATCAGGGGCGTTGTCTCCGACATTGATCTGTGGCATATCTGCTCCCTCCATTCTATGTGATGCTTCCGATGTCTCGTACGTATATCTCCTTATTGCCTTATCCCCCCGACCCTGCGTTTTCCAGAGGTCGACGAACCAGGTCATTGGTCAGGCCATTCCCATATCTGATAGCAGCTTCGAGTCAATCATTATCCAGGAGGCGAAGACCGTGGTCTCGCCTTTGGCAGCAAAATGAAAGCGCCGTCGAACGGTTTCGAACCGTTGACCTTCCGCTTAACAGGCGGACGCTCTACCAGGCTGAGCTACGACGGCTTTTGTGGTTGCTGGTGCAGTTAAAGTGACCAGTT
>Ga0315286_10002644_pt1 | contig 16747 bp, 19 predicted proteins | sample YL17G10_0_MG_FD_205038 | JGI IMG/M metagenome (GOLD analysis project Ga0315286, IMG submission 205038) | Sediment microbial communities from Yellowstone Lake, YNP, Wyoming, USA - YL17G10_0 | ecosystem: Environmental > Aquatic > Freshwater > Lake > Sediment | place: USA: Wyoming | collected...
CAGCTACACCGCAAACAGCTACATGGGATAGTTCTACACCAATTAATTCAACAGTAATATTACCAATAGCAGGATATGCTACTGGACAAATTTTATTAGTTAAATCAGGAACTATTTTGAGCGGTGGTTTTACTCTAGACGTATCTAAAGATGGTGTTAATTATATTAATTTATCTACTTCAACTAATTCTCCGGGATTAGTTAGTTCTAGAATATTTGGAAATCCAATAGCAGCTAATCCTGTGGATATGACTTCACTTACTAATGCTGCTGCTTATTTAGATATTGGTGCCTGGACTCATTTACGTGTTAAACTTACTACTCTTATTACTCTTACAGGAAATGTAAGTGTATTTATTGGTGCTACTACAGCAACTATGGCACCACAAATTATTACTACACCTACTGTATTAGCTTCACAAGGTAATACTGCAGGATCTAATCTTCAATCTTGGTGGATGCGAATTGGAGATACGGTTAATGGTCCTGTAGCTGTTAAAGCTGCAAGTACAATTCCTGTAGTAGCAGATCCTGCATTAGTTATAGTTCCTAGTCCAAATACTCCACTAGGCGGTATAGGACAGCAATTGATGGCAGCATCTTTGCCTGTAGTTATTTCTAGTGATCAATCTGCTATTCAAATTACAGGTTCTGTTACAGCTTCTTCATCAGCAACGGCTACAGAAAATAATCCTTCTTATACAGAAGGTGACATTACTGCTGCCTTTAGCCAAGATTTAGAAGGTAATTTAAGAACTCGCATTGCTGCTTTGGTTAGTGATGCTAGAGAGTCTTATATTACTGGTGAAATTAAATCTTTATCATTAACATCTGATGGAAGGTTAAGAGTTTCAACTTCTCCATCTGATACCAATTTAGATTTTTTTGGTGGATTTAATCCTTATGGAAATGCTGATGATTTTGGTATATCATCGGATAATCCATATCAACAATCATTCCCATTAGGACGAGGATGAAATGTCTGATTTGATGAAGGTTGGTTCTGATTGGGGTGGTGCAGGAACATTTAAACCATTCACATCTTCTATCTCAGGAGCACAAAGAGTTTCAGATGCTCATGGTAGATTTATGGATGCGTCTCTATCTGGTAGATTATATACTGGTGGAATGGTTGGAACTTCTATTAGTAATGCTACATTTACTACAGCAACAACTGGAGCTACGGCTACTCCTATTATAGGTTTATGGAATCCTACAACATCAACAGCTAATTTAATTGTATTACAGGCATTTCTTGATGTATATATGACAGCATTACAAGCTACTGGTGTTGGTGGTATGTCTTGGATGGGAAGTGTTGGTAATAGTGCAATTACTACAGGTTCGAATCCTATTAATGCTAGAACATTAGTAGCAACTGGTTCGCAAGCTAAATTCTTTGCTGGAACTGCATTAACTGGAATGACTGGAACATTAGCTATTATTCGTGGTTCTGGATTATCCGGTGGTTCTGCTGTTACTGCTGCATTTCTGGCAACACAAGCTGGAGCACAAACTCAACTTCCATCGGGTTCTATTGAAGTTATTGATGGTTCTTTAATTGTTCCTCCTGGTGGAGTAATTGGATTATTTGCAGCCGCAACTGGTGTAGGACATTCTGCAACATCTGGAATAATTTGGGAAGAAACTCCTCTCTTAGTAACTATATAATATAATATGACTCTAGCTAAAGCTCAAGCATGTGGAGCTGCTGCTTCTACTGCTGGATTTGATGTATCTTTAACAAAGATTAATGGAGATACATGGAAGGTACGTGTTACATCTTCTGATTTAACTATAAATGTAGCAGGTGCAGCGGCATTAGCAGTTTCTCAAGGTGTGACTGGTAAAATTGCTCTGATTGAGTTTACATAACTGGAGGAACGAAGTGAAAAAAATTTTTCTCATATTATTAATTCTTCTTACATCTTCTTCTGCTCTTGCTCAAGCTGCAACTAACAATTCTAAATTAAGTTGGAATCAACCCTTAGATACATTAGTTACTACAGCCGCTCAAGCACAAGCATTAATTTATAAACAGTATCCTGACGGAGTTACAACTGGAATTGTTATTACAGGTGTAACTTGTACTGGAACTACAACAGTAACTTGTACTGCACCATTACCAGCTTATACTGTTGGTTCACATACAATTACATTAACAGCATCACAATCGACTGATGCTACAACAGAATCGCTTAAATCAAATGTAGTTTCATTTACATTTAAAATTATTGTTAGCGCTCCAAATAGTGTAACTATTATTCCTTAAAATTAATTAGGATAAAAATTGCCAATTTCAATTGCTAATAATATTATTTCATCCGATCCGGGTAATGGATTATATGAAGATTTCTTACGTGAAAAAAATATTAAACCACATCCTGTTCAAGAACAACTTTTAACTCTTCCTGATGAAATCTTTGAGGCTCTTTACGGTGGAGCGGCTTATGGTGGAAAATCTTGGATACTTACCCTCTTGCCGCTTTTTCGGGGGTTTTACAAATTTAGAGGATACAAAGGGATTATTCTCCGTAACAAATTCCCCGATCTTGAAAGAGAAATTATACGATTATCAAAAGAATATTATCCTAAAACTGGAGCCAAATACAATGAGCAAAAGCACTCTTGGGAGTGGCCAGAATTTAATTCCTATCAAGACTTCGGACACGTCCAACATAGTTCAGACATTACGATGTACGATTCTGCTCAATACAATTATTGCTCTTTTGATGAATTAACACACTTTTCAGCCTATCCATATCATTATATGGTAGGAAGCAGAGTTAGACCTTCGTCTTCATTTAATATTGCTATTGTAAGAAATGGGACTAATCCTGGTGGTATAGGTCAAACATTTGTTTATAATAGATTTGTTAAACCGTGTGAAGAAGGTCATACAATTATTAAAGATACTTCTACAGGATTACTTAGAATCTTTATTCCAGCTAAAGCAGAAGATAATCCCTATGGAATGGAATATGATCCATTGTATGTTAAGAAACTTGAAATATTAAAAGTCGTTTCGGAAGCAGAATATAAAGCAAAGAGATATGGCGATTGGCATGCTTTCAAAGGATCAGTCTTTACATCCTTTAGACCAATTAGATTTTCTGGTGAACCAAATAATGCGTTGCATGTTATTGAACCATTCCAAATACCTGAATGGTGGCCCAGATTGTTGTCTATTGACTGGGGAAAACGCGCTATGTGCTATGCAATGTGGGGAGCTATTGCACCAAACCATAAAGTTTACATATACAGAGAACGAGCTTGGTATGGAAGAGATATCCCATATTGGGCTTCAGAAATAAAAGAAATTCATAACGATAATAATGAATCACCAGTTCATACAGTTTTATGTGGCAGTGCTTGGCAGAATAGAGGTGGAGAAATTATAGCAGATGAATTTCAGAAGTATTCAGATTTATCTCCGAGTTCATCTGAGAATACTCCTGGTAGTAGAGTTGCTGGACTACAATTAGTTCACGACTTCCTTCGTTGGGAGAAAAAGACTTCAGTACGTTCTAAAAATGAATTTTATGATATGTCAGTAGCTCAAGAAATATATAGAAATTATGGACCTGCTGCATTAGAAAATTATAAGAAACAATTCTATGATGAACCTGAAGAAGAAAATCTTCCCATATTACAAATTTTTAATACTTGTAAAATTTTAATTGATACAATTCCAATGTGTATATATGATGATAAGAAAATAGAAGACATTGCAGAATTTGATGGAGATGATCCTATTGATGATCTTCGCTATTTCTGTAAAGCGGCTAAAAGATTTATAAACGGAGAACTTGGTAATCTCAGTGCGGCTGAAAAGATTCAATCTGTTATTGCACAGCGCGAAGCGACTGGAGATATGACTACATATTATCGTCAGATGGAAAAGATTGAACGTGAAAACGTATTAACAATGAATGATTGTATTCCTATTAGTCGACGGAGTAGGTTTGCAAGGAGAATTCATTGATTAGGCTCATGCTTCGTTTATTTGGAATTAAGGATTATGAAGTTTGTCAAAGTTGTGAAACTCTTAAACAGCAATTAGCGTATGAACGTGATGAAAAGAAACAATTAACTGAAACTCTTCTATCAATCATTAAACCAAAGGTGATAGAAGCCGCACCGATAGAATTAAATCAAATTCAGCAATCATCTGCTCTCTTTAGTCGTCGTCGTGTAGCTTTAGAAACTAGAGATAGAGAAGAAGCTAAAATATTACAAGAAGCTAAACATCTCGGGAAACCAGACGATAAACTTGTAGATATTAATAGTCTTGAACATGAACTCGGAATTGAAAAAGAGGCTTAGAGAATGGCAAATGTTTCACCGGCTATAGTGGTTATTACGTCAACAACTGGTCCTGGACAAGCAGTAACGGCTGTAAGATTTGCTGACGTTGTAGACGTAGAATATGATTTTGTTAAGAATACGATTAAGGTTACACGATCTGGAGCTGGTGGTATTACATATTATGATTATTCTGCTACTGCTACTATCACACAAGTTATTACTGCTGGCGTCACCACTATCACAATTTCGTAATAGATAATGCCTTTGAATCCTGCTGTCAACACTAGAGTTACAATTACTGTAGCAGATATTAATGGTAATAGTGTAGCTAAGCAATTTAATGCTGTTAGTTCTCTGCATTTTGATTATTCTACTGGCAGAGTTAATATCGTTGATGCCACTGGATCATTCTATTTTACTCTCTTAACTATTACTACATTGACATATACTATCACAACTGGACTTGGAGGAACTACGACTGTTGTTATGTCGTAGAAAATTATGAATAATATTGGTCCGTCTAAGAACATGGTTAAAGAATTAGTTAAAAAGAAGAAATCATGGGATGGCGATGATAACGATGAAGATGAAGATATTAAGACTCATAGTATGAAGGGTAAGAAACATTCTATGAAGAAATCTATTTTCTCTAAAACAGAGAAGGATGGAAAGAAGCGTAAAGGAATCTTCTCTAGGATGTGGAAGTAGTGTCAGTTGCATTAATGAAAAAGAAATAAATGTCTAAAGAACTTGATGATGAAATCTGCAGTCTTCTAAAGACTGTAGCAGATCATTTTACTATAGAAGATAGAATGACGCGTGAGCGTCAGATTCGTCATTGGAGGCGATTAAAACTTTACTGGAATAACTTTTCTCAAATTTATTGGTCAGAGGTTGCACATGATTATCGTATATACAATCGAGATATCAATGCTACAGACACAGATCAAGACTACTACGACAAGCCTATTAATGTATTTAAAGCCTTCCTGGAAACTATCATAGCCGCACTGAGTATTCAAGTTCCTGCTATTAATTGTGTTCCAGACGACGCTGATAATCCTTTAGATCAATCAACAGCTAAAGCTGGAGATAAGATTGCTGAATTAGTTTATAGACATAATAATGCAATATTTTTATGGCTTCGCGCTCTCTATGTCTATTGTACAGAAGGCATGATTGCATGTTATTCATATTCAGAATCTAAAGAAGAGTATGGAACATATGATAAGCCTAAATACAAAGATGAAGAAGTAGAATCTTATGTTTGTCCTGAGTGTGGTTCTCGCCAACCTGACGAACTATTCTCTTCATCTGAATTAGATGAATTTAGTCCAGACGAAGATGATGTAGATATTAAAAATGTCTTATCTAAGGGACCAATTTGTATAGAATGTGGAACTGCTCTTGATCCGGCTTTACAGAAAACTAAACTTATTATTCCTCGTCTAATTGGAATAACTAAGGAACCAAAAAGCAGAATATGTTTAGAAATTTATGGAGGATTATATGTTAAAATTTCTAATTCTGCTAAGAAGCAGAAGGATACGCCCTATTTAATATTTGCACATGAAACTCATTATGCTAATGCTTTAGAATGCTATCCAAAACTTAGAGAGAAAATTCCACAGGGTGGATGGTCTAATATTGGAGCTAATGATCCATATGAACAATATGGAAGATTAAATACGCAATATCGTGGAGAATTTCCAACTGAGAACGTAACAGTTAAGAATTGTTGGTTAAGGCCGGCGTCATTCAACGTCCTTCCTGAAGATGGTTATAAGAAATTAAAGAGGAAGTTTCCTGACGGTGCTAAATTTGTAATGGTTAATGACGTTCCAGCAGAATATGAAAATGAATCTTTGGATGATCATTGGACATTAACAGAGAATCCATTATCTGATTTCTTAAATCATGATCCCCTTGGAGAATTATTAACAAATGTTCAAGATATCACAAATGATCTTATTTCATTAACTCTTCAAACAATTGAACATGGTATAGCTCAGACATGGGCTGATCCATCTGTTGTTAATTTTAATGCCCAGAGACAAATAGAAGCAATGCCTGGGACATTAACTCCTACTAAACCTGTTTCTGGCTCAAAAAATATTGGTGAGGCATTTCATACGTCTCAAACTGCTTCTTTATCTCCTGAAGTATTTAATTTCTACAGAATCATACAAGAATTAGGACAATTCGTATCCGGTGCTCTCCCATCTATATTTGGTGGTAGTTCTGGAGCTGGAAGTTCTAGGACAGCATCTGAATATGCAATGTCTAAGAGTATGGCATTACAAAGATTACAAACTCCTTGGAAGATGATGACTATATGGTGGAAAGAAATATTTGGTAAAGTTATACCAATGTATATGAAGAATATGACTGAAGATGAGAGAATGGTTGAAAAAGATAAACAAGGTAATTATATTAATGTTTTTATTCGTAAAGCTGAAATAGATGGTCGAATTGGTAGTATTGAATTAGAACCAGATGAGAAACTTCCAATAACTGATGAACAGCAAGCTGATATGATTATGCAGTTGTTCCAGTTGAATAATCAAGAAATTACATCTGCATTGATGGACCCAGATAACATTCCATATATTGCTAAAGTAGTTAAGATTCCACAGTTTAAATTACCTGGAGAAGCGGATAGACAGAAACAATACGAAGAAATTGTTGAATTAGTTAGTGGTGCTCCTATTCCTCCAGATCCTCAAGAATTACAGCAGGCTTTAGCATTAGCTAAGCAAGGACAGATTGTTCAACCTCCTACTGAGAAGAGTTCAGTAGAAATTGATGTAGACATAGATAATCATCAAATCGAAGCCTCTATTTGTAAATCTTGGCTTATTTCAGCCGCTGGCAGATTAGCTAAGCAAGAGAATCCTAACGGATATAAAAATGTCTTATTACATATGAAAGCACATATGGCTATTGTTCAACAGCAAGCTCAAGCAGCTCAATTACATGAAGATCAAATAGCATTGGCTACCGGAGTTAAAAAACAAACTTCAGATGTTCCGAATAAGGTTGGGAATTCTCCAGCCGAGAAACCGAAGCAAGCTGAAAAAGTGAATAGTGAGAACAATGTCAGAAATCCAATCTCCTGAGAGTGCTGTAAAGGTTCCAACCGCTAAGACGGCTGATGATATTAATGATCTTTTTAAAGAGATTGATGTAGATGATAGTAAGAAGGTTCCAGAAGATAAGAAAGAACCTAAAAAAGATAAAGAAGAAGTAGAAGAAGATGATGATATTGAATTAGTAGAAATTGATGAAGATATTGAAAAGATTGACTTAGCTAAACCAGATGATGTAGAAGATATAGAAGCTCCTCCTCGTAAGAAAGAGATACTCAAGGAATTTCCAGAATTATTTAAGAAATTCCCTTTCTTAGAAAAGATAATGTATCGTGATAAACAATATAATGAATTATTTGGATCTTTTGATGATGCTAAAGAGATAGCTGAAAGATCTGAATCTTTTAATCAATTTGAAACTCAGCTTCTTTCTGGTAACACTATAGACATTTTAAAAAATGTTAAAGATGCTGATGAGAAAGCCTTTAATATTATTGTAGATGAATATCTTCCAACATTAGCAAAGGTTGATAAGGAAGCATATTTTCATGTTGTTGGAAATCTCAATCGCAGATTAATTATGGAAATGGTTCAAGAGGCTAATGATACTAATAATGATGACTTAAAACAAGCTGCTCTGCTCGTGAATCAATTCGTATTTGGTAGTTCTAAGTTCACAGCTCCTACACTTCGAGAACCAAAGAAGGATGATGTTGAACAAAGCAAGGTAGAAGCTGAAAGACTCTCATTTGTTAAAGAACGATTTGAGAGTGCCAGAGATGATCTTCAGACTAAAGTTGATAATACGTTAAGAGCTACAATATCTGACTACATTGATCCTAAAAATGTTATGTCTTCTTACGTTAAACGTAATGCAGTTTCAGATGCCATGAAACTCTTATCGTCTTCAATATCATCTGATTCTTCAGTTGTAAAGAATTTAGACAGACTCTGGAGGTCTGCATTTGATTCTAAATTCTCTAAGGATTCTTTAGGGAAAATTCAATCCTATTATTTATCTAAGGCTAAGGGTAATCTCAAAAATGCTATTTTAAAATCTCGTGCTGAGGCTTTAAAAGACCTCGCGCCAAAACGCGAAAAAGCAGAAGAAATAGAAGATCAAGAAGAAACTCCTCGTAAGAGGAATATAACACCTGGCAGACCTTTCCAGCCACAAAGTAAAAATGGAATGAAAAAGGGTGAATCTGTAGCAGACTTTTTTGCCCGAGATTAAACAGATTAACAATTAGGAGAGAATCAAATGCCTGGTGCTGTTGTAGAATCAGTTGTTGCCGGAACTGAACTTGAAAGAGTTCTTCCAAAGGTTACAACTGTCTTTGAATCTGACGATACTTTCTTTGGTAATATTAAGAAGCGTGATGTTGAAGTAGTTTCATATAGAGAGATGCGTGCTCCTATGGAATTAAGACCTGGTGGTAGATTCCAGTATTTTAATCCTGATGGTGGAGATATGGGACGTGGTGGCGGTCCAACTTGGGATAAGGCCGTTCTCCGACCTGTATTTCTCTCTGAGAATATTGAATATACTAAGTTAACTCAGTGGTCTACTGATGATCGGCGTAAGTCTGTAATTAATGCCGTCCGTCGTTTAACGGCTGGAGCAACTGTTGAAATTAAAAGACAGTTAGATGCTCAGTTACAGGGTACGGGAACTGGTCAAGTAGGAACTATTACTGTTGTTGCTACATCAGGTGGTGTTGATACATATACGTTAGATACTGAATTTGGTGCTCGTTTAGTTCGATATGATCAGGTTGTTCAGGTTTTTGATACTACATTAGCTACATTCCGTGGTAAGGGTGTTATTACATTATGGGATGTTGAAAATAAACAGATTCAGGTTACTCCAGCTATTGCAGGTGCTGTTGCTACTGACGTATTAATTGTTGATGGATTAACTAATCCTACTGCATTACCTGGTTTGTATGGTGTTCCATATCATCACAGTAATGCATCTACTGGTACATGGTTAGGTTATGATCGTGCTTCTACTCCAGAAATTCGGTCTAACCGAGTTAACGGTGGAAGTGCTGCTCTTACATTGCCATTACCCCGATTAGCTATTAATAAGATTGGTAATAGGGTTGGTATTGATAATAACTTTGATCCTACTGCTTGGACACATCCTTGTCAGGCACAGGCATATGAAGAAATTGGTCAGTTAGTTTCTATTATCCATAAGGCACCTAAAGATGAAGCATTAAATCTTTATTTCGGTGATAATATGCAGTTAGCTGGTGCTCCTATTAAGCAGCATTTTAATTGGTCTAAGAAACGTATTGACTTTGTTGTTAGCTCTATGTGGGGTCGAGCGGAGATTCTTCCTATTGGATTTTACACATCTGATGGTCGTAGAATCTTTGAACTCCGAGGAGCGAGTGGTGGTGTAGCTGCGGCGGATATATTCTATATGGTTGTTGGATTCCAGACTTTCGTTTTGAATCCTGCGGCTACTGCATATATTGACGCATTAGCGATTCCATCTGGATATTAAGGAGAAATAAAATGAGTGATCTACTCTTTCAACAGCTCTCTACTGTCCAGAGTGATAAACAGATACAGCCAAATACTCTTGCTAGTGCCGCTGCTATTGCTCCTACAACTAAGTTTACTCGTCTTACCGGAACTACACCTGTTACTACTATTACTCCTCCTGTTAGTGGATATTGTGAATTAACATTTGTATGGACTACTGGAACTGCTAATGGATTTACATCTAGTGCAGCCGTTAATGGTATCGCTGTGACATATACAACTATTACTGATAGGCCAATAACATTACATTTTGATCCTAGAACTGCTCTCTGGTATCCAGCGGCAGTTGTTTAATTAATAAAAAGGAGTGTCTGCTTCATAATTCTGTGAGGCAGACACTCCATTCTCTGTCTTCAATTAAGAAGATCGAGCATAGCTCGGGAGAAAAGAAAATGGCTGAATCAACTCTCATTCCGCCCCAGAATCTCTGGGGTTCAGTTAGACAGTTCTTTAATCGTGGTGGATTTGTTAATGGTCTGAATCCGACTGTTGTTGGACGTATTTGGTATGTTACTGGTGAACAAAATACAGCAAATTTAGGAAATAGTGGTTCTCCTAGTTTAATTGTTCAGGGTTCAAATACAAATACAGGTCGTTCACCTAGTTCACCATTTGCAACTATCGCCAGAGCATTAGCATTAGTTGATCAATATGATATTGTTGTTCTTTCAGGAGTATTTAGAGAGCAAGTTGTAGCTCCTGTTGGTGTATATGATGTTACTATTATTGGTTCTGCTAATGAGCCTAGACAAGCTACAAATGGCGGTGTTGCTACTGGTGGTGGATCATCTTGGTTAGCTCCAGCATCTCCAGTAGCTACTACACCATTAATTAGAGTTATTTGTCAAGGTTGGAAGTTTATAAATTTACAGATGGCTCCTGTAGCTGCTAGTGCATGTATTACATTTGATAGACGCGAAACTGCGGCAATTCCAGATAGTAGTCATGGATCTGTTAGAAATTGTTATTTCTCTACAGGTGGTTCAGCAGGACATGGTGTTGAATTAATTGAAGTTAAGAAGATTGTTATTGAAAATTGTGTATTCGAAGCATTAACTGGTGCTGGTGGGCATGCTATTAAATCTACTGCTGGAGCTGGTGTTGCTAATACTAATCATGGTACTATTCAGGGATGCAAATTCGTTCAGAATGCTAATGATATCTTTGTTGTTGGTGATCGTTATCTAGTTAGAAATAACGTATTTTATTCAACCAATCCTGTTACAGTTGGTAATCGCGTAAATTTCCTTGGTGGAACTGATACATCTGTGATTGATAATAGCTTCAAGGATGTTGCTGCTGATATTACTATTGCTAAGGGCTATAAATCTGGAACTACTGGACAATGGCGTAATTGGTCTTCCGATACTAACGTCCCTATCGTAACTGTTCCTGCATAACAAGTTGGGCCGTTTTCATGGCTGGGAAATATTCTGATCTTCACAATCTAGTGGGCAGAATATGGTATGAGAACGGCCCATTTAAAGAGGTTTTATGGAATTAAGAGAAACAATTGAATCAATAAATGAGAAGTTATTAGAGGATTATGGAACAGAATTTGGAAAATCTCCTCGGTTCCGAGTAGTTTTTAGTGAAGACCAGTATGAGAAACGAATGACTGATCATACTGATGAAGGATTTGAGCTTATTCATCCTGAAGTTCGTCTTCTTCCTAAATACAAGCAATGGGTTCGAGAGAAATACATATTAGAGCGTCTTATCCCAATAGTTGGAGAAACTGACTTAGTTGTAAAGGTTTCATATGAGCCTGCTTGGGTTTTCCAAGATAAACATGGAAATTATCTTCCTCCTTTCTTTGAGGGTTGTAAACATATAATTGAATCAATGTTTCATGCTATTGGCCAGAAAGATACTTTTGTGAAATATAAAGATAAAAATGTTAGTCCTGAAGAAAGAATGGCAAAATTAAAGAAAGTTGAAGATGAATTATTTGGTAACGAGACTAATTTAACTGATGATCTTCACACAGGTTCTGGAGTTACTGTTCCAGGAAATGATACTGTAAATTAACTCTGCGAAAGCAGAAAAGAAAAGAGAGAGAAAATGCCTGAAGAAGTTGGAATGCCAGTTAGAGCTGGTTCTACTCAAATGGAATTTACGAATTCCATGCTTAACGGTCGTAGATTAATTCGTTCTGTTAAGAATCCTATGGATCGTTGTACTATAGTTTCCATTTTTCCTAAGGAAATTGATGAAACTAAGCATACAATTGAACCTGGTAAATTTCATATTCCCCCTGGAACTTATGATTCACCTGCAATATTGATTGTTGGAAGTTCTAGTTGGTGGAAAGACATCGACGTAGATCAACCAATGTTAGAAATTCCTGTTAGTAGCATTCAGATTGCTGATTCGGTAATTAAAGATTATGCTAATGGTATGCTTGGATGCAATATGAGTGATGCTATGCCAGGATTATTCTTTGTTCTTGGTGAACATAGCTCTATGGAAGTTAAAATGAAATTTAAGAAGAAGCTAGATGAAATTAAAGCTAAGCAGGATAATTGGTATAAGATTCTTGTTCGTATTGCGGATTCTCTTTGGTCCAGAACGAGTGGAAATCCTCTTGCGATTTGGGATGAAATGCGCCTTGCGGCGAGAGAGCTTAATTTAAATGATAAACCTTGGCTGAAAGACTTTCAAGCTGCTGCACTTGTTAAATGCAAGGCTTGCGGTGGCTTACGTAATGAAGAATATCCTATTTGCCCAAGTTGCAAGAGTATAGACGTTAATCATCCGATGGCTAAAGAATTGAAGTTTGCAATATGAGCGTAACATCTTCACGAACAATTCAGATTCAATTTTCTGGAGATATTACAGAACAGATAATACAATCTGCATTAGATAACGCTACATCTCCTGGAATGAATGTTATTCAATCTCTAATTTTAGGTGCAAATACAATAACAGCTCCGGTAGTTTCAGGTTTGGTTGTAACTGGATTAATGATAATTCCTCCATCTGGAAATATTAATTTAATCACACTTAAAGGAATTGCTGGAGATACTGGAATTCCACTTCATTTAACTGATCCTACTAGTATAGCATTAAATACTACATTTGTTAGTTTAGTATTGAATGCTGCGGCTGCTATTGTGGGAGTTAGATTGATCTGGACATAATATGTTAATTACAGATCTCTTAGAAGATGTTCATAAGTTTGGTGAAGAAGAAATAGAATTTGGTGTTTTTGATAAAGATGGTAATATGAAAATATTGAGCTTATATATTTTTGATAACGGTAAATATTTATTTAAAATGAAAGATAGAAATGGTAATGATACTAATATTATCATTTTAGGACTGGAAGAGGCAGATGCCAAAACCAAGTGAGATTATAACAACCGTTGCAGGTTTAATGAATGATTTTAGTCAATCATTATATACAAATACTACTTGTTTACCATTTTTTAATCTCGCTTTAGATGAGCTGCAAGAAATATTTGAACAAAATGATATTCCAATTACACATAACACAAGTGCAACTATTGAAATCAAATCTGGAATTAATAGATTGGGATTTGATACAATTCCAGCTCTCCCTTCTGACTTGATAGAAATTCTACAGCTTTGGGAGTCTTTTACTGGATTAAATAAATGGACTCCTATGGTAAAAAAAGAATTTATTCCCCATTATTTAGAGGATGGAACAACTATCTCTCAATTTTTAATATGGGCTTGGGAGAAAGGAAGAATTAAATTAGTTGTTGCAAATGGAGATAATGATATTAAAATAGATTATATTGGAAGTATGTTTAATACTCCTATTGTAATTAAAGATATTAATGTGAATCTTCCATTTACTAATATCAAGACATATCTTGAATATAAAACAGCCGCTCTGTGTGCTATGTTCATAGCTGAAAACGAAAGTCGTGCATTAGCTTTAGATAGCCTTACTGGAACAGCACTATCTCGCGCGTTAGGTATTCCAATTAAAGGTATGCAGAATATTGTTACTAGACGTAGGCCGTTCCGTAATTCGTTTAAACGTCGCGGAGTCTCGTACTAAAGTCTTTTATGTCTGTTAGAGATCATCAAGGATTAACCTTAAACAAATTCAATGGACTCTGGAACATTGAAGATCCAGATTCTGCTCCATCTGATCATTTTACTGAATGTAGCAACATAAGTTTCTTGGGACAATCATCATCATTTAAAACTAGACTCGGAATTGATATTTCACAAACAACTCTCGTTCCTCTATCGAATATTCGTCGTATTTATAATTATGCTACTCAAACTGCTAACACATTAATAATTCTCACATATGATGATATTTCTGGATTTGGAAGTATTTATCATGTAGTTAGTCCTACAATTGTTTACGGTCCATTACTAACAATAACCGGAATGACTGATTTCGCATTTGTTCCATATGCTGGAAGAGGCTACATTAGTCCTTTTTCAGATTATGCTAATGGAGATTTAACTTTTCAAAAGGGATTAGCTAACGAATTTGTATATGTTTATGATGGTTTAGGTAATCCTGCACGAAAAGCAGCAGGAAATAGTCTTTCCGGAGTAATGACTGTAGCTAATGGTGCGGCTGGTCATACAGATTCTGGATTTCATATATTTGGTTTTGTCTCACAGACTGTATCTGGATACAATGCTCCACCTTCAATTCTAACAAGTTTTACAACTTCTGCATTAAGCTCTGTTAGTTTTGGTAATATTCCAACATCAGGTGATCCATCTGTAGTTAAGAGACTTTTAGTAGCAACTAAGGTCCTTCCAACATTTAATGGAGATTTAACTGGATATCAATTCTTCTTTGTCCCAAATGCTGTTATTAACAATAATACTGCCACATCCCTAAATGACATATCTTTCTATGATTCAGAGTTGTTGGCAGATGCTTCTCATTTATTGAATAATTATACCTCGATTCCGGCTGGAGCTTCTCTTAGTTCATATCATAATAGATTATGTGTAGCAGCTACAGCAACTGATATTAGTCTCATTCTTGTATCACAGCCTGGAGAACCAGAAGCAATAAATCAAATTAGTGGATTAATAGTAGTTCCATTAGATGGTAATCCTATTACAAATGCTCAAGAGATGAGAGATGTATTTTATGTGTTTAAACGATCTAAAACTGTAGCATATTCAGATAATGGTGGAGAACCTTCAAGTTGGCCACTAATTCCAATTGATTCAGCTCTTGGAACATTTGTTCACGGAATTGCAACTGTATTAGATTCAGGTTCGGCGAGTATTGATTTTCTTATTGTAGCTACATATCAAGGAATAAGCTCATTTAATGGACGTTATGCTACTCCTGAATTGAGCTGGAAAGTTAGTAATTATTGGACTAAATTAGATAGAAATATGTTTGGGAATGTTCAAATTATGAATGCTCCAATTCAAAAATTAATATTGATAGCTCTTCCTAATCGTCAATTATTAATTGGTGATTACCGAAATGGTATGGATTGGAAAAATATGAGATGGTCTCCTTGGAATTTCAGTATGGGTATAAATACTATTGGAATTGTAAATATAGATGAAATCATACTTGGAGCGGATATATTCTGATGTCTCTTCATTCATTAAAGCCGTTATCTTATGCAGCATCACCAACTGTATTAGGTTTACCAATAACGGATTTTTTTAATCTTTATACTCCAACTGGTGATCCCGACGGTGGAATTTGTTTACGAGATTTGGGAGATGGAAAAACAATAGATTCAACTGTAGGTGATAGTTTTGGATTAGATACTGCTGTTGGCACATGGCCCGTATATTGGGATGATGATGGAGTTATTCCTTTAAATGCTACTATTAATAGTATTCAATTTGTAGTACACCATACAGGAAATGCACAAATTCTTTTCCCATCCCCATTCGGATTTGGAACAACTTATATAAGCCCCCCAGTCGGAGCGACTGCTTTAATTGATATGGATTTTAGGTCGGCTATTGCTTCTTCAGCTATTTTAACTATTAATCCCGTAACATTAGTTGCTTGGCAAAGAGTGGATTTATTCAATGATGGAGATGCTGGAGCACAAGGTAAAGGTTTATTCTATTCTCTTTTTTTATACAATGGAGTAGGATTCACCGATGTATTTGATCAATTTGAATTAATAGTAGATTATGTAGGAGTTACAGTCGATTCTGCTTTTCCAACACAAGGTGGAAGACTAGGTGGAGCTTCTGTAGCTATTAATGGAAGTGAATTTGCTAACGCTGGAGTTTTAACTAACGTCTTTTTTGATGGGGTTCCAGCAACTAGTATTTTTGTTATTAATGATAATGTAATAATATGTAGAACACCAGTTCATGTTCCGGGATTTGTTAACGTAGTAGTAGAATTTGATGGATCTGATCAAACATCATCAACATCTCCAATATTTGAATATCTCCAAGATCAATCTTTTACTCCTATATTAGAAAATACATCTCCGGCTCGTGTTGGTGATAAAATCATAATAAACTCCACTCTTGCATTCATGGGTGGGACTATACAAATACAATTAAGTTATCCTGGTCATCTCATAACTTTAGTATTAGGTTCAGGATCTCAAGATCCGTATTTAATTATAGATGGTGTTATCTATTATTGGCTAAATTTTGTATTCATACAGACAGATTTTCAAATACAATTTTATCTTCCTTTTGGATTTTCACGCTACACAGGTTTTGTATATGTTACACTCGTAGGAAATGGAACACTCGTAGGAAATGGAACACAATTTTCGGGTTCTGTATTAGCTGGTGTTCTGAATGTTTTATATGCAGATGCTTCCGGAATATATAGTTTAACA